>Ga0180300_10000588_pt1 | contig 16175 bp, 13 predicted proteins | sample GuaBasSediGuay15_FD_121798 | JGI IMG/M metagenome (GOLD analysis project Ga0180300, IMG submission 121798) | Subseafloor sediment microbial communities from Guaymas Basin, Gulf of California, Mexico - Guay15, Core 4569-2, 21-24 cm | ecosystem: Environmental > Aquatic > Marine > Hydrothermal... | reverse complement strand
CCACCTAGACGGCCTGCTCTATGGCGCGGCTGCGGGCCTGGGCTTCGGCTTCGTGGAGAACGTGCTCTACATAGGGCGGGGCCTCGCGGCGGGAAGCCCCTTCATAGTAGTAGTGAGGACCCTGGCCATAGGGATGCACATGTTCTGCAGCGGCCTCATAGGCTGGTGGATAGGCTACCTTAAGGTGAACGGGCTCCCAGTGAGCTGGTTCAGGATCGCGCCAGCCATGCTCGTCTCGATGGGCATCCACGCCGCGTGGAACACACTGGCCCAGTTAAGCCCGGTAACAGCTCTACTTGTCCTGCCGCTAGGCCCCTACCTAGTCTACAGGACGCACAAGATGGCGGAGGCAGCCCTGGTGGATGAGTACTACTGGGGCTTTGCCCACGGCTACGCGCCAGTCGAGAGGCCCAGCTGAAGTATAAACAATCTAATTAATTTAACATAAGGATCTTATTGCGCCTTCGTGAGGTGACACTAACATGAGGCTCAGCAAGGCTAGGCTGGCCAGCTTAGTAGCGCTTAACACGGCCCTCTACGCAGTGGGGTCTCTAGCCACAGCGTACATACCCACTACATTCATCATACAGTTCAGGCCAGCTGTGGCCATACCAGCCATCTTCGCAGCCCTCTACGGCCCCCTGGTGGGCGGGCTGGGCGCCGCCATGGGGACGTTCATAGCGAGCATCATCAGGTACGGCACGCCCCTCCTGACCCTCTTCAGCGGGACGCCGGCTAACTTCGCCTGCTTCTACCTGCTGGGCTACCTGACCGCTAAGTTCCAGGCTAGGGATAGGTGGCTGGTCGGGTACCTGATAGGGTGTGTAGCTGGCTTGCTAGCGGGCTTCGCCATAATAGCGGCGGGCCTCTACTTCCTAGCCACAGCGGTCGGCCTCCAGATGCTAGCTAAATGGACTAACCCGGGCTTCGTGGCAGTGGCGCTCTTCTTCGGAATAGCGAGCGAGCTGCCATTCATGATAGTGATAGGCATACCCGTGGTCAAGGCCGTGCGCAGGGTGGGCCTAGCACGCCCATGATCAGGCCCGCTTACTGGCATGAGCCTCGGGCGGGCGACTGCTGCCGTCTATATGACGGCATATACGCGGCATGTATAGAAACTATGATATAATTTACAATGAATTTATGACGTTCAGTGATTACTTCTGGGATACATACGCGAAAGCGACATAAAAGTTTATGAGAGGCCCCTGAGATGCCGAGGCCGTGAAGGCGAAGCTAGTTAAGCTCCCTAAGCCCCTGGAGGAGCTGTCGGGTGAGGAGCTGGAGAGGAAGAGAGCTATAGCCAGGGTCATGACCCTGACACTCGAGTACTTGACGTCCAGCCTCATTAGGGAGGGCTACGAGTGGCTGCTCCCCGTGATACTGTCGCGCGTGACGGATCCCCTGTGGCCCGACCCCGGTGCATCCATAGAGAAGAGGCTGGAGGTCGAGATTTACGGGGTCAGGGTCAGGGCTACTCTGAGCATGATAATACACAAGATGGTGGCGTGCTCCCTAGCCTACCCGAAGCTCTTCGTGCTCTCACCCAACATCAGGGTGGAGAGGAGGGATAGGGCGTGGACCGGGCTTCACGCATACGAGTTCACGCAGCTGGACTTCGAGGCTAGGGGCGCATCATCAAGGGATATCATGGGCCTGGTGGAGAAGCTGCTCCGCGGGCTAGTGGAGCACTTGAAGAAGAGCGCCAGGGAGGAGCTCTCCATCCTGGGTAGGTACGGGGTGCTCAGAGTACCGGACGCCCCATTCAGGGTGTACGACAGGGAGGACCTGGAGGCGAAGTACGGTGGGAAGTGGGAAGTCGAGCTGGCGAGGGATATTAGGGAGCCAGTGTGGGTGGTGAACATTCCCCGGCAGTTCTACGACTATGAGGACTTCGAGACGGGGAGGTGGGACAACTACGACCTCTACCTGCCCGGCCTCGGGGAGGTGCTCTCGGGGGCTAGGAGGGAGTGGGAGTACGAGAAGCTCGTGAAGAAGATGGAGAGGGATGGAGTGAGGAAGGAGAACTACGCCCTCCTCCTAAGGCTCGCTAGGGAGGGCAGGCTGAAGCCCACCGCGGGCGCGGGGATAGGGGTGGAGAGGTTGGTGGCCTGGGTAGTTGGCGCGGAGCACGTGTGTGAGGTACAGCCGTTCCCCCGGATACCGGGCGTAGTCTACGAGCTATAGCCTAAACCATTTTTAACGACGTGGATGACCCACTCCCAGATGCACATCCTACTGGCCGGGTTCCTGGTAGCAGATATAGTGGCCGCCGACCTCGAGAGGGTGGCGGAGCCTGGAGAGCTCGTGCTGGCCCCCAGGGGGATAAGGCTCAGCGTGGGCGGACACCCCGCCAACATCGCCGTAGACCTCGTGAAGCTAGGCCTGCCCCCCGAGAGCATCACCGTGGTCAGCACCGTGGGGAGGGATATCTTCGGGGAGTTCATAGTGAGGACCCTCAGGAGCTACGGGATCAACTTGATGGTGGAGGTAGCCGGCGACAGCACTAACAAAAACGTCATCCTGGTGGTCAGGGGGGAGGACAGGAGGTTCCACGTGGAGCTCAGCTCCAGCACCCTGATGAGGGCCTCACACGTCATGGGGGCCCTCGAGCGCGTGAACCCCGACATCTTCTACATCGCTACCGGGATAATAGGCGAGGTTGATGAGAGGCTTGAGGACGTGCTGAAGAGGGCCAAGTCCCTGGGCAGCCTCACCTTCGTGGACACTGTGAAGCCCGTGGGCAAGTCCTGGGACTTCCTCCGCAGGGCCCTCAGGCACGTGGACGTGTTCCACTGCAACAGCCTAGAGGCAGTGGAGATAGCGGGCGTCGATGACCTCGAGAGCGCAGTCGACTGCCTGGCGGCGAGCGGCGTTAAGCTCCTCTTCGTGACCCTGGGGGAGGGGGGCGCCATCGCCAGGAGCAGGAGGTACCGGGTCAGGCAGAGGGCCTTCAGGGTAGAGGTGGTCGACCCCACCGGCGCGGGGGATGCCTTCTGCGCCGGGGTGATACTCAGGCTCGCCGAGGCGTATGGCGAGAGGCTGAGGAGCGTGAATGTAGGCGAGATCCCACTAGCGGAGCTGTGCGAGATCCTGGCCTTCGCCCAGGCCGTGGGGGCATCGGCCTGCACAGCCCCCGGCACCACAGCCGGGGTTTCGAGGGAGCTAGTTGAGGAGCTACTGAGGAGTCAGGCGAGCGCGGTCATGCGCGCCCAGGAGGTGGTGGAGCTCGGGTGATGTAGGGCCCGTGGCATGAAAGCGTGTGTAAATACATCCCCAACACTCCTCAGGCACGCGGCAGCACGAGCGCAAGCCAGGTAGCCTCCGATGGCGCTCTGAGCTGAACTTCCTCCTCCACCCGCCGCACTTCCCTCGCAGTAAAGGAGCTCCCCTCAGGGTTGAGGCAGAGGCACTCCACGCTGCCCCGGCAGTCGGCTTTGAGCCTGACGCGCCCCCCGCTCGGGAGGTAGAGTGCATAGGCTTCACCAGGCTTAGCTAGGCAGTACGCCTCGCGGGGAGACTCCACGAGGTCTGGCCGGGGCTCAGAGCTGAATATGTCGAAGCTCGAGGCGAAGGTCCTGGCCGCCCTTATCACCGCCTGGGATAGGGGGCTCAGCCCTATGCCGGTGGGCGGCCTATGGAACCTGGCGTTGGCGCAGCCCGCGAAGATGCACCTCCAGAACCTATCCACATTGAGAGCTGGGATGGCCGGCTCCCTGGGCCTCGGGGCGCCATATATCTTCACGTTATTCATCGGCCTGGGCCTCCCGCTCCTCTCGAGCACTCCTCGGAGCCAGATCAGCCGATCATAGTGTACGCGCCCGCTGCTCCAGTTGTTCTGCGACGCCTCGACGAACGTGAAGAGCTCGGGGTGCTCGTAGGTGACGCGGTGCAGCTCGTGCCTCAAATCCCAGGGGTCCCACATCTCAGCTAGCTGGAGCTCCACCCCAGCCTCCTTGGCCCTCTCCCTCATGAACCTGGCCCAGTGCAGGGACCACTCCGGTGACGCCCGGGCCTCATTATCTATGCAGTAGAGCACGTTTGGGAACTCGAGAGTCTCCTCCAGCACTCTGGCCACGAAGCGCTCCTGGTACTCGAGGAGCACGGCATCTCCTTTCTCGGGGGCTAGGAAGAATGGGTTAGGCCTGTGAGAGGGGTGATGCGGCCAGCCCTCGCGCAGGATCGTGCCGCCAGCTCTGTAATTCACATTCATCGAGGGGTTCCAGGGACTCCGGGACCAGGGGCCATCGCCTCCCCAGTCCCAGAAGTCGTGGGGGTCCCATATCTCCACCTGAACTATCACGCCTCGCTCATACGCCTCCCTCAGGAAGCGCCTGAGCCCCCCAGAACTCCGGGTTGAACCTCGAGAGATCGTACCTCCCGCCGACCTCCGCGAAGGGCCAGACGTTCCCCGGGTCCCTGCATGAGAGGGTGCAGCGCACGTAGTTCCCCCCACACCGGGCGAGGGCCTCCAAGTTGCGCAGCGCGAGCTCGGGGTGGTTGAAGAGGTTGTCCTCGTCAGAGCCGTTCCTCCCATCCGTAGCGTCATGTTTCGAAGCGCATCTTCCTGCGTCAGCCACGGATGGGTTCATCACGGCGCGGCTCTGGGCGGGCTGCGGGAGCCATGCTCCCCTCGCGCACCCAGAGCCCACCGGGGCTATATCTTGGTAAATCTCTTAAACTTTCTTTTCTGGGTATATCCCCACTCGGGATTATCCATGAGCTACGTCACCATTACCGCTGGTCTTAATGCCTCTGGCGAGGAAGCGAAGCTACTACTATCTACGGCATGGCTGTTTAAACTAGCAACGCATAGAGTGCTCTCCCATGCTAAGGCGCTACCTACTCTGCCAGCTACGAAGATCGCCTGGAAGAACACATTCAGGAGGGTGGCGTATGATGTCATCCCTAACCGTAGGTATGCTGACTCATCAGTAGTCCTAGTCATGGGCATCTACGAGTCATGTAGGCGGCTAGGAGTGGACTTCAGGGAAGTGGAGCTTGGAGACTGGCTGATGTTCCAGCAGAGCGAGAAAGAGTATCCACCACGAAATATTACATTAAAGAGCGTGGAGGAGGTCTGGGTGACGGCGTTCAACTATGACAGAGATAGCAGGAGGATAAAGCTTAGGGCAACAACATCGGGAGTCTATAGAGAACTCATAGGAGCAGTACTGAAGGAAAGGCAGCCATATAACCCAAGGATAGTGGTTAGGTCATGGAACGTTAGGAGCGGGGAGCTGTTCGTTAAAGGGGAGCTGCAAGTGGGCATACCTAAGGACTTCTACTACGGGCACGTAACCAAGTATAGTAGAAGCGATGGAGGGCTCTACGGTGGTGTGGACGTTAATACTGATAGGCTGAACCTAGCAGTAGTAGATAAGTACGGGAGGCTAAGAGACGCTAGGACGTTCTGGTTCGAGGAAGCATCGAGAAGGGGCTGTTCGAGGAGGAGGGCTAGGAGCATCATCGGCATGGCTGTTCACAGCATGCTCCGCTACGCCTACCACCACGGCGTTAAGATGTTGTTTCTAGAGAATCCTGAGGTCTTGGGCAAGCTAAGGCTCCTGTGGATTAGGAATGGCAGGAGGCTGCATGAAAACTATAACTGGAGGGTTTCGGTCTTCCGCCGCTCTATAATAGATTTAGTAGCGGTGAAGGCACCACTCTACTCGATCAAAGTATACTATGTAGATCCGAAAGGAACAACACATTCAAGAGAGCACGATGAGATTGCTAGGAGATATGGACTAGACAAACATACGGCGTCGGCATATCTAATAGCGCTAAGAGGCATGAAAAGACACACAACAGTACAGAAAGCTACAGTCTAATGTTACAGCCCCCAGCAGCAGTACCGGCTCTCCCCCATACTCCCAGTAGTGCTGGTTCCCCCTCCAGGGCCTCACCCTCTCCTCGCCCAACTCGCCCATCCCGGGGGAGGTCCCAGCTACGTGCGCCGTTCAGGTGCTAATTTAGCGCAGTTCCGCTCTTCTCTGAGCGTAAGGTTTTAGGGCTGGGCTGGCGCGGGGGCCCGGGCCTCATGTTCACGTCGGTGCGCTTCCCCTACGAGCCCCGCCCCCACCAGATCGAGGTAGCCGAGGCCATAGCCAGGGAGCTCCACCGGGGGAATATCGTTCTGGAGGCCCCCACGGGCTTCGGCAAGACGCCCGTCGTGATATACGCCCTCATCCCCTTCCTGAGGCGCGGGGTCAGAGTGGTGTGGGCGGTGAGGACCGGCAGTGAGACGGATAGGCCCGTGGAGGAGTTCAAGGTGTTCAGAGAGAGGGCGGGGCTCGACTTCCTGGCCATGAGCTTCAGGGGTAAGAGGGACATGTGCCTCCTGGCTAGGGAGTTCGGCGAGCCCCTCGACTACACGGAAGTCTCCTACATATGCTCGCGGCAGAGGAGCAGGTGCCCCTACTACAGGAGGCTTAGGAGGGGAGTTGATGTCGAGCCCCTAGTGGAGAGGGGAGCTCTCACCTATGGTGAGATATTTGAGGCAGCTGCCGAGCTGAGGGTCTGCCCCTACTTCCTTCAGAGGGAGCTCCTCAGGTACGCGGACGTGGTCTCGCTCAGCTATAACTACGTCGTGAACCCGAGCCTCGGCTGGAGCCTGAGGTCCATATTCCCGTTCCACAGGTCGATCCTCGTGGTGGATGAGGCTCACAACCTCCAGGGCCTCAACCTGGGGGGAGACACGATAACTGAGGGCACCCTCAGGAGGGCGAGGGCTGAGGCCGTGGAGCTGGGGGATGATGAGGTGGAGTCGCTCGTGGAGCACGTCGAGAGGAGGGCTCTGGAGAGGTTCAGGGGGTTAGGGGAGGATGACGCTGAGGCCTTTGAGCCCGAGGAGCTACTCCCCCCGAGCCCTGAGCTGCTGCTTGAGGAGGCCCTGAGGGCTGGCCAGGCAATCCGCGAGGCCAGGTTTAGGGAGGGGAGGAGGCCCAGGTCGAGCCTCTACCACTTCGCCAAGTTCTTCGAGAGGGCCCTCGCCCTATCCGGGGTGAGGGGGGTTGCTCTCATAGCCGAGAGGTTGGGGGGCAGGCTGCACCTGAGCATATGGGACATGCGCGCGGCGGAGGCGTTCTCAGAGGTCTGGGGCTCGTTTAAACGCGTGATCCTCATGTCTGGAACCCTGTCGCCCGTCGAGGCCTTCGCGGAGACGGTGGGCCTCTCCAGCTACTACTCGATATCTGTGCCGAGCCCCTACGGGCGCGGGAACGCGGCAGTCTACTTAGTGAGGGACCTGACTACTAGGGGGGAGGAGCTGAGCGAGGAGATGGCGGGGAGGTATGTTGAGGCCATAGCCAGGCTCCTGAGCAGGGTCAGGAGGAATGCAGCGGTATTCACCGCTAGCTACAGAGTGCAGGAGGGCCTCCTGAGGGCGGGGCTGCGCGGCGCCGCCGAGGCCCTGGGCTACGAGGTGTTCCTGGAGAGGAGGGGGATGAGTGGCCTTGAAGCCGCGGAGATGTTGAGGGCCTTCAAGTCCCTGGCCAGGGAGGGGCGCGGCCTCCTCGTAGGCCCGATGGGGGGGAGGTTCGCGGAAGGGGCTGACTACCCTGGCGAAGAGCTGATGTGCGTCTTCCTAGCCGGGATCCCCTTTGAGAAGCCGACTGCGAAGACCAGGCTATACGTAGAGTACTACCAGGAGCTCTACGGGGAGGAGAAGGGCAGGCTCTACGCCTACATCTACCCAGCCCTGAGGAGGGCGTCACAGGCGCTGGGCCGAGCGCTCAGGAGCCCGCGTGACACGGCTGTGATAGTGCTCGGGGACTACAGGTATAGGGGCTACATGCCCCTGCTCCCCGACTACGTGCGCAGGCTCGCGGAGCCCATCTCTCACTTAGAGCTCGACAGAGTGGTGCTGCCATGGGAGGGCGGCTGAGCCACTCTCTCAACTCTCTTGTACCCTGGGGGCCATGAACTGCCGGGGGCTGAGCTTGGCTGTTGAGCGGGGAGCTGGCGGGGAGGATTGGGTGGTGTACGAGGGGGAGAGGCTGAGGTGTGTTGCAATGCCGCTGGGCGGCATAGGCACGGGCACGATCTCCATATGCGGGGATGGCAGCCTCAGGCAATGGGAGGTCCTGAACGTGCCGTGCCACACGGCGTATGTCCCCTACTCGTTCTTCGCAATATGGGTGGAGGGGGCTGGCGCCAAGCTGCTGCAGTCTAAGCCCCCTACGGATGAGTTCGAGCCCGGCGTGCTGGCCAACGACCACCATGTCCCCGAGGAGCTGAGGAAGCTCGTCGAGAAGCTGCCCACAGTCGACGAGACGAAGTTTGTGGGGGAGTACCCGGTTGCCACCGTGATCTACGAGGATGAGGAGATGCCCGTAGAGGTCAAGCTGAGGGCATTCTCGCCCCTGATACCGCTCAACGCTAGGGACTCGGCGCTCCCAGTCATACTCTTCCAGTTCGCTGTGAGGAACGCGAGCGGGGAGCCTCGCGAGGTCTCGCTAATGGCGTCCCTCCAGAACTTCGTGGGATGGGATGGGGTAGGCGAGATAAAGGGCGTGAACTTCAGGCTCTACGGCGGCAACTACAACGAGCTCCTTAGAAGGAATGGCCTGACGGCCGTGGTCATGCGGAACTCCCTCATCGAGAGGAGCTCGCCGAGGTGGGGTGAGGTGGCGCTCGCCCTCGTGGGCGAGGGTGAGCACACCTGGCTCCTCCAGTGGAGTAGCCTCGACGAGCTATGGGCGGAGTTCTCGAGGAGCGGCACACTCCCGAACGATGAGAGGGGCGTGGAGAGCTGGCCAGGCGCTACGTGGTGCTCAGCCCTAGCCTGTAAGTTCAGGCTAGAGCCGGGGGAGGAGAGGGAGGTCGTGTTCATCTACGCCTGGTACTTCCCGAACAGGTACGTGAACTGGGAGCAGGGGTACTCTCCAGTCAGGGACGAGAAGAGCCTATTCTGGGTGGGCAACATGTACGCCAAGCTATTCCAGGGAGTGGAGGAGGTGCTGAGCTACGTCTACGAGAACCTCAATCGCCTCATTGAGGAGACCATGCTCTTCCACGACACATTCTACGACAGCACCCTCCCCTACGCACTCCTCGATAGGGTCTCGGCTAACATCTCTATCATAAGGAGCCCCACCTGCTTCTGGGCTGAGGACGGCAGGTTCTACGGCTTCGAGGGGTGCCACGGGGCGAGCACGTGGGCTAGGCACGGGGGCTGCTGCCCCCTGAACTGCACCCACGTGTGGAACTACGAGCAGACGCTGTCCAGGCTGTTCCCCGAGCTTGAGAGGACGATGCGGGAGGTGGAGTTCTTCCACCAACAGCACCCGAGCGGCTACATACCCCACAGAGTGGTCCTGCCCCTCTACCTGCCTAGGCCCTGGGACAGGCCCATCGGAGGGCCGGAGAAGCCGGCGATCGACGGCATGCTGGGAGCGGTGCTCAAGGCCTACAGGGAGTACCTGTGGGGCGCGGGGAGGGAGTGGCTCGAGAAGATCTGGCCGCGGCTCAAGCGCCTAATGGACTACGTGCTGACTAACTACGAGGTTGATGAGGAGGGGGTGATGTGGGGTGAGCAGCCCAGCACGTTCGACGTATCGGTCTACGGCGCGAACACCTTCATAGGGTCGCTGTACCTCGCATCACTCCTCGCGATGGCCAGGATGGCTGAGGAGCTTGGAGAGGGGGAGTATGCCGATAAGATGCTGAGGCTCTTCGAGAGAGCGAGCAGGGCGTACGACAGGCTGTGCTGGAATGGCGAGTACTACGTCCAGGTGTTCAGGGACAAGAGCCTGGAGTACCAGTGGTACGAGGGGTGCCTGGCCGAGCAGCTGGTGGGGCAGTGGTGGGCCCACATGCTGGGGCTCGGCTACGTGCTACCTAGGGAGCACGTGAGGAGGGCCCTGCTCTCCATAATGAAGTACAACTGGAGGGAGAACTTCAGGGGCCTCCCCCGCCGGGGGAGGATATTCGCCCACGAGGAGCACCCCGGGCTCCTCAACTGCACCTGGCCCAGGGGCGGACGCCCCGAGACCCCGATACTATACTGCGACGAGGTCTGGACTGGCGTGGAGTACGAGGTGGCGAGCCTCCTCCTCTACGAGGGCATGTACGACTTGGCTATGAGGATCGTCAGGGGCGTGAGGAGGAGGTATGATGGGAGCTGCATGAACCCCTGGAACGAGGTGGAGTGCGGCGACCACTACGTGAGGGCTATGAGCAGCTGGTCTCTGCTGGAGGCCGCCATGGGCTACAGGTACTCGGCGCCATCGGCAACTCTCACGTTTAAGCCGAACGCGCCCCTAAACCCCCTGAAGGGCTTCTTCATAACCCCCGACGGGTGGGGCACACTCCTGAGGGAGGCGCGCGGGAGCGTGGAGAGGGTGGAGGTGGCGGTGAAGTACGGGCGCGTGAAGGTGAGGAGGCTCGTGCTCAGAGCTGAGAGCGGCTGGGAGGGCCTAGAGATGAGGCTGGACGACACGCAGCTAAAGCCCAGAGCAGTACGCCGACGTGGAGACGAGGTAGTGGTGGAGTTTAGGGATATCGTGGAGGTGGGGGCTGGCAGCGTACTAGAGGTTGTGCTGGAGCGGCATGGAGCTAGGCGGTAACCGCGGTTTAAATGCATCCGGGGACCTGCATAGCTGAGCGGCTCTAAGCTAGGGCGCCCCTCAAGCTAGTAGGAAGGCCATCTCGGGCTCACGGTGTAAGGCGATTATACGTCCCTCTCCTCACGGCGTACTCTATCATGTGGAGGAAATTCTGGGCATTGGTGTTGGCCGAGATATTAGCTGATGTTGACAGCACGTAGCCCCCGCCCTGAGCCCCCTCGGCTAAGCACCTGTCGACTTCCCTCTCCACGTCCTCCCTAGTGCCGAACTCTATGACCCTGGGGTCCACGTTCCCCACCAGGCACAGCTCATCCCCGTACAGCTCCTTGACCCTGGCTAGGCTCATCCCTGCCATCACGTCTATCCCCTGATACGCGTCTACGCCCGCGTCCACGATGTCGGGCAGCAGGGGCTCGATGTTGCCATCGGAGTGGAGGACCACGAAAGCCCCTCGCCGCTTGAACGCGTTCACATGCTCCCTTAGCGCTGGCTTGATGAAGCGCTTGAACATCGCGGGCGACATCCAGGGCCCATTCTTGTTCCCATAGTCCACGCACATCTGCACCGCGTCAGCCCCCTCATCTATTGCGCGCCTCCCCACCTCCACCGCCCAGCGCGTGTAGCGTCTTATCAGCGCCTCCACCACGTCGGGCCTCGTGTACATCCACCTCAGCACGTGCCTAAGCAGGTTAGGGGAAGAGACTATGGGGCCCCACGTCCCATCCGCGTCAAATGAGATGAACTTCAAGCCCTTAACTCGCCTCACAACGTGCCTCAACACGTCGAATACGTCATCCTCCACCTCCACACTGGACTCCCTACACATCCTGAGCACATCATCCGGGTCATAGCTGCTGGGCTCATCGAGCCTCCACAGAGTCTCCCCAGACCAGGCGTATACGGCCCCATCCACCTCCCACACGTGGTCCCCGAGCCTTCTCACTCTCCTGGGCGGGCGCGCGTAGCCCCACACAACCCGCACCCAGTCTATCCTGGCCCTCTCACACACCTCCACCAGCTCATCAGCTATCCGCCTGTTCAAACTATCCACGTCAATGCGCCGGCCCGAGGCAGCCATCTCGAAAACCGCCTCGGGGTTGTGGAGTAACACCTCACTGGGCTTCTTGCCCAGTATTACCGAGGCTATAGCTGGGGGCACGTGCATCTCATATATCGGGACCCTGTCTGGGATCGATAGCTCCATAGCTCTGCAGACCCTCTCCCAGGAGTTCACGAGAGGGTAGCCGTAGCTAGCCTAATCTAGTTAACCTGCAGGAATTTGAGGAAAGAAAAATCTCGGCTCAATACTCCTCGCACATTACCTGGAAGAAGCTCCTGGAGTGACCACACGACGGGCACTTCTCCGGGGGCTCCCTCCCGTAGTGCACGTAGCCACACACCCTGCATACCCACCACACCTCCCTATCCTTCTTGAAGACCGTACCAGCCTCGACCTCCCTGAGCAGCTTCCTAAACCTCTCCTCATGATGCTGCTCAGCTCGAGCTATCGCCCTAAGCCTGGCAGCCACGTGGGGGAGTCCCTCCTCCTCAGCCACTCTCGCGAACTCTGGGTACATCTTCGTGTGCTCATAGTTCTCCCCCGCGATTGCCGCCCTCAGGTTATCGGCGGTGCTGCCGAGGACTAGGGGCGCGACTACCTCCACCTTCAGCTCCTCCACAGCCTCGCCCGCCTTACTCCTCAGCTCATTAATGAGCTTAAAGAGGGTCTCAGCATGCTCCCTCTCATTATCAGCGGTCACGAGGAATACCTCAGCGATCTGCTCGAAGCCCTCCCGCCTAGCGACGCTGGCGTAGAAGGTGTAGCGGTTCCTAGCCTGGCTCTCGCCTATAAACGCCTTCACCAGGTTCTCCAGGGTCCTATTCACTCCGGCACCATTGATATTACCTCTAACTTAGCTTAAGTACCTTTGCATCCCATACTTCCATAAGTCTAAATTTTACCTGAGGTAATCGAACCAACAAGAATACCCATCAGATAATATCCCGTAGCCTGTTCAGTAGTAGAGTAGCTCGTAGGCCCTCACAGCGTACTTCACTGCCTCGCTCCTCCTGCCCTCCCCCGCGAGGCGCTTAGCCCTCTCGTAGCAGGCCTTCGCCTCCTCTAAGTATTCCCGCTTGGGCGAGGCCTTCAGGAGCTGCTCGGCTAATAGCAGGATCTCGTCGAGCATATCCATCCGCATGTACCTCAGGCTATTGAAGCACCTGATCCTCTCCTCCAGGCTCCTGAAGGGCCTCCTCTCTCTCGCCGCCTCGGCCAGCTCGCGGCCCAGCTCCCTGGCCCTCCTCAGCGCATCTTCAAAGTTGAAGCGGGAGACGGGCAGCGGCTCAAGGGGCCTTATCCCCTTACAGAAGAAAAAGTAGTATATGCTCTTCACCGCCAGCACTAGCCCCTTCCCAGTCCCCCCGGCCACCGCTATGCCGAGCCCCGGCTTCCCGTTCGAATCCCCCAGGTCCACAGTGTCCATGAAGTCCTTAGTGAGGCCATTAACGTCTAGATAGTAGACGGGCGCTCCTATCACGTAGCCGTCAGCCCCCCTCATGACCTCATTCAACTCCTCCGGCGCCCTCGGCGACTCCGGGGTCCAAGGCCTCACTTCATAATCGATCAAGTATATCAACCTCGTAGCAGCGCCAGCCTCCTCAGCCCCTGCCAGCGCCTCCCCCACGAGCTTAGTAGTCAGCCCTCCCTTGCGCGGGCTACCCACTACCCCCACTACCAACATGATAGCTCTCGATAGCCACGTAGCTCCGCGGACTATTATTAATTACTTATAAGGGCCTGAGCCAGCACACGCCGTAGCCTTCATCGCCGGGGAGTAATGAAGCTTAAGGCTCTTTGGGCGAGATATAGGTAGACATTTAAGGTGGGTATATCATGGTAGTAATCGCAGGTGGGCATGAAGAGGTACGTAACTGTCTCAGCTAAGGTCCCTGTGGAGCTGAAGGAGGAGGCGGAGAGGCTTGGGATAAGGATCTCCGCCTTCCTCCGCAAAGCCCTTGAAGAGGAGGTTAGGAGGCGCAAGCTGCAAGAGCTGGAGAGGAGGGTGGAGGAGCTGAGAGGCGTGCTTGATAAGGTGGATGTTGACGAGTTCGTCCAGCTCATCAGGGCGGATAGGGAGTCTAGGTGATGCCTATGCCAAGGCTGTTATTTGACGCATCTTCACTGCTAGCTGCCCTCAAGGCGGGGAGAGTGCGCATCCTGCTCGGCGAGTGCACCCAGTGCCTCGCCATATACGAGGTCTGTAATGGGCTCTGGAAGGAGATACACGTCCTAGGCAAGCTCACCCGAGAAGAAGCCCTACACGTAGTTAACGTGCTCAAGGAGGTGGTTGAGTACATGGAAGTACTGTCAATACACCCGTATGAGGAGGAGGTTCTCAGCATAGCTCTGTCCACGGGGCTCACAGCCTATGATGCATCCTACATAGTTGCGGCCATCAAGAGGAGGCTTACTCTAGTCACGGAGGATAGACAGCTAAAAAGAGCAGCGGCGAGGTACGTCGAGACGTGCTCAGTGGGTGAGCTGGCGGTGGGGTAAGCCCTGAGCCCGTGTCCAGGGCTCTACGGCTTGTACCTGACCTCCCTATCCACCGTGAACTTGCCGGTGAGCCTTATGTCCCTTGAGGATGCGCCGACTCTCACCTCGTACTCGCCACGCTCCACAACCCACTCCTTGCCGTCGAAGCTGGCCAGCATCCTCAGGGGTATCTCGATAACTACCCTCTCCGCCTCTCCGGGCTTGAGGAGCCTCGTCTTGTGGAAGCCCTTCAGCTCCTGGAAAGGCTTGTCGAGCCTGCCCCTGGGGGCCCTAATGTAGACCTGAGCCACCTCCTTGCCTGGGAGCTTACCCGTGTTGGCCACCTCGAAGGATACCTTCACTACATCGCCCTCGAGCCTCACCTCCAGGTTCCTGTACTCGAAGGTCGTGTAGCTCAGGCCGTACCCGAACTCGTAGGCTGGCTCCACCCCGAAGGTGTCGTAGTACCTGTAGCCCACGTATATATCCTCGTAGTACACCACCCTCACCGGGCCGCTCCTGGGCTCGCCGGGGAAGCTCCAGGAGGGCACGTCCCCGTAGTCCTTGGGGAAGGTGACTGGGAGCTTGCCGGACGGGTTTATCCTCCCCACCAGCGCGTCAGCGGCGATGCGCCCCGTCTCCTGCCCAGCCTGCCATATCAGCAGGATCGCGTCCACCATGTCCCTCCAGCTGGCGACCTCTATGGGCGCCCCAATGTTGAGCAGCACTACCACCTTCTTCCCCCTGGCGTGGAAGGCGCGGGACACCTTCTCCAGGAGGCTCCTCTCATCCTTTGCCAGGTAGAAGTCGCCCTCCTCGGCCCTCCTGTCAGCGCCCTCGCCCGAGACTCTCGTTATCACCACCACGGCGACGTCGTTCCTCTCCGCGAACCTCGCCACCTCCTCCCCGCTCAGGAAGTCCTGGGGCAGGCGCGGCATGACGGGCTGGTTGAACACGTACTTCACCTTGTACTCCTCCCTCTCCCTCATCTCACGTATGTACTTCTCGTGGAGCTCGGCCAGCTCCTCATCCACCCTCAGGCCCCTCTCCCTCATCCCCTCGAGTATCGAGATCGTGTACCTCGGGTACGTGTAGCCGCTCCCGGTCCCGCCCCTCACGGTCTCTATCTGGCCAGTCCCGAAGACCGCTATCCTCGCCTCCTCGCTCAGGGGCAGAGCGCCCTCGTTCTTCAGGAGCACGACCCCCTCAGCCCCGGCCTCGTATGCGACCCTGGCGTGCGCGTCGAGGTCCGGCTGGTTCGAGTACTTGTACCCCCTGAAGGATGGGGAGTTCACGAGCACCCTGAGTATCCGCCTCACGCTCCTATCCAGCACCTCCTCGCTGAGCCTCCCCTCCCTGACCGCCCTGACTATCTCCTCCACCTCATCCCTCCTCTGCGGGTTCACCTGGTACGCCTTGCCCGGCATTATCATGTCATTCCCCGCCTTCAGCTGCTCCACCGGGTCCTCGCCTGCGAACCAGTCGGTCATCACGAAGCCCTCGAAGCCCCACTCCTCCCTCAGCACCTTCGTGAGGAGCCACTCGTTCTGTGAGCAGTACTTCCCGTTGAGCTTGTTGTAGGCGCTCATCACGGCCCAGGGCCTGCCCTTCTTGATCGCGATCTCGAAGCCCCTCAGGTATATCTCCCTCAGCGCCCTCTCCGAGACTATCGTGTCGATGAAGAAGCGGTTAGTCTCCTGGTTATTCGCGACGAAGTGCTTCACGCAGGCGCCAACCCCCTGCGACTGGACGCCCCTAACGAAGGCTGCCGCCATCTCGCCGGAGAGGAGGGGGTCCTCCGAGAAGTACTCGAAGTTCCTCCCACACAGCGGGTTCCTGTGAATGTTCAATGCTGGTGCCAGGAGTATATCGACGCCGTACTCCCTCACCTCCTCCCCCATCGCCCTCCCAACCCTCTCCACGACCTCGGGGTTCCAAGTGGAGGCCAGCATCACCGCTACTGGGAAGGCGGTGGCGTGGTAGGTCCTCTCATCCCCCTCCCTCCTCGGGTTTATCCTCAGGCCAGCAGGCCCATCGGCGAGGACAACAGAGGGTATCCCGAGCCT
>Ga0180300_10000587_pt1 | contig 16180 bp, 14 predicted proteins | sample GuaBasSediGuay15_FD_121798 | JGI IMG/M metagenome (GOLD analysis project Ga0180300, IMG submission 121798) | Subseafloor sediment microbial communities from Guaymas Basin, Gulf of California, Mexico - Guay15, Core 4569-2, 21-24 cm | ecosystem: Environmental > Aquatic > Marine > Hydrothermal... | reverse complement strand
TCTCTATGGAGTTTCATTAGCATATGACTGGCTTTATCATAATTTCACTCCAGCGGAGAGGGAAATGATAAGGAATAGACTAGCTCATGAGGCAAGACTTATGTTCTTAGCATCAATCAAAACTGGAGAGTATAAGACCATGTGGTGGTACAAAGCGTATCTACAGAACCATCTATGGGTTGATATGTGTGGTCTAGCTACTGCTGGCTTTGCTTTATATGGTGAAGTACCAGATGCAGAGATATGGATAAATCAAGCACATTCTAAATTCCTAAAGATCTTAGAAGCTCTAGGGACTGATGGTGCATCGCATGAAGGAGTAGGATATTGGAGCTATGGAGTAGAATACCTTCTAAAATATCTTGACTTAGCTAAGCAATTACTTGGATGCGATCTCTTTAATAACACATGGTTCAGGAAGACCATCTACTATAGATTATACATGAGCTTACCTAGGGGGATGTGGAAAGACTCAATGACCATAGTGAATATTGCGGATTGTCCTATGAGAGACTGGTATGGACCAGATTATATTCTACGGAAGCTAGCTACTGAATATAAAGATGGTTATGCTCAATGGTTAGCTGAGGAGTTAGATAAAGCGGGAGTAGTTAGTCCAGTATCAGGTTGGCTTAACATACTATGGTATGATCCAACAGTTAAACCAACCCCACCTTACGACCTACCGACTATGAAGCATTTCGATGATCTAGATATTGTTGTAATGCGTGATAGCTGGATTAATGAGAATATACTATTTGTGTTTAAATGCGGTCCCTTCATAGGCCATAGTGCTTTAAAGAAGTTCAATTACGATCCAGGAGGCGGACATGTACACCCAGACGTAAACCACTTCATCCTTGTTGCCTATGGCAAATGGCTAATTGTAGATGACGGATACCTCAGTAAATGGACACGACAGCATAATACCATAGTCTTCAATATAGATGGACGTGAAGTAGGACAATTAGGCGAAGGGAGCATGTGGTTTAAAGGAGATGAAGTTATTAAGAGGAAGAGAATAAGTGCGATAATTAGAGTTGAGAGCAACCCAATTTTCGATTACGTTATTGGTGATGCTTACAATATATACCCAGACATAGTAGGACTGAAGAAATTCCTTCGTCATGTAATATACCTCAAGCCAGATATATTCATAATAATCGATGAGATTGAGACCACTAGGCCACAAGTACCTGAATGGTTACTCCACTATGATGGCACGTTGCGGAATATAGGGCAAAATACGTTCATTCTAACTAACGGTGATGTAAACTTAAAGATAGACGTAGTCCTCCCACATGAGTTCAGATATGAGATCTATGAGCAAATAGGCGTTAGGGAGAGAGGGCAAGAAAAGAGATTACCTACATTGAAGATAGTGCCCTTACAGAAGAGCAATAAGACTATAATCATAGTAGTCTTACATCCTGCTAAGTCGGGAAATGAACATCCAAGTATTATGGAGATACATGAGAATGGTAAGTTAGGACTTCTGATTAAGTATAAGGGTGAAGAGAAGAAAATACTTTTCAATTTCGCAAGGAAGAAGAGAAACGACAGAATATTCGAACTAGTCGGCATGGACGAGCCAATAAATACATATAGCTTTACAAGAGAGCTACCTCCGCTAGATCCCTAAGTAAACCTTACCCTATCGAAACAATAATTGTACTAACGATACGGAATTCGCTTAATTTTTATAGTCTTGCTGTCTTAATGAGAGGTGTGAAGATGAAATCTATATTATACTTTGCTAAGGAAGCATTGCTTGACGAGCTCCATGCGGTAGCAGTTTATAGCAAGTTAGCGGAATATTATCGTTATAAGAATGAGGAGCTATCAGCGAAGTTTAAAAAGCTTGCGAATATGGAGAAAGGACATGCCAATTTCTGGATGGAATTCCTTAAGAGAAGGGGTTATGATGTTAGCACCGTTAAGGTTAATAAGTTGAAAGTTGCGTTTTGGATTCTTCTATTCAGAGTCCTTGGTTTAGGACTTACTTTTAAAATCCTTGAATCAAGTGAGGGGGGTGCAATAAAAATGTATTCAAAAATGCTTGAGGGGGGCGAGTTGAGCGAAAGCGAAAAGGCAGTCCTTAGGGGGATACTTGAGGATGAGTTAATCCATGAGAATACATTTGCAGAGGAGGAGACAAGATTCAAGGAATTCGTTGAGCATATAAGAGATGCGGTACTGGGAATGAATGATGGTTTAGTTGAGGTATTATCTGTATCGGCGGGTCTAGTGGGCGTTTATGGTAATCCTCTCTATGTCGCCCTAGGTGGCCTAATAGTAGGCATAGGAGGCGCTCTCTCAATGGGTATTGGCGCACTAACTAGCGTAAGAGCACAAAAGCAAGTGAGGTTAGGCACGCTCTCTAGATTAGGCATAGCAGCTAAATATGCTACTCACATTCTTACTAGTAAGGTGATAGGCTACTTAAAGAAATGGGGTTTAAGAGAGGAAGAGGCAAAAACAATAGCAGAAGAGGTCAAGAGGAGAGGAATGTTAGATAAGATCGTAGCCGAAGAAGAATACGGTATAAAGGAAGAAAAGCTTGAAAATCCAATTAAGGCAGGGTTATATACAGGAGTTTTTTATGCCATAGGCGCATTTATTCCATTGACACCGTACTTTCTGATGCTTCCTATAAAGATGGCTTTGCTATTATCATTTATTATGGCAGCACTAATGCTTTCCCTAATGGGATTCCTAATAGCCATCATAGCGGAGTTGGACATAAAAATGAAAGTACTCGAGCTAGTAACCACCGGATTGGGTTCGGCTATCATTACGTTCGCTATAGGCAGACTGGCTTCCATAATATTAGGCATTGAGATAAGCTAGGCTAAAAATGCAGAGATAAACGAGTTCGGTTACTCCTTTTTAAGAATGACTAAGTGTACAGCATAGGGAGGTATCTTAATATGTTGAGAGCTATTACTGCTGAACGATATCTGTTCAAAGTCATGATATTCGTCTACCGCGAAGATCTGGGATACCTTATAGCCTTTTACATTCACCACGTATTCAACATCTGAATCCGCGAAATTGCTGATTAAAAGGAGTAGCTTTCCTTTAGATATGCCCGCGGCAACGAATAGGTTTTCCTTATTTACACTAACTCTTACCCTTGTAGTGTTAAGTAGTTGCTTATAAGCTAACCATGCATAAAATGCCTTTCCTGGCTTGCCAGATTTATAAAACATACCTCCCCAATTCCATGCATCCCCTCTATAAAGCACTGCTATGTCTACAGGAGAGTCTTGTAGCAATATCAGTACAGCGATTTGAAATGATGCAATCTTAGCTTCTCGAAATACATCCCATGGTCCCCTCTCCACCCAATAGTTCCATTCATCTAGGACATTAAGGACATTCTCAAACTCATACTTCTTTATTATACCATACACTTCGTTCGCTCTTCTTAGCACCTTGCGAGGATCAGTAGCATATACATGCCAGGAGATGAAATCCAAAGGCAGGCTATGGGATTTAACGTAATCTAGGAACTTATCTAGGAAATCCAATTTGTATGCCAAGGTAGGACCGCCTACTTTAGCGTTAGGATTGGCCTCCTTTACTGCTCTAGCTAGTACGTTATAGAGTTCGAAGTATTCCTCAGGAGTACCTGCCCAAAAACGATCTATATCTGGCTCATTCCATATCTCCCATAGAATATTTTCATGGTGATAACCATTCGCCCATCCTCTAGTATAATGAAGGACTATATGCCTAACTACATTCGCTAATTTATCTAATGGAAGGTGAGGTCTATTTTTCGGAGGCTCATTCCAATCATAACCTATCCTAAATATTACAATATCAGCAACTTTAAATGCAGCTTCTACATGCCTATCTAGTTCAGCGAAGTTATAATTCTTGGGATCAGTTGGATCAGCATTTGGATTAGGAAATATGTAGTCCAGCTCATCAAAAGGATAGAGGTCATGAAATCTTATGATCTTTATCCCTAACCTTAAGTACTTATCAGTGAGATCTAGAGTTATCCTCTTATCCCATCCGCTTGGACTTAATGTTCCACAATTAACACCTCTAAGGTCTTTGAACTTACCTAGAACCTTAACAGGATCTATCTTTATCTCAACAGCCTCCCTCATAATAGGCCTACCTCTAATTGAGAGAAGTATTGTAGTAATAATTAAAGAAATTACGGATATTATACACACTCCTAAAAGTATACGAAAGGACAGTAGCTTCACGTATCTTCATAGAAAAAGTCATCTTATAATATTTACTTTGGAGTATGTTGCACTCCATAATGTTATGAAGAACGATCTTCCCTTACCCCATGTTAATTGTCGAAAGTGAGAGAAATGAAGACATAGTCTTGAAGGCACGTCGTGACGACAAAACTCAACATATACGCGCTTAAATAAATTAATCATTAGACATACTATTAGAGGGGGCCTCTATACGAAGCAAGCCTTGGTATAAGCTAAGTTATAGACGGAACCTTGTAGATATGCATATTGAAGAATGGGACGAGGAATTCCTATCGAAACTGGATCCGAAGGAATATGTAAAGATGTTAAAGAAGGCGAAGGTTAAGTCAGCAATGGTCTACGCGAATTCGCATGTTGGTTACTGCTATTGGCCAACTAAGACAGGATGTATGCACAGAGGACTTAAAGGAAGGGATTTCCTTGGAGAAATAATTGAGTTATGTCATAAAGAGGGAATTGACGTAATAGTCTACTACAGCTTAATCTTCAATAACTGGGCCTATGAGAATTACCCAGAGTGGAGGATGGTCGATATAAATGGGAAGACGTCAAGGGAATATCCCGGACATATTGGACGTTATGGTGTTTGTTGTCCAAATTCCCCGGGATATAGAAAGTTCGTAGTAAGCCAAATCAAGGAGCTATGCGAGAACTACGATTTTGAAGGTATGTTTTTCGATATGACTTTCTGGCCTATGGTATGCTATTGTAAGGCGTGTAGATCTAGGTATAAGAAAGAGACTGGACAGGATATTCCAACCATTATCGATTGGGAGGATCCAAATTGGAACCTATTTCAGAGGAAAAGGGAAGAATGGCTACTTGAATTCGCAGCTCTCGTTACATCTACTGTAAAGAGGATAAAGCCAGAAGTTACCGTTGAACACCAGTATTCAACAATCGCCGCTCCTTGGATCTTTGGAGTAACAGAACGATTAGCTGAGTATTGCGACTATGTAGGTGGCGACTTTTATGGTGGTATATTGGAGCAATCCTTTGCTTGCAAGCTCTACTATAATTTAACTCCTCATAAGCCATTTGAATACATGACCTCAATATGCTTTCCCAATTTAACAGACCATACTACAGTAAAGCCTGAGGAATTGATAGAAGCACGTGCATTTATGACTCTTGCTCATCAAGGTGCCTTCCTAATAATAGATGCGATTGACCCCGTAGGGACGTTGGATGAAAAAAGGTATGAGATGATAGGAAGAATATATGAGAAATTAAGCAAGTATGAGAAATTCTTAGGAGGAGAACTCTGTCAAGACGTCGCGATATACTTCAGTTTCAATTCAAAGTTCAGTTTTGCTGAAAAAGGAAAACGGCCCCCTGCAAGGATTTTTGCTAATGTGCGATTACCTCATGTCGAGGCTGCACTAGGAGCTACGGAAGCTTTAAGGAAGAGTCATATTCCATTCGGAGTAATTTCGAGAAGAAACCTGGACGAACTATCGCGCTTTAATGTCCTCATATTGCCAAACGTACTCTATCTATCAGATGAAGAAGTGAAAGCCATAAGGGAGTACGTAATTAGGGGAGGCAATGTATATGCAAGTAAGTTTACCTTAAAGTCAATAGCGAAGATATTAGGCGCTAATTACATTGGGGAGACAAAGGAGAATTTTACGTACATCACACCCACTAGCAAAGGAGAGGCCATCCTTAAGGGAGTTACCAAAAGATACCCTCTTTCAATACCTGAATCGCAGGTGTTGGTTGAGTTCACATCAGGAGACGTAGAGGTACTAGCGACTTTGACCTTACCTTATACTGATCCTGCCGATGCGAGGAAATTTGCATCCATTCATTCAAATCCACCAGGCATAGAGACTAGTTATCCAGCATTGATTCGTAAGAGGCTCGGCAAAGGAACTATCATATGGTGTTCAGCACCAATAGAGGCCTATGCTGTACGTTATATTAAACACAGGACAGTATTTGTGAATATAATAAGATCCTTAGTTAAGGTACCACTCTCCTTTGAGGCTGATGCCCCAGCATGTGTAGAGATAACACTCTTTCACGATCCAGAGATGAAAAGATACATAATAAACGTAGTCAATTTCCAATCCGAAATAGGGGAGCCAAATGTTCCAGTTGATAATGTCGTTGTGAGAGTAAGGGTTAACGGACGTCCTCTAAGAGTTCTTCTATTGCCTAGTGAGGAGGAGCTTCCGTTTAAAGCGACCAAGAAGTACGTTATCATACGAGTTCCAAGGGTAAAGACATTCCGTATGTTAGCATTAGACTATCAATAGAGCTTTAAGCGTACCATAGGGATTACCGAATGAAACTGTTTATTAGTAGAAAGGGAAGCATACTATGGTCATATTTTATAACTATATGCTCTTCTCATTGAATGCATTCAATCCTCAAATGAGGAATTCTTAAGACATTAAGTATTACAGCTAGTGAAAAGACCCATATCACCTATTCATAACGTAATCTTGACTAATAAAGAGGCTACTACGTTCTCCTTCATGACTTTAGGAGTTTTTGTCAATAATTGTTAATAATTGTATTGGCTGCCTAGCCCCCTATGGCATAGTCATCCAGGTATTCAGCCAAGTAAGAGAAGAAGAGAACTGCAGCACCTTCTTCACTATGGCCTATCAAGAAGGCACCTATGGCTGCAATGGTTACTAGTATGACTATAGAGAGATACTCAACATTTGAGAGTTGTAGTTGTGTCGCTAATATAGCTACTACCAGCATATTGACAGAAATGGTAAAAGGCAAGACCCCCTTTACCATTAGAGTGCTACCTCGTGAAGAGCATACATATGTAGCTATTATTGGTAGAAGTGAAGTTAGGGATGATATATAACACTATTATAGAAGGTATGATATGAGGACTCAGGATGGCCAACAGTGGGAATTATTAGTTAAGACAAGATGGCAATTTGTGATCAATAGCATAAAAGGCGTGTACTATTTAAAAGATAATGTATCGACTACATCCCACATACCCTTATCGCATTTGTTAAAAGTCATTAGTGATAATAGCTTAATAGAGGTGAGCTTCTATGCCCATTCTTCACTCTGAGGCGCCATTTAATAAGGAGAAGCGAGTGTTTCCAAACACAATATCGTTACTTGTAGATGGATGGCCAACCCCAATAGTAAGACTTGAGACTGAGAGTAATGATAAAAGGGAGGTATGGGCTAAGTTAGAGTTCTATAATGCCTTCAGCAAGAGTGTAAAGGACCGTCCGGTATGGAACATGCTTATAAAGGCCCTTGAGGCAGGATCTTTAAGTGATACGTTAGAGGAGGCCACATCAGGGAACGTAGGAATAGCACTAGCATGTCTCTCCAATATCTTCGGCCTTAAATTTACGGCCTACGTACCTAAGCCAACTCCAAGAACCACAGAGATATTGCTTAGAATACTAGGAGCTAACGTCGTCAGAACGGGATATCAGATGATTGATAGGCATTTTTGGATCGAAGTAAGTGAACATGCTAGGAGAATAGGCGCTACGAACTTGAATCAATTTGAGAACGACGCCAACTTTGAGATACATTATGAGACTACGGCAAGGGAGATAATAGAGCAGTTAGAGTCTATAGGTAGGACTCCGGACTTCGTCATAGCAGGCATTGGAACCTCAGGACATATAGCGGCAATTTCTAAGAGGCTAAAGGAAAGATATGGAGATCGCGTTAAGATAATAGGAGTACAGCCAGCTCCTGGCTCAACCATACCTGGTATAAAACGCGTAGAAGCTGGTCCAAAATGGCTCTCAATGGTCAAGGTAGATAAGATAATAGATATCAGCTGGAAGGAGGCAGTAGAAGGAGTGATAGAAGTAGCCCATAAGGAAGGTATCCTCATAGGCCTCAGCTCAGGAGCGGTATTTCAAGCTTATAAGAAACTATCAGAAAACAACGGAGTCTTCGTCCTAATCTTCCCTGATGATGGATTCAAGTACGTAGAGCACTTTGAAAAGTACTTAAAGCTATGCGGTAAGGAGGGCGATTAAATGAGGCGTCTCGATCCATACGAGATTAGAGAGGACTTTCCCTTACTCAAACGTAAGATAAGGGGAGGGCCTCTGGTCTATTTCGATAATGCTGCTACGACCCTCAAGCCAAGGCAAGTTATAGAAGCGATAGTTGACTTCTACAAAAACCACTATAGTAATGTATTCAGAGGAGTTCACACCTTAAGTCAAGAAGCTACAAGCATGTATGAAGAGGCGCGCGAGGCCGTAGCGAAGTTCATAGGCGCAAGGGATGCAAGAGAGGTAATATTTACCTTTAATGCTACTGATTCAATAAACGCCATAGCTTATGGATGGGGATTATATAACGTGAAGGAAGGAGATGAAATCGTGATTACAATCATGGAACACCATAGCAATATCCTACCTTGGATGCGTCTAGCAGAGCTTAAGAAAGCTAAGTTACTATATGCCGATATAAAGGAGGATGGAACATTAAACTACGATCAATTACTTAGCATGATTAACGAGAAGACGCGTATAGTAGCGATTACACAGATGTCGAATGTCTTAGGAACCATAAACGAACTTTCAGCAATAGTTAAAAAGGCACATGAAGTTGGCGCCATAGTAGTTGTTGATGGAGCCCAGTCAGTCCCCCATATGAAAGTTGATGTAAGGGCTCTTGATGCAGACTTCTTGGCATTTAGCGGCCATAAGATGCTAGCTCCTACAGGCATTGGCGTACTATGGGGAAAGACCGAACTACTTGAGGAGATGCAACCCTTCAGATTAGGCGGTGGAGCTATAAAGGAAGTTGAGCTACACTCAGTCGTCTATGAAGATCTCCCATTACGCTTTGAGGCTGGCACGCCAAACATAGTTGGAGCTATAGGACTAAAGGAAGCTATAGAGTATCTTAATAAGATAGGAATGGATGAAATACGCCGTCACGAGATAGAGTTAGTAAATCTTACCTTCAGGTTGTTCGAAGAAGAACTTGCTGATAAAGTTGAAGTATATGGACCCTTAGATCCAAATATCAGGGGAGGCATAATATCCTATAATATCAAGGGATATGATCCACATTTAGTTGGAGTTCTACTTGACAGCTTTGGCATAACCGTTAGGACTGGTAAACATTGCGCCCATCCCCTTCATAGGAGATTAGGTGTGAATGGTACAGTAAGGGCTAGCTATTACATATACAATACTAAGGAGGAGGTGGAGTATATGGTCAATGTACTTAAGGAGTTTCTAAAAACCGTTAAATAACCAAACTATTCTCCCTTTAGCGCAGAACAATGCTTTGATACTCCGCTCATCTTAATAGTATTCCCTTATCACTATTGCCGTATACTAAGATCCTCCGTAAGCAGGTTCTTCCATAAGTAAAACTCTTCCGAGAACACGCACTATATCTATTTCGCGATGGTCTATTTTCTTAAACAACGACTTCTAGAAGTCGCTTGCTCCTTATTTCCATACATATTTCGCAGAGTGATCTCTGGAGTTCATCCTGTGGTCTATTATTGTATATAAGGTCGGCAAGTCGCTCTATGAGCTTCATTATATGAGCATCACTCTTCAACTTCTCAATAGCAATCCTGCCCCTTTTTGAGTGTAAATAGTAACTTATAGCTGGTTGCGTCACTCCTAGCTTCTTAGCTATTTCTAGTTGAGTCATCTCATACTTTTGTGCAAGTCGAATAGCGACTAGTGCTCTTATCGCAGGAATTATAAACTTTGTAATGACTTCGCAATGAGGTCTCATGAGTATGCCTCTCATTATACCATATACCATACTTCAATATTATTAATATCACACTGTCATAATTATCCTTATCTCCCTGTCATAAAACCCTCAGGAAGTGTAGATTATAGTTATAATAAAGAAAGGGTGGGGCTAGCCTTATGAAATACCTCTTTTAATACGCCTTCGATACTCTACTACGATTGCCGTTAATGTCGCTAACGCTATTAATAGGGAAGTAACTTCAGCGGTCCTCTCTCTTAATAGTTTAACTAAAGTGCTCCATATTGTTGTTTTGGGAAGTTGTAACTCGTCTTCTTTCACCCGAGTTGGCTTGCCTGTTCTCCTTAACAGTAGTACCATTCCTTCCTGTGGCCCAAGAGTTATTCTGAGTTTACCATTGTTAACCTTATAAACTTCACCGTTTTATTCTAACGAGCTCTAACCAATTACTTGGAACTTGAATCTCTACTGTATATCTTCTACTGTATGGATTAACTGCCACTAAGCCTTTCTCGTAGATCCTAAAGTAAATATTTTTATAATTACAGTATTTCATGCCAAGGCCTATAGTAATATTCTGGATTCTTCCATGGATTTCCTCTCCATGCGCTAAGGTAGAACTCTATTAATGCACCATCAAGTACCTTCATTAATTCAGGAGAAGGTGCCCCCAACCAGTATTATAAAGTATGGGAACTCCATGCTCATTCTTTAATCTTTTTAAGAAGAGGATCAGAGCGTCTATCCATTTGCCGTATTCCGTCTCATTGTAGACAGGCATGTCATAAAGAGGATTCTTCTTTGTTATGTCCAGAGGTACGTCATCTAGGAATATCCCTGTAAAGCCTTTTCTTAGATACTCCTTGGCTTTATTGATCAGATAGTCTTGATAGCTTCTTATTGCTATGTTACACATAAAATAGTTTCCGAACCAATATTACAATAGTATAGTTCCTTTTTAAGGACGAGCCTGATGACGTAGTCGTTAGAGTCACCATAATAGACGACGTCATATCGCCTACCTACTGGAATGTGATACTCATGAGCTATTATATTTAATTTATTAATTGAAAAGCTGTACTCAGAAGCATTATTATTTTGATTTCCAATAATGTAAGGGCTAAGACGCTCTTCACTATAATACGTCCCTCCTTACCATTATACCTTTCGCTTCTGAAGGTCTAAAACCTTTCTGCGATTCTACACAGAAAGTTTCTTTAAGAGAAGTATTCTCCCCTACTCTATATGTCAGGACACTAATTATAAAAACGTTATCAGGTCATTTAAACATAAAGTTACATAACGCTTAGGATCATTTTCTTAGAATTTATAGAGGGGTAAGGGATATATCCTATACAGTTCAAAAGATCATCTGGTATGGGAAATGTATTGTCCCTTGATATTTAAGGAATTAAATCAACCATTAGGCCTAATTTCAGCTATGCTCCTAGGCGTACTAGCGCTTGTTAAGTTTTCAAAAGAAATCCCCATAGGAGATAGATATGCCGTAGTTTATTATGGCTCGCTTACACATGAGGTAGTAAAAATCATCAAGGACAGAGGGTATGCCTTGTTAATTGCAAGCCCTTCAGAGAAGGCCCCAGCGGATGTACTAACTATAGGATATTTGAATACTTTAGGATTGCCAATTAGAATGTTAGAGAAAGTTAGAAAGGAACATCCTGAATGGATACTTTATACAGCTGAGGGAGAACCAGCCAAATACTGGTTCAAAACAGCCTTCATGTGCAATATGGCTGTTAAAAGCTTTCAGGATTACCTCATGAATAGAGTCAAGGAGATGATCTCCAGGGGATTTGATGGCGTATTCCTAGATGATATACATGAGGATCCAAGATATTTAGGTGGCCCTCTTTACGACACCCCGCTTTACGATGAAGATAAATACGGTAGATGGCTTGATGCCATAGTGGATTTCGTTAAAAGGATTAAAGAGGAATTAGGTGTAATAGTGTTTTACAATGCTGGCTGGAGCGCTCCAATAAAGGAACTTATGGAAACAGTAGACGGAGTATTATTAGAGAGCCATCCTGGATCATGGAGAGGAACATTAGAAAAACCTGAATATTATTACAGAGACTGGGAGGAAATTTATAGGGTCTCCTTAATAGCACAGGAATACGCAAAGAGGAATAAGATAGTGGTAGCATTAAGCTATGGGGGAAGTAAGGATGCGGAGATTTACACGTTCGCTGTGACGAGACTCTTCGACTTCTATTATTGGTATGCAACACCCGATCTAGCAAAGATAATCGACGCTAAGGTATTAAGGATAAGTCTTGGCGATCCATTAATGGAACATGCCAAAATAGATGGGATCTACTACAGGCTTTACGAAAAGGGAATGGTAGCTGTAAACCCAAGTTCAAGGCATTATAGTATTAAGATCGAGGTTCCATGGAAAGAGCTATATGACTTAGACGGACGGCGCTACGTAATAAGTAAAGGATTATTAAAGGTGGATTTACCTCCTGAGACCGGATTGATACTATTAAAGTATAAAGTAAGGTGAAGGATCTACTTGACATTACGATAAGTAGACTACTTGACCCTTACCCTATTTTATTTTGAACTTATTACTCTAAAGTTGTTCAAGTATTTCTACGGCTTTATAGAACGCTAAAAGCGCAGCACCCGTTCCCCAAGAGGATATCTCGCCATATACGTCGCCACCATAGCTAACTATTCCTCCAAAGGCTAAGGCATCACATCCGGTGTACTGTAAGGATGCAACCCAATCAAGAGCTTTGAGAGCAGCCTTTAAGTATCGCTTATCCTTGGTATATGAGTACACTCTAAGTAATGAGAGGGCTATCATCTGGGAGCCAGTACCTTCCTTGCCTCCTTCACGAGTATTTATGAAGTGATACCATGATCCATCAGAATTCTGAGTCTTTAAACAATAGTTGGCCTCCTTAATAGCAGCGTTAAGCCACTTATCTTCCCCAGTTATCTCGTAAAGGTCTAGCATGAGTTCCATTACATAATGTTCAGTCCTAGCCCTAGTCTGAGGGGTACTTGAAGGGCTTGGACCTATTGGTTTCCTCTTAACTAAATCGTAACGCCAAAATATTCCACATTTATCTTGCTGGACATTATTTATTGAAAATTCAGCTGCCTTAATGGCAGCATTAAGCCATTTCTTATCCTTAGTCACTTTATATAAGTGAGGTAAGACTTGCGCCTGACACCATGGAGAATCCTCAAGCACGTTATAGGGTTGGATCCTACCGTATAGCATTATATCGCCAGGCCACGCTCTAATCCATCCCTCGTCTGGATCCTGCCAGCTGAGGATGAACTCACCAGCTAGTTTTATCGATTCAAGTATGTCTGAATCCCCTAGCTCTTTATAAAGATATATCATCCCACTAGCAGCAACGCCTGTATCAGCAATGTCGTACCAAGTCCAGCTATAAACATCGGAGCAAATATACAGACATGAGAGATAGGCTCCTCTTCCCCTGCCTTCCTTAACCTGCCTATTCATTAGGTGCTGTACGAACATTATAGCCGACTTTAAGCTTGATATATCGTCTCTCCTATGATAGTCCTCAAGAAGTCCAGGGATTACCCATTTAGCGGCCCAGCAGAACATGGTCTTAGGAATCTTCATGCTTTTAGGCTTATATGGTGCTGGTATAGAGCCGTAATACTCAGAGCTCGCATCCTTTACCTGAAACGTCTTCAGCCATTCAGCAGCAAGCTTTGCTGCCTTAAGATAGCGATTAATATATTCTCGAGTGTCCATAACTTTCATCCAAATGAAGGTAGTAGGATAAACATATAACGTCTTATTATAGGTCAGTACACAAACCCTAAGGCTAAGATGCGAGTTGAGAGCAATCATGATTTAGAAGTTCTACAAGATATAATCGTCCTACTTCATTGTTTGAGAGGATCTAGAGTATATCCTCTTCATTTATTACTCCATAGGATCTGTAGAAGCATGGAGTTATCTTATTGCCTGTCTTCCCACAACCTATTACCACCATCTCCTTAACGGGGTATATCTGCTAAGGAGAGACTTATCTGTGAGTTATCGAAATTGTAATGTCCCTTCACAAGTTCCATTAGCTACGTAAATGCTTATGTCTATCTTAATCCCTTTCTCCTAAAGTATTCATACACTGCCTTCATGCTATTCGTTATGGTTTCTAAGCAATTGAGTTCAGCTATATTCCACACTTGCGACAGCGAATCCATTCTTCGGGAAGAACTCTATAACCTTAAAAGAAGTCCCTTTTAGAACACTCCTGCTCATAAAGCATTCATCGTGAACACCAGTCATCCTCACCATATCTTAAGGTTACATTAAGCATTTGTAAGGAGGAGTTACTAATGCCAACCTCAATACCTAGACGCTTAGAGAGGTATATGAGGTTAATCACTCCCAATATGATGAATGCTAAGATGACATACTTAGCTGTCCTCACCATGTGTTGATAATATCTAAACCGCCTTAATATAATATTCCATAATTACTAATTATTAGTACTTAAGATGCTCTTAAATGCCTCAACTACTTCTTGTAGATGAAGCTAAATTTAACGCCCTTATCCTTTAACATAGATAAGAATTCTGTAAATTCTCCTTCTTGTGCTAGTTCCTTGAAGATTCTCTTAACCCATGGTACGGAATCAAATCCCTTATCCGTGGAGTATATTACTTTTATATTATAGCTTTTCATTACGGATAAGTTTATTAGATCACTTATACCAAGGGGATATTTACCGTACATCTTGACTGCTTCTTCTTCATGTTTCTGCAAGGGTGCGACTATTTTAAGCGAAGCTAGGGCTTTTAATGACTTTAAGAATTGCTCTAACTTAGAAGCACGATATCTAGAAAGCCATATCATAACTTCATCTTTAACAAGAGTGGTCGTAAGCGCGGGAGTTCCTCGACTTATCTTATATAATACGTATCCTGAGAGAGCTGCCTCAAAACTTAATGCTTTAGGAGAGGCAGAAACCCATTTAATAAATATAGTCGCATCTACGAAAAACATCATGTCAGCTCCTCCTCAGCTTTTCCTCTAATTCCGCGATTACTGCTTTTTCTGGCTCCTTAAGCTCTATCTCTTTCTCCCCTATTATGCCTAGCATTCCAAGAACAGGATCTCTCATTAGCTTAACAGGACGAAGTGTTAATTTACTGCCCTCTACCGTTATTTCGATTTCGTCGCCTATCTCAAGGCTCCATCTCTCCCTGACTTCTTTAGGTATTGTAATTCTATACCCGGACAGTACTTTGACTTTATAGGTATACATTATGTATCACCATTAATACATAGTATAGCTACATATTTAAGTGCTATACTATCTTTAAAAAGTTCATTTAACGAAGATGAAGCCCCCTTGACGAAAGATATATCCTACAATGAGAGGTGATAGGTGCTTTTACCTTTAGAATAAGGGAGGTTAATATATCAGCCCTGATAATATATTACCGATGAAAAGATTCAACAAATTCGTTAGGGTGAAGGAAGTTGGGAGTAAGAGTGAGCGTCGTAATTCGATATAGAGGAAATAGCGTTATAACTGTAGCTCTCGTGAATAGTGGTTATGAGAGCGATATTCCAGAGATCCATCTTCCGCTATCGCTTGCTAGAGAGTTAGGTCTTCCCTTAGAGCGTTTAAGAGCAGAGCGCTATCGTGTAGTAGGGTTCGGGCTTCATTGTTACTTTTAAGGAGTTTTTAATTATTTCTAATGACTCGCCCTCATCACCCCTTCTTATCCGCTCCATGCCTCCCTTCGGGAGCAAACCTCCCTCGGGCGACATGGAGCTTCATCTAAATGTCTCCCTCACCTATTACCACTTTACCTTTATCTGAAAACACCAAGACGTGAGGGATATGGGCTAGTTGCTGGACTAGACCTTAATAGCGATAGAATAAACATGGTTATCATAGACTCTAATGTTAGAGTAATAACTATGAAGACTGCTTGGTTCCCTGAGGTGACATTACATGGATTTCCTAGAGATAAAGCTAGAGATACCAGACTGAAGAAGCTAAAGGAACTACTTAACTATGCTAGAAAAATTTACCTGTAATCGAAAATCCAAGGTATATGCAGGGAAAAACATTAAGACTTCTTAATTTCATACGATCTCAAAGAGAGCTACGATAACGGGAGCAGGGCCGTATCCATATTTACTAGCTGATTTCCTAATTCTTGAGATTAGTTTAGCTATC
>Ga0180300_10000586_pt1 | contig 16204 bp, 14 predicted proteins | sample GuaBasSediGuay15_FD_121798 | JGI IMG/M metagenome (GOLD analysis project Ga0180300, IMG submission 121798) | Subseafloor sediment microbial communities from Guaymas Basin, Gulf of California, Mexico - Guay15, Core 4569-2, 21-24 cm | ecosystem: Environmental > Aquatic > Marine > Hydrothermal... | reverse complement strand
TTCGCAGCTTCAAATGCCACTTTTGCCTTGAACTGAGATGTGTACTTCCTGTTCCTTCCCATTTTCTCATACCCCCTCTCAAAATGAATATTATCACCTGTCCAGTTTTCGGGGGGCACCTCAATATTTCTTCAAGACTTTTTTCTTTCATTATTTCTTTCAATAACTGGTAAATATCTGCATATCCATCTGGGGGTACTTTCATGGTGCCCCTTGACAAAACTCGAATTTTGGTGTTTAATACAAGTGGTTAAACGTTTCGATGTTTGATTTCTAAATAATAGGTTAAACGTTTCATTTGCTGTGTCTAGTTTGTGGTTAAACGTTTAACCTAAATGTAGGAGGTGGAGTAGTTGCACAAAAAAATACGTTTAGCAATAGCTGGTGTTGGCAATTGTGCAAGTTCGTTAATACAGGGTGTGGAGTTTTACAGAGCGACAAGAGATACGATAGGGTTGTTGTATCCAGAAATAGGAGGTTACAAACCACAAGATATAGAGATAGTGGCAGCATTCGATGTAGCGGAAAACAAGGTAAATAGGGATATTTCGGAAGCTATATGGGCGTATCCGAATAATACGGAGAAGCTTTTCGATGTTCCTCATAAGGGTGTGAAAGTAATGATGGGACCTGTCCTTGACGGTGTTCCTCCACACCTTGAAAAGTACGTAAAGGTCGCGAATCGTGAACCAGTCGATGTTGCCAAAGTTTTGAAAGAAGCAGAAGTTGATGTTCTTGTAAACCTGATTCCCACAGGTTCCAGCAAGGCAGCACGTTACTATGCGAGAGCCGCGATAGAAGCTGGTGCAGCGTTTATAAACGGCATGCCGGAATTGATAGTTAGTGGTGATGAGGAAATCAACAGAATGGCTTTGGAATATGGTGTGCCACTTGTGGGAGATGATTTCAAAAGTCAGATCGGTGCAACGATAGTGAACAGAACGCTTATAAAGCTTTTTCTGGATCGCGGTGTGAAAGTACAATCATGTTATCAGTTAAACTACGCCGGTAATACGGATTTTGTAAACCTGGTTTTTAGGGGAGAGACGAAACATGTTACCAAATCTTCGGCTCTTAAGTCCTTATTGCCTTATGAAGCGGAAATTTCCACTGCTTTTGCTTACGTTGAATGTCAGAGAGATAGAAAAATAGCCCGAATAGAACTTAAGGGCTTGAAATGGGGGGGTGCTGTAACACGCCTTTCTGTTGAATTGGATGTGAATGATAGCGCGGATGCAGCAGGAGTTATGGTTGACATGATCCGATGTGCGCAGCTAGCTAAAGATAGAGGTATTGCTGGGAAACTAATAGCTGTATCTGCCTATTATGCCAAGCACCCACCTGTTCAATACCCTGATTCCGAAGCCAAGCAGATGCTGGAGGAGTTCATCTATGGACAAGGTACGTAATACTTCAACCGAACTAGATGTTGTTGTTATTGGACACATAATCATCGAAACTATAGTTTTTCCTGATGGATCCATTTTAACACCCGTTTTAGGGAGTCCAGCTGCTTATTCTTCTGTAGCTATGGCCCGATTGGGTAATAAGGTGGGACTATGTACAAAAGTGGGTTCAGACATGCCGCCGAAATTAATGAATGTTTTCAAAGAAGCTGGCGTAGATTTGGAGGGTGTTAAAACGATAGGGAAATATTCCACTAGAAACCGCCTCATATATGTAAGTATGGAACAAAAGAGGGTGGAATACATCAATAAAGCGCCTAGCTTTTCCATAAGTGATTTGCCCAAGAGTTATCTTTCGCCTTCGCTTTTTTACATATGCCCCATGGACTTTGAGGTTCCACCTGAGATGCTGGAAGAACTGGTAAAAACAGGGAAACCTATTTTTGTAGATCTTGGAGGTTACGGTGGAGCCACGTCCAGTATTCATCAGTTTGGCGATGAAAGTAAGCTTATTTACTTGGAAAGAATTCTTAGAAGTTCGACTGTTGTTAAAGGGAGTTTCGAAGATTGCGGCTTGATTCTTGGAAAGGTTTATTCGAGTGCTCCAGCTCCAGAGGTGGCGTATGCAGAGAAGCTTATGACACTTGGTGCAAAAAGTGTTTTGATCACGTTGGGAAGTCGAGGAGTCTATTTTCACAATTGTGGAGGTGGTAGTTACTTTCAGCCGTTCAGGTGTGAAGCCATTGATACAACAGGAGCAGGGGATGTCTTTTGCGCAGGGTTGATAAGTGAATACATAAAGACTGGAAAAATCGAGGAAGCAATCTTGTTTGGTGAAGCTGTTGCATGTATGGTGATTGAAAAATCCGGTGGTGTTAAAGCTGAAAGAATGCCAACACGTGAAGAGGTAGAAAACTTTATAAAAGCCAGGCATCCTCTGCAGTATAAGGAGGTATGAAAGAATGGCGAAGGTTGGTGTTGGCGTTATAGGTTGTGGGAGCATTGCAGAGATAGCACATTTCCCATCAATAGAAGAGAGTCCTGAAGCAAAATTGATAGCAGTATGTGATATTGATGAAAAAAGGGTAAAGCAAGCAGCGGAAAAATGGAAGGCAGAGAAATATTATACTGATTACAGGGAACTTCTAGAAAATAAGGATGTTGATCTGGTAATAATAGCAACTCCTAACAACTTGCACTATGAGCAAGCCATTGCCACGGCGGAAGCTGGCAAGCATGCCATAGTTGAGAAACCTCTCGCATGTACGAACAAAGAGGCATGGGAAATGGTGAGTAAATTTAAAGAAAAAGGCTTGTTTCTTATGGTGGGAACTAATCAAAGGTTCTGGTTGCAACACGAATGGGCAAAGAAGTTACTTGACAATGGGATTATAGGAGACGTTTATCTCGGGAGAACGTCTTTACATGAAGGATGGGGTTTGTATCACGAGCAAATTTCTGTAACTAGGTTTAGGCAGTATGGCGAAACAGCAGGAGGTGGAGCAATCTTTGATCTTGGTGCTCATAGGATAGACTTGCTGTTATGGATGATGGGAAGCAAGCCAAAAAGAGTCGTTGGTGTAGTTGATAGAACCGCAAGCCCCGATTCTTACACCAAGCTTGATGATCTCTTTGTGGTACTGATAGAGTTTGAGGATAGAAAGTATGGAATAGTCACAGGTGACAGATATTCGCCAGTTGTCTCCAATATTGGTGAATTCTATGGAACTGAAGGCACAATATTCATAGCATCCGAGGCTCAGAATCCTTTTCAAAGTGCCCCTCTGGCCGTTTTCACCAACAAGGATTACAGCTGGGAAGATATGCCTGAGTTGTTGAAACTCTACAGACATCCACAACTTTTCTGGGCAGAGGATATCATGAGCAAGCCTGCACCCAAACGTTGGGTATCCATTGTCCCTCCACGTGAGTGGTCATACAAAAGGATGCTGAGGCATTTCATAGAGGCAACTAGCAAGAACGAAACACCAATAATAAAACCTGAAGATGGAGCATTAGCTGTTGAAATAATGTGTGCTACTATCAAATCCATGCAATTGAAACAATGGGTGGATTTGCCCCTTAAGGAAGAGGTAGTACCTCCATTTTACAAAAAACATTACGAGGGAAGACGGCTATGAAAATGGTGGAAAAAAGCAAAATACTCGAGTATGCGAAAGAGGTTCTCGAGCGTGAAGCACAAGCTTTAAAAGTACTGGAAAACAGTTTAGAAGGATCATTCACAGAGGTAGTAAAAGTGATACTTGACACTCTAGATAATGGCGGTCGTGTAATAGTCATGGGTGTTGGAAAATCAGGCATTGTGGGGAGGAAAATAGCTGCTACTATGTCCAGTGTGGGTATACCATGTTATTTTGTTCATGCAGATGAAGCACTTCATGGAGATCTTGGCATGGTAACTAGAAAGGATGTGGTATTTGCTATATCTCACAGTGGTAAGACCGAAGAACTTCTTGCAGCAATACGTCATGTCAAACAATTTGGGAATCACATAATTGCTATTACCAAAAGCGATGATAATCCTCTAGCTGAGATGGCTGATATTACTCTATGTACATACGTGGAAAACGAGGCTGATCACATGAACGTTGCTCCTACAGCTAGTTCCACAACCACGCTAGCACTTGGTGACGCTTTGGCTATTACCATTGCACGCATACGGGGATTTGACAAAAGCGATTTTCTGAAATTGCATCCAGGAGGGGCACTTGGAAACACATTGAAAGAAGTTGTTAACAACATGTGAATCACTTTAAAGGAGGTGAGAAAGAAGAATTCAAGGTTTTAAATCTTATAAGTCCATAATCCTAAAAATACTTACTTTCGAGGAGGTGTTGAAAATGAGGTGGTGCAGTAAACTTTTAATTGGTATTCTTGTGGTTATATTTGCAGTTTCCGCAACCTGTGTTGAAGTTGTGAAGGTGGCGCATTACTGGCCGTCTGGAGGGTTTGGAAAAGTTGCGATGGATAGGCTTATAGCTGCATTTGAGAAAAAGTATCCAAACATAAGGGTAATTGAGGTAACTGTTGAACATGAGGCTTATAAAACAAAAATAAAAAGTTTGATAACAACCAAGCAAACACCCGATCTTTTCTCCTACTGGGCTGGCGCAAGAACGCAATTCTTGGTTGATGCTGGTACACTTTATCCCGTTGACGGCCTATGGATGCGTGAGAGTTTAGACAAGGTCTTTCCAAAGTCCATCATTGATGCAGCAGTTGTTTACAGTGGCCATCATTACATGGTACCACTTGGATTACACATGGTAGGATTTATATACAACAAAAAGGTCTTCGAAAAGTATGGGCTCAAGGAGCCGAAAACTTGGAAGGAATTTCTTGAAGTTTGTGAGATTCTGAAGAGTAATGGAGTATATCCCTTAGTAACGGGAGCAAAATTTAGGTGGCCCCTTCAGTTCTTCTTCGATTACCTGATATTGCGTACAGCGGGCCCTGAATTCCGAGAAGCATTGCAAGCGGGAAAAGCAAGTTATACCGACCCAAGAGTTGTACATGCCATGGAGTTGTGGAAAGAACTTTTAGACAAGGGATATTTCATGCCGGGTTTCAGTGCATGGGATTGGGATGAAGCATTGCGATACTTGGTGAATGGACAGGCGGCTATGTACCTGATGGGTGATTGGGCCATTTCCACATTAAAGCAAGATTTGAAAGCAGTTCCAGGCGTAGATTATGATTGGTTCGAATTTCCTGCTATCAATCCATACGTACCCAAGACAATGCTTGGTCCAATCGATGGTTTTATAATTTCGGCCAAAGCTCCCAATAAGAAGGCTGCAGAGAAGTTATTCACTTTTATGGCATCGGCAGAAGGTCAAAGCATATTTAACAAATATAAGGGATCAAATCCATGTAATATCTATGCTGAAGTTGAAAGAGACGTTGTCCAGCAGGAGGAATTTGAAGCGCTTCAGAATGCGGCCAGTTTCCATTTCAACTACGATCTTTCTACTCCTCCACCTGTGGCCGATGTGGGGCTTGATTCATTTGTAGAATTTATGCACAACCCGGATAACTACATGCAGATCTTAGAGAGACTCCAAAAAAGAGCTCAGGAATTGTTCAAATCCGGCAAGTAGAGAGTTAGGTGGGGAGAGGATCCTTTCCTCTCCCCACCATACAGAAAAACTCGATGAGGAGACGGAAAAATGTGTGTTAGTAAAAAAACCATTTTCTTGTTCTTAATAACACCTCTGGCAGTTTACATATTTTTCGTCATATCTCCCTTGATCATGACTTTTATGTACTCGTTCACTGATTGGGACGGTGTTTCAACTCAATTTTCGTTCATAGGAATCAGGAATTTCATCGAACTGTTTAAAAACTCGTTTTTCTGGAATGCTTTGAGTAACAATATAAAATGGCTTGTAATGATGATAACCATCCCAAATCTCCTTGGGTTGTTCCTGGCTTCTATTCTTAATGAAAATGTTAGAGGAGGCCTCATATTTAAAGTAATATTTTATCTTCCTACTGTTCTTTCTTATATAGTTACTGGTTTGTTGTGGAGCTGGGTTTTTGAGCCGAATATAGGTGCGCTCAATTTGTTTTTAAGAAGTGTTGGATTAAGGAAAATGGTTCATGCGTGGCTTGCTGAACCTTCAACAGTACTTTTTGCAATAGCGGTTGCTGCAGCATGGCGTCAAACAGGGTTTAGTATGGTCCTTTATTTGGCTGGATTGAAAGGTATACCCGAGGAGATAGTGGAAAGTGCCAGGATTGATGGTGCAAAAGGTTTGACACTTTTTTGGAAAATCATATTTCCGCTCTTGAAAAGTAGTACGATCGTTGTAATAACTTTTTCTATGATAGACTCTTTCACCGTTTTTGACATCATATTTTCTATGACTCAGGGAGGACCATATAGGTGCTCGGAAGTTCTTGCGGTCTACTTATATAAAGAAGCTTTTTGGAACTACAATGCTGGTTACTCCTGTGCAGTAGCAGTGATTCTCTTTACAATCGTTCTCATCATAACGACGGTATATATGAAATTTTCGTTAAAAGGGGAGGAAACCTAGCATGAACCGGCCATGGAAGCAACTGCTAATTTATATGGTACTGGTGGTACTCGCTGTGATATTCCTTCTGCCCCTTTATGGGACCTTCGTAATGGCGTTGAAGAGTAATCGTGAAATACTTGTACGCAATATTTGGTTGCCACCTCAACACGTGACATTCTCTGCTTTTGAAAGCGCATGGACCGAAGCGCAGCTGAAAAAAGCTTTCATTAATTCTGTATTGGTAACGTTGCCCAGTGTTGTTGGGTCTATCTTCATTTCGTCATTAGGAGCTTTTGCAATATCGCGTCTCAAATTCAAAGGTGGTCTAGCTTTTTACGTCTTTTTTGTAGCTGGGTTATTTTTTCCTCCGCATACCTTTATTGTTTCGCTTTATAAGTTGTTTGATTGGATGCATCTTTATGATACTATATACGCCCTGATAATTGTAAATACTGCATTCGGTATACCTGTATGCACTATGGTCCTTTCAAATTATTTTAAGGATATACCTTTTTCAATACAAGAAGCTGCTTTGATGGACGGTGCTGGTTATTGGCATATATATAGACGCATAATTCTTCCCCTTTCAAAACCCGTTCTTGGTGTTCTAATAATATTCCAGTTTACCTGGATATGGAACAATTTCATATGGGGGTTGATACTCACTGAAAGTCGTGCCATCCCTATAATGCTTGGTTTGCTGAATCTTAAGGGTCAGTACTTCATCAGCTGGAACGTGCAGGCTGCAGGTTCCGTTATAGCGATGTTGCCTGTTATGTTTGTGTTCATAGCGTTCCAGAAGTACTTTATAAAAGGCTTAACAGCTGGATATGGAAAATGAATAATCAGGGAGGTGAAGAACGATGGATAGAGTCAAGTTGGGGATGATAGGAGCGGGGATACATGCGACTAATATGTTATATCCCTCTGTGGTACTTGTTGACGATTTGATAGATCGTGTGGCGGTTTGTGATCTGGATGAGTCGAAAGCCAGAAAAGCTGCCAAAGATTTTGGGTTTCAGAGGATTTACACGGATTATCGCGAAATGCTTGAGAGGGAAAACTTGGACGCCGTAATAATATGTATAGGCGCCAGACAACACCCGCCTGTTATCAAAGATTGTTTAAAAGCGGGTCTGGATGTTATGGTTGAGAAACCTGCCGCCCTCACGCCTGATGAAGCTTATGAATTAGCAGAGCTTGCGGAAACGCTTGGTAAGTACATATTTGTTGATCATCAGAAGCGTCATGGGACCCCTTATGTAAAAGCAAAGGAAATTATTAACGAAAGATTCACAAATGGTATTTCGATGATAGAAACAAAGATGCATGGAAGGCCTTATGAAACTCTTTTCAACTGTCTTATGGAATGGCAGATTCACAATATAGACCTCGTTAGATTCTTTGCGGATGATGAAGAAATAACTTATATTAAAGCCATACAAAATAGGATAAGCGATACACGGGCCGCAATAGCTGTCCTGTTGCAGTTCAAAAGTGGTGTGATTGCGACGCTCAACTGGGGTACAGAAGGTGGATATGGGACATTCTGTGAAAGGTTGGAAGTAATTGAAAAGGGAGGAGCTCAAGGAATTATAGTTGAAAACGCATGGAAAATGATTTATTACAATTTGAACTGTTCGGAAACATGGGAACCAGATTGGCAGCCCATAAGGAGAAACTCAACGTATGTTGTATACGGGTATGAACCTGGGATAAGAGAGTTCGCGCAATGTGTCATAAGAAGGGATCATGTGCCTAAGCCGACTATGAAAGATGAAGCAAAAGCTTTGGAGGTAATTTACGAAGTCGCAAATCAATTGAATATTCCAAAAGATTGGAGACCAGTGCTTTGTGAGCGATGATTCAAAAAGGAGGTAATGTGAGTATGTTAAACGAACTCTTAATGTTACAGATAAAAAAAGAACTGGAGGACATCGTCGGAATCGAGTGGGTTCAAGACTGTGCCGCAGATAATCTTCCGGCTTCAATAGATACATGGTGGGTACCTAGGATGATGTTAATGAAAAGGAGAGAAGTGCCAGTATCAAAAGTGATAGTTTTCCCAAAAACAGCGGAAGAGATAGGTGAAATATTAAGAATAGCTCGATTTTATGGTATGCCTGTAATTCCACGTGGTGGTGGTGCAGGGGACACCGGTGGGATTGTTCCTGTTAAAGAAAGCATAATGTTGGATTTAAAGCGAATGAATTCTATTGTGGAGATAGACGAAATTTCGCATATTGTGACATGTGAAACAGGAATGTACTATGCAGATCTAGAACAGCAATTGAATGCTCGTGGTTATACCACAAATCATCTTCCGGCTTCCATGTTCTGCTCGACGATCGGCGGTTTTATAGCTACACGAGGTTCTGGTGTTCTATCAAGTAAATACGGGAAACTGGAGGATCTTGTTGTCACAATGAAGGTGGTTTTACCGAATGGTCGAATAATGAAGACTGCACCTGTACCGAAACATTCAACGGGTCCACAATTTTCCTTTTTATTTATGGGCAGCGAAGGAACTTTAGGAATAGTGTATGAAGTAAGTCTTAAAATATTTCAATTACCAGAAACGCGGCGATTTCTTGTTTTCACCTTTTCTTCTTTGCACAACGCCCTTGAAGCAGGAAGGCAGGTAATGATAAAGGGTATCAAACCAAGTGTTGTAAGGGTGTACGATGAAGGCGACACAAGGAGAATGGTCGCACCTGTTTTAGGTATGGATGAACTCCCAAAATCACTTTTAATTATGAGTTTTGACGGTTTCGAGAGAATAGTCAAAGCCGAAATGGAAGTGGCGCGTGAAGTTTGCTTACATCAGGGTGGCACTTTAATTGATGAACAGATAGGTATAGATTGGTGGATGCACAGGTATGACTTTTATTATCCACCTTTTACGTTGGAATCCACCCCATTCATGTACGCTGTCTGTGATACAGTTGCAGTTTATTCGAAGCTTGAAAGGATATATGTTGAGATGAAAAAACAGCTTGAAGAAAAGTTTAAGGATTACGAGCTCGAATATATAGCGCATTTCTCGCATTGGTACGAGTGGGGAACGATAATATATCCAAATTTCATCGTAAGAAATGTACCGAACGATCCATATGAAGCTTATAAACTTTACGATGACATTTGGAAGACAGCAATTGAAATCATGATAAAGTTTGGAGGATGTCTCAACGAACACCATGGCGTGGGATTAAAATTGGGCAAATACATGCCTACATACTGGCAAGATGAATACAATTTGCTCAAAGTGATTAAAAAGGCTTTAGATCCTGACAACATATTGAATCCCGGCAAAATGGGTTTGGAGGCGAAAGTATGAAGAAGTATATAGAGGATTATATTAGTACCATAGCAGAGTGGAAGCATTGTCCTATGGCAAATTATGTATGTCCCGTGCACAGAGCAACTTTCTTGGAGTCTTTGTCACCACGTGGATTGGCATTGATAATATCCAACTTTGAAAACAGTTCAGAGTATGAAAAGAAAATGATAGCGTTTAGAGCGTTTCAATGTATGATGTGTAGATTATGCCAAAATAAATCTCGCGACGAAACTTCAATACCTGATGCTGTGGCAGCTTTTAGGGCGGATATGTGGAAGGCAAATCTAGTACCTAAAAAAGTGAGGGACTCTTTGAAAGATTTGAAAACGATTGCTGATGAAATAGAGGAGTTCCGAAAACAAGGCTTCGGCTTGAGAAATGATAAGGTTTTGCTTGTAGACCCTGTTACGCTAAACTTGGCAGGCAGAAAGTTAAGTGTGGTGGCTGAAAAATTAGATGTTGCTGTGATAGTCTTACCTGCGAGTTTGATTCAGTTATACAATTATGGGTTGTGGAATCACTTGAATATGCTTTTAGTATGTTTAGAAGAATTATTCAAGCAAACTATGATCATTGTTGAGAGTTCTTTAGATAGTTACATTGTAAGCAGAATAATTTCGTTGAATATTAGGACCTTGGCTGAATATATTAGAGATATTGGTATCAAGTTTTCAACAATTGAAGATAAGGTTTTCTGCGTTTTAAATGATGTCCCTGATGGAGATCCAAGATGTCCTCAAACACCTCTCTATGAAATAGGTTCCTCTTCAGGTGGGAAATATTGGGTGTATACACTTCATGAAAATATACCGATAGTTCCTAAAGAGTTCCCTGCTTATCGTGATACATTGCATGCTGCTTTATTTCCCGATATAGCTTCTGGAATAGTCAAAGACATCTTAAAGTATGTGCATGTTTATGATATAGAAGTTTTTCTAACCGAAACGCCTGAAACGGCAGAAGTTTTAACCAGATTTGGACGCTCTATCGATGGAGTCAAGTTTTTTGATTTAATTTCTTTACTTGCAACGGAGGGTTGAACATGGCACTATTCATGGGTATAGATGTTGGAACGAGTAGCACAAAGATCACAGTGATAGATGAGAAAGGTAACATGGTTGGCGAAACTTCCGCTTCTCATCCGGTACGTTATCTTGATGAATATAGAGTAGAGCAAAATCCAAATGATTGGATGAAGTCAACTTTTAAGGCTCTTAAGAAGCTTAAAGAACGTATAAATATAAAAAGAGTTAAGGCGTTAGCTTTCACAGGCCAAATGATCGGGTTGGTGTGTGTAAACACATTGGGTGATCCTGTAAGGCCTTCAATAATTTGGGCTGATCAGCGTACACACAAGCTTATAAATAATTTATCAGGAGAAATAAGGGCGAATTTGAAACAGGTAACCTGCAATCCTATTAATACGGCCTATACACTCCCTCGAATCCTGTGGATAAGAGAAAGCGAGCCACAAAATTGGGAGCAAACATGGAAGTGGATGCTCCCAAAGGATTATGTAAAGTACAAATTTTCAGGAGTTGTTATTACAGATTTTTCTGATGCATCGGGTACGTTACTTCTGAATGTAAGGAAGCGCAGATGGGCAGATGAAGTTGTGGAAATATTTAATTTGGAGAGGATGAAGTTTCCAGACTTGGCTTCTTCAAAAGAGGTAATAGGCAAAATAAGAGCGGACATAGCCCAAACTTTCGGGTTCAATGAAGATACATTGATAGTAAATGGATGCGCAGACTTGGTGGGAGAAAGTTTGGTGGGGTTCGAGATAGATGCTTCCCGACCGCTGGTTCGTCTTGGAAGTGCAGGATCAATATCCAGAGTAGTAAACAATCCACTAATTGATGAAGAAGGTGAGTGTACTTGCTATGTGCATGCCATGGAGGGCAAATGGATTGTGGAACTTTCTTCACAAGGATTTGGCATATGTGAAAGATGGCTCAGAGAGCAGATAATTAAGCGTTCCGAAAATGTATTTATCGAGCTTGACAAAATGTATGAAGAATCGGATTTCTCTCCTTCAGGTATGATATTCGTTCCTCCTATAAAAGGAGCCCCTTATTGGGAGCCTATGCAAGTTGGTGCCGTTGTGGGTTTCACTTTTAAAAGCGATGCTCTGCAATTGTTGCAAGCGGTTCTCGAAGGAAGTAGTTTTTCTTTAAAGGATGCCAAAGATAGATTGCAAAGGCTTTTAGGAGAGCGATGGAGAAGTTACCTGTTTTCTGGTGGTGGTACAAGATCACTGACTTGGGTTACTATATTGGCTAATATCCTTAATGGAGAGGCGTGTTTGGTGAAAGCCACACCTTCTATAGGTGCAGCTATATTAGCAGGCAAAGCGGTTGGTATAAAGAAGTTCGAAAGATTATCCAGTTCTTTAATATCTGGTCACATCTCTCCAAGTCCCGAAATCGAAGAAAAATATAGACAGCTTTATCGAGTTTATAATCTTGCTAGAGGTGAAGCAATCGAAATTGGAAAAATACTGTCGACGATTTAAAAGAGGGGTGTTCTTTAGCAGTGAAGAAACCTGTCACGATTCGTGACGTTGCCAAGAAAGCAGGGGTATCCATAGCAACCGTTTCATACGTCCTTTCAGGCAAGAAAAAAGTTTCTCCTGAGACAACAGAAAGAGTGTTGAGAGCAGCTGAAGAGTTGGGGTACGTTCCTAATAGGGTTGCAACAAGCTTGCGTGAAGCCAGAACTAGAATAATAGGAGTACTTGTGCCAGACATAAGAAATCCATTTTTTCCAGATGTTGTTGATGCTCTTGCTGAATCCTTATCAGAGAAAGGATACCAAATTGTTGTTGCAAGCTCAGATGAAAACCCTGTTAAGCAAAAGGAGATCATAAAGTCATTTCTTGAATATAGGGTTGCTGGTATAGTGGCAATCCCTACAGGAAGTAGTAAAAATGTAGAAAAAGATTTTGAGGAGCTCTGTTTAACGACTCCAACAGTTCTGGTGGACAGGAGCGTTAATGTACCGTGTCCAAAAGTGATATTGGATAACGAAGGAGCTGCTGAGAATCTCACAAAATTTATCATAGAAAAAGGTCATAGAAAAATAGGATTGATTGCTCCACCATTATATTTATCGATAGGAAAAGAAAGGCTGGAAGGCTACAGAAGCGCTCTTCGAGAGAGTAATTTAGAGTTCAATGAATCCCTCGTTTTTGAAGGGAATTTGTTTGAGGAATCAGGTATCAAGGCTTTTGAGTATTTTATGAGTCTACCGCCTTCACTCAAGCCAACCGCCATTCTTTCATGTAGCGATGTCATGACACTGGGAGTGTTCAAAGAGGTGAAACGCAGGGGTTTAAAAATACCAGACGATGTAGCTATAGCATCGTTTGATGACCCAGATTATTTCGAGGTGCTCGAGCCTCCCATAACGTGTGTTGCGCAACCAACAGCGGAATTTGGGAAAAAAGCTGCTGAATTGGTAACAGTTGCTCTCAAGGGTAGGAGGCTTATTGGTACATATAAGTTTGTCGCAAAACTCGTCATTCGCAGCTCCGTTTAATTGAATAACATATGGTTGCTTTTTTCTTGCTTCTTCATGAGGAGCCACTTGTCGCTAGTAGACAGTATATATTCAATCATGGAGTATAATCAAATTGAATACATTGAAATGGAGGTGGAAGTATCATGAAGAAGGATGTTGTGGTACTTGGAGGGGGACCAGCTGGGCTGGTAACGGCGGCTACAGCCAAGAAGAATTTTCCTGACAAGAGTATTATGGTGGTAAAGAGAGAGGAAACGGGTATGGTTCCGTGTGGTATTCCCTACATATTTGGAACCATCGGGAATGTAGATGGGGATATTCTCGGAGTGGAACCGTTCAAAAAACTTGGAGTAGAGTTTTTGATAGATGAAGCGGTTGGAGTGGATTTCAAAAGCAAAAAGGTCAAAACGACATCTGGTAAGGAGATAGAGTACGATAAGCTGGTTCTCGCACTCGGGTCAAAACCGATAGTTCCCAGAATAGAAGGAGTGGAACTTGAGGGAATATATGCAGTTTCAAAGTATAAGTTGGAGCTTGAGAAAATATACAACCGTGTGAAAGACGCGAAAAGTGTTCTCATCGTTGGAGGAGGTTTTATAGGTGTTGAAGTTGGAGATGAGATTAGAAAGCAGGGCAAGGAAGTCACGATAGTTGAAGCGCTGGACACCCTACTTCCCGGTGCGCTCGATCCAGAATTTGGTGCTATGTTGGAGGAGAACATGAAGGCAAAAGGTGTGAAAATATTCACGAAAACCAAGGTTGTAAGGTTCATTGGAAATGGTAAGGTGGAGAAGGTGGAATTGGAGGATGGAACAACGCTGAATGTAGATGTGGTGCTTCTAGCGGTTGGTTACAGGGCCAACGTGGATATCCTCAAAGATTCTGGCATAAGATTTGGTGAGACGGGAGCGATATGGGTAGATGAGTACATGAGAACCAATATACCCGATGTGTTTGCGGTTGGTGATTGTGTGGAACACCGCTGTTTCTTCACCAGGAAAACTAGCAAACTCATGTTGGCTTCTACAGCTTCTTTTGAAGCGAGGATAGCTGGAACCAATCTATATGGCCTCAAAGTTATGAGGAAGAGCAAAGGAAATCTTGGAGTATTTTCCACATCCGTCGAAGGTCTCACTCTGGGAATAGCGGGACTCACCGAAAGAATGGCGCAATCTGAAGGTTTCGAATACATCGTTGGTGAGGCCGAAGGTATAGACAGGCATCCCGGTACCATACCTGATAAATCCAAAGTTAAGGTGAAGCTCCTTTTCTCAAGGGAAGGTATGCTACTTCTCGGAGGCCAGATAGCAGGTGGGAAAAGCGTAGGGGAAATGGTGAACATACTGGCAACAGCGCTCCAATTGGGAGCTACTGCGAATGATCTTTATACTTTGCAGATAGGAACCCATCCTCTCCTGACGGCTCCTCCAACCGCTTATCCCATAATCATGGCAACGGAAAGAGCATTGATGAAGCTGAGATGATCCAGCGCGTTTTTGAATAGTCGTCCACATTTCATCCGATCAGGGAATGCTGGGATAACGAGGGGACAGGAAAAGAAACACGAGGAGAGGGGTTGACAAAGATGATCTGGGTTACCACAGAGCTATAGCCAGCTTGCGGAGTCTCGATGGCGATCAGGTGGAGCAATGTATTTCCGCAATTTCACACTTTCAATATTCGAGGGAAGGCTGAGCTCGCCTTCCCTTTTTATCTTTTTGAGGAAAGCAACATCCCTATCGGTGGTAAGATCTGGAACTTTGACCATTCTGAGTTCATGTGGGAGGAGGGCCTTTCTCAACAGGTTCAAAGATGCCTCTACTTTCCACCAGACGTTTTCTTCCATGCCTGTAAACTTGGGATAGTTGTCCGGGTGAGCTTTGATATCCAATGCTACGTAGTTGAGAAAAGGTAGTGCTTTTTCTAGGATTTCCGGTTTTGTGCCATTGGTATCCAGTTTCACGATGTATCCCCATTTTCTTAGAAGTTTGAGAACATCTACCAGATCAGCATGTATGGTTGGTTCGCCGCCGGTGACACAGACAGCATCCATGTACTTGCTCAAGTCTTTGAGTCGCTCCAGCACCTGTTTCGTTCTATCCTGCTTTGATTTGTCGCCGTACGCTATGCGCCAATTGTGGCACCACGGACATCTGAGATTGCAACCAGCCGTAAAAATCACGGTGCATGGATGACCGGGATAATTCACCAGGCTGAAACCGAGAACGTCCACCAATTTTATGTTCTCAAACATCGTGGATTCATGACCTTCCTCTCCTCAAATTCTTTTCTCTTGCCATCGTTCCAGTTTCTTATAGGTCTGTAGTATCCTACAACTCTGGAATAGACTTCCGTTTCTTCCCCACAAATGGGACAACGGTATTCTTCTCCAGGAATGTAACCATGTACAGGGCAAACTGAGAAAGTGGGGGTTATCGTTATGTAGGGCAAGGAGAAAGTCTCAAATATCCTCCGAATGAACATCTTTAGAGCTCCGATATCTTCCAGCTTTTCGCCCACGAAGAAGTGCACCACTGTTCCTCCCGTATATATAGCCTGAAGTTCTTCTTGATGTTCGGCTATTTCGAAAGGATTGTCACTGAAATCCACCGGTGGCTGGCTGGAATTCGTGTAATACGGATTGTTCGCATCACCCGAAGTTATTATGTCCGGAAAACAGGATATATCCAATCTGGCTAATCTGTATGAAGCCGATTCTGCAGGGGTAGCCTCCAGATTGTAGAGGTTTCCTGTTTCTCTGCTGAACTTTTCCGTTCGTGTTCTCATGAACTCCAGTATTCTGACAGCAAATCTTTTGCCTTCTTGTGAGACTATGCCTCCCTCTATCCCAAAATTGAGCAATCCTTCGTGCATACCCACTATCCCTATGG
>Ga0180300_10000585_pt1 | contig 16221 bp, 16 predicted proteins | sample GuaBasSediGuay15_FD_121798 | JGI IMG/M metagenome (GOLD analysis project Ga0180300, IMG submission 121798) | Subseafloor sediment microbial communities from Guaymas Basin, Gulf of California, Mexico - Guay15, Core 4569-2, 21-24 cm | ecosystem: Environmental > Aquatic > Marine > Hydrothermal... | reverse complement strand
GGGGTGGCGGCATGATGTTCAATGAGATAGTGGTGCAGGAGGCGGGCAAAAGGATCTTAGATGAGTTCGGCATAGAGAGTGAACTGTACCAAGATGGCTATTACACGGCCGATGCTGTGGAGTCTATATCGACCATTTGTTCAAAGACTGCCCAAGTGGGTGCAAAGATTTTTAATCTGATGAGTGTTGAGGATGTGGTGGTGCGCGAGCAGAGGGTGGTCGGATTGGTCTTGAACTGGACAGCGGTCCAGATGGCCGGCCTCCACGTAGATCCTTTGACCATCAGGAGCAAATATGTAATTGATGCTACAGGGCATGATACAGAGGTGGTTAAGGTAATTGAACGCAAGGTAGATGTCGATTTGCTTACCCCCACGGGAAGGGTCATGGGGGAGAGGTCCCTCTGGGCAGAAGTCGCAGAGCAAAAGACCCTTGAGAATACCAAAGAGGTCTTCCCGGGGGTATTCGTGGCGGGAATGTCTGCCAACGCCACTTTCGGTGCCTATAGGATGGGGCCTATATTTGGAGGAATGCTGCTCTCTGGCCAGAAGGCCGCTGCCCTGATTGCCGAAAGGCTCAAGGAGGGGCGATGAAGAGGGTTTTGACCATAGCAGGGTCTGATACCGGAGGCGGGGCAGGGATCCAGGCAGACCTTAAGACCATCACCATCTTAGGGGGATATGGGATGAGTGTAATCACCGCCCTTACCGCTCAGAATAGCTTGGGGGTTCAGTCGATATATCCGGTTCCACTTACCTTTATCGAGGCGCAGATGGACGCTATTTTCTCCGATATGAGGGTCGACGGTGCGAAGACAGGGATGCTCTGGGATGGTGAGGTGGTAAGGACGGTGGCCAAAAAACTAGCTCAGTATCGGGTGGAAAGGCTGGTGGTAGATCCCGTTATTGTGGCTAAAGATGGCAGCCCTCTTTTAAAGGAAGATGGTAAAGAGGCACTGATGAAGGAATTGCTTCCTAGGGCCCTTTTAGTAACTCCTAATCTTCCTGAGGCAGCTGCGTTAACGGGCATGGATGTAAATACTGTGGAAAGAATGAAGGAGGCTGCCCGCCGGATCCGCGGATTAGGCGCTGAGGCGGTCTTGGTTAAGGGGGGTCACCTGGAGGCAGACCCAGTGGACATTCTCCTTGATGGATCAGGGTTCACGGAGTTCAGCTCAGAGAGGGTAGGGGTGGTTGAGGCCCATGGCACCGGGTGTGTGCTGTCTGCCGCTATCACTACTGAGTTGGCCAAAGGGGCCTCGGTGAAGGAGGCTGTGCAAAGGGGCAGATCTTTTACCCTTTTGAGCATCAGGGCGGCCTTTGCGGCCGGTGAGGGGAGGAAGTTCGCCAATCCCCATGCCTATTTGGCCAAAGAGGGGGAGAGATATGGTGTAATTGGGGCCTTAAGAGAGGCCTTCCTTAGATTAAAAGAGGAGGAGGGCATAGGAGAACTCGTTCCCGAGGTCTCCTCTAATCTCGGCTATGCCCTTCCCTTTGCTCAAGATAAAGGGGAGGTGGCGGCCTTCCCCGGCAGGATAGTAAGATTGAGGGATACCGTTGTGGTGGCTGATGCCCCAGAATTTGGTGCCTCTCAGCATGTCGCCTCTATCATCCTTACCGTCATGAGATATGACCCCTCCTATCGCTCGGCCATGAATATAAGGTTCTCCCCTGACATTTTGCAAGCCTGCAGAAGAGGGGGTTTGCGCACCCACTGTTTTGACCGAAAGGAGGAACCCCAAGAGATTAAGGAAGAGGAAGGGCGTTCGCTGGCTTGGGCGGTGGATAAGGTTCTGGCCGAGGCAAAAGAGGTGCCAGATGTGATCTATGATGAAGGGGGATGGGGTAAGGAGCCCATGGTCCGGGTTTTGGGTAGAGATCCTGAAGAGGTTGTGAAGAAAGTTATTGATATAAATAGATCTGTGAGGAGGCGAAGTAACTAAAAAGACTTCCGTGAAATAAATGGAGAGATTCACAGGAGAAAGAATATGATAGAGACCCAGTTAGCAAAGGCGAGGAAAGGAGAGGTCACTGCTGAGATGAAGGAGGTGGCACGAGATGAGGGGGTGGAACTCCAGGTGCTCATGGAGCGAGTGGCCAAGGGAAGGGTAGTCATTCCCGTAAACCGGGGCCACCGAGGGCTGCGGCCTAAGGGTATTGGAGAGGGATTGACCGTCAAGGTAAACGCCAATATCGGGACATCCTCTGACCATGCCGATCCTGCGGAAGAACTTCAGAAGCTGGAGGTGGCGGTGGAGGCCGGTGCCGACACAGTGATGGACCTGAGCACAGGGGGGGATATTGATTATATCCGCAGGCTCATCCTAGAGAGGTCACAGCTGCCGGTAGGCACAGTTCCTATTTATCAGGCCGCCATTGAGGTAGCGGAGCGCAAGGGCGGGATCGTTTTTATGACCCCAGATGACCTCTTCGAGGTAATCGAGAGGCACGCCAGAGACGGGGTGGATTTCATTACCGTGCACTGCGGGGTTACCTTGAGCACTTTGGAGAGACTGAAGGCCCAGGGAAGAATAACGGATATTGTCAGCAGAGGGGGCGCCTTTCTCACCACTTGGATGATATACAATGAGCGGGAAAATCCCCTCTACGAACACTTCGACCGTCTCTTGGAGATCGCCCAAAAGTATGATGTGACCCTAAGCTTGGGCGATGGGCTTCGCCCCGGCTGTTTGGCCGATGCCACCGATCGTCCCCAGATCCAGGAACTTCTTCTATTGGGAGAGTTGACCGAGAGGGCTTGGGAGGCACAGGTGCAGGTGATGATAGAGGGGCCAGGTCACGTCCCCTTGGATCAGATCGAGGCCAATGTCCTTTTGGAGAAGAAGCTGTGTAAGGGTGCGCCCTTTTATGTCTTGGGTCCGCTAGTAACCGATGTAGCTCCAGGTTACGATCATATCGTGTGTGCCATTGGGGGGGCCCTGGCCGCCTATGCAGGGGCGGACTTTCTCTGCTACGTTACCCCAGCCGAACACCTCAAGCTGCCCTCCCCTGACGATGTGCGTGAGGGTGTGATCGCCACACGCATAGCTGGCCATGCTGCCGATGTGGCCCGCGGCCGCAGGGGGGCAATGGAATGGGATGAGAGGATCTCCCGAGCGAGAAAGGCCCTCGATTGGGAGCAGCAGATTCGCCTCTCCATCGATCCTGTAAAGGCCAGGAGGTACCGAGAGCAGAGTAAGCCCCAAATGGACGAAGTCTGCACTATGTGTGGGAAATTCTGTGCCATCAAGATGGTCAAGGACTTTTTCCGCAAGAGGGATTGAGGATGCCATGAGGGAAGGGGTTATGGTTGTGGGGACCGATACTGGAGTTGGAAAGACAATTATCTCTGCCGGCCTGGTGACCTCCCTGCAGGACAAAGGGTTTGATGTAGGTGTAATGAAGCCCTTGGAGAGCGGTGCCCCCTCCTTTGAGTCCACCATCATACCCACAGATGCCCTTTATCTCAAGGAGATATCCGGTGTAGGGGACGATCTGGACCTTATAAACCCTTATTGTTTCAAGGAACCGCTGGCCCCTGGGGTGGCTGCTCAGAGGGAAGGGGCGGAAATAGATCTGCAGAGGATAAAGGAACTTTTTGATGAACTGAAGGGCCGCCATGACTTCATGGTGGTAGAGGGGGTAGGGGGATTATTGGTGCCTATCGGCAAAGAGATCCTTCTGCCCCAACTCATTAAATTATTGAATCTGCCTCTTTTGCTGGTTGCTAGGTCCTCTTTAGGGACCATCAACCACACCCTTTTATCCCTCTTTTACTGCGTAAAGGAGGGCCTTGATGTGGTGGGCCTTGTGGTAAACAAATCAACCTCAGATGTAGACCCCTCCGAGGAGAGCAACCCACAGGTCATCGCCCAATTTACCGAGGTTCCTCTACTGGGGTCATTTCCCTATCTTGGTGACTATGCAGGAGTAAAGGAAAACAGGGAGTTTCTCGCCCAGATATTCATGCAGCATATAGATATAAAGACGCTTCTGCACGGTTTGGGCATGTCCTGAGGCCTCATCGCAGCCCATATTTCCTCGCCGCCGCCGCAAAGCCCGGCAGGGCTCGCTCAATGACTTCCGTCTCCACACAATACGAGATGCGAAAATAACCCTTCTTCCCAAACCCTCTGCCTGGGACGGTCAAGATGTGGAAGTCCTGCTGGAGGTCTTCCACAAAGCTCAGATCGTCCTCGATGGGGGATTGTGGGAACATATAGAAGGCACCTTGAGGCCTTATAACACGGTAGCCGTATTCGATAAGGGCTTGATAAAGGAGATCCCTTTTTTTCTGGTACTCCCTGGGACCTACGTGGTTTTCGCCGGCCAGGGGTATCAACCTCTGCATGAGAGCGGGGGCATTGATGTAACCAAGAGTCCTGTTGAGGAAGATCAAGGCTCCCATTATTTCTTCTGCACCCGGGAAGAGGGGGTTAACCGCTACATATCCTATTCTCTCGCCAGGAACACCGAGGGACTTGGAGTATGAAGTCACCGAGATAGAGGGTTCATAGATCTCAAAGATATTGGGAAAGGAGAGGTCATCATAGATGATGGTCTTGTATGCCTCATCGGCCAGGAGATAGATAGGAGTACGTCTGCCTTTGCTCTTGATCTTCAGCAAATCTGCCAATTCACGCAAAAGACCTTCGGAATAGACAACTCCGGTAGGATTATTGGGGGAGTTGATGAGGACGACTTTGGTTCTGTCCGTGATGGCGGCCTCGATGGCTTCTAGATCAAGGGAGAAGTCCTCTTTTGTATCCACCAGACGCATGAGGCCACCATGGTTGTCGATATAAAACTGGAACTCCACGAAATAGGGAGAGGGGACGATTACTTCATCCCCCTCATCTAGCAGCGCCTTGAGGGCGATGTTCATCCCACCAGCGGCCCCGACACTCATCACAATGTGGTCCTCAGTGAACGGGAGACTTGTCTGGTAGCAGAGCTGTTGGGCCACAAATCTGCGGGTCTCTGGATAGCCGCTGTTGGGCATATATCTGTGCATCCCGGGGATGGGGCGAAGGGCGAGTTCCTTCAACGCCTCCTTCAGTCCTGCAGGGGGCTCTTCCACCGGATTTCCCAAGGTGAAATCGAAGATGTTCTCCTCGCCATATTTTACCTTAAGTTGGGCCGCCGTTTCAAACATCTTCCTAACCCAAGAGGATTCCTCCATGATCCGCTTCACCTTTTTGGAAATGGTCATCTTGCACTCCTTTCTTCACTGAAGAAATCAGAAGGCCATGGGATTTGCCTCCCATGGCCTTATTGATCTAGAAACAAAAAAGCCATGGGGGCCATCTGGCTCACCCATGGCTCCCTTCGCTATGCAGATGGGCTCAGGGGCATGGGTGAGCCCTGATAAAATTAAAAAAGAAGAAAGAGAAACCACTAAACATAATCTTTACCCTTTTCTTTTGGAGTTTTTTTTATATTTTTTTATCATATCTTTTTTAAATGTCAAGGGGGGAGTTGCAACAGCCGCTGAGGATGAGCAATCAAAGGAAAAAACTTACAGTCTAGTTAAGGAATTTGTCGATAAGTTTAGGTCTCGGAATGGGACAATAGTATGTAAAGAGTTGCTTGGTTGTGATATAAGCACCCCTGAGGGGAGGGAGCTTGCGAGAGAGAAGGGGCTCTTCATTACTATCTGCCCAAAGTTTGTTCAGGATGCAGCAGAAATTGTCGAGCAAAAATTGAGATAGAGGACTGCAGGATGGGGAGGAGCTATTGATCTCCCTTCGTTATGGCATAAGTGGCTGTATTCTGTTATAATCTCAGGTCAAAAACCATGTCTCCCCCCACACGGCTCACCTTATATGAGGATGGTTTGATAGCACTTTTTAACTCCATGATCCCCAGATCGCCTATCCCTGCCACCCCTTCCCCTAGAATGAGGGGGGCGGTGATGATTACCATTCTGTTTGCCAAATTATCTTTCAGAAAGGAGGTGATGACCTTCCTTCCTCCTTCTACTAAGATCGAAGAGACGTCCTTTTTAATCAGTGTCTTCAGGAGGGGCTGCAACTCCACCCACCCTTTTTTGTCTCTTTGAGCTATTAAGATCTCTTTCCCCTTCTTTTTTATCTCCGCAAATTTCTCTCTATCATACTGATCAGTTGTGACAACAAGGGTATCACCTTCCTCTAGTAGCACTTGGGCATTTAAGGGAATGCGGAGTCGGCTGTCGAGGACGATGCGTAGGGGGTCTTTGCCCTTGGTCCATCTGACGGTGAGCGACGGGTCGTCTGCTAGCACGGTTCCTATTCCCACCAAGATTGCATCGTGCTGGGCGCGTAAGCGGTGAGCCAACTTTCTGGAGTTCTCCGAGCTGATCCAGCGAGATTCCCCCAGGGAGGTAGCGATCCTGCCGTCAAGAGTTTGGGCATATTTTATCGTGACAAAGGGGAGCCCTGTAAGGATATAGTTGAAATATACCTCGTTGAGTTTGCGTGCCTCCTCCTCTAAAACCCCTACCTCCACCTCTATGCCGTGTTCTCTTAGGATCTTTACCCCCTTCCCATTTACCGAGGGGTTGGGGTCGAGGGTTCCTACCACCACCCTTTTAATCCCCCCCTTTATCAGGGCATCTGTACAGGGAGGGGTCTTCCCCCAGTGGCAACATGGTTCCAGATTGACGTACAAGGTACCGCCTTTTACATCTCCCCGTGCCCTTTTGATGGCGTCTACTTCGGCATGATCGCCCCCAAAGCTGCGGTGATATCCTTCAGCGATGACCTCGCCATGGCGGACGATCACTGCCCCCACCAAGGGGTTGGGGCTTACCCTACCTATGCCCCTGCGGGCCAGCAGCAAGGTGCGTTTCATAAATCGTCTGTCTTCCGGGTGGAAGGCCATCTTATAACCTCAAGCAGGGGTTAGTGAGCTTTTCTTGGCGAATGGTGGAGGTAGGAGCAGAGCCGTAATTGTGACCTGGCAAAACAACGGTGTCATCGGGAAGGGTGAAGAGTCGATGGCGGATGGAAGCTTCCAAGGTCTCCCATGATCCTCCTGGAAGGTCGGTTCTTCCCACAGCGCCCACAAAGAGGGTGTCTCCAGTGAAAACCATATCTTCTAAATAAAGGGAGATGCTGCCGGGAGAATGTCCGGGGGTGTGGATTATCTTTAAACCCAACTCCCCCACCCAGATGGTATCACCATCCTTTACCAATATATCTGCCGGAGGCGAGGGTTCTGCCTGAAAGAGGGACAGCAGCTCCAAGGAGGGATGGCAAAGAGGGTAGCTTTCTGCCTCATGGATGATGATCTTTGCTCCGGTACGTCGCACCATCTCGGCATTGCCCATGGTGTGATCTATGTGAGAATGGGTATTGAGGATATAGAGGATATCCATTTCGTGTTGTTGGGCGAAGTTAATCAGCCTCTGGGCATCATCAGCGGGATCAATGACAAGGGCCTCCCCGGTCTCCTCATCCCCGATGATATAGCTGAAGACCATATAGTCCCCTACCTCAAATTGCCTGATGATCATATTTTGGTTGTTCCTCCGGCGCCAAGATCCTTTAGAGGATGATTTAATTCTAGAATAGATCCCATTTGATGTCAAAGGGTTCAGAGGTTGAGCCAAATGGTTTGGTATGATAATATCTTCGAAGAATTTGAATGCAATCGAGACAAAAGGATGATTATCCTTGCTATTGAGACATCATGCGATGATACAGGGGCTGCCCTGATCGAGAAGGGCAAGAAGATCCTCTCCAACTTAGTCTCTTCTCAAGATGAAGTCCATAGGAAGTATGGGGGTGTGGTTCCGGAGTTAGCCTCCAGGCGGCACCTGGAGAATATCCTGCCGGTTATAAGAGGAAGCTTGGAGGAGGCCCATAAATCGTTGGATGAAATAGATGCAGTGGGGGTGACCAAGGGGCCGGGTTTAGTAGGCTCTTTGTTGGTAGGTATCTCGGCTGCAAAGGCCATCTCTTATACTAAGGGGATACCTCTTGTAGGAGTAAACCATCTCATGGGACACCTGCTGGCCGTCTTTCTTGAAGAGGATGTTCCTTTTCCCTTTATCGGTATGGTGGCCTCTGGGGGACACACAGCCCTTTATCTGGTCGAGGGATTCACTGCCTTTCGCTTCTTAGGGGGGACCAGAGATGATGCGGCAGGCGAAGCCTTTGATAAGGTAGCCAAATATCTGGGGTTGGGATATCCGGGGGGGAGGGTCATTGAGGATTTAGCCCGTCATGGGAACCCCTGTGCTATATCCTTCCCACGGGCCTATATAGCCAAAGATTCCTTAGAGTTTAGTTTTAGCGGGGTAAAAACGGCAGTGGTGAACTATGTCCGTTCTCATTCCCCCGGCTACGATGGGATAGCGGATATTGCCGCCTCCTTTCAAGAGGCCGTAGTAGATGTGTTGGTAAATAAGGTTATCTGGGCAGCCCAACGCCACGGTGTAAGCAGGGTGGTGGTCTCCGGAGGGGTGGCTTCCAACAGCCGACTGAGGGAGAGATTGGAACAGCAGGGGAAAGGGTTGGGCATAAAAGCCTATTTCCCCTCGCCTCATCTGTGCAAAGATAACGCCGCCATGATTGGGGTAGCTGCTTATCACTTGTTCAAGGAGGGCAAAAAGGATGGTCTTGATATGGGCGCCTTGTCTCGTTGGCCCTTAGGGAGGTGACAGAATTATGACCTCCCTCATAGGGGAACTCAAAAAATTGGGTTTCTCCCCCAAGAGGAGTTTCGGACAGAACTTCCTCATCGACAAGAAGGTAGCTGGAGAGGTCGTTCGGTTGGCCAATGTGGAACCTGAGGATATAGTGGTGGAGATAGGCCCTGGGATGGGGGCTTTAACTTTTCACTTAATACCGCGGGCAAAGAAAGTGGTGGCCGTGGAATTAGACGGGGAGATGGTAAAATATCTCAGAGAAAAGGGGGAAGGGTTTGCCTCTTTAGTGGTTGTGCATCGTGATGCCCTACAATTTGATTTCCGGGACCTAGCCCAACAGGAGGGCAGGAAGATAAAGGTAGTGGCCAACCTCCCCTACAATATATCCACTCCCATTATCTTTCGGCTCTTGGAGTGCAGGGATGCTTTGGCCTACGCAACCCTTATGCTCCAGCAAGAGGTGGCACAGAGGATTACCTCTGCTGCTGGCAGCAGAGACTATGGTCCCTTATCGATATTTGTGCAGCTTTATACTTCCCCTAAGATCCTTATGCGGGTACCCTCTCAGGCCTTCTATCCCCCTCCCAAGGTGGAATCTGCCCTAGTGGGGTTTGAAATTCTACCACGTCCTAGGGTAGATATAGCTGACGTGGAGTTCTTCCGGGCCGTGGTGCGTGCCTCCTTCGCCCAAAGGCGAAAGACCATTTTGAACTCCCTAGTAGGATCCCCTTTTTGCCCGGGCTCCAGGCAGCAGATCAGGGGAGTTTTGGAGGCCGTTGGGATTGGCCCTCGGCGCCGGGCAGAGACCTTAGACCTAGAGGAGTTCAAGCGCCTGGCCGAGGCCTTGGGGAAACTGGGAAAAGGCACTGATTCTGTGTCCGCAACAAAGCAAGGTGTAGTATGAAGGTTGATCTAAAAGAGATCTGTTTATCCATCTTTCAGGCGGGCCTTAAGGCGGTGGATCCGCGAGAGGCGGTGAAGAGGGCCCTTCACCTCTCGGGGGACGAACTTCAGATGGGGCAGCGCAGGTATCGGTTGAGTGATTTTAAACGTATTTGGACCGTTGGAGCAGGGAAGGCTGCTGTGCCCATGGCGCAGGCCATAGAGGATATCCTGGGAGAGAGGTTGAAGGGGGGGGTGGTCATTACCAAATATGGCCATATCGCTGAGCTGAAAAAGGTCAGGATCATGGAGGCAGGCCACCCTATACCCGATGAAGCTGGTCAACGAGGGGCGAGGGCCCTGGTGGACATGGTCAAGGAGTTGGGAGAGGGAGATTTGCTCCTCTGTCTGCTTTCGGGAGGGGGTTCGGCCCTTCTCCCTTTCCCGGTGGAAGGGGTGAGCCTTACTGAGAAGCAGGAGACTACCAAGCTGCTGCTGAACTGTGGTGCCGAGATCCATGAAATAAACGCCATCAGGAAGCATCTTTCTCGTATCAAAGGAGGAGGATTGGCCAGATTTGCTTATCCCGCCACCGTTGTCTCCCTTATCCTCTCCGATGTCATCGGAGATGACCTAGATGTGATCGCCTCTGGACCGACGGCAGGCGACAAGAGCACCTTTGCCGAGTGTATCAAAGTGATCGAAAAGTACCACCTTACTCCCCGAGTTCCTTCTGCAGTATGGGATTATCTGCGCAAGGGGGCTGCCGGTGAAGTGCAGGAGACCCCTAAGCCTGATGATCCCATCTTCCGAAAGGTCTTTAATCTGATTGTAGGCAGCAACATCCAGTGTTTGGAAGCAGCAGCCCTAAAGGCACAGCAGTTGGGTTATCATACCTTAGTACTTTCCTCCTTCATCGGAGGGGAAACCAGGGAGGTGGCCAAGGTACACGGTGCCATACTAAAGGAGATCCTTCGTTCTGGCAGACCTCTTAGTACCCCTGCTTGTCTTATCTCCGGAGGAGAGACCACGGTGACCATCAGAGGGAAGGGAAAGGGAGGAAGGAATCAGGAATTTGTCCTCGCCTGTGGTATGGAGATAGCAGGATGGGAGGGAGCAGCTGTGTTCAGCGCTGGCACCGATGGCACTGATGGCCCAACCGATGCCGCCGGGGCTTTTGCCGACTGGAGGACGGTGGAAAGGGCTCTGAAGATAGGGCTTGACCCCGAGGCCTACCTGCAGGCGAATGACTCTTATCACTTCTTCAAGAAGCTTGGTGATCTCGTTATCACTGGCCCGACCAATACCAATGTAATGGATATAAGGATATTAATTGCCAGATAGATACGGCAAATATGTTTGCATCTTTTTTGCACTTTTTCTTTATTTGTCCAAGATCCTCAAGATTTCATCGCCCTTCTCGGGAGAGAGGGTGCCCTTTTTGATCCCGATCTCTACGGTAAGACGCGAAATAGTGCGATAAATATCGATGAATCTGGTATCTAAATGCCTTAAGGCCTCCAGATGCCCTTTAACTACGTTTAGATCTCCTCTTGCAATGGGCCCAGTGAGGGCTTTCACCGGGCCAAGCTTTTCTATATTGTTCACCGTTCCCTTTATTAATGGGAGCAAGGCCTGGGAGGCCTCCTCTCGGGGGATATCAATGGCCTCGTAAAGTTTAAAACTTAAGTAGTATAGAGTGACTAGAAAGTTGGACGCCACCACGGCTGCAGCATGGTAAAGGGATTTATAGCGGGTGTCGATAGAGAATGGCCTTGCTCCCAACGTCCTTACCAGCTCCATTAAGGTAGGGATAGCCTCTGCCGCCCCCTCTAGGCAAAAGATCGAAGAGGGGATGATTTTAATTGCTTCTTTAACATCAGCAAAGCTTTGTAAGGGATGTACCGATGCAATCAGGGCCCCCTTTTCCCTTGCCTTAAGCAGGATAGTAGAAGGAAGGGCCCCGCTGGTGTGAACTACTATTTGCCCGGGGCGAAAACCCTCTTTGTTGGCAATCCTTTCACAGACCTCCTCGATGGCGCTGTCCGAGGTGGTGATAAAGACCAGATCTGCCTCTTGGACGATCTCCTCAGGGGTGGTGCTGACCCGGACCTCACCCCCCAAAAAGGAAGCAGCCCTTTGGGCGGAATTTTGACTCCTACTGGCTATACCTATTATACGGTATCCTTTTTCCTTTAATAGATAGGCCAAGGCGGTACCTACTACCCCTGCCCCTACGACGGCTATCTTATCTTTTTCCATTTTACCCCCTTTTTCGCTTACCATCCTCATACTACCCTTGCTAAGGTCAATGCAACCACCCTTTCAGCCCCTCCATTTAACAGCGTACGGGCGCACTCATTAACCGTGGCTCCGGTGGTACAAACATCGTCTACCAGCAAAATGGATTTCCCCCTTGCCTCCTCTGTGTTGTTCACATGAAAAGCCCCCTTTATGTTCTTTCTTCTTTCGGTGCCCTTGAGGGTACTCTGAAAGGGGGTATCTTTGACCTTTCTCAGCACTCTCTGCCCATAACGAATCCCTGTCCTTTTGCTCAGTTCCTTAGCTAGTAGAAGGGCTTGATTGAACCCCCTTTGCCTCAACCTTCGCACATGGAGGGGAACGGGAACGATCAAATCCACCGGGTGATCCAGGCAGAGGGCTTGGAAGGTGGTGGACATTAAGTCTGCAAAGACCTTCAGGAGAGGAAATTCTCCTAGATATTTAAACCTATGGATTGCTTCCTTTAATGCCCCTTCATAGAGGCCAAAGGAGCGATGGAGTTCAAAATAACGTTTCTCCTTCAGACAGTGGCTACATAGATGAACCTTGTCATCCTCCGCGCATAAGAAAGGGAGACCGCAGCGGGGGCAGAAAGGGGGGGTTATGGGTTTTAGATCCCTTTGGCAATTTGGGCAAATTGACACCTCTTCCCCCCCTCTACCTAAGGGGGTTTGGCAGATAGGTCAGACATGCGGAAAGATGAGGTCTAAGAGCTGCAGAAGGGCTGAGGAGAACCTCACTTTAAAAATCCCAGCTCATCAACTTAGAAGGCAGAGGCGACAGGGGTGCTTTAATTTCCTCTTGTGTGCATACAGTATAAGTACCCCACTGTCCACACCTCGAGCAGAAGGGAAGCCACTCCTTGGCCTCCTTCTGGCAACTGGTACAGCGATAAGGGATATAATCTCCTCCTTCAAGCTCAAGCCCCTTCCGGTATTCCCCTGCCGCTTGTTCATAATCGGCCCTATGGGCATATACTTCGGCCAATAAATAGTGATAAGAAGGATGATCGGAGAGAGACAGCTCCATTTCCTTCAGCCTCTGCAGGGCCTCATCGATCATCTCCAGTCGCAAGCAGAGCCGGGCGTAAAAAAAGGGGATGACGACGTTGTTGGGGTTTTTCTCCATCGCTTCCAGATAAAGATGTATAATCCCCCGTGGATCTTCTTGCGAGAGAAAGAGGTCTTCCAATTTGTTCAAGAAAATGATCTCGTGAGTTTCTTCAAAACCTTTTTGCCAAACCTTTATTGCCTCTTTGGTTTCCCCTGTTTTGTACAACAATTCTCCTAATAGAACCTGTGGTGGGGTAAAAGATCGGTCTTCCTTGATGATTTCCTTCAGTTCTTTTATCCCTTTTTCTTCCTCTCCCCTTTCTGCATCGAGCCTAGCACACTCATATTTCAAACCTTGTTGGAGCCTTCTCTCCTGTTCAATTTCCTCATCAGGGCTTCTCTTAATGATCTTTCCCTGTAGCTTTAGGGCCCGATCCCATTCCCTTTCATCGATATAGATATCCCTCAACTGTCTCATTGCCTCTAGGTTAGTGGGGCTGAGGGCAATAATCTCTTCTAGGGCCTTGGTAGCCCCGGAGTAGTCATGCATCTCTTTATAAATCTGGGCCTCTCTAAAGAGGATTTCCAATTGATCCACCTTTAAGCCCTTAGCCTTTCTCAAGGTTTCAATGGCCTCTTGATGTCTTCCTCCTTTTTGATAGATCTCGGCCAATTTTAGATAGGCCTTGGGGTCATCGAACCTTTTTTTCAAGTAGACCAAGATATGTTTTTCGGCCTTGGACAAGTTGCCCTTAAGGAGGGCATCTGTGGCCAGATAGAACCTCTCCCAAAGTTGTTCCCTTTCCTTCTTTTCTCTTCTTTCCCTAAAAGCCCTGCTGATATCCTTAACCAGATAGATGAAGAAGGTTATTAAGGCCCCTAAGAAGAAGGAGCTGATGAGCAAGATGGAAAGCGATGTCTCCAAATAACTGTCCTTGAGGTATTGGAATCTTATACTTAAAGGATTTAGATAGGAGATATAGATAAATAATGCCGAGAAAATGGCGATGGAAAGAAATAAAAGCCTGATAAACATAGATTTCCCCCCTTTTATCTGTGGTAGGGCCTTTTCTGGATGATAGATAAGGCGCGATATACCTGTTCCAAAAGGATAAGCCTGGCCAATTGATGATTGAAAGTCAGTGGGGAGAGGGAGAGGAGGGTATCGCATTTTTCCCTCCAACTAGGCTCGAGTCCATCGGCCCCCCCTACCAGGAAGATGACTTCCTTTGCACCCCGCTGTATGAGCCGTTCGAGAAGTTGGGCGAATTCCAACGACGTGAGACCTTTCCCGTCTTCCGCTAGACCAATAAGATAACCTCCATGGGGTAGATGGTTGAGGAACTTAGCGATCTGCTCTCCTTTTTTCCCAAAGAGTACTGCGACAGGGAAATCCCTCTTTATCCTCGACAGATAATCCTCTATCCCCTCTTGGAATAAGTCCGCCTTTTCCCTTCCGCCGAACAGAAATTTTAACTTCAACCCTTTTCCTCCGGTGGGTTTACCCTCGGGGCCTCTATCCAGAGGCCTTCTAAATCGTAATAAAGTCGAATAGGTTCATAAAAGATGTGGATGACTACATCTTCATAATCCATGAGGACCCATCTTCCCTCCTGCATCCCTTCCACACCCAGCGGGCGGACTCCTCTTTCTTTCATTTTCTCCTCGATAAATTGGGCTATAGCCTGTACCTGTCTGTCGGAACGACCGCTGCAGATGAGGAAATAATCGGTAAGGGAGGAGACCCTTTTAAGTTCCAGGATGGTTATGTCAAAGGCCTTTTTCTCCAGAGCAACCTTTGCGCAAAACAATGATTTTTCTTTAGAGTCTTTAAAGGCCTCTTTCATACAAACCCTCATTAGGGTTTGTCCTCACCCCACCCATAAAATTGACCCCCTCCTCGTCGGATCTTTATCGATTACTATAACAAAGGGAGATCAAAAGTTAAAGGGTATATTTCAACACTGATAAAGACCCTGTCGTCTAATATACTCCTCCACTTCCTTGGGAACCAGATACTTAATAGATTTTCCCTCTCGGACAGCCCTCCTGATCTCGGTAGAGGAGATCCCGATAGGGGTTATCCTATGTAGATAGAGGAGGTGGCCTGAGGGGTGGAGGTATCGTTCTTCATGGATATCTTTCTGGAACCCTTCGGATTCTAGCACCTTTGCTTGTAATGGATCGAAGTTTGGGCGGGAGACCACGATAAAGTCGCATAAGCGAAAGAGTTGCCGATAGTCCCTCCATGTCTCTATTTCACAGAAGGAGTCGGCGCCCAAAATGAAAAAGAGCCTTTCCCCCTCGGCGATATTGCGATGATAATAGGAGATGGTCTCTATGGAATAAGATTTACCCTCCCGCCTTATCTCTACATCAGAGAGGGCGAAAAATGGATTATCGGCAATGGCCAACTTGACCATTTCCCAACGATCTTTGGTGGAGATGATAGGGCGGTCCACTTTGTGGGGAGGATTGGCTGCTAGGATGAAGATCACTTGACTGAGGTCGAAGGCCTCCCATACCTCTTGTGCACAGCGAAGGTGGCCTAAGTGTATCGGGTCAAAAGTTCCACCAAAGAGCCCTATCTTCCTTTTACCCCCTCTAAGAGATCCTGATTTGCCCATTTCCATAGATGATGAACTTAGTGGTGGTGAGGTCCTCTACCCCCATGGGGCCGAAGGCATGCAGTTTGGTGGTGCTGATCCCTATCTCCGCCCCCAATCCTAGCTGGTACCCATCGCTAAATCTGGTGGAGGCGTTAACCAAGACGGTGGAAGAATCGACCTCCCTCAGAAATCGTTGTGCATTGCCGTAATCAGAGGTGATAATGGCCTCGGTGTGCTTGGAGCCATACTTTTTGATGTGTTGGATTGCTTCCTCAATGTCATCCACTATTCTAATCGCGAGGATCAAGTCCAGATATTCGGCATACCAGTCCTCTTCTGTTGCTTCCTTCACAGTTGGCAGTAGCTGACGTGTCCGGCTACACCCCCTTATCTCCACCCCTGCCCTTTGAAACCTCTCTGCCATTGGGAGGAGGAAACGGGAGGCCACTTCATGGTGGACTAGCAAGGTCTCCATGGCATTGCACACCCCTGGCCGCTGTACCTTCGCATTGTAGCATATCTCCAAGGCCATCTCCATATCGGCTGAGGCATCGACAAATATGTGACATACCCCCTTATAGTGTTTAATTACCGGGATCCGAGAGTGTTCCACGACAAAACGGATTAATCCTTCACCTCCCCGCGGGATGATGACATCGATGAACTCCTCCAGCTTCAACATCTCCTCTATAGCCCTCCTGTCGGTGTGGGGGATTACCTGTACAGCCGCAGGTGGGATCCCTACTTCCTGCATCGCCTCT
>Ga0180300_10000584_pt1 | contig 16231 bp, 15 predicted proteins | sample GuaBasSediGuay15_FD_121798 | JGI IMG/M metagenome (GOLD analysis project Ga0180300, IMG submission 121798) | Subseafloor sediment microbial communities from Guaymas Basin, Gulf of California, Mexico - Guay15, Core 4569-2, 21-24 cm | ecosystem: Environmental > Aquatic > Marine > Hydrothermal... | reverse complement strand
GAAATGGTTAATTATCAGGATATGGATATCATAGATAAGTGGATTTATTCCGAATTTAATCTCCTGGCTCAGGAACTGATTTCGGCTTATGAAAGTTACGACTTCCATAAAGTTTACCGCAGACTCTACCTGTTTATGAATGAAACCTTGTCTTCCATATACTTGGATATTCTTAAAGATAGATTGTATACATTACATCCCCAGTCATCCCTCAGGAAATCATCACAGACTATGCTTTACAGATTAGCCTCCAATCTGGCGAAATTCATCGCTCCTATATTGCCATTTACTGCTGAAGATGTCTGGAGAAGTTTGAAAAATAAAGATGGTAACGATGCTCGAGCTGAGAGTGTCCATCTGGCAACTATCCGTTCTCAGGAGTTTGAATTCGTGGATCAGAAAGTTTTAAATGAGTTTCGCAAGCTCCTGGAGATAAGAGAACTGGTAATGAAGGCCCTGGAAAGACAGAGGGAAAAAGGTATAATAGGCAGTTCTTTACAGGCAGAAGTCACATTAAATATTACTCTGGACAAATTGTATGAATTTCTGGATAATTATAAATCAATTTTGAATACGTTCTTTATAGTTTCCAATGTTCGGGTTCAGAAAACATCCCAACTTTCGCAACCCGAGATGCTCAGTGAGGGTGAACAACTGGATATAATTGTCCATAAGAGTGAGTATGAAAAATGTCAGCGATGCTGGAACTATACCCAGGATGTGGGAAAAGATGATGAGTTTAAAGATGTCTGTCTTCGTTGCGCTCAAGTATTAAGGGGGATAAAATGACCAGAGAGCCGTTGACTAAAAAAGAACTGGAGGAGATTAAGAAAATATTAGTGGAGATGAAGAAGAAAATCACAGGGGAGATAAGGCGTCTGACAGAAGATAATATTTCCAAATCTCAAAAAGAGGCATCGGGGGAGATTTCCTCCTATACCTATCATATGGCTGATATGGCCAGCGCCAGTTTTGACCGCGATTTTGCTTTCAGTCTGGCGAGTAACGAGCAGGAATTATTATATATGATAGATGAGGCTCTCAGTAAGATTGAATCCGGGGAATATGGAATCTGCGAATCCTGTGGAGTTCGAATACCCAAGAGGAGATTGAAAGCCATACCTTACGCTCGTTATTGTGTGAAGTGTCAGGAAGAAGAAGAGAAGAGAATTAAAAGGGAAAGGAAATGAATTTTCGCCCCGCCAAATTGGGGCTTTTATTTACCTCCTTTTTCCTGCTGGACCGAATTGTAAAATCTTATCTCATATCGTATCCCTTGGGCTCTGAACTCATAGTGGTAATTCCAGGTGTTTTTTCTATCAGAACGGTCTTCAATACGGGTGTTGCTTTTGGTCTCCTTCGGGGGTATCCACAGCTCCTCACAGTGATAAATGTAATTCTCGTACTTTTTATTGTGGTTTATACTTTTAAAACCGAAAATCCGAGAATGAAGCTATGGCTTACCTTTATTCTGACAGGAGCAGTCTCCAATATCGTGGATAGATTTATTTATGGTGGTATTCTGGATTACTTTGATTTAAGTTTCTGGCCGACTTTTAATCTCGCTGATACCTATATCACCATAGGGATAATAGGCATTATTTTCAATGCCGGAATCAAAAGAACTGAAAGAATTTGAATTTCAGGGGAAGTCCCAGAGGCTGGACTTATTTTTACATTCCCGGTTGAGGGCTTTTTCTCGGGAAAGGATTAAAAAACTTATAAAGTCCGGTGAGGTTTATATTAATTCCCAGCAAGTATTGAAACCTGGGACTCACGTAAAGCCAGGAGATAAAATTACAGTCTACCTCCAGGGAATACAGGGGGAGAATAGAATCATTCCCCAACCTCTTCCTCTGGATATAATCTATGAGGATGATGATATTCTGGTGGTGAATAAACCTGCCGGGGTTATCACCCATCCTACAACAATTGATAGAACTGATACCCTGGCAAATGCTTTGATGTATTATTGTAGCACCCTTTCGGATATTTATGGTCCTTTAAAGCCCGGTATAGTCCATCGTCTGGACAAAGATACATCAGGCATTTTAGTAATTGCCAAAAATAATTCTGCTCATGTAAAACTTTCCCAGCAGTTTATGAACAGAGAAGTGGTGAAAAGATATCTCGCAGTTGTGGAAGGGATAATTGAGGTAGATAGAGGAAGAATTTGTCAGCCAATAGCCCGGGGTAGACTGGAGCGTAAGAAGATGAAGGTGGACTATTCTAAGGGAAGATGGGCGGAGACTATATATGAGGTGGTATCAAGAACAGGGAAAGGGGGGCATTCAAATTCAGGTTTACACGCTTACAGTTTCGTGCTATTATGTCCCAAGACAGGAAGAACTCATCAGTTGAGAGTTCATATGAAATATATGGGACATCCCATAGTCGGTGATACCAAGTACAGTAAAAAGTCAAGATTAATTCCCCGGCAGGCATTACATGCCTATAGTTTGAAATTCAGGCACCCCAAAACCGGTGAATGCCAGGAGTTCTTTGCCCCTTTACCTCAGGATTTTAAGATGCTTCTTGGTAAGATAGGTATTGAGAATTGGGAAACGCTTGTCTCTTCAATATAAATGGAGGTGAATCATGGTAAAGAGAATTTTAGTCTTGGTCTTGACGGTTGTGGTTGTTCTGGGGATTGGATATGGATATTTTGTCCTTTATAATCAGAAAGAGATTCAAACTCAATTGAGGAAGGAGGCGGAACTGAGCCTTAAAGTGGTTCAGAAAGAGAATGCCAAACTCCGAGGAAAGTTGGAGGATTTAAATGACCGTCTGGAGCAGACTAAGATTGAACTTGAGGATAAGGTGGCAGAAAACCAGCGGTTGCAGAACAACATTCAGGAGTTAAACACGGCACTCTCTAAAATTGAAAATGAACTTACACTTCTCACTCAGGAAAGAGATGTTTTACTTCAGAAATTGGATAAACAATCCCAAGAGATTCAACAACTTCAACAGAAAATATCTTATCTGGAAGAGGAAAGGAAAAGATTACTTGCTGAGAAGAAAGGACTCTTTGCTCCTGCTGATGTCTCTACCAGAGAAAAGGAGGTTAAGCTGGAAAAGATAGAAGTGCAGTCTCCGGCAGAGGCTCCTCAACCTCAGGAGAATGTCTTTACAGCGTTAAATGCTGAAATAATGGCTTATAACCAGGAATACAAATTCATTGTGTTGAATGTAGGAGAGAAGGATGGTATACAAGCCGGTAAGACATATGATGTGTCGGTTCAAGGCAGAAGAGTAGCCAGGATAAAATCTGATAGGGTATATGAGTCAATGTCGGTATTTGATCTTGTGGAGAAAGGTGGAGATATCAGCGAGGGAATGAAGATAGAACTCACTCCCCTGGAATAGTCGTTCATGAGGATAATCAAGGACTCTTCCCATCTCCATTTGAATAGGGAATATTTTCCTCCCGGTGATAAATCGATTTCCCATCGCAGTATATTTCTTTCTGCTCTGGGAGAAAATGAGGTAAAAATTGAAAACTTTCTATTTTGTGATGATTGTCTGAGAACTATAAATGCCTTTCAGAAGATGGGGGTGAATATAAGAATTGAAAATGAAGTGGTAAAGGTTAAAGGCGTAGGACTTAGAGGTTTGAAGCCGCCTCCGGAGGCGATATATCTTGGAAACTCTGGCACCACTGCCCGCCTTCTGTTAGGGATTTTAAGTGCTCAACAGTTTGAATGTGAATTATATGGGGATCGGTCTCTTAACGCCAGGCCGATGGAGAGGGTTACTCATCCCTTAAGTTTAATGGGGGCAGGATTTATATTTCTGGAAAAGGAAGGATATCTCCCCCTGAGGGTTTCCGGAGGTAAATTGGCTGGTATAGAATATAAATTGCCGGTGGCAAGTGCTCAAGTGAAATCTGCTCTTCTCCTGGCCGGGCTTTATGCTTCCGGCAGGACTGTTATAATTGAACCTGTTAAATCTCGGGACCATACTGAAAGGATGCTTAAGGAATTTGGGGTGGATATAAAAACCGATGGTTTACGAATTGAGGTGACAGCTTGTGAGAGGATTTCCACTGAGGATATTTTTGTTCCAGGAGATATATCCAGTGCCGCTTTTTTCATTGCCTTGGCCTTACTTCTTGACGATGCTTATTTAGTCATAAAAAATGTCGGGATTAACCCTACCAGAATGGGATTTATTGAAGCCGTAAAAAGAATGGGTGGAGATGTAGACATTATACCTTATAAAGAGTTAAAAAGTGGAGAACCGAGCGGGGATATAATTGTGAAGAGTACACAGCTTAAAGCCATTGAAGTTAAGGGAGAAGAAATACCTTTGATGATAGATGAACTTCCACTTATATTCCTTCTGGGGTGCTATGCTCAGGGAGTAACCAGAATCTATTCCGCTTCGGAATTACGAGTGAAGGAGACCGACAGGATTAATTCCGTAAGTGCCAATCTCAATGCCATGGGGGGAGAGATAAAAGTTGAGGGAGACGATGTAATTATTTATGGTAATAGGAGATTGAAAGGAGCAAACTTGAGAAGTTTTGGAGATCACAGGACTGCAATGGTTGCCGTAATTGCGGCGGTTGTTGGAGATGGGGAATCGAATATAGATGATCTGGAATGCGTGAAAATTTCTTATCCTGATTTTATCTGCGATGTTGAAAAAATTTTGGATGGCAAAGTTAAATTTAAAAATTGACCATAAAATGATAAATTGTTAAAATTTAAGAAATGAGAAATTACCTGAATAATGTGGTGAAGCTGGGGAAGTCCTTTTATTTTCAGATTGGAGGGTGGTTTTCTTCAGATATTGGTATTGACCTCGGCACTGCTACGACCTTGGTTTATGTAAAAGGAGAAGGGATTGTTTTATGCGAACCTTCCGTTGTAGCCATTGACAAGTATTACAATCGAGTACTTGCGGTCGGCGAGGAGGCCAAAAGAATGCTGGGTAAAACGCCCGGGAATATTGTTGCCTTCAGACCTCTTCGAGACGGGGTAATTACAGATTTTGAAGTAACTGAGCAGATGTTGAGATACTTTATAAAAAAGGTGCACAAAAGAAAAGTGTTTGTAAAACCCCGTGTGGTAGTTGCTATTCCCTCGGGGATAACCGAGGTGGAGAAGAGGGCGGTTAAAGATTCTGCCCTTCACGCCGGCGCACGGGATGTATATTTGATCGAGGAACCAATTGCTGCTGCTATTGGTGTCGGGCTTCCCATTCAGGAGCCAGCGGGAAATATGATTATAGATATTGGAGGTGGAACTACGGAAATTGCTGTCATATCTCTTGCAGGAATTGTGTTGTCCAAGAGTATTAGAGTGGGTGGAGACGAAATGGATGAGGCGATAATTCAACATATGAAAAAGACGTATAATTTGATGATTGGTGAGAGAACTGCGGAGGATATCAAGATTAAGATTGGCTCTGCCTATCCTCAAGAAGAAGAGCTTACCATGGAGGTAAAGGGCAGGGATATCGTTACTGGATTACCCAAGACCGTAACTATCACCTCTGAGGAGATAAGAGAGGCGATGGCTGAACCCGTAACTCAGATTCTGGAGGTTACCCGGTTTACACTGGAAAGGACTCCTCCGGAACTTGCTGCTGACCTTATAGAACGGGGGATAGTTCTTGCTGGTGGAGGAGCTCTTCTGCGAGGAATTGATAGTCTTATATCGGAAGAGACTGGTTTACCGGTTCACGTTGCCGATGACCCCTTAACTGCTGTTGCTCTGGGGACTGGCAAAGTGCTTTCAGAACTCAGATATCTCAAAAGAGTAACTATCCAGCCTCGATTGGAATCTTAATATATAGAAATCCATTTGGGTGTTTTTTTCTTTAAATGATAGATGAAAAAAATATTCATATTAATACTAGTGTATGGGGGTTTTTATATTTTAAAGGTCGAATTTCAGAATCTTCTAATTTTTTCCGGTAATCGTTTCCAGAATTTTAAAATTTTTAAACACACCCGCCCTTTAGATCTGGAAGTTGAACTCCAGAGATTGAATATTGAGTTGGAGAGGCTTCGTCAGGAAAATAAAAGGCTTCGTCAATTATTGGAGTTAAGTTCCAGTTATGTAAATTCAATTCCCGCTGAGATAGTTTTTCGGATAAAAGAAGAGATCACTGACCGTATAGTGATAAACGCTGGTAAAGATAAAGATGTAAAACCCAATTCAGCTGTGGTGACCAGATACGGGCTTCTGGGTGTGGTGGATGAGGTCCATGCTAAATTTTCCACAGTTCTACCTATATACGACCCCAGATTTCAGGTCTCGGCGAGAGTTTCATCTACCAGGGAAGTAGCACTTCTTAAGGGACGGGGGAAAGGGAAGGAGTTAGTGTTAACTTATCTGGATTTAAATACGCAGGCCAACAGCGGTGATCTGGTATTTACCTCTGGAGAGGGTATACTACCCAAAGGGATTTTTCTGGGGAAAATTGATAAAGTTTCAGTTCACCCCTCTCAGATATATAAAGTAGCCCAGGTAAGACCTATTGGTGCGATTGATAAGGTGGAAGATGTTGTAATCATCTGTAAGGAATTGGAATGATATTAGATATTCTTGTTATCATCTCACTGGGTATTCTTAAGATTTTGACCGGTATTGACTTCCCTGCAATTGCGACAATGTATATATTAATCTTCTCCCGAGATTTCAGAGCCATCAGGTTTATAATCTATATGTTAGGAGCAGAGTTGTTTAATTTCGGATTTCCAGGAGTATATATTCTGAGTTTGGGACTGGTATATTGGGGATATAATTATAAACGCAAAATCTTTCAGAAATTGTTTCCGCTGGAAATTTTGCTGTTTGCTTTGGGATATATATTTGTAAGAGGTATGTGCAATCTTCCTGTAGTGGTCAATTCGGATATCGATTTATCTTTGTTCATCTCCAGAATCGGTTATGGTGTGCTGAGAGCGATGGTGGTCCTGTTATCCTTTTTAGGAATACAGAGATGTTTAACAAAGTTTATAAATCCGGCGTCCTGATAGCGTTTCTGATTTTGATTTCTCGACTCTTTTATCTTCAGGTAGTTAAAGGAGCGTATTTCTATGACCTGAGTATAAACAATTATCTCAGAATTCTCCCTTTGCCGGGATTCCGTGGAAATATTCTTGACCGTTATGGCAGAGAGATTGCCGGGAATAAATTGAGCTTCTGTATACAGATACTCCCAGATAAAGTGAAGGATAAAAAGTCTGTTTTTGGTATGCTTTCTCAGGATTTGGGATTGGATATCAATGTGTTACAGGAAAATTATAAAAAAGGATTCCGTGCTGTATTTCAGCCGGTTAAAGTGGCAGAAGATATCCCCAAGGATAAAGCAATATACCTTAAGGAAAAATACCGCCAAGTTCCTGGAGTGATGGTCGAAGAGGAAGTAAAAAGGGTTTATCCTTATGAGAATCTTTGTTCTCATGTTTTGGGGTATCTGGGACAATTGTCTCAACAGGAGTTGATGGAGCTTAAACCTTATGGATATCGATTTCATTCATTGATTGGGAAATCGGGAATAGAGAAATTTTATGAACCTTATCTTAAAGGTAATGATGGTGGGATGTTAGTAAAGGTTGATAATCAGGGAAGAATAAAGGATATCCTTGGAAAACAGTCGCCCACGCGAGGTCTGGATGTCTATCTTACCCTTGACCTCGACCTTCAGAAGAAGGCTGAGCAGATTCTGGGGGAAGAAAGGGGATGCATAATGGTTATGGATGTTCATACTGGAGAACTTTTGGTTATGGTCAGCCATCCTAATTTCGACCCCAATGTATTCTTAGAACTGGACGAGTCCAAAATTTCACACTACCTCAGTTCTTGGGACCATCCTCTTTATAACCGTTGTATCCAGGGTATATATCCCTTGGGTTCGATATTTAAACTGGTTACTGCTACTGCAGGACTGGAATCAGGAGCACTATCTTCAACGACCAGATTTAAATGCCCGGGGTATTTTGAATTCGGGGGAAGGAGATACCGGTGTTGGAAAAAAGAAGGTCATGGGTGGCAAAATATGGGAGAGGCTATAACTCATTCCTGCAACGTGTATTTTTATCAGGCAGGTCTCAAAGTTGGCTGGAAAAATATTATCTCTTATGCCAGAATATATGGACTGGGAAATAGAACAGGTATAGACCTTCCCTACGAGAATAAAGGATTACTCCCCACCCCAGAATGGAAGTTGAAGATAAAAGGGGAACAGTGGTATCCCGGAGATACTGTGAATTTGTCCATAGGTCAGGGATATCTTCTGGTTACTCCCATTCAGGTTTTGCGATTCATAGCAGTTATAGCCAATGGTGGATATCTGGTTACCCCTCATATATGTAAGGCGATAAGTGGAGAATCCACAGGGAAGCATTTACCTCAAAAGTTATCTGTAAAAAATTCTACTCTGAAATTTTTGAGGAGAGCGATGTATGCAGTGGTAAATTCTCCTACCGGAACCGGGCAACTGGCTCGGCTTCGGGGTATAAAAATAGGAGGTAAGACTGCAACAGCTCAGAATCCTTCCGGCAGACCTCATGCCTGGTTTGTAGGGTTTGCTCCTTACACCGATCCTGAAATCGCATTTTTATTTTTTGTGGAAAATGGTGGAGGTGGTGGTTTTGTAACTGCTCGTATGGCTAAAGAATTTCTGGAATACTATTTTAGACATAAGGGAAAAGAGTTATGAAAATTAAGGTCGATTGGAGCACATTTATTCTGGTAGGGGTGATATTTTTAATCGGGCTTTTAAATCTTTATAGTGCAAGTTATAACCTGGCAAAATATCTAGTCTGGAAACAGTTACTGTGGTTTGTATTCGGGATAATTATAGGTTTGGGAGTCTATGTCGTGGGTACCAATCGAATTTTACATCTGGCTCCTGTGATATATATATTCAGTCTGTTTTTACTTCTAATAGTTCTGGTATTACCTTACCCCGGGGCTCACCGCTGGTTAAGGTTTGGATTTTTTAATTTTCAGCCGTCTCAGTTGATGAAGATTGCTCTACCGTTATTTCTAATCTCGGTGTTTTCTCATCGTGGTTTCACCACAGTTTTTTCTTTTGTCCCTCCAATTCTTTCAGCACTGATACCGGCAATACTCATTGCCCAAGAGCCTGATCTCGGAGGTGCTCTGCTATTATTTATTCCTCTTTTTGCTTTTTTCCTCCTTCGCAGGGTGAGTTTTAAAAAGTTGTTTGTGTGGATATTTGTGGGGCTGGTTTTTATCCCTGTAATATATGCTCATCTTCAACCTTATCAGAAAAAGAGATTAACCACTTTCCTTAACCCTCATAGTGACCCTCTGGGTTCGGGATATACAATAATGCAATCTAAAATCGCAATAGGTTCGGGGGGGATAACAGGTAAGGGTTGGTTGAGAGGTGTTCAGGGACAGTTAAGATTCTTGCCTGAAAGTCATACTGATTTTGTATTTCCGGTATTTGCTGAAGAATGGGGATTTACAGGAGCGGTATTTGTTCTCGTGCTGTATATTCTACTTTTATGGAGATTGTTTATAATCGCCAATAGAATCAAGCTTCAGCCGGTAAGGGAATTCTTGCTGTTGTTACTGGTGATATTTACAGCTCAGATTGTAATTAATTTGGGTATGACAATGGGTTTATTGCCAGTGGTTGGGCTTCCCTTACCTTTTTTCAGCTATGGAGGGTCGGATCTGGTAACAAATGTAGTTCTAATTGCACTTTTTCAGGGGGCTTGGAGAGAAAAATGAGAGAGATTTTCAATGAGTTAATTTCTGTTCAAAAACCGGCAAGATATATAGGGGAGGAGTGGAATATAGTAAAAAAGGACTGGAATAAAGTAGACATTAAAATATTGGTTTCCTACCCTGATGTTTATGAAATTGGAATGAGTAACCAGGGGCTACTTTTACTCTACGAACTTTTAAATTCTCGTGATGATGTGTTAGCGGAACGGTGTTTTGCTCCCTGGTTTGATTTTGAAAGATATCTTCGTGAGAGGAACTTACATCTTTACAGCCTGGAGACGAAAACACCTATAAATGAATTTGATCTTATAGGTTTTACTTTACAACATGAATTGAATTATACCAACGTTATTACAATTCTGGATTTAGGAGGATTAAAGATCTGGCAGAGAGAGCGAACTGAGAAACACCCTCTGGTAGTAGGAGGAGGGCCCTGTACTCTTAATCCCGAACCTGTGGCTGATTTTTTTGATTTCTTTATAGTAGGGGAAGCAGAGGAAATAATATGGGATGTCCTTGAGAGAGTGAAAGAATGGAGGAGAGGAAAAATATCCCGCCGGAACTTACTGGAGAAACTTTCGGAATTCCATTGTGTATATGTTCCTTCTGTATATAGAGTATACAAAAACAGATGGGGTTATCTTGTTCCCCAGATAGACAGAAAAGTAAATAAGGCATATCTTAAAAATATTGATTCTGTTATCTATCCGTATAGGCCAGTGGTCCCTTATATTCAGACAGTTCATGACCGTATAAATCTGGAGATTATGCGTGGATGTCCTCGAAGTTGCAGGTTTTGTCAGGCACGTATTTATTATTCTCCATGGCGGATTCGCAATCCGGATATTCTAAAAAAAATAGCAGTTGAAAGTTATAGAAATACCGGGTATGAGGAAATATGTCTGGGTTCACTCTCCACAGGAGATTATCCTTATCTGGAGGAACTCATTTTGAAATTACGCCATGCATTTTCTGACCGCCATGTATTTTTGAGTTTGCCTTCTTTATGGGGGGACGAAAGAGTCATAAACATTTTAGCACAATTTTCAGATTGTAAGAGGCCAGGTCTTACTTTTGCACCCGAGGTCTCTTCTTTTCGGATGAAGAAACTCATTTCTAAATATGTTCTGGAGGAAAAACTCCTTCAGATAATGGAGTATTCTTTTAACCATGGTTGGAAACAGGTAAAATTGTATTACATCCTGGGATTGCCAGGATTGACCCTGAATGACTTGCAGGGATTGCCGGAGTTTATATACAAAATACTGAGTTTACAGACACGGAGAAAACCCAGAATAAAACTCAGTTTTGCTACTTTTATTCCCAAACCCCATACCCAGTTGCAGTGGGCGGGGTTTGCCTCCAGAGAAGAGGTGGAAGCACAGGCTGAATATTTGAAGAAGAAGTTGAGACATATCAGAATTGAATGGGAATTTCGGGAGTATGAGTTTTCGCTTCTGGAGACGGTACTTGCTCGTGGGGATAGAACTCTTTGTGAGGTGATATATAACGCTTGGTTAGATGGGGCCAGATTTGATTCCTGGAGTAAAGAATTTAATTTTCATCTGTGGTATAATGCTTTTGATAAAGTTGGGATTGATTATACACATTTTGTTGATACCAAATGGGAAAGAGAAGTTATTTTTCCATGGGAACATATCCAGGCTGGACCAGATGATAAGGAAAAGAGTTGGAAGGGATTCGTAGCAGCGCTTAAAAATGGAGGTGTGATATGACCTTAAGTTCAGTAAGAGAAAGGCCAGTGATGAATGAGAAGATTAAGAAGCTGTTATTGGAGATGGTTGAAAAGAACGCTTCCGACCTTCATTTAAAGGCTGATTATCCACCTATTTTCAGAATAGATGGCAATCTTGTAATCTCTGAATACCCTCCTCTGAGTTCTGAGGAGATACGTAAGTTATGTTACAGTTTTCTTTTCCCTGACCAGATTGAGAGATTTGAACAGGAGTGGGAACTGGATTGTGCAATAGAAGTAGAAAAAATAGCCCGGTACAGGATAAATCTCTACTTCCAGAGAGGGAGATTTGGCGCTGCTATCAGGATGCTTCCATTAAAAATACCAACTATTTCTGAATGTGGTCTTCCTGAGGATATAATCATTGAGAGGTTGCTTCGTAAAAATAAAGGATTGATTCTGGTTACAGGACCAACAGGAAGTGGTAAATCCACTTCAATTGCTTCCATGCTGGAATGGATAAACCAGAATAAGAGATGTCACATTATGACTGTGGAAGACCCTATAGAATATGTGCATACTTCCAAACAGTCAATAATAAATCAGCGGGAAGTGGGAGTTGATACCCATACATTCGGGCACGCTCTAAAGCATATTTTACGAGAAGACCCGGATGTGATTCTGATTGGAGAGATGAGAGATCTGGAGACCATTGAGTCAGCTTTAAATATCGCTGAAACCGGTCATCTGGTATTTGCCACATTACACACACCTGATGCAGTGCAGAGTATAAATAGAATTGTTGATGTTTTCCCTTCTCATAAACAGGATCAGGTAAGGATTCAGCTTTCATTTGTATTACTGGGGGTATTAACCCAGCAGCTTCTTCCCCGAAAGGAAAGTAAAGGGAGGATATTGGCTTACGAACTTATGCTGGCAAACCATGCGGTGCGAAGTATGATACGGGAGAAGAAAGGACACCAGATTTATTCTGTAATTCAGACTTCACAGTCTGAAGGTATGAGTACAATGAATCAATGTCTGGTGAGGTTGTATCTTAATGGAGAAATTTCCTATGAACAGGCACTTCACTCATCCACTGACCCTGAGGATTTAAAAAAATTGATTGAAAGGGCGATATGAAAGAGAATTATTCTTATCGTCTGGAATTTTCCAAAAAAGGTCTCCTGCGCTATATATCCCATCTTGACCTTTTACGCCTGTTCCAGAGGGCGGTGAGAAGGGCGGAGATTCCAGTCGTTTTTTCACAGGGATTCCACCCCATCCCCAAAATCAAATTTGAGCGGGCATTGAAGTTAGGAGTGGAAAGTGAAGGTGAGAAACTTTTCCTGCGGCTTTACATCCCGTTGGCCCCTGAAGAACTGGCAACACGATTAAACAGTCAACTTCCTCCGGGAATTCAAATCCAGAAGGTGAGTAAACTTTCAAATTAAGTCCACTTTTGATATAATTTTACCGACAGTTATAAACTGTTTGGTCATAGATCTTTGGTCAATAAGGCGGTGTAGCTCAGTTGGATAGAGCATGCGGCTCATACCCGCAGTGTCGGCGGTTCGAATCCGCCCACCGCCAGGATATAAGGATAAGTTGCTGGAGAAATTTAAAAATACAGTCATAAAGCATCATCTCATAAATAGAGGAGATAGAATCCTTTGTGCTGTTTCTGGGGGCCCTGATTCTTTAACCCTTCTCTCTCTGCTGGAGGAGTTACGTAAAGAAATGGATTTTACTCTTGGAATTGCCCACTTTCATCATGGAATAAGGAAAGAGGCCGATGAGGATTTAAAATTCGTTCACAAACTGGCAAAGAAAAAGAACATTTCTTTTTACTGGGCGAAGAGAGATGTCCCGGAAATAGCCAGACAAAAGAAGAAATCTCTGGAAGAAGCTGCCCGCGAGGAAAGATATAATTTTTTGCTTTCTATAGCTAAGAAATACAGTTTCAGCAAAATTGCAGTTGCCCACAACAGGGATGATCAGGTGGAAACATTTCTCCATCGTTTGATTAGAGGAGCGGGGTTAAAAGGGTTATGTGCTATTCCTGTAAAGGTAGAGATTCAGGATGTAACTGTAATAAGACCTTTGATTGAAATTTCCCGCAGAGAGATAGAAGAGTATCTGGAAAGATGTAACATTACACCCCGCCTCGACCTCAGTAATTACGATACCCGTTTTACCAGAAATAAAATTCGACAGAAGTTGATACCCTATCTTATGCGGGAATTTAATCCCAATATTCAGGAGGTTTTGTATACTACAGTGGAAAACATTCAACTTGCATATCAGTTCATATCTCAGGAGGTTGAAAAAGCGTTTAAAAGATATGTGAAATTTGAGCCCGGTTGTGTTAAGATAAAGGAAGAGAAGTTAAAGAAGTTGCATCCTTATTTGAAGACGGAGCTGGTACGGCGAGCTATTCGGGAAGTGAAGATGGATTTGAAAAGGATTGAATATGACCACTGGCTGGAAATAGAGTCTTTAGTTGCTTTCAGACCCTATGGCTCAATTGTGGATTTACCTCATAACATCTGGGTGAAGAAAGAAAAAGGGTGGCTGGTGATCGGGAGGAAGAAGAATGGATAATAAACGGGATAGCAAAAGTTACAGGATAAAAAGCATCATTACCTGGTTAATTATGTTTGGGATAATTTATCTTTTTTTGATTAGACCAGGAAAAGAATTTTCTCAGATTGTGGAATTGAGTTACTCCCAGTTTTACAAAACATTGGTAGAGAATCCTCAGGACATAAAAAGTGCGGTCAAGATCGATTCCAAAATTAAAGGGACATTCAGTGATGGAAAAGAGTTCTGGGTAAATATCCCGGAGGAGGATCCGGATTTAATTAAACTTCTGAGGGAGAATATACCCGATTTCAAAATCCAGCCCCCGAAAACTTTTCTGGTTAATCTTCTGTTTTATATGGGACCTGTAATTCTTTTAATTCTATTTTTCTGGTTTATGGGGTATAGAGGGGCACAGGGGGGTGCCAGAATATTTTCGTTTGGAAAATCGCGGGCAAGGTTGGTTTCCGGAGGGCAGACTAAAGTTACATTTAACGATGTGGCAGGTGTAGACGAGGCTAAGGAAGAATTGAAGGAGATAATAGAGTTCTTGAAAGACCCCAAGAAATTCCAGAGACTGGGAGGAAAAATTCCTAAAGGTGTTCTTTTAACCGGCCCCCCAGGTACAGGGAAAACGTTACTGGCGAAAGCAGTGAGCGGAGAGGCGGAGGTTCCATTTTTTTCAATTTCCGGATCTGATTTTGTGGAGATGTTTGTGGGTGTAGGAGCAGCGAGGGTTAGAGATTTGTTTGAGCAGGCAAAACGATATGCCAAAACTACCGGGAGAGGGTGTATTATATTTATAGATGAGATAGATGCTGTTGGCAGACAGCGTTTTGCTGGTATTGGAGGAGGGCATGATGAACGGGAGCAGACACTTAATGCTTTATTGGTGGAGATGGATGGGTTTGATACCGAAGAGGGGATAATAGTGATGGCAGCCACCAATAGGCCTGATGTGCTTGATCCTGCCCTTTTAAGACCAGGGAGATTTGACCGTCAGATTATAATTGACAGTCCAGACCTCAGAGGAAGAGAGGAGATCTTGAGGGTTCATATAAGAGATAAGAGAGTAGGGCCTGATGTTGATCTTCATAAAATCGCCCGTCAGACACCGGGTTTTTCAGGAGCAGACCTTGCTAATCTGTGTAACGAAGCAGCTCTTCTTGCCGCCCGCAGGGGCAAAGATGCCATAACTATGGAGGAGATGGAGGAGTCCATAGAGAGAGTAATGGCAGGGCCTCAAAGACGTTCCCGGATAATGAGTGATTATGAGCGTAAGGTAATTGCTTTTCATGAGTCAGGTCATGCGCTTTTATCTCTTCTGGTTCCTAAGGCGGATCCGCTGCATAAAGTCTCCATAATCCCCAGAGGTGTTGGTGCCTTAGGATACACTATGCAATTGCCACTTCAGGATAGATATATAATGACTCGGTCAGAACTTATGGCAAAACTTACAGTCCTTCTGGGAGGAAGGGCGAGTGAGGAGCTGGCACTGGGAGAGAGGACGACTGGTGCTCAGAATGACCTTGAGATAGCAACAGAGATAGCCAGAAAGATGGTCTGTGAATTTGGGATGAGCGAAGACCTCGGTCATGTCTCATTTCAGAAACGCACAGGTCCTGTATTTCTGGGTAGAGATCTGGTTACCGAGAAACATTACAGCGAATCCACGGCTGTTCAGATAGATAAAGAAATAAAATTGATAATTGAGCAGTGTTACCACATTGCCAAGCAGAAGCTGGAGGAAAATCGGGAGAAATTATATCTTCTCGCCAACACTTTACTGGAAAGGGAAGTACTGGATGGAGAAGAGGTGAAGAAATTATTGGGACTGGAAGAAAATGAAAGCGGTGAGAATTCTGGAGCTTAATTGCCTTGAGGATATAAATAAAGAATTTATAAAAATAGGGGTTCATCCTTCCGGTATAAAGATAATGACGCCCAAAGCCCAATCTTTGATTATTAAGATAGATAATATTCCAACTATTTCTGCAAATGTCCTTAAACAGGAAATGCTTTCTCTGGGCGGAGAAGTAGCAGTATCCCAAGGAACCATTTCCGGGAAGGATAGAAGGACTTCTTGTATATTAATTGGGTCTTTAAGGCATTATCGAGATTTAATTCTCAAGTTGAAATATCAACCCTGGGGACTTAAAGAACTGGCTGGGAAGATTCAGGAAGTGATAAAGAATTATAACAGGAAGAGAATGGTGATATCCTGGGACGG
>Ga0180300_10000583_pt1 | contig 16234 bp, 12 predicted proteins | sample GuaBasSediGuay15_FD_121798 | JGI IMG/M metagenome (GOLD analysis project Ga0180300, IMG submission 121798) | Subseafloor sediment microbial communities from Guaymas Basin, Gulf of California, Mexico - Guay15, Core 4569-2, 21-24 cm | ecosystem: Environmental > Aquatic > Marine > Hydrothermal... | reverse complement strand
TGTACCCCCTCCAGCGTCGCGGGGAGGACCTGGCCCCGAACGGAGAGGAGGTGGCTCGCTTCTTCCACCGCCAGGTCGAAGCTCCCCAAAGCCTGTTCCAGCCCCGCCAAAAGCAGGTTCCCCCAGGCGTGACCCCGGAGCCCTTCGCCCAGGGTGAAGCGGAACTGGAGGAACCGGGCCAGGCGCTCCTCGTCTTCGGCCAACGCCAACAAACAGTTCCTCACGTCCCCCGGAGGTAACACATCGAGCTCTTCCCGGAGCCTCCCCGATGATCCCCCGGTATCCATCATGGTGACCACAGCGGTGATGTTAGCGGTATAATGCTTCAGGCCTCGCAGCACCGTGGGGAGCCCCGTCCCCCCGCCGATGGCCACCACCTTGGGGGCTTGTTTGAGGATCCGGGCCTCGTAGAGGGCTTCGGCCAGCGATCCGGCCTTGCGGGGGGAGAGGGCAAAAAGGATGGAGCGCACCAGGCGCTGAATCCCATAGCTCGCCCCGGCAAGCCCCAGGATCATGCACAGGGCCCCTACCACGGGTCGTTCCAAGAGGTGAAACAAGAAAGTACGATAAAGCCAACGGATCCCTTGCTCGCCCAGGAAACAAAGGAGACCAAAGCTTAATACCCCCAACGAGGCCAGGGCCAATAGACCCCAACGTTTCACCCCCAAGCCGGGCAACAAGAACTTCACCCAACCGGGAAGCCTCACGTTACCACCCTGATCCCGGGACCCAAGGCTTGGAGGGCGGAAAAAAGCTCATCGGAAGCGGAAACCCGATAACGCGCTCCTGCCTCCACCTCCACTGCACGCCCGTTATCGTAAAGCTTTACCACCAAAGGGATGTTTCCGGGGTACTCGGAAACCACCTCCACGAATCGCTTGAGGAAGTCCTCGTCCAAAAGCCCAAGGGGCACCTCCACCGTGATCCGCTCGGGTCCCAACTCGAACGCCTCCTCTTCAAGGAGGGATACACCCTCGGCGATCAAGCTCTTCTGCCCGTTGCCATTACGTTTGCCCCAACGCACTTTGAGTATAAGTAAGCGACCCTCCGCAAACCAGCCCGGGGCCTTCTCATACACGCCGGGGAAGACCACCACTTCCGCCTCCCCGGATTTGTCTTCCATTAGCACGAACGCCATCCGGCCCCCGTTCCGGGTGGGCTTCACCGTGGCCTTCTTAACCAACCCGGCCACGGTGAATTTCCCCCGTCGGGAGGATATCTCGGCCAGGGGCACAACCCCCAATTGCGCGAGCTTCTCGACATACTCGTCCAGGGGATGGCCGGAGATGAAGAGCCCCAGATACTCCCGCTCGAAGGCATAAAGCATACGTTTGGGGAACTCGTCGGCAGGGAGCTTCACCTTGGGGAGGAGTTCCTCCCCGTCGAAGAACGAGCGTTGCCCCGAGAGCCTTTCCCGCTTGCTCCTTTGGGCAAGCTGAAGCCCCTCTTCCACCAAAGCCAAGAGCCCCTTCCTCGGACCGAACCGGTCCATGGCCCCGGCCTTGATGAGGGCCTCCACCGTGTCCCGGTTCACCCGCTCGGGGTCTATCCGGCGGAAGAAGTCGAAGAAATCCCGGAATCCATCCCCTCGGACCGCCAGGATCGCCTCCACCGCCGCCCGGCCCACATGCTTTATCGCCCCCAGCCCAAACCGGATCACCCGCTCCCCCACAGGCGTGAAGTCCACGTCCGACTCGTTTATGTCCGGGGGAAGCACCTCGATCCCCATCTCCCGGCACTCCCGGATGTAGGCCGCTACCTTGTCCAGGTTATCCTGGACCGAAGAGAGGAGGGCGGCCATGAAGTAAGTAGGGTAATGGGCCTTGAAGTAGGCGGTCCAGTAGGTGATGTGGGCGTACGCCGCGGCGTGGGCCTTGGCGAAGGCGTAGCTTGAGAACTTCTCGATGTCGGAAAAGAGACGCTCGGCTTCCTCTCGGGAGAGGCCGTTTTCGATGCAGCCCTCCACGAACTTCTCCCGCATCTCCGCCATGACCTCGGGCTTCTTCTTGCCCATGGCCTTTCTGAGGATGTCGGCCTCGGCCAGCGAAAAGCCCGCGAGCTTTTGGGCCATGAGCATCACCTGGTCCTGGTAGATGGGGAGGCCGTAGGTTTCTTTGAGGATCTCCTCCAGAGAGGGGTGGGGATAGGTCACCGGTTGGCGGCCGTGCTTCCGCTCGATGTAGTCGTCCACCATCCCCGACTCAAGCGGCCCGGGACGGTACAGAGCGAGGATCGCGATAAGCTCCCGGAACTCCGTGGGGGCCAGCCGCCTCACCAGGGCCTTCATCCCCGCCGACTCCAGCTGGAACACCCCGTCTGTCCTTCCCTCCCGGATGAGGGCGTAGGTGGCCTCGTCGTCCAAGGGGATCTTTTGGAGCTCTATCTCTTTTCCGGTGCGCTCGGCGATCAGCCTCCGGGTATCGTAGAGGATGGTGAGGTTCCGCAGGCCCAAAAAATCCATCTTCAAAAGGCCCAAGGCCTCGAGGTCGTGCATGTCGAACTGGGTCACAAATTCGTTATCGCCCAGGTGCAGAAGCGGCACGAACTCCTCCAGGGGCTCTGGGGCGATCACCACCCCGGCGGCGTGGGTGGAGGCGTTCCGCAATAGCCCCTCCAGCTTCAGGGCGATCTCGAAGAGTCGGGCCACCTCCGCGTCTTCCTCGAGCATCGCCTTGAGCTGTGGCACGTTCTCAAGGGCGTACGCGAGCGGCTTCCCAAAGGGGATCAGTTTGGCGATCCGGTCCGCCTTTTCGTAGGGAAGGCCCATCACGCGGGCCACATCCCGCACCACCGACCTCGAGGCCATGCGGTCGAAGGTCCCGATCTGGGCCAGGTGATCCCGACCGTACTTCTCGGCCACGTACCCGATCACCCGGTCTCGGCCACGTATACAGAAGTCCATGTCGATGTCGGGGAGGGAAATCCGCGAGGGATTCAGGAACCGTTCGAAGATGAGCCCGTACTTGATGGGGTCGACCTGTGTGATCCCGAGGCAGTAAGTGACGAGCGATCCTGCGGCCGAGCCCCGCCCGGGCCCCACCGGGATCCCTTCCTCCCGCGCGTAGCGCACGAAGTCCTGGACGATGAGGAAGTAAGAGGCGAGATCCATCTTCTCGATCACCGAAAGCTCGTACCGCAGCCGCTCTTCCACCTCCGGCGGGAGCGGATCCCCGAACCGCTCCCGGGCCCCCTTCCATGCCAGGTGTTCCAGGTACTCCTGAGGAGAAGAGAAACCATCGGGCACGGGAAAGTGGGGGAGGAGCCTTCCTCCCAGTGGGAGTTCCACCTCACAGCGCTCCGCAATCTCCAAGGTATTCTTCAGGGCTTCCGGGACCTCCCCGAACTTCCGTGCCATCTCCTCCGGGGTAAGGAAGTGGTAATCCTCCCCCTCGAAGGAGCGGGCATCCCCTTCGGTGAGCTTCTTCCCCCCTTGGATGTTTATGAGGATCCGGTGGGCCTCACGGTCTGCAGGGGACATATAGTGGACATCCGCGGTGGCGACCACCGGAAGGGAAAGCGCTCGGGCCAGCTCCAGTTGCTTTCTGATGAGGGTCCGGTTCTTCTCGAGCCCGTGGTCTTGGAGCTCGAGGTAAAAGCGCCCCTTGAAGATCTCGGAAAGCCTCCCCGCCGCCTCCCGCGCGCCCCGTTCATCTCCCGCGGAGAGCTTCCTTTGGATCTCGCCCGAATCACAGGCCGAGAGGACGATCAGGCCTTGCGAGAATCGTTCCAGAAGTTCGTAATCCACTCGGGGCTTATAGTAGAAGCCCTCGATGTGGGCTCGGTTGACCAGCTTAACCAGGTTCTTCCAGCCTTGAAAATCCTCGGCCAATGCCACGAGGTGATAAAACCGTTCACCCGGGCTTCCCTTCCTTTCGGTACGGGACCCCGGGGCGACGTAAAGTTCACACCCCAAGATCGGCTTTACCCCCGCTTCCCTCGCCTCTTGGTAGAACTTAACCGCTCCGGAAAGAACTCCATGGTCGGTGAGGGCCAGGGCGGGCATCCCTAACTCCGCAGCCCGCGCCACCAACTCCCCCACCCGACACGTGGCGTCGAGGAGGGAGTATTCGGAGTGGACGTGGAGGTGTACGAAGCTCATCTCCCCACGTCGAAAAGCACTACCAGCTCCCCCGGGAGGCCGTAATGCAGTTTCGTACGAATCGCCAGCCTTTGAAGTTCGTCCATATGGGCAAGCATATTACGTCGCTTTCCGATCTCGATCTCGAGTTCCCGCTTCCTCTCCTCCAGGTCCACAAGCTCTCGGTGGAGCCTTTGGATGAGGAAGACCTTCCCCAGGTAAAGCCAAAGAAGGCCCCCCAAAAGCGCCATCACCAAAATGGCTCCGACCGCGCGTCGGGGCATGGCTCACGCCCCCGGGAGGGGCCGTGGCCAGGGCGCCAGGGGCGGCTCGTAGTCTTCCTCGATGCGCAGAAGCTCGTTGTACTTGGCGACCCGTTCGGAGCGGGATAGGGACCCGGTCTTTATTTGACCGCAAGCGGTACCCACGGCGAAGTGGGCGATGGACACGTCCTCCGTTTCTCCGGACCGGTGGGAGATGATGGCGGTGTACCCCGCGCGATGGGCGGTCTCCACCGTCTCCAACGTCTCGGTGACGGTGCCGATCTGATTGAGCTTTATGAGGATCGAGTTCGCCACCCCGAGCTCAATCCCCCGCTTGAGCCTCTTGGGATTGGTGACGAAGAGGTCATCCCCCACAAGCTGCACCCGCTCCCCCAACCGCTGGGTGAGCTTTGACCAACCGTCCCAGTCCTCCTCCGCGAGCCCGTCTTCGATGGAAACGATGGGGTATCGTCCCACCCATTCCTCGTAAAGGTCGATGAGCTCTTCTGAAGTGAGCTCGCCGCTTAAGCGGTAGCGTTGCGTTTCGGCGTCGAAGAACTCCGTGGCGGCGCAGTCGAGGGCCAAGGCCACGTCCTTCCCGGGCTCATAACCTGCCTCCTCGATGGCCCGATGCAGGAACTTCAGGGCCTCCTCATCGTTGGGGAGGGTAGGAGCGAATCCCCCTTCGTCCCCCACGGCCACCGAGTAGCCTTCGCCCTTCAGGAGTTTTTTCAGGGTGTGGAAAACCTCGGCCCCGATCCGGAGCCTCTCGGCGAAGGTATCCCCCCTTACGGGGACGATCATGAACTCCTGGATCTCGAGGTTGTTATCTGCGTGTTTTCCGCCGTTCAAGACGTTCATGAGCGCAACGGGCATCCTGCCGGCGCGAATCCCGGAGATGTAGCGGAAAAGGGGAAGGCCGAGGTGGGCCGCAGCGGCCTTGGCCACCGCGAGCGAGACCCCCAGGATGGCGTTGGCCCCGAGCCGTGATTTGTTCTCGGTCCCGTCGAGCTCGAGGAGCAACCGATCGATCTCCTCCTGTAGAGTGGGGTCCATGCCCACGATCTCGGGGGCGATGATCTCGTTGACGTTGCGTACCGCACGCCGCACCCCCTTTCCGAGGTACCGTTTGTCCCCATCCCGGAGCTCCAGGGCTTCATAGGTACCGGTGGATGCTCCGGATGGGACGGCAGCCCGGGCGCGGACCCCGTTTTCCAGGGTAACCTCTACTTCCACAGTGGGGTTGCCGCGGGAATCCAGTATCTCCCTTGCCCAAATTTCCTCTATGGTGGTCATCCGCCCTCCTATCGAACGAGATGAGATCGCTTTAGTGTAACCCAGATAACGCGGGGGAAGAAAAGGAAGATTGTCCACAAAGAAAAAAGGGGCCGGGATAGCCCGGCCCCTTCGTTCCTCAGCCGCTGGCCCTCACTCCCGATAGAGGAGGTCGAGGTGGAGCTCCATGGTGAGGTCGAGCACGAGGCCCTTTACGTCCTTCTTGGCCACCACATAAGCCTGCTGGATGTTGGCCCAAAGCGGGATCCACGGCACATCGTAGGCGGAGAGGATCTGGAAGGCCTGGTAGAGCTTGGCGGCCTTCTCATCGTCCACCGTGGAGAGAGCTACCTCCATGATGCGCTTGTAGGCGGGGTAGTTGGGGTGATGGTTGAAATAGGTGCCCAGTCCCTCCGGAGCGCCGGTGAGCCATGGATCGAGGAAGTTGGAAGCCTCGAGGTAGTCCGGATACCACCCCAGGAGGAACATATCGAAGCCACCCTGGGACATCCGCTCGGTGTAGGCGCCCCACTCCAGGGACTGGATGGTGATCTCCACCATCCCCGTCTCCTCGATGGCCTGCTTGAGGACCGCGGCCACGTCGGCCTCGGTGGTCCCGTAGTGCTTGGGGGTGTACCACAGGTTCACCTTGAGTTTGTTCTCCTCGGAGTAACCGGCCAGGCGGAGGAGCTCCCGGGCCTTATCCAGGTCCCGCTTGGGGAAGACGTCGATGGAAGCGCCGGCGGGGGGTAGGCCCTTTGGCACCATGGTATAAATGGGCTTGTTCAGGTTGGAGAACACCAGCTCGCAGATGGCGTCACGGTCCACGGCGTAGGCGATGGCCTGGCGCACGAAGACGTTGTCTACCGGAGGCTGGGTGACGTTGAAGAGCATATAACGGATGGAAGCGCTGGGCCCGGCGATGACCTGGAGATCCGGGTTCTTCTGGAGGTCGATGAGGTCGATGGGGTTGAAGGTGCGGAAGGCCACATCGATGTCCCCCGCCTCGATGGCCGCGCGCAGGGCGGCGGCATCCGCGTACATCGCCCAGACGATCTTCTTGGTCTTGGCCTTTTTGCCGAAGTAGGTATCCACCGCCTCCAGGACCACGCGCTCATCCGGCACGTATTCCACGATCCGGTAAGGGCCGAGGCCCACGTAGTCTTGGCCGGTCTCGCAGAACTTGTCCTCGGGGGCCTTGGCATAGATCAGGGCCGGGATCACGTTGTCGGCCATCCGAATGAGGAAGGTACGATCGGGATACTTCAGGTAGATCCTTACGGTGAGGTCATCCACCACCTCGATCCGGTCGATTGGGTCCTTGATCAAGAAGACACCGCCCTCGGGGCCATCAAGGCGCATGGTGCGCTCCAGGGCCCACTTCACCGCCTTAGCGTCACAAGGCGTGCCATCCCAGAACGTTAGCCCCGGGCGGATGTGGAAGGTATAGACCATGGCATCGTCGGAGATCTCCCATGACTCGGCCACAGCGGGGATCACCTTGTTGGTCCCAGGCTCAAGCCCCACTAGGGCCTTAGTGGTGTGACGCAAGATGTGCCAGGTGAAGTGGTCGTAGGAGTTGGCGAACGCGAGTTGGGTGATGCGGTCCGTGGTCCCCAGGATCAAGATATCCTTCTGCGCCCAAGCTCCAACCGCCAACCCCAGGATAAGCAAAACGATGGAAAGTTTTCTCATGACCACACCTCCTTTAAGTTAGGGACTTTCGGCAAGAGTTTCTCCTCCTATCACCTCCCCGCTTCAAAATGGCCACAGATTTTATTATAGCAGCCTTTCCGGACCCCGTTAAGCCTCAAGCCATCTTTTTTCGCCGCCGCTTGGGGTTGACCAAGTCGGAGATCCCCTCACCGATCAGACCGAAGCCCAAAGAGAGCGATAGGATCATAAGCCCGGGAAAAGTGATGAGCCACCAGTATCCCGACTGCAGAAAACGCTGGCCGTTTTGGATGTCGAACCCCCAGTCCGGGGCCGGCGGGGGGAGACCATAGCCCAAAAACGACATGGCGGCTTCGGTGAGGATAGCATCGGCGATGTTGAACGATGATACGGCCATGATGGCGTTCACCGTGTTGGGCGCGATGTGGCGCAGGAGGATCCGCCACCATGGAGCCCCCACCGAGCGGGCTGCCTCCACGAAGGTTTGCTCCCGGATCTGCAATACTTCAGCCCGCGTGACGCGGAAGTAAGTGGGGATATAAACCACCGCAATAGCCGTGATCATGGGCACCAGCCCCGGCTGCATCACCGCCACCAGGGCGATGGCCAGGATCATGGAGGGGAAGGAGTAGATGGCGTCCATGGTGAGGGAGAGGACCCGATCTAGAAGTCCTCCCGCGAAGCCAGATATCCACCCGATTATCGACCCTATGGTGAGCGAGATGGCGATGGAAGAGAACGCCACCACGATGGGCGCCCAGCCCCCCGAGATCACGCGGCTGAACACGTCCCGTTGGAGGTGGTCTGTCCCCATCCAGTGTTGGGCCGATGGAGGAGCCAAACGGGGAATTTCCCGATAGGTCTTCTCGGGGTTGTACGGGGGGATCAACCGGGTAAGGCCATAGGGATCCTCTTTATTCCCGGTGGGGCCACATATTATGGCCATGAGGATGTGGGCGATCACGATGGCCAGCCCCACCTGAAGCAGGCGCTGACGCTTGACCGGACGCAAAGCCCTGAAAATCGGGGCGAAAAGGATTTGGGATACCCGCATCAGTACCTCACTCTCGGATCGATGATCGAATAGAGGATGTCCACGATGAGGTTGATGGTGGCGATGAAGATCCCGATGAACACGATCGTTCCTTGTATCGCGTTCCAATCCCTTGCATCCAGGCTCCGCACCAGAAACCCCGCGACCCCCGGCCAAGAGAACACCGTCTCGGTGAGTACCGCTCCACCCATGAGGATCGCGAACTGAAGCCCCATCACCGTGACGATGGGTATCAAGGCGTTACGTAGCGCGTGCTTGAGGATAACGATCCGCTCCTTGAGCCCCTTGGAGCGGGCGGTGGTGACGTAATCGGCGTCCAGGACCTCCAGCATCGCCGCCCGGGTCATCCGCCCCAGGAAACCGGTAAGGGCAATCCCCAACGTCACCGCGGGGAGGATTAGATGTTTGAGCACATCCAAAAGGAGCTTTCCGTCACGCAGGATGATGGCATCCAAAAGATAAAACCGGGTTATGGGACGGAAGGTATACGCGTAGATTCCCGTGACCCGCTTCGCCACCGGGAGCCAACCGAGCTGCACGGCGAAGATCATCTGGAGCATGAGACCCAACCAGAAGATGGGGATGGCGAAGGACCCGATGTGAAAGACGCGGATCACGTGATCCGAGGTCTTATCCGCCCTTACCGCGGCCCAGATCCCGGTGGTGATGCCAAAGAGGGCCGCGAAGAAGATCCCCCAGACGGCCAGTTCGAGGGTAGCGGGAAGGCGGGTGAAGAGCTCCTGCGTCACAGGCTTCCCCGTGCGGGAAGATTTTCCAAAATCCAGCCGTACTACCTGGGCGAGGTAGTTCAGGTACTGGATATGTAAAGGTTTATCCAGTCCCCACTCCTTCCGCCGTTCTTCGATAAGCTGGGGGGATACATTGCGCCCACCGAGCATGGCCAATACCGGGTCGCCGGGCATCAACCGCAACATGAGGAAAACAGCGGTAAGGAGGACAAACACCATCGGGATGGTGAGGAGGACACGTTGTATAATATATTTGCCTACACCGCCCATTGAACCTCCTGGACGGCAACAAGCTTACCGAGCCAGCCGATCTTTGCAAGACCCAAGGGACACGGGGACCGGGACTGCCCCCGGCCCCCGTGTCCGATCACAGCGAAGCCGTGTGCGCCAACCTCCCTGCTAGGTAGTCCGCGTAGGCGGACATGTCGAAGTGGCCATGACCCGAGAGGCCGATGAGAATCACCTTTTCCTCCCCCGTTTCGCGACATTCGCGGGCGATGTCGATGGCCACGCGCACCGCGTGGGCTGACTCGGGCGCCGGGATGATCCCCTCGGTCCGTGCAAAGAGCACCCCACCTTCGAACACGTCTACCTGGTCCAAGGCCACCGCATTTACCACCCCGTTCTCCACCAGATGGGTGACGATGGGAGCCATCCCGTGGTATCGGAGTCCTCCGGCGTGGATCGGCGGGGGCACGAACTCATGTCCCAAGGTGTGCATTTTGAGAAGCGGGGTCATCTTGGCGGTGTCCCCGTAGTCGTACCGCACCTCCCCTTCGGTGATGGTGGGACAGGCCACCGGTTCGGCGGCCACGAACTCTACCTTCCTACCCCGGCTTCGGGCATCGCGCAGGAAGGGCAACATCAACCCCGCGAAGTTGGATCCCCCTCCGACACAGCCCACCACCACATCGGGATAATCCCCCGCCATCTCCAGCTGCAGAAGGGCTTCCTCCCCCACTACCGTTTGGTGCAAAAGCACATGGTTTAACACACTTCCGAGGGAATACTTGGTGCCGGGGTCGTTGAGGGCTGTTTCTATAGCCTCGGAGATGGCGATCCCCAGCGAGCCGGTGGAGTCAGGTTCTTTCGCCAGGATCTTGCGTCCTGCTTCTGTGCGCTCGGAAGGGGAGGGGATCACCTCGGCCCCGTAGACCTGCATCATCACCCGGCGGTAGGGCTTTTGTTCGTAGGAGACCCGCACCATGTAAACGAGGCACCGGAGGCCAAATACGTGGCAGGCGAAGGATAGGGCGCTTCCCCACTGGCCTGCTCCGGTCTCGGTGGTGAGACGCCGCGTCCCCTCCAGTTTGTTGTAATAGGCCTGGGCCACGGCGGTGTTGGGCTTGTGGGAGCCGGTGGGACTTGTGCCCTCGTATTTGTAGTAGATCCGCGCCGGGGTTTTGAGGGCCCGCTCCAGGTTCACCGCCCGGAAAAGGGGCGTGGGGCGCCAAAGTCGGTATACCTCGAGGACCTCTTCCGGTATGTCGATGAACCGGTCGGTGGACACCTCCTGGGCGACGCACTCCGCGGCGAAAAGGGCTTTGAGCGCGTCAGGATCCAATGGCTCCTTTGTCCGCGGATCGAGGGGAGGTGGCAAGGGCTGCCCAAGGTCCGCAAGGACATTGTACCAACGCCGGGGAATTTCCTCCTGATGGAGGTTGAAAACACGTTTCACCGTGGCCTCCTTTCATGGATAATTCAGTCTTTCGGTTGAATTAACGGAAAAACCCTCAGCTCTGGGGAGGCCACCAATCCTTAAAGGGAGGATGGAAGAACTGAAACCCCTTACCTACACCAAAGAGGACCACCTAGGTTCGACATCTCTCATCCCTCCTTGTGAAGAGGATTATAGGGTCATCTACGGCCCCGATACAACCGCCATCCCTGGGTCAGCCCGGTTCAGGGAGGGCTCACGGGAAAAGTGTCGTTCCCATGTGGCATTACGAGTACAGAAAAATTGGGGCCGAACGTCTCCCGGGCCAAGTCCAGCGCTTCGGCCACCGATGACACGGGCTCGATCCCCAGCGACCGCACCTCTTCCGGGGAAAGCGAGGAAAGGAGAAGGTGCCTGATGCCCCTTTTGCGATCCAAGGCGAAGAAGTAAGCCTTATGTCCCCCAATCTTGAACCCCTCCTCTTTCATGATCTCCATGACGCCGTCGAGATCTCGGGCCCTGCGTGCCCAATCGGCAAACACAGGATGACCGATGCCATCGCGGCATTCCGCGATCAAAAGTATCATTCCCCCGTCCTTTACTGCCCGGGCGGCATTGAAGATGGCCTTGTGGGCCTGGTAGAGGTTGATGTCCTTGGGGTAGCCGCCGGGAGAGGTGATGACGAGATCGGCACGTTGGGGGACCTTCACTTGAAAGATGCTGTCCCAAAACGCAACCCCTGCACGATGGGCCTTTATGGGATCGCCCACAAAAAACCGCAAGGGCGTCCCATCACCCGAAAGCACCACATCCACGATGGCCAAGACCCCGACCATCCCCACCGCCTCCCGCATTTCCCGGTGGATGGGGTTCGCTTCGTAAACACAAGCGTAGGCGCCGGGTTCAACGAGCCGCATATGATTCAGTCGGATGGTTTCGGCCCCCGCCACCCCGGGGAGGATCATCTTCGGTCCCCCGGAGTAGCCCGCGAAATAGTGCATCCCGATGTGACCTATGGTTATGATGTGATCGGCTTCGCACACCAAGCGGTTAACCTCCACCGGAGTCCCCAGGGAGGTGGTTCCCATCCGCACGAGCTTCCCTTCGGCATCGTGGACTACGACTCGGAAGAGGTTTCGGAACTCCCCGAGGATCGCGGCGAGCTCATCGGGCCGGGTGGCCCGGTGGGTTCCGGTGGCGATCAGAACGGCCACATCCCGAGGGGAAAGCTTCCGGGCAAGCCGCCTCCAGATCTCCCGCAGGATCGCTTCGGTGGGGAGCTTGCGGGTGTGGTCGGGGACGATGAAGAGGAGCCGTTTCCCCTTCTCGATGACCTCCTCAAGCGGCGCGGGAAGGCCGTGAGGTGACGCCCACGCGGAAGCGAAAGCCGCCGCGAACGAAGGGGGAGAAACGGGAGCGGATCTTATCTCCCCCGCGAAGTTACCGTTGGGGATGGAGAAACGGATATACCCATCCCCATATCCCAGGGCAAATTCCATCGAGTTCAGCGTTCCGGCGGCGCGCCTTCCACCAGGGTCAGTTTGAAGGTGAAGTCACCCAGCGACAGGGCAAGGCTTATGTAGCCCCCTGTGAATTCCAGGCCCTCAAGGGAGAAGTAGAGGGGTCCTATCTGGGTGGGCGTGGCACCCTCGGGGATGCGGAAGGCCGCCCCGCCGGAGATCCCCAGGGCCCCGAGGGAACCCTCTAGGGTGATCTCGTGGCCCACTAAGGTCGAGCCTTCCAAGGACCAAACCGTGGTGAGCTCCCAACCCTCGGCGAGGCCGAGGTTGAGGGTGAGGGAACTCATGGGATCCGGGTACTCTCCCAGGGTGAGGGTGGTATTCCACATACCCGAGATGTCCATAGCCATCCCGGCGAAGCCGAGAAGAAGGACCCCCGCAGTAAGCGCTCCTCGACGCATCTTCACCTCCTAAACCCTGAATCCCATCATAACCGAGATGCCGATCGAGGTGAAGGTCCCCGGTTGACGTCCCAGCCGCTTGGGGTGAGAATGGCGAAACCAAAGGAAGAGGTGAGTTCCGTGAGAAAGCTTTTCTTGATCGTTTTTGTGCTCCTCCCTTTCGCAGCCCTGGCTCAACCTCCCTTGCAGACGCCATCGGTGGTGGCAGTGGTCAACGGGGAGGAGATCACCAAGCCCGAGCTCGACCGGCTTACTAACATCCCGAGGATCGTTTTCTCGCTTTACCAACAGTACCCCCGCTTCGCCCAGGTCCTCCTTACCACCGAGGAGGGAAAGGCCCTCCTCAAGGCGTACGAACGTGATGTGCTGGAGAGCATGATCCGGTGGCATCTCTTGGTCCAGGAGGCCCGTGCCCGCGGCCTGACGGTGCCGGAAGAGGCCCTAAACTCAAGGGTAGACGCCACGATCCAGGAGATCCTAAAGCGGAACCAGTTAACCGAGGAACAACTTTCCGAAATCCTCAAGGCTCAGCGGGGCCAGACCTTGGAGGAGTTCCGGACCCAGATCAGGGAGGAGATCGAGGAACAGATGTTGATAGACTTGCTCAAGGATTCCGTTGTTGCTCAGGTCTCGGTAACTGAGGAAGAGATCGAAGCTTATTACGAAGAACATCGGGACTCCTTCGCAGACGCGGAAGGGAACGTAAAGCCCCTGGATGAGGTCGGGGGGGAGATCTTAACAGCGCTTATGAAACAGAAAAAGGACGCATGTTGGAAGGAGTTCGTAGAAAAACTGCGAAAAGAAGCAAAAGTGATAATTTTCCTTTAAAAAGGGAACCGGGGGCGCCGCGCCCCCGGTTCTTTCTTCGATTCAAGTCTTCCTTATTTCCATCTTCATCGTGACAAGCCCTGTTAGGAGCTTGGGGTAAAAATCCGTGGACTTTTGGGGCATGCGTTCGCCCACGTCCGCCACCGCCAATACATCCCCTACCTGAGTGGGATTGAGGAGAATGCCGAGCTGGGCCTTTCCTTGATCCACCGCCTCGATAACCCTTTCGGCGTAGGGGGTAAAGTCCACGTTCGTTTGCCTGGCCAGCGCCTCGGCGTCGATCCCCAGCAGCCTCTCCAGGATCGCGGCGTGAAGGATCGAGACATCCAACCGCTTCCACTCCAGGGGCTTTTCCCCGGGAACGAGCTTTTGGATGTCTGTATCGTCCTTAAGGACCGCGGCGTGGAATTTACCCTCTGAGTAGAACACGAACACGTGTTCCCTGCCGAGCCCGGCGGTGAGCCTTTCCCGGGCTTCCTCCAGGGAACCCAGGGACTCCACCCGGAAGTCCCCCTCGAGCGCCTTCAGGAACTCCCCGTAGTCAAATCCGGGGAGGGAGTGGACGATGCGGTGGATGGGCCGGATCACGAGCCCGGGCTCCTCGGTGTTCACCAAGGTTACCATCCTGGAGGTGAAGGTCTCGGGGGGAACCGGCACCCAGCCCTTCCGGAAGCATTCCTCCATGAAGATCTTGGCCGTCTCGAACCGGTGGTGACCGTCGGCGATGTAGGCTTGGAGTGGCCGCAGCGTCTCTTTCGCCGCCTCGATCACCCCAAGGTCGGTGATCCTCCAGAGCAGGTGTTCGTTCCCGAAGTCATCGGTGGCCCGCATATCCGGGTCTTTCCCGGCGATCGCTTCGGAGACGGCTTTGGAGGCCGTAAGCGAGGGATCGCGGTACAGGAGGAAGACGTGGCCGAAGTTGGCCTCACAGGCCCGCAAAAGCTTCAGCCGGTCCTCCTTGGGGCCCTTCAGCGTCCGCTCGTGGGCCTTGACCCCGCTTTCCCGGAGGTCGATGAGGGCCACGAAGCCCTTGCGGGTATGGGTCTTTCCGTCCCACTCGAACCGTTGCCAGTAGGCGTAGATCCCCGGCTCGGGATCTTGGACCAGTATCCCGTCCGCAAGCCACTCCCGGAAGGTCTCGGCCCGGCGGAGGTACTCGGCGTCGTCGGTCGGGGGGACCTTTCCCCCGATCACCCGCACGATGTTGTAGGGCGAGCGCTTTTTGTATTCCTCCTCCTCTTTGGGGCCGATCCGGTCATATGGCTGTGTGACCACCTTGGAGAGGTCCCCCACCGCGTCAAGGTTGTAACGGATCCCCCGGAAGGGGTGGATCACCGCCATCTCCCCTCCTTTTTTTCGCCCGTCACGCGTTACGCGCCCCGCCCTTGGCGAAGGAGATGACGATATCGGCCACCTCTTCGCCCACCCGGGCCTGGGCCTCTTTCGTTTGTGCCCCGATATGGGGGGTGAGGGTTACCTTGGGGTGTTTCAGGAGGCGCTCGTTTGTGGGAGGTTCCTCCCCGAACACATCGAGCCCTGCCCCGGCGAGCTTCCCGGAGTCCAGCGCCTCAAGGAGCGCCTCCTCGTCCACGACCCCGCCCCGGGCGCAGTTGATGATGTAGGCTCCGTCCTTCATCTTTTCGATCTCCTCTTTCCCGATCACCGGCCCCGCGGGGTCTGGAGGGATATGGAGGGTGACGAAATCGCTCTCCCGGAGGAGCTCGTCCAGGGAAACGAGCGCGACCTCGGAGAGGGGCGATTCGGTGATATACTTGTCGTAGGCGATGACCCGCATCCCAAAGCACAACGCTCTCTTTGCCACCTCCCGGCCAATCCGCCCGATCCCGATCACCCCCAGGGTCTTCCCGTAAAGCTCGATCCCCTTGAAGGCCTTCTTCTCCCACTTCCCCTCGCACAGGGACTGGGTCGCCTGGGGGAGGGAGCGGGCCAGGGCGAGCATGTGGGCGAAGGCGAGCTCCGCTACCGAGATAGAGCTGGCCTTGGGGGTGTTCTTGACCTCGATCCCCCGCTCTTTCGCGGCGTCCACATCGATGTTGTCCAACCCCACCCCGGCGCGGACGATGAGTTTTAGGCCTTGGGCGGCCTCGATGGCGGGGCGGCGGACCTTGGTGGCGGAACGGACGATGATTATCTCGTAACCCTTCTTCAGTTCCGCGGCAAGCTCCTCGGGGGACATCCCCACCCGCTCCATCACCTCCAGCCCCGCCCCCTTGATCTTCTCCACCTCCTTGGGGTCAAGCGGATCACATACCAATACCTTCATTTCCCCTCCTTACTTGGGTGATGGGTGATGCGTAATGGGTGATCGGGACATCCCCCGTTTTCCCTACCCATCACCCATCACTCATCACGGATCACCCAAGTTCGAGGATCTCGTTCAGGGCGTGCAGGAGCCCGGCCACGTCGGCGGGAGTGAGGTCGCCCATGTGGGCGATGCGGAAGGTCTTCTCCTTCAAATCCCCGTAGCCGTTGGCGATGCGCATGTTATAGTCGTTCACCAAACGGTCGATGAGACCCTTGACCGAGATCCCCCGGGTGTTCACCACACACGTGAGGGTCTTGGACCAGTACCCCTCCTCGGGGTAGATGTCGAAGTATTTCTTGGCCCAAGCCTGGACCATCCGCGCCATCTCGTCGTGGCGGGCGAACCGCCGCTCCAGGCCCTCTTCCTCCAGGATGTAGTCGAGCTGGGCGTTCAGGGCGTACATGTGGGC
>Ga0180300_10000582_pt1 | contig 16250 bp, 14 predicted proteins | sample GuaBasSediGuay15_FD_121798 | JGI IMG/M metagenome (GOLD analysis project Ga0180300, IMG submission 121798) | Subseafloor sediment microbial communities from Guaymas Basin, Gulf of California, Mexico - Guay15, Core 4569-2, 21-24 cm | ecosystem: Environmental > Aquatic > Marine > Hydrothermal... | reverse complement strand
TGCAGAAAGCTTGTCTTGCGTAGCGCCGATGCGAGCTCTCATACAAACGGGCTCCGAGCTACACGGATGTAGCGAGCATGAAGCTGAAACAGGATGTTGAATCTTCATGGTAGTGCCCGTTTGTGAGTGCGAGAGAGGAAAAAAGCGAAGCACAACATGCTTTCTGCAATGTGAAAGCCTCTATTCTTCGCGTGGGTCGTTTTGTGGATGCGAACGAGGAAAAAAGCGAGTGCAAGCTGTGTGAGCGTGAGAGATTCGCCGCTCTTTCTTCATGAGAGTGCCCGTTTGTGAGTGCAAGCGAGGAAGAAAGCGGAGCACTACAAGCATTCTGCAATGTGAAAGCCTCCACCCTCCCAGAAAGCTTTCCATCTTTTTTCTTATCAGCCCAACTTTCCCAAGATAAACCCTTTGAGAGAGTGCTCTGTTTCGAGGAGGAAACGTGAAAGATAGTTACCAACAAGATCGCCAATAGTTTGAAGGATCTAACGCTCCCCTTCTGAAGCGACTTTGAACTCCATTAAACTACAACTAAGACACGACGGACACATTCCCTTAAAGTTCTTAGGGACCCGCCACACTCTGCCACAACTTTTGCATTTGACCACTTTGAAGTTTTCAGCGTTTCCTTGTTCCACAGTGAGAACCTTCTTGTTAAGCAAAGCATCCGCGACTTTACGGTGTGCCCGACTTAGCAATCTTCCAAATGTCTGTCGGGAAATGCCCATCTGTCTCGCCGCGTCTTCTTGATAAAGTCCTTCGTAGTCGGCTAACCTGATGGCTTCAAGCTCTTCGAGTTCCAAGACAATTCGACCAGAATCCTTCCCGAGTGGCCTGAAATGTATGGATTCCAAAAGATGGTGCACGATCTTGAGCTTCTTCGGTCTTGGCATCGTATCATCACCCAAAGAGATTGTACCATCCAAACACGTTACAGACCAACCATACTTCAACTGCGGCACATAAAAGACCGCCCACCGTCTTTTCGACACCGTTATACATTATTTTTTATTCAGTACGATCATGGGTACCAACATCTCTTCCGGCGAGAGACCGCCATGGCGGCCGTAAAGACTTTGCTCTTGTCCCGTGTACTTGAAGTTGAACGAATTTCTCTCAGTGGCAATGAGAATGAGATCTCCTGCTCTTTCCCAAACAAGTTGGTAAGGTTCTCCCTTTCCAAGAAGACCACTTTTTATGGACTCTTTCGAATCCAAAAGAATACATTTGTCAGCGTAATTTTGCTCCACATACGCTTTGAGCGCCTCCGGATCATCGGCATGAAGATACATCATGCGCTGCTCTCCTGTAGGCACAATCTTAAGCAGCTTGTATATCTCGTCCTTGTGAGACCACCAGATCTCCTCTCTCCAACTTGTGTGGATCTGACCGTGGTCTGAAAGAATAACCAGAGCCGTCCTGCTCGGAAGGCGTGGATAGACCTCCTCGACTATCGCTCTCAATACAGCAGATGCCTCGCGCTGGTACACTTCTCCATCGGCTCCATACCTGTGCCCCATGGTGTCCACCAAACCCCAATAAACCATCATGAAAAGCGGAGGTGACTCTTTGTTGAAGGTATCGATCACGGCACCACACATATCACTCAAACTATGGAATCCCTTGTGTCTTGCCCCCTCAGCGGTCATTCTGTTGAATCCGGTGTTCACGAAGTGAGAATAAGTAGCATTATAAGCCTTCACACCGAGCTCAGTTAATCGTTGGAAGATGGTCGGCACGGGCAAAAATTTCTCTGGACGCATGCCCATCTGTAAGAGTGAATCCCTTTTCCCACCTACTGGCGTCATTTCTATGGCCTTCGCCACCACTCCGAACTCTTTGTAGTAGAGTATGTAGCCTATCACGCCGTGTTCGACGGGTGTGGCTCCGGTCATAAGAGTGGTGACCGCCGCTGCAGTGGTGGACGGAAAAGTAGACGTAAGCTCCACCCATTCAGATCGACCGAGGATACCCAGGTCGCGCTTTCTTGCCAAGCGTTTGAGATTGATCATACCCAACCCATCAACGAGAAAAACCACCACCCGCTCGGCGCCATTGAAATATTGACCGAGCGGGAGTGGTTCGTGAAGTGGTTCACCACCAAAGTAGCTGATCACACCATTCGCAAATCCGCAGACGGAGTACGGTCCATAATCTGGAAGGACTCTGTCTTCGATATTGTTCACCTCGTGACGTGAACCAATATGGACTTTATAGAGTGCATTCTATTCTCTGCCTGATCGAATATTACACTTCTGGGATGACGTCCCACATCCAAAGAGACTTCTTCTCCGTAATGGGCCGGCAAACAGTGCATGAAGACAGCGGTAGGTTTGGCTTCTTCGAAAAGCTCGACATTGACCTGATAGGGCTGGAATATGCGCTTTCTCTCCTCCGCTTCGGTTTCCTGCCCCATGCTCGCCCAGACATCCGTGTAGACAACATCGGCACCCTTGACTGCTCGGTGAGGATCGTTGGTGATCTCTACTTCGGCCCCTGTAGATCTGGCGAATTCTTTCGCCTTCTCCACCACTCTGGAATCCGGCTCGTATCCACTGGGCGATGCTACGCTGATGTGCATTCCCGTTAAAGCCGCTCCATAGATCAAACTGTGAGCAACGTTGTTGCCATCGCCCACGTATGCGAGCTTGAGACCTTCGAGTTTTCTGAACTTCTCGTAGATGGTGAGTAGATCTCCAAGGATCTGGGTAGGATGTTCGAAATCGCTCAATCCGTTGATCACGGGGACAAGAGAATAACGTGCCAGCTCCTCAACGATCTCGTGTCCGAAGACTCGAGCCATGATGACATCCACCATTCTCGATAGGACTATGGCTATGTCTTCGGTTTTCTCACGCTTTCCAAGTTTGATATCGTCCGGACCCAAATAGATTCCGTGCCCTCCAAGCTGTGTCATGGCAGTTTCGAAAGCAACGCGGGTGCGGAGTGAAGGTTTTTGGAAGATCATGCCCAACGTTCTGCCCTTGAGCAGTTCATGGGGTCTCCCCGTTTGACGATCGAATTTTAGAATCAACGCGGTTTCGATGATCTGGCAAATCTCCTCTTGCGTGAGGTCGCTAATGCTGAGCAGGTGCTTCCCCTTCATATCAACAGCCACTCTATCTCCTCCTTTCGGAAATCTCGATATTGCAATTGAATTCTACACGATGCACCACATTCTCGAAATGCGTCGAAGCCTTTCCAGTATAATAACACTGGAAAGATGAAAAACACTCAAGAATGGAGGGAACAGAGTGGCGGGAAAGATCACCGTGATCGTTGGTCCCATGTTTTCTGGCAAGACCTCAGAGTTGCTTTCTTTCATTGAGATCTATCATCTTGGACGGAAAGAATATCTTGTCTTCAAACCTCGACTGGACACACGCTACGGCATGGAAACGGTGAAATCACACTCTGGAAACACTGCCAAGGCGATTCCCATCTCAAAGCCAGAGGAAATCCTCAGTTACATCAAAGAAACCACCAAAGCGGTCTTTGTGGACGAAATACAGTTTCTCGGCAAATCTTTGATAGATATAGCCAAGGAACTTTCAGACAATGGGATAGACGTCTTCTGTGCCGGACTGGATATGAGTTACCTCAGAAATCCCTTTGAAACCTCCGCGATGATGATGGCCATTGCCAACGAAGTTATAAAGAAACGTGCCGTTTGTCATGTCTGCGGAGAGTACAACGCAACGCTTTCCTTTAAAACCAAGGGTGACGGCAGCGAAATAGACGTCGGAGGCAGCGAAAAGTACATCGCTGTTTGTCCTGAGTGTTATAGGCGCCTCAAAAGTGAAAGCTGAAGGCGACTAATCCTTAAAGTCTCCTTTTATGCCGATCTTTCAAGAGCAGATTTTTCTCAACGGCCACTCTGCAACACTCAGGGATTCACCATGAACGACGCTACGGGACTTTCATACTCGTAGGAGTAGGATTCGTTTATGATGTCCACTGTCACTATCTTCCAATAGAGGGTCTTCCCTGCATAACTGCCGAGATCAAGAGTTGTTGAATAGCCAAGCTGTCCTGAGACGTTATCCACCAATGCTCTTCTACTCATGGTGGTTGTGTACTCACCCAGGTAGAGCTCGTGCCAACCGTCTCCTATATCTTTGCTGAGATGCCATTGGAACTCAGTTTGTGTAGCATCTACACTGATACCCACCGGGCTAATCAGGGAAACCGATGGCTTCAAAGGCGTGTAAAAAGACCAGGGACCCCCGTAGTACGTTTTCACAACACTTCCCGACTCGTCGAGGCGTTCCAAAGCCACTTGCCAGTAATAGAATGTATTCCACTGAAGTGGTGCTTCGTTGTCGCCCAGCTTCGCAGATTCACCTTCGCTTTCGAGTATCCAAGTGGCGCCAGGCCCCAGCTCATCTCTGTTTTCATCCACGTAAACACGAACCCTATAGTTTGACGGCTTCCTATTAATCCTCCAGGTGAGCTCTGGATCCACTTCTGAAACCACGTTCCCGTCTTCAGGATAAAGCGGGGAAAGTCCCACATCGCCGAAAGTATCCACGTCCACGTTCACAAGATCCGAGGTTTGTGAGAGAACTTCACCATGGGAAAAGACTTCCTTGGTTCTCACAGCAATGTAGATATCCTCGCCGTCGTACTCGGAGAAATCCACCTCTTCTTGATAGACATCATCGGGTTCGTAAGCGACAACTTCTCTCACTTCCAGCGCATCTTCAGACTCTCCCACCAGAATCTCGAAGGTCGTCGTGGCACTTTCGGGCAATGCGCCTTCCACTGCCCATCTTACCTGCGCCGTGGCACCTACAGTACCACCTGTAGGAGAGTTCAATACGACCTTTGGCTCGACAGCTGTGGTGAATTGGGCGATCTCACTGGAAAACTCTTCTAAAACGGACCCTTTCACATCTTTCTCCACTAACACTACCATCCAGTAATAGGTGGTGTCCCATTCGAGCGGTGGAATATCGGTGCCGGCACGTATTGAAGATCGTGAAAGGTCTAAGACAAGAGGATCCACCGTCTTGTTCTCGACCTCCGACTTCCATTGGCTGATGTAGAGATGCACCTCACCCGTGACGAAGGCATTGGAAAGTCTCCAGGAGAGCTCTACATCGACGGGAAGTCCCGCTTCTCCTGAGGGTGTGACGAGTTCCACCTTCGGTATCGAAACACAACCAGCCAGTACTAACAAACCAAGTGAAACCAGCGTCAGTAAGGATTTCACTCTTTTTCTCTCCATATTAATCCTCCCCCTGAAGTGTTTCAAAAACACCAGAAGGCGTAACCACAGGTACTCCCAAGAACTCGTCCAGATCCTTCTTGTAGACGCGAACAACTGCCACAACCATGAATCGCTCCCGGTCTTCACGCCATTCCAACACCTGGAAGCCCCGAACGAACTGTGAGAAAAACTCCACCGAGATCTTCTTCTGAAGCACGTAAGCCTCCACGCGTGTACCGCCAGCAACGGTAAAGCCCAGAAGGGTCTTCACAGCAAGTGCGTAGGCCTCGTTGATCGCTACATCTTTGGCTTTGAGCAAAGCGAGAGCGTAGTCATCACCAGTTCTGTAGATTATGGGCGCATAACCCACAAAGTCCCAATAGTAGTTTGTTTCCTTCGTCATCAATTCACCGGTGGAGGCAACCTGGTTTTGCCCGCCACAGCCACTCAAAAAGACCAAAAGCAAGAGCAAAGGTGCGAACACCAAGAAAAAGCTTCTCGACACTCTTACCATCCCCTCTCAACTTCAGCGATAACCTTGGTGAGACTCATCTTCTTCACCTTAAAATGCAACCCCAAGCTCACTTCAAGACTCCTAAGCACCCACTCGGGATTGCCCATCAACTCCACATCGAGGATCGCCATACTTCTGTTGGAATCGTACTCCCTCGGATAAACCCCGGCCACAAACTGAACGTAGCCGAGACGCTCTCTCAACTTTTGGTAAGTGTCGTAGTCCAAATCCGTCAAGACAAACCTCACGGTGAAACCGCTACCACTCATTTCGAGCCATTTTCCGAGTAAATCTTCTATGAAGAGAGTGGCCACCGTTTCCGCCACTTGCCGGATAGACTTTTCTCGCGCCACCGTTTGGGAAATGTCTGCAGCCCCAACTTCTCCCAAACGGCTCGCCACGAGCTCCTGGGAACCCACCCAGTATCCTTGGAGTCGAAGACTGCTCCGCGAGGATTTAAAACCATAGCCCAACACATCGCCAAGATCACTGGATGCAACACGACCAAAGATCAGCATGTCTACATCGATCCCTTCACCTAACAAGAGTATCACTGCGGGAGTTAGATCATCAAACGAAGAAAGTCGTAATCCATTGTGCAGTTTTGGTGCCACCACGTAGAATCCCTTATCGGTGAAGACCTTCGAAACGGTGGTCACAGCGGTTTCACAGAGTTCTCCTCTTTCGTCAAGAACCAGGATCCCCACTCTCGGTTTGTTCATCATGCGTATCAACTCGGTGACGTCTTCCTCGACGCTCTGAGAGACCCAAGCCTCCACCTTAACTTCAACTATGCCCGTCTGCATAGTTGACTCGGTGATCACCCGGTAGTGCCTCACATATCCTTTAACCCTGGCGAAACTCGTTTTGTCCAATAGGGTGTAGTTGGAAACCACCGTCCTTCCAGTCAAGGTAAAACCGAGGGCTTCTTGCACAGCCTTCAACAACGCATCACGTACGGCTTCTTCACGTGTTAAGCCATAACCCTCGGTGACCGCTCTCATTCCGGCACCGCTTTCGGAAGTTTCCAGACCTTCCAACTGCGGAAGCTCCACTCTTCCCTGCGAGCTCGAAGGACCGGAACACGCCACAAAGAAGATCATGCCAACAGCAATCACAAGAACCAGGACTTCAAGGGATTTCAGAGACCATCACTTCCCCCGATCGATCTCTTCAAAACCTCCACCGCCTCTGGGATCTTCTCAGGCAGTTTGCCACCAGCCTGGGCAAAATCCGCTCGACCACCTCCACCTCCTCCAAGGACCTTTGCCATTTCTCTTGCCAACTGTCCAGCGTGGAAACGTTGCGCGAGATCTTTGCTGAGCTTCACCACGAAACCAACTTTCTCGTCCGTTTTGTTGAAGATAACACCAACACCACTTTTCAGCATGCCAACTAACGTGTCCACCGCGTTTCTGAGGAGATCTTGCGGAACGTCCTCGAGTACAGCATAGGCCAGCTTTATTCCATCCAGTTTCTCCGCATCTTCTACCGCTTTTCTTAGTATATCGGTCAAGGAGGAAGATTCCAACCTTCTGAGCTGCCGCTCCAAGTGTCTCTTCTCTTCCAAGAGCTTCGACAGTCTATCGGCTACATCCCAGAGCCCACAATCCAGCAATTGTGCAACGTTCTTCAACTCTTCTTCCAACTTCTCCAAGTAGGTCAAACTTCCAACGCCTGTGACGGCCTCGATGCGCCTGATTCCAGCGGAAACGGCGGACTCCGAGACGATCTTGAAGAGGCCTATCTCTCCCGTACGCTTCACATGCGTTCCTCCACACAGCTCTGCGCTGACACCTTTCACTTTCACCACCCGTACTTTATCACCATACTTCCCTTCGAAGAGTGCCACCACGTTCTCTGCCAAGGCTTCATCTAAACGTTTCCACTCAACCTCCACAGGCAGATCTTCCAGAATTGCTTCATTTACCAATCTTTCGACTTCCAGAATTTCCTTCTCGTTCAAAGAAGCGTAATGGGTGAAGTCGAACCTCAACCTGTCCGGCGCAACTAACGAACCCGCCTGTTTCACGTGATCGCCCAGTACCTTTCTCAAAGCCGCGTGAAGCAAGTGGGTGGCAGTATGATTGCGAGCAGTGGCCTTGCGTAGGCAACGGTCTACTTGCAGTTTAGCCCTTTGCCCTCTGCACAACCGTCCTTCTTCGATCCTCACCCGATGCACTACCAGCTCTTTGTAAGGGTTCTCCACCCTTAGCACGACGGCCTTACCCGTGTCGGTGGTTATTTGACCACTGTCCGAGACCTGCCCTCCCTTTTCGGCGTAGAAAGGCGTTGCGCCGAAGATCAGCTCCACTTCTTCTCTCTCGACTGCGCAATCGACGATCTTCTCACCTTTTACCAGGTAAAGGATTTCGGTTTCGAAGTTGAGGGCATCGTAGCCCACAAACTCCGTCTCCAAGCCATCACTCAGATCGATGTAAACTCTACGCACTTGAGCGTATTCTCTCTCCCCTCTTGCGCCCCTCGCCCGCTCCCGTTGCTGGTTCATGAGTACCTCAAAGCCTTCTGTATCCACATCCACACCTGATTCCCGGGCGATTTCTACTGTGAGGTCCAATGGGAAACCGTAGGTATCGTAAAGCATGAATGCGGTATCTGCATCGACTTTGCCTCGCTCCATGGCCCTGCGGAGGTATTCAATACCCCTCTCCAGAGTCGCGAAGAACCGATTTTCTTCTGCTTCCACCACTTCAGTGATCAGCTTTTGTTTTTCCTTGAGCTCGGGATACACCGACGACATCTTGGCTATCACGGCATCGATCACATCGGGAAGAAAACTGGAACGTAAACCCAAAAGGTAGCCGTGCCTCACGGCACGACGAACGATTCTTCTGAGCACGTATCCTCTACCTTCGTTGGACGGATAGACTCCGTCAGCGATGGCGAAAGCCATCGCGCGGGCGTGATCTGCCACAACCCGGATGGAAACGTCCTTTTGGGGGGAATGCCCATAGCCCACATCGGAAATCTCCTCTATGCGCGTTATGAGGGAACTGAAGAGATCGGTATCAAAAACGCTCTTTGCTCCTTGCAACGCCCAAGTCATTCGTTCTAACCCTGCTCCCGTATCTATGTTCTTTTTAGGTAATGGATGGTACTTGCCTTGCTCGTCCAGGTAGAGTTCGGTGAAGACCAGATTCCAAATTTCCAAGAACCTTCCACAATCACACGCGGGGGTGCAGTTCTCAGGATCTGGACAGTTCTCCCCCTCTCCCAGATCGTAGAAGATCTCCGAATCCGGACCGCAAGGACCCGTTGGACCAGCCGGCCCCCAGAAGTTGTCCTCTTTGCCCATTCTGAGGATCTTCGAGGATGGGACCCCCACAATCTTTTCCCAGATGCGGTACGCCTCGTCGTCTTCCTCGTAAACGGATACCCAGAGTTTTTCGGGAGGAATTTTGAGTACGTCTGTCACGTATTCCCAAGCCCAGACGATCGCCTCTTCCTTGAAGTAATCACCAAAAGAGAAGTTTCCCAACATTTCGAAGAAAGTGTTGTGTCTGGGTGTTAGCCCCACGTTCTCTATATCCACGGTACGCAGACATTTTTGACAGGTGGCTACTCGCGTGTATGTGGGTTCCACGAGACCCCAAAAAATCGGCTTGAAAGGCACCATACCCGCAACCGTGAAGAGAAGTTGGGGATCACTGGGTATGAGTGATGCGCTCGGCAGAACCTTGTGCCCTTTGGATTCGAAAAATCTGAGAAAGCTCTCTCTGATCTCTTCCGAATTCATATATTCCAAGTGCTATACCTCCTCTTTCTGAAGGATCTCGGACTTTTGGAGGAAGATCTCACACGTTTCTTCGTCTATATTGCAAAGCCTGATCTCTTTCAGACTCATTTCTCTGTGTTCTTTCAAAAAGCGTGCTATGGTCTTGAAAAAGATCTCGGCGCATCTTTCTTTCGGAAATCCAAAGATACCACTGCTTATGGCAGGCATGGAAATAGTGCGCAGCCCTAACTCATGTGCCTTTCTCAAGCTGTTGTAAACAGCACTGGCGAGCTTTTCATCTTCTCCATTTCTACCGCCTTTCCAAATCGGACCCACGGCGTGGATCACATACTTCGCTTGGAGGCTCCCCGCCCCCGTGACTGCGACACCACCAGTTGGCACTGGACCGTGCTTGGCAACGTACTCGTCACTCTCTTTCTGTATCGATAGACCGCCGGCTCTGACTATTGCACCGGCGACTCCTCCTCCATGTTTGAGCTGTGAGTTGGCAGCGTTAACTATGACATCGACCCTCTCGGTCGTTATGTCTCCCTTCGCGATAACGATATCAACACCGGCCTTCTTGAAGCGCTTTAACTCCTTCGTGACCATCACACCACCTCCCCTTCATCCCGAACCATCAAGCTCAAGATGTACTCTGGAGTCATGGGTAAACGCTTAACGCGCTTGCCAATGGCGTGGGATACAGCGTTTGCCACAGCGGCGGGCGTGGGAATCAGCGAGGGTTCGCCGATGCCCTTGGCACCGTACGGACCGAGTTTGAAAGGCTTTTCCACGAGACTTATCTCGAATTTCGGGGTTTCGTGGATGGTGGGAATGACGTAAGTGTTGAAATTCTCAGTAAGCATCCTCCCGCTCTCGTCATACTGGACGAATTCCATTAAAGCGTACCCCATACCTTGAACAAAGCCCCCCTGTATCTGTCCGATCACCGCGTCGCGGTTTATGGCACGCCCAACATCGTGAGACGTGAAGACCTTCTCCACTTTCACCGCACCGGTTATCATGTCCACCTCCACCACCACGATTTGAGTGGCGAAGGCATAGGTTAGGTAGGCATCACCGAAACCCTTTTCCGGATCCCAAGAAAGCTTTGGAGAAGCAAACCATCCGGTTTCCGAAAGAGGTACGTTGTCTTTGTCGCACATGGCGGCGGCTTCTTCAAAGCTCATTTCCCCAACAGGGCAACGAAATCTACCATCGGAAACCTCTACCAGTGAAGGCTTTACCCCCATGAACGCGGCAAACGCTTTTACCATTCGTTCCCTTAAGGATTCGCACGCCATGCGCACGGCGTTCCCACTGAAGAGGGTCGTTCTCGAAGCAACGGTGGGCCCAGAATCGGGTACATAAGACGTGTCAGGCTGGTAAACTTTGATCATTTCGATCTTCTGTCCCAACGTTTCTGCCGCGATGGCAGCCATAGCGGTCTTCATACCTTGCCCCATCTCAGTGCCGCCCACGTGAATCCCAACCCTACCGTCTTTGTATACCTGTACAAATGCTCCTGAAGCATCGAGGGGATTCCCCATGGCTCCCAGGGAAACACCATAGTGGATATGCGCAATACCCACCCCTTTTTTCTTCAAGGGATCCTTCCTATTGAACTCCTCAACTTTCTTCAGCAGATCATCCCAATTGCTCATCCCCTCTGCCTGCTGCAGTGTTTCGAGAGCACCGGTACTTTCGTCGAGGATTTGACCGGTCACCGTGGATTCTCCTGGAGAAAGGGCATTCTTCCGCCTAAAAGCGAGTCTATCGATTCCGAGGTGGCCAGCTATCTCATCCATCATGGACTCGAAAGCGAAGAAAACCTGAGGACTGCCAAACCCACGAAACGCTCCCGTGGGTACTTTGTTGGTGTAGACACCCCACACGTCCACTTTCACGTTATTCACTCTGTAAGATCCTGCAGCGTGAACGTTGCTCCTCCACAAAACGATGGGGCTGAGAGTCCCATGGGCGCCCATGTCTCCCCAAACCTTAGCTTCTACAGCCATCAAGGTGCCATCCTCTTTCACGCCCACTCTTAACCAAACACGCACAGGATGGCGCTTGCTGGTCATGCGGAGATCTTCCTCGCGCGATAACACGAACTTCACCGGCTTGCCGGTCAAGTAGGCACACAACGCCGCAGGAGCAGCAATGTAGGAAGGTACATCTTCTTTTCCTCCAAAAGCTCCACCAGTTTCGGTCTGGACCACTTTGACCCTCGATAGATCGAAACCCAACACACGAGCAACAGCGCTTTGAACATAATAGGGGCATTGCATGGAACCATAGATGGTGATACCCCCGTCGATATCTGGGATCGCGATCATCCCCTGCGGTTCCAAGTAAGCGTGCTCCTGATATCCCACCTCAAAGGTGTCTTCGAATACGTAATCGCTCTGGGCAAATCCTTTCTCAACATCTCCCTTGCGCACTTTGTGGAAATAGCGCACGTTGGAAGGTTCATGCACGTGGATTTGATCCTTCAAGGCCTCATCGATGGTTAAAACGGGTTGGAGGACTTCGTACTTCACATCCACATTCTCCACACCTCGTTGAGCAGCCTCCGCAGTGTTGGCCACCACGAGGGCAACCATATCACCATCGAATCTGACTTTGTCTCCCACCGCCACAAGCATGGGATAGTCATGAACGACCTCTCCCAGCTCGTTCTGGCCTGGAATGTCCGCAGCGGTGACCACACGAACAACGCCTGGCAATCGCTCAGCTTTTGAGGTATCGATTGCCCTTACCACGGCATGGGCATGACAGGCCAAAACGGGTTTTACATACAGCATACCATCCATTTTGAGGTCAGCTACATATTTGGCCTTGCCCATCACTTTTTCCATACCTTCCACTCGTCTCAAAAACTTACCAACATACTTTCCTTTCCCTACTAAGCTCTTCGTCTCCAAAATCGGTTTCGATGTCATCGGGACCCCCCTCACCAGCTCTTCCTTCCCGTAGCGGGTTCAGCACCACTTAACACAGCGCGTGCCAAATCCATCAACCAAGTGTCGTTGGCAAAGATCACAACGCCCCCTTCTTGTGGTACTTTTGCCGGTATTTCTTTGATGAAGATTCTGCCCTTTCCTTTGCTCACTTCCGGCTTTAAAAGAACAATGGATTTGCGCAGAATCTCTTTTCTCGCTCCTTCCAAATCCGGTTCTTGAAGCTCGTTCCACGTATACTCCAACTGCACGGAGTTTCCGTTGTGAAGCAACCACACATTACCCGTGTCAACAAAGTAAGGCCTGACAAATCCTATTCCCGAGATCTCTTTGGCCTCTTCATCACTGGAAACGACGAATGGATAGACTGCTCTTCGCGATATGAGGGCTTGCAACACATCAACATCGTATCCCTTCCTGAAATCGAAGACCGGTACCACTCCAGCAGTCTGGAGCCCGTGCGCAAGAGTCGACATTACATGAGCTGTCAAGAAGGGCGACCTCGAAACCCTGCTCAAAACATCGTTGGAATCATCCGCTATCACCTTGAAAGAACCAAAGACCCAGAAATCGATCCCTTTTGTTTTGAACAACCTTCCAATCTGCCTTCCAAGATTCTCAACCGCAGAGAAATCAGAACACGATCCCAAAGTTATGTATTCCATGTCCGGCACCAAGAGGTTCAGCAGTACATCCGTACCGGCTACCTTAGAAGCTGGCAGTGGAGTAGCTGGTAAACTCGTCAAGATGATGTTGTTAACGCCGCCATCTACCAGAAACATCTCACTTGAAAAAAGGATACCCAGCTCAATGACCAGAAACGATATGACCATCAAGAACTGCTTCGACACCCTCTACAACCCCTTCAGCAAAGAGAGCTCGAGTTACGTAATCCGCTCGGGATTTCAAATGTTCTGTGGCGTTCCCAACCGCCACGCCAACGGCCGCTGTTTCTATCAGCTCCAGATCGTTGTCGCTGTCTCCAAAGGCCACGGTTTCTGCAAGTGAAAAGCCCTTAACTTCAGCAAGAATACCCAGAGCCTTCCCTTTTCCAATCTCTGGCGATACGATTTCCAGATACGTCGGGAAAGATCCGTAGGCGTCCACAGGAAAACGCTCTTTCAAAGATCGCGCCAAGTCTGAAAGCTTCCTCTGATCCTCATCTATTACCAGGAGTTTCAAAGGAGGGTGCTGCTTGCAAAGTTTCGCCAAATCGTCCACGACCACGTATTCCACATCCGAGTGCCGAGCATAGTCTTTCGCTTTTTCGTTGTTTTCTTCCACAAAGAGCACATCACACACGTAAGCTTGTCTGTGCACACCCACGGTTCTGAGAAATCCAATAATACCCCCCGCCACATTCGAATCGAGTGTGACTTCTTGGAGAACCTTTCCCGTCTCATCCACGATCAGTGCCCCGTTATACGCAATGACAGGGAAAAGCTTGCCAAATTCTCGTTCCAGCAATTGACGGATCGATCTGTACATCCGACCACTGGCAAAGATAAGAGTATGATCCTGGGAAAGAGTGAGGAGAAACTCTCTCGTTTTTTCATCCAAGCGGCTTCCCTCTTCCAAGAGTGTACCGTCTATGTCAAAAACGAAGACCATCCAAACCATTCCCCTCCACCAACACGCGTGCCAGTTCGTGTCTGAAACCTTTGGCACTCACTGTGATTTCCGAAAGACCTACAGACCTCATCGCGGCTTTCAAAATGACCAGACCAGCAGGAAAAAGGTCACCCCTGCCTTTGAAGAGTTCCCCTCGTTCCTCTATCTGATAAGGCATCATCCTTGATACCTTCTCGATCACCACATCGAGATGCGCTTCTTTGAGCTTCTTGCCATGTAAACTCCATTCGAACCTTTCGGCACCTTCCAAAAATGCGACGGCCAACACCCCCACACTTCCAACCACCGCAACACGATCTGGCACAACAGCGGGCTGGAGTTCCAAACTAAGTCTTTGAACCGCTTCCTTCACTGCACGAACTCTAAACGGAGGAACAAGCTCAAAACGCTCTCTCACCACTACAGCACCGAGTTTCTTGGACCAAATCTCCTTTTCCGCACCCTTCGATGCAACGTACTCCACAGAGATTCCACCCACGTCAAAGACAGCGAGGTTCCATCCAAAATCCCTAACAGCGGCTCTAAAAGAAAGTTCGGCCTCCTCTTTTGATGTGATTACCCTCCCTTTACACCCCGTAGAAGCGAGGAGACACTCTAACACTTCTCTTCCGTTTTTCGCTTCTCTGAAGATCCCGGTGCCGAAGACGCAAAGCTCCTTTATTCCGAACTCTCGCGCTTGTGATCCAAACTTCTTCAACACGGCCGCTGCCTCTGCTATAGCCTCGTCCGGGATTTTCCCATGGACGGTTTTGGATCCGATTTTCACAGTTTCGACTTTTTCAATGATCTCCGTGGAGTCTAAAAGTATAGTCAGAATAAATGAAGAACTTCCCGCATCTACAACTGCGATGTTTCTCACGACAGTTGCTTGAGCACGCTCCCTATGTCCACTCTTTCTTGAGTGGTGAAAATCTTTTTAAGATCTAAAAGGATGATCATCCGATCTCCCTCTTTGATAATCCCAGCAAGATATCCGACTTCGCTGGAAGCTAAGGATTCAGGAACGGGCTCGAGGGCGCTTTGTCGGAACCTAGAAACCGACTCGACCTCGTCTATTACGAAACCGTACTTTTTGTCACCAAGGTGGACGACCATGATCTTTTCGGACTCGTCCACTGTTCCTTGCAAATCCAGGTTGAGTTTCTTCTTGAGGTTTATCAATGGAAGAACTTCTCCCCGGAGATTCATGATTCCTTCCACATAATCCGGCATCTGTGGAAGTTTGGTCACTTTCCCCTTAGTGACAATACCCTCAACGTTGGCTATGTCTGCGGCAAACTCGGAATCTCCGACTTTGAAGACAACCACTGAAATCTCGGCCACTGTAGTCCCTCCCCTCTGCTACGTGGTATCTTCACAATCCACAACTTGTGCAATTCCCGGACGAGCAAGAACCGCACGAACCGATTTCACCGTGTCCATTTCGCACAGACGTTAACTTCAAAGATGGTACGCTGATTTGTTTTTCGAGCTGGCCTCCACAATTTGGACAGGAAGGTGGCTCCTGCCCCATCTTCAACAGTAAGAGCTCCTCTTTCCCGCAGTTTTGACACAAGAATCTATAAAGCGGCATACTCCACCCCCATCATGTAAGTTTCAGAACTATTTTAACACTTTGGTGGGTTCCAAGCATTCCTCGCAAACGTGTACGTCGATGGCCCATGACGGTGTCATAATAGGGTGTCACGAAAAAAGTGTGCCTCCCACATTCAATGGCGGTACCAGTGAAATATCTCGAATAGGAAAGAAAGCACGAATGAATGGTACCACAAGAACTTTCAAAAGGCGATATTGTAAAGGTCATTGAGCAGCTGGACAAGCTTTTGCCTTCCATCTCCATTAACAAACAAGGCAGAGGTAGAAGAAAGGCTTATTACGACAAGGACAACTTGAAATCTTCCATCCTATTGAAGCTATGCGGCATCTCGTATCGATTCAGAACTGGATGGTAACAACAGTCGCTGTAGACAACTCAACAATGGCAAAGGTAGGGATAGCTTCTGGCAATTCACGCTCACTGAACGGACTTCTTTGCCTTCTTCTCTGATTTCACATTGCAGGAAGCTTGTCTTGCGAAGTGCCGAAGCGAGCACTCGTACAAGCGGGCACCGAGCTACATGGATGTAGCGAGCTCTTTCATCCCACCATTCCAGAATCCCTCACGACTACACAGCCTCACGAGCGCCGAGTGAG
>Ga0180300_10000581_pt1 | contig 16253 bp, 32 predicted proteins | sample GuaBasSediGuay15_FD_121798 | JGI IMG/M metagenome (GOLD analysis project Ga0180300, IMG submission 121798) | Subseafloor sediment microbial communities from Guaymas Basin, Gulf of California, Mexico - Guay15, Core 4569-2, 21-24 cm | ecosystem: Environmental > Aquatic > Marine > Hydrothermal... | reverse complement strand
TTATTTCAGGACTACAGATGTTACAGGTACAGTGAAGTTACCACCTGGAGTAGAGATGGTGATGCCTGGAGATAATGTTAACATAGAGGTTGAGTTGATAACGACGATAGCGATGGAGAAGGGGTTGAGGTTTGCGATAAGAGAAGGAGGAAAAACTGTAGGTGCTGGAACTGTTACTGAAATATTGGAATAAATTTAAGAAGGATGTGATGTAAAAATGGAAAAGATAAGAATAAAACTTAAATCTTTTGATCATAGATTGTTGGATCAGTCTGTAGCAGAAATAGTTGCAAAAGCTAAAAGGACAGGGGCGAAAGTATCGGGTCCGATACCTTTACCTACAAAGATTCAGCGTTTTTGCGTATTGAGATCTCCTCATGTTGATAAGAGATCTCGTGAGCATTTTGAAATGAGGATTCATAAACGATTAATTGATATTAGCAATTATAATAATGAAACAATTGAGGAGTTACAAAAGTTAGACCTCCCAGCAGGTATAGATGTTGAAATTAAAGCTTTTGGAGGAGAAAGTGATTGAGGGAATAATTGGGAAAAAGATTGGAATGACTCAAATATTTGATGAAGATGGGACTGCTATACCGGTTACGGTTTTAAAGGCGGGTCCATGTGTGGTGGTTCAGAAGAAAACAGTAGAAAGAGATGGATATAAAGCTGTTCAACTCGGGCTCATAGAAGAAAAGCCTCCTAAGAAAATAAATAAGCCTTTAGAAGGTCATTTCAAAAGAGCAAATGTTCCACCTGTTCGAAAATTGAAAGAGTTTTATTATGATAACGGCGATGATATAAAAGAAGGAGCTCAAATTACACTGGAAATTTTGGAAGGATGTGAAAAGGTGAATGTAACAGGAATAAGTAAAGGAAAAGGATTTCAGGGAGTAGTAAAAAGATGGGGTTTTAAAGGAGGAAGAGCTAGTCATGGGTCTATGTTCCATCGTGCTCCTGGTTCCATAGGTTCTTCAACTTTTCCAGCTCGGGTGATAAAGGGAAAGAGGTTGCCGGGAAGAATGGGAGGAGAAAAAGTTACTGTTAGGAATTTGAAAATAGTGAAAATGGATAAAGAGAATCATCTATTAATGGTAAAAGGTGCTGTTCCAGGAGCCAATGGAAGTTATGTTTTTATAAAAAGAGCTGATTTTAAGAGGAAAAAATGAGTACTTTAGAAATTGTTGATGTCAGAAAGAATAAAGTAGGAGAGATGACTCTTCCGGATGAGGTTTTTTCCTATCCAGTAAAAGAGCATCTAATATATGAAGCTGTTATAAATTATAGAGCTAATCAGAGAAGAGGGACTGCTTGCACGAAGACCAGGGGAGAAGTAAGTGGTGGTGGAAGGAAGCCTTGGAGACAGAAAGGAACTGGTAGAGCAAGAGCAGGAAGTATTCGTTCTCCTTTATGGAGAAAAGGAGGAGTAGTATTTGGGCCTAAGCCTCGTGATTACAGTTATCAAATACCCAAGAAAGCAAAAAGAAATGCTTTGAAATCAGCTCTTGCGATGAAACTGAAAGAAAATAAGATAATAATAGTTGATAATTTAGAGCTTGATGAGCCTAAAACTAAAAAAGGGTTAGAAATTATAAAGAATTTGGAAATAGATTCCGGTTTATTCATAGATACTAATAAAAACAAAAACTTAATATTAGCTATTAGAAACATACCAAAAATGAAAGCCATTGGATGGGAGGATGTGAATATTTACGATGTCTTATTATATGATAAAATAATATTTAGTAAAAGAGGATTTGATGGATTGATGGAGAGATTGAAATGAGAGGTGATAAATATCAAATAATTAAAAGGCCTCTAATAACTGAGAAGAGTACATGGCTTAAAGATAAGAATAGAGAATTATGTTTTGAAGTAGACATAAGAGCTAATAAACATGAGATTAAAAAAGCTGTGGAGGAATTATTCAAAGTTAAAGTTGAGAGAGTTCGTACCTGTAGAGTTAAAGGGAAAACAAGACGTATGGGATTAAAAGTGGGAAAGAAACCTGATTGGAAGAAAGCGTATGTAAAACTGAAAGAAGGAGAGAAAATGATAGAATTCTTTGAAGGAGCGTAAAAGATGGGGATAAAAGTTTACAATCCAGTTACACCTGGAATGAGATTCAGGACAGGTCTAACATATGAGGAAATTACTGCAAAGAAACCTTATAAGCCTCTTGTGGTTCCTCTTCGTAAGACAGGAGGAAGAAATAATTTAGGATGGATTACTATAAGATTTAGAGGGGGAGGACACAAGAGAGCTTATAGAATAATAGATTTTAAGAGAGATAAAATTGATATTCCTGGCATAGTAGAGACTATAGAATATGACCCCAATAGGTCAGCAAATATAGCTTTGATAAAATATGCTGATGGGGAGAGAAGATATATAATATGTCCATTAGGATTAAAAGTAGGCCAGAAAATTATTTCATCCAATGATCCGGTTGATATAGTTCCAGGAAATGCCCTGCCTCTTAGATACATTCCAGTTGGAACGGTAATTCATAACATTGAATTAAGAAAAGGGAAAGGAGGTCAGCTGGTCAGAAGTGCTGGGACAGGAGCTCAGATTTTAGCAAAAGAAGGGAATTACGCACATGTGAGACTTCCATCCTCGGAAATTAGATTAATCCATTTGGATTGTAGAGCTACAATTGGACAGGTTGGAAATGTAGATCATGAGAATATATCAATTGGAAAAGCAGGAAGAATGAGATGGCTTGGAAGAAGACCCCATGTCAGAGGTACGGCTATGAATCCAATTGATCATCCTCATGGAGGTGGAGAAGGACGATCTAAAGGAGGACGTCATCCCGTGTCTCCCGAAGGATTACCTACAAAGGGCTATAAAACAAGAAGGAATAAAAGGACAGATAGATTTATTGTTAAAAGGAGAAGTAAATAATGGGAAGATCTTTAAAGAAAGGGCCTTTTGTTGATGAACATCTATTGAAAAAAATAAGAAAATTAGCACAGCAAGGACAGAAGAGACAGGTGATTAAAACATGGTCAAGGAGATCGACCATTATACCAGAAATGGTGGGAATGACGATAGCTGTTCACAATGGGAAGAGATTTATTCCAGTTTATATAACAGAGAATATGGTGGGACATAAATTAGGGGAGTTCGCTCCTACAAGAACCTTTAAGGGGCATACTTCCAAAACCAGTAAAACTATAAAAATGAAGAAGTAAAAATGGCTGAATTAGCAAAGAAAGAAGAATTTTTAGCAATTGCAAAAGGAAGATATATTCGTATCTCACCGCAAAAATGTAGACTTGTAGTGGATCTTATAAGAGGAAAATATGTAGGAGAGGCACTGTCAATTCTCAAATTTCTCAGGAAGAGAAAAGCATCTAAAATTGTTGAGAAAGTTCTGAGGTCTGCTGTGAGTAATGCTCAACAAAAAAGTCCACAGGTGGATGTAGATAATTTATTTATTACGCGAGCATATGTGGATCAAGGGCCATCTTTAAAAAGATTTAGACCTGCTCCTTTTGGTCGTGCTCATAGAATTTTAAAGAGAACAAGTCATATAACAATTTGTTTGGAAGAAAAGAAAGGGAGGTAAACCTTGGGTCAGAAAACGCATCCTTATGGTTTTCGTATTGGATTTAATAAAGGATGGCGTTCACGCTGGTTTGCGAAGGGAAAGGAATATGCGGAATTGATACATCAGGATTTAGCAATAAAGAGAGAAATAAAGAATCGCTATTTCCACGCTGGTATTTCAAGTATTGAGATAGAAAGAGTTGCCGACAAAATGAGAATAATAATAAATACAGCAAGATCAGGAATAATAATTGGAAGAGGAGGAAAAGAAATCGAAAGTCTAAGAAACGAAATTCAAAAGATGACAAACAAAGAAGTTTATATTGATATTCAAGAAATCCTTAAACCAGAATTGGATGCTCAATTGGTTGCTGAAGGAATTGCACTTCAATTGGAAAAAAGAGTGTCTTATCGAAGGGCGATGAGGAAAGCCGTTGATTCTGCTCTACGAATGGGAGCAAAGGGAATAAAGGTGATGTGTTCAGGAAGACTTGGAGGTGTAGAAATTGCTCGTTCTGAGTGGTATTTATATGGACAGTTACCTCTCCAGACTCTCAGAGCAGACATTGATTATGGTTTTGCAGAGGCATTTACGAAATATGGTTTAATAGGAGTTAAAGTTTGGATATATAAGGGAGATGTTGATAAAATGAAATTTTCTCCATCAACTCAGAAAATGGAGGAGATCTAACAATGTTAATGCCCAAAAAAGTAAAATTTAGAAAACAGCAGAGAGGCCGAATGAAAGGAAAAGCATACAGAGGAAATACCTTAGCATTTGGAGATTATGGATTACAAGCTCTTGAGCCGTGCTGGCTTACTGCAAGGCAGATTGAGGCAGGTAGAATAGCATTGACTCATTATGTTAAGAGAAAAGGAAAAGTATGGGTTAGGGTATTTCCTTGGAAGCCTGTCAGTAAGAAGCCTACAGAATCAAGAATGGGAAAGGGTAAAGGAGATCCTGAATACTGGGTTGATGTTATTCGGCCAGGTAGAATAATTTATGAAATGGAAGGCGTCCCAGAAGAAGTTGCAAGAGAGGCTATGAAATTAGCTTCTTATAAATTACCTATTAAAACAAGATTTGTTTCAAGGTTTGAATGATTCGAGGTGAGTTAAGATGAAAGCAAGTGAACTCAGAGAATTAAGTGAAGAAGAACTTGAGAATAAAGAGAAAGAATTAAAAGATCAGTTATTTAAATTGAAAATTCAACACTCGTTAGGACAGTTGGATAATCCAATGAAAATGAAATTAATAAAAAGAGATATAGCTCGTATAAAAACGATATTAAATGAAAGGAGAAGGAAGCAATCGAACAATGAAAGAAAAAAGTAGAAGAAAAACATTAATTGGAGTGGTTACGAGTGATAAAATGCAAAAAACCATTACTGTTACTGTTACACGGCTGGTTCAACATCCTTTATATAAAAAGACCATTAAAAAAAGAAAGAAATATTTAGTTCACGATGAATATGAAAAATGCAAGGTAGGGGATGTTGTGAAAATAATAGAAACTCGTCCTCTCAGCCGAAGGAAGAGATGGCGAGTTCTTGAGATATTGAGTGTTGGCTCCAGAGAAAAAGGAGCGGAACCTTCTACAGAAGAGGTAGTGAAAAATGATACAGGCACAGACAATACTTAATGTTGCTGATAATACAGGAGCAAAAAAGATAATGTGCATTCATGCTGTTGGTGGAGGAGTGGGAAAGTTTGCCTCTATAGGAGATGTTATTACAGCTTCTGTTAAGGAAGCTGAACCAAATAGTAAAATTCCAAAAGGGAAGGTCGTTAGAGCTGTAATTGTTAGAACACGAAAAGAAATAAGACGAAAAGATGGCTCTTACATAAGATTTGATGATAATGCTGCGGTTCTCATTGATAAAAATGGAGATCCTATTGGAACGCGAGTTTTTGGTCCTGTTGCTAGGGAATTAAGGGAAAAGAAATTTATGAAAATAGTTTCTCTCGCACCTGAGGTGATTTAAAAATGAGAAATGAAGTTTCAATAAAGAAGAATGATATTGTGGTTGTAATAGCCGGAAGGGATAAGGGTAAAAAGGGAAAAGTATTAAGAGTTTTTCCTAAAGAAAATAAAGCGATTGTAGAGAAGGTGAATTTTGTAAAAGAATTTGTGAGACCAAATCCTCAACGGAATATTCAAGGTGGGATAATGGAAAGAGAAGCACCTATTCATATTTCAAATTTGATGATTTATTGTCCAGAATGTGATAGAGGAGTAAGAATAAGAAAAAAAATCCTTGAAGATGGAACTAAAATAAGAGTTTGTCATAGATGTGGGACATCTCTTGATAGGTAAGGTGAAAAATGAAAAGTAGGCTAAGAGAATTGTATGAAAAAGAAATAATTCCAAAGCTTCAGGAGGAATTTGGTTATAAAAATAAAATGGCAGTTCCAAAATTAGAGAAAATAGTTATTAATATGGGTGTTGGTGAGGCGACTCAAAATATTAAAATTTTGGACTCAGCGATGAAAGAATTGAGTTTGATTACTGGACAATGGCCTTCTATAAGGAGGGCAAAGAAATCTATATCTGCATTTCGGGTAAGAAAGGGACAGGCTATTGGATGTACTGTGACATTGCGGGGAGAAAGAATGTACGAGTTTTTCGACAGACTGGTAAATATTGTTCTTCCAAGAGTGAGGGATTTCAGAGGAGTGTCTCCTCGCTCTTTTGATGGGAGAGGGAATTATACATTGGGTTTAAAAGATCAGTTAGTTTTTCCAGAGATTGATTATTCTAAAGTTGAAAAACCAAGAGGTATGAATATAACAATCGTTACCACTGCCAAAACAAATGAAGAAGCTTACGCTTTATTAAAATACTTGGGAATGCCATTTAGAGAGAGGTAAAAAATGGCAAGGACAGCTTCAATTGCAAAAGCACTTAAGGAACCAAAATTTAAAGTTAGAAAAAGAAATAGATGTAGAATTTGTGGAAGACCGAGAGGTTATTTAAGAAAATTTGATATGTGCCGTTTATGTTTTAGAGAATTAGCTCTCCGTGGGGAAATCCCAGGAGTGAAAAAAGCTTCGTGGTGAAATGAGAAAAATGATTATAAGAGGAGTTAAAAAATGACTTTAACGGACCCAATAGCTGATATGCTTACACGAATACGAAATGCTATAATGGTGAAAGCAAAAGAAGTTTCTATACCTTCTTCAAATTTGAAGGTAGAGATTGCAAAGATTCTTAAAGAAGAAGGTTACATCCACAATTTTAAAGTGGAAGATGATAATAAGCAAGGGATTTTAAAATTAACTCTTAAATATCATAAAGGAAAAAGTGTTATTTCTGGGCTTGAAAGAATTAGTAAGCCGGGTAGAAGAGTTTATTGTGGAGCAGATGAAGTCCCGCGAGTGATGAATGGGTTAGGAATCGCAATTATTTCAACTTCAAAGGGAGTTTTGACTGACAAAAAGTGTAGAGAGTTAAGAGTAGGAGGAGAAGTGCTTTGTTATATTTGGTAAAATGGAGAGGAAAAAATGTCTAAAATAGGAAGAAGACCTATTCCATTACCGGAAAATGTCAAAGTAAATATCAGGCCAGATCACATAGAGATAGAAGGGCCTAAAGGCAAATTAATAACTCCATTATTTAAAGGAATAAAAGCAAAAATAGAAGATCATAAATTAATTTTTGAAAGATCAAATGATTCGAAGCAACAAAAAGCATTTCATGGTCTGGCACGGAGTTTAGCAAATAATGCTGTAATTGGTGTTACAAAAGGATTTACCAAGCAATTGGAAATTTCAGGGGTTGGATATAAAGCCCAATTACAAGGGAGACAGTTAATTCTCAATCTTGGTTACTCCCATCCCATTACATATAATATTCCAGAAGGTATAGAAATTAAAGTTGAAAAACCAACTTTAATTACTGTTTCTGGTATTGATAAGCAGAAAGTGGGACAAGTGGCAGCCGAGATCAGAGCTTTTAGAAAACCTGATCCTTATAAATTAAAAGGAATAAGATATGTTGGTGAACAACTCAAGAAGAAAGAAAGAAGAGCTGCTGTAGGAGGGCAAAAGTAAATATGATTAAAGATAAGGCAATTTTGAAAAGACTTCGAAGGGAAAGAATAAAAAAGAGAATTAGAAAAAAGATAAGGGGAACAATGGAAAGGCCGAGATTATGCGTATATAAGAGCAATAGATATATTTATGCTCAGGCTGTTGATGATGAGCATGGAGTAACAATTGCAGCAGCCTCGAGTCTTGAAAAGGACCTCAGGGATCCGAATAAAAAGAATAATAAAAGCGTAGAAATAGCAAGAAAAGTTGGCCAGAAAATTGCTGAGAGGTTACTGGAAAAGAATATTAAAAAAGTCGTATTTGATCGAAGCGGCTATCCTTATCATGGAAGAGTAAAAGCTTTAGCTGAAGGAGCAAGAGAGAAAGGTTTAGAATTTTAGATTTTGAGGAGGAGAAATGAATGAAGAAAAGGAAGAATTGATGGAACAGGAAACAATAGAGGAAGAAGCACAATTTAAAGAAGAAGTAATTTCTATAAGAAGAGTTGCAAAAGTTGTAACAGGAGGAAAGAATCTAAGTTTTAGTGTATTGGTAGCTGTAGGAGATGAAAAAGGAAGGGTAGGAATTGGAAAAGGAAAAGCGAGAGAAGTCCCTCAAGCGATTAAAAAGGCGGTAGAAAATGCAAAAAAGAATTTAATAAAAGTTCCCATTTATAAAAATACAATTCCTCATTATGTAATAGGTCATTACGGAGCTGGTTTGGTAATTCTCCGTCCAGCATCGAAAGGGACAGGTGTGATTGCAGGAGGTGCAGTAAGAGCAATCGTTAGTTTAGCTGGAATAAAAGATATTCTGACTAAATCCATTGGTAGCAACAATCCCTATAGTATGGCAAATGCAACAATGGAGGCTCTTAAACAACTTAAAAGTCCCGAAGAAGTAGCTGAGATGAGAGGGAAAAAGGTAGAGGAAATACTATCATGAGAAAAGGAACAAAGAAAATTGGTAAGTTAAAAATAAAATTAGTAAGAAGTTTAATTGGAAAACCAAAAAAACAAAGAGAAGTTATTAAAGGACTCGGTTTGAGGAGATTAAATCATGAAGTAATAAGAGAAGATAGACCGGAAATCTGGGGTATGATCAATAAAGTTAAGCATCTTGTTAAAGTAGAGCCTTTAACTACTGAAGAAATAAAAGAGAAAAGTAAAGGGAAATGATTAATTAAATGAGGTGGTAAGAAATGAATCTAAGCAGTCTAAAACCAGCTAAGGGCTCAAGAAAAAACAGGAAAAGAGTTGGTCGAGGTCCTGGCTCAGGACACGGAAAGACAGCCTGTAGAGGTCATAAAGGACAGAAATCGAGATCGGGTCATTCCCTAAAAAGGGGATTCGAAGGTGGACAGATGCCTCTCCATAGAAGAGTGCCAAAAAGAGGTTTCACATCCCCTTTTAAAGAAGAATATCAAATTGTAAACCTTGATAAGCTTTCAGAAATACCGAAGGAGGAAATTAAGCTGGAAGATTTATTAGAAGCGGGTCTAATAAAAAAATTAACAAAAAAAGTTAAGATTCTGGCTCGCGGAGAAATAAATTCAGCTAAGAAAATTTATGCCCATAGTTTCAGTGAGACAGCAAAGGAGAAAATAGAAAAAGCCGGTGGAGAGGCAATAATAATAGGAGCTAAATAAAATGTTGGAAAGTATAAGAAATATGTTTGTCATCCCGGATTTAAGGAAAAGAATATTCTTTACCCTTGCTCTTTTAGCTGTATATAGAATTGGTTCCACTATCCCAAATCCTGGTATAAGTGCGGAAGCATTAGCGGAATTCTGGCAGACAGCAAAAGGAACAATCCTTGGTTTTATTGACCTTTTTTCTGGCAGAAATATGTCAAGAATGACAATATTTGCGCTTGGAATTATGCCTTATATAAGTGCTTCGATTATACTTCAGCTTTTAACAGTTGTTTGGCCTTATTTAGAGAGATTATCTAAAGAAGGAGAGCTTGGGAGAAGAAAGATCACTCAATATACTCGTTATGGAACGGTTTTGATTTGTATTATTCAGTCTTTTGGTATTAGTATATTTTTAGAAAAATTACATAGCCCTGGAGGAGCTCCTATTGTTCCAAATCCGGGGTGGGGATTTCGATTATTAACAGTTCTTACTCTAACAACAGGAACTGTATTTATAATGTGGCTTGGAGAGCAAATTTCGGAAAGAGGTATAGGGAATGGTATATCTCTTATAATTTTTGCAGGTATTGTTGTTGATTTTCCCAGAGGTGTGCGGACGGTTTTGACTGGTTTAAAGACAGGGGATATGACCCCTTTGCGTTTGATATTTTTACTAATCCTCATGATTTCAGTAATTGCGATTATTGTTTTCGTTGAGAGAGCTCATAGAAGGATTCCTGTATCTTATGCCAAAAGAGTTGTGGGAAGAAAGATATACGGAGGACAGAGTACTCATTTACCTTTAAGAGTAAATACAGGAGGAGTTATTCCAATTATTTTTGCAGCTTCAATTATTACAATTCCTCCAACGCTCGCAAATTTTATAAAACATCCGATTGCTCAGTCAATCGCTCAGCAATTTGGCTGGGGAATGCCGCTTTATAATTTGCTATATATTGTTTCAATAATCTTCTTCACATATTTTTATGTTTCTATAATTTTTAATCCCAATGATGTTGCGGACAATTTAAGAAAATATGGAGGATATATACCAGGTATAAGACCAGGGAAAAATACTGCTGATTATATAGATAATGTATTATCAAGAATTACATTGGTGGGAGCAATTTATTTAGCTGCAATCGCTATTTTACCTGAATTTCTTATGACAGGATTTAAAGTTCATACAATTCCGTTAATAGGGAATTTTCTTGAAGCGAATTTACCAAAATGGTTTACCCAAGGACTTAATGTTCAATTTTATTTTGGTGGAACATCCATTTTAATTGTTGTTGGAGTGGCGATGGATACTCTCCAGCAGGTGGAGGCTCAATTAGTTATGAGGCATTATGATGGTTTTATGAAGAGGGTAAGAATAAGAGGAAGGAGATGAGGATTATTTTATTAGGACCACCAGGAGCAGGGAAAGGAACACAGGTGGAATTACTCTCTAAAAAACTTGGTATACCTAAAATTTCTACAGGTGATTTATTGAGGGATGAGATTGCTAAAGGATCTGAATTGGGCATAAAAGCTAAGAAAAAGGTTGAGAAAGGAGAACTTGTAGATGATGAGTTAGTATTTGCCATTCTCAAAAATAGGATAGAAAGGGACGACTGTAAAAAGGGATATATTTTAGACGGATTCCCAAGAAATGTGGCACAGGCCGAACGATTTTACAAAATGTTTAATGATCAGGAGGAATTGGTAATTGAGATTTCAGTAAGTGAAGATGAATTAGTTAGGCGCTTAACTTCTCGTAGAATATGTAAAAAATGTGGAGCAACTTATAATTTGTTATTTTTTAAACCAAGAGTAGAAAATAAATGCGATGTGTGTGGAGGAGAGTTAATTAGAAGGGATGATGATCGAGAAGAAGTGATTCGGAAGAGGTTTAGGGTTTATGAGAAAGAAACCAAACCATTAATTAATTATTACTATAAAAAAGGAAATTATTTTAGAGTTGCAGGAGATGCGGATATCAATGAGATATTTAATAGGATTTATGCTATAATTAAAAGTAACATGAGAAGATTTGCGGAGAGAAAAAGTGATTATTTATAAAACAGAAGAAGAAATAGAATGTATGAGAGAGAGCAATTATATAGTTGCAAAAATACTTCATGAATTGAAGAAGATGATAAGACCGGGTATAAAAACGATAGAACTGGAAAGATACGCAAATAAGAGAATAGAGGAAATGGGAGCTAAACCTGCTTTTAAAGGATATCGTGGTTTTCCCTATTCTCTATGTGTTTCAGTTAATGAAGAGATTGTTCATGGCATCCCTTCTGAAAGGAGACTTAAAGAAGGCGATATAGTGAGTTTAGATTTGGGTGTTTATTATAAAGGATATTATGGAGATGCAGCTATTACTGTAGGTGTAGGAGAAATATCACCGGAAAGTAAGAAATTAATGGAAGTTGGGAGAAAGGCTTTGGAGATTGGAATAAATATGGCCAGGGAAGGTAATAGAATATCAGATATTTCAAATGCTATCCAGAAATTTGTTGAGGGGAATGGATTCTCAGTAATCAGAGATTTTGTAGGACATGGTATAGGGACTTCTTTACATGAAGACCCTCAGATTCCAAATTTTGGACCCCCTGGTAAGGGGCCAAAAATAAAGAAGGGCATGGTTCTTGCGATCGAGCCTATGATAGCTGCTGGTGGATACGAAGTTGAAATACTTTCAGATTCCTGGACAGCAGTAACTAAGGATAGAAGTAGAGCTGTTCATTTTGAGCATAGTGTAGCTGTAACGAGTAATGGTCCTTTGATTTTAAGTTCATTTAATGAAGAGGAGTAAAAAATGCGTAAAGAAGAGCCAATAGAAGTAGAGGGAACTGTAATTGAGACTTTACCAAATGCTATGTTCAAGGTAGAATTGGATAACAAACATGTGGTTTTAGCCCATGTCTCTGGTAGGATGAGAAAGCATTTTATAAGAATATTACCGGGTGATAGAGTTCTTGTAGAATTATCACCTTATGATTTAACAAGAGGGAGAATAATTTATAGATATAAATAAGAGGGTAAAAATGAAGGTAAGGGCATCTGTAAAGAAAATTTGTAATAAATGTAAAATCATAAAAAGAAAAGGTTCAGTAAGAGTTATTTGTGAGAATCCAAAACATAAACAGAGACAAGGTTAATAAAGAGGTGAGAGAATGGCAAGAATTGCAGGCGTAACTCTTCCATCTAATAAAAGAGTAGAAATAGGATTGACTTATATCTATGGGATTGGTCGGTCAAAAGCAAATAAAATTCTTGAAGAGGCGAAAGTCGATAAGGATAAAAAAGTTAAAGATTTAACCGAAGATGAGATAAATAGGATCCGACTTATTATTGAAAAACGAGAGAAAGTAGAAGGTGAGCTTCGTAAAGAAGTAGCGATGAATATAAAGCGCCTTATAGATATCGGATGCTACCGCGGTCTCAGGCATAAAAGGAATTTACCTGTTAGGGGTCAGCGGACAAGATCAAATGCTCGGACAAGAAAAGGTCCAAGAGGTAATTTAATGAAAAGAAGAAAAGAAGGGAGGTAAAAGGAAATGCCAAGAAGACCGAGAGGAAGAAGAAAGAAAAAAGAAAAAAAGGAAGTTGGTTTTGCAGTTGCTCACATTCAGGCCACATTTAATAATACAATTGTTACAATTACAGACCAAAAGGGAAATACTCTGTGTTGGTCGAGTGGTGGAGTAACTGGATTTAAAGGAGCGAGAAAAGGAACACCTTTTGCCGCTCAAATGGCTGCACAGGACGCAGCAAATAAAGCAAAGGAATATGGTGTTCGTTATATAGATGTTCGTGTGAAAGGGCCAGGGGCAGGAAGAGAACCGGCTATAAGAGCGCTCCAGGCAGCAGGATTAGAGATAAAATCAATTAGAGATGTTACTCCAATTCCTCATAATGGCTGTCGCCCACGAAAAAGAAGGAGAGTATAATTTTCTATAATTTTAATAAGGAGCTACCAAATTTAAAGGAGGTAGGAAGTGGCTAGGTACAGAGGTCCTAAATGCCGTTTATGTAGAACAGAAAGAACAAAGTTATTTTTAAAGGGTCAGAAATGTTTGACCGATAAATGTCCGCTCGAGAGAAGACCATATGGCCCGGGCCAGCATGGAAGAGTTAGAAAAAGATTGGTAGGATATGGATTACAGTTAAGAGAAAAACAAAAAGTTAAGAGATATTATGGAATGTCTGAAAAGCAGTTTAGATTATTTTTTGAAAGAGCAGAACGGATGCGTGGTCCTACGGGTGAAAATTTATTGATTATGTTAGAAAGAAGGCTGGATAATGTTGTTTATTTAATGGGTTTTGCCTATTCCAGGGCTCATGCTAGACAATTAATTGTTCATGGACATATACGAGTCAACAATAGAAAAGTTGATATTCCTTCTTATTTGGTTAAAGTCGGAGATGAAATTACCCTTAAAGATAGATCTGCGGAAAATGAGAATATAAAAGCAATTTTTGATTTTAATAAAGATAAAGAAGTTCCAAGCTGGATAGAGCTTGATAGAGAAGCAATGAAGGGTAAAATTATTTCCCTTCCCACAAGACAAGATGTAACTCTTCCTGTTGAGGAACACTACATAGTAGAGTTATATTCTAAATAAAAATAAGAGGAGGCGCTTATGGCTGAGGTAATAAGAAAATTACAGAGACCAAGATTTCTGGAGTGTGATTACAAAACCTTGACAAATAAATATGGTTTATTTTATGCACAGCCTTTTGAAAGAGGCTATGGAGTTACGATAGGAAATTCATTGAGAAGAGTTCTTCTTTCATCAATTGAGGGAGCAGCTATAACAGCAGTTAAAATTGAAGGAGTTCTTCATGAATTTAGCACTATTTCAGGTGTTGTTGAAGATGTAACAGATATAATTTTAAATTTGAAAAGTATCCCTTTAAAACTTAAAACTCATAAAGTTAAAACAATGACTTTAAAAGCAGTTGGGCCTGGTGAAGTAAAAGCTAAGGATATAGTACATGATGGAGATATTGAAATTTTAGACCCTGAAATTCATATTGCCACATTGGACGAGGATGGAAAGCTTGAAATAGAAATGAGGGTTAAGAATAATATAGGATATGTTCCCGCTGATCAAAATTACGATGAAGATTTGAGCCTTGGTTATATTCCTCTGGATTCAGTTCATTCTCCAATAAAAAAGGTGAATTATCGAGTGGAACCAACAAGAGTGGGGGAAAGGACTGATTATGAAAAATTGATCATTGAAGTATGGACAAATGGCGCAATTCATCCTCAAGATGCCATTTCCCAAGCTGCAAAAATTTTACGGGATCACTTATTAATTTTCATGAATTTTGTTGATCAAACAGAAGAAATAGAGGTTAAACCTGCAAAAAAAGAAATACCTTTGATGTCTTTCTCAGAATTATTGGCAAAGCCAATTGAACATTTGGAATTATCGGTGCGATCAAGTAATTGTTTAAAGGCAGCGGGAGTTAAGAGAATTTACGAATTAGTTCAGAAAAAAGAGGATGAACTTTTAAAAACGAAAAATTTTGGAAGAAAATCATTAGCTGAAATAAAAGAAACTTTGGAGAATTTAGGGCTGAGCTTGGGAGTAGAACTTCATCCCAAGCTACTGGAAAGAATTGATAAAATAATAGAGAAGGAAGAGAAGGAGTCTGAAGATGAGACATAGAGTTGGGGGTAAGAAATTAAGAAGAAATCCAGCCCACAGGAGAGCATTATTAAGGAATCTTGTTACATCCTTACTTGATAAAGAAAGAATAATAACAACTCTTGCAAAGGCTAAGGCAGCCCGGCCTTTAGCGGAAAAAATGATAACCTTAGCCAAAAAAAATACACTACATACCCGACGTCAGGCGCTTGGTTTTATTTTTAAGAAAGAAGTTGTCAAAAAATTGTTCGATGAATTGGGTCCTAGATTTGCGGAAAGAGAAGGAGGATATACAAGAATTATAAAATTAGGACCTCGGGAAGGAGATGGTGCAGAGATGGCAATTTTAGAATTGGTAGGAACCGAATTTGTAAAAAAAGAGAAGAAAAAGTCCTCTTCTAAGAAAAAATAATTATTCGGATAATTTTATTAAAGTCCCTTTCTTTTTCGCGCTTTTAAGAGCAATATTTAAAACAAGAAAATTTCCTCCAATATATAAGAAGCTTAATGCAAAAGCTTTTAAAATTAAGAACTTTGAGCTAAATGAGAATCCATAAAAAGTTCTAAAGTATTCCAGAAAATAGGTGAGGGGAAGCAATTTGGCTAAAAATTTGAAAAAAGGGGGAAAGATTTCTACTGGGTAGTAAATTCCGCTTAGTAATAAAACTATAATAACCAATGACCATGCTGTAACTTCTGCTCTCTGCCCAAAAGTAAGAATAAAATAACATACACTCATTCCAATGATTAAACCATTTAGAAATAAGCCGGTAAGAAATATAAAAGTGGGGAAAATTCCTGGAAGATAGAAATCAAAAAATATATATGAAAATATTGTTAATATAAAAAATACGAGTATTCCTCTTATAATACCTATAAACCAGGAACCAATCATTAATTCAGAAATTCCTGTTGGAGATAAAAATGTATGTTTTATGCTTTTCCCCCAGATATCAAATAGTAAGCAGTAAGCAACATCAAGTTGGTTTACTTGAAGGACTCCCATGGCTATTACTCCAGAAAGGATAAAGCCAAGTTGAGGCTTGGTAAACTTCAGGAAATTCCCCATTAGTCCGATCGAAAACAGACCTACGACAGGCCAGAACATTATTTCTGCAAATGAAAAGAAACTTCTTTTGGCAAAAATATAATTTCGATAGGCAAAAGAAATTGCTCTATTTAACCAATTCAAGGAATACCTCCTCTAAATTTTTGGCAGAAAGTTTCTCTTTTAATTCCTTTGGAGTTCCCTCGGCTAAAATCTCACCATTCTTTATAAATGCTATATGTTCAGCCAACATTTCTGCCTCAGCCATATAATGAGTTGTTAAAATAATAGTAGGCTTTTTTTCTAAATGTATTTTTT
>Ga0180300_10000580_pt1 | contig 16255 bp, 35 predicted proteins | sample GuaBasSediGuay15_FD_121798 | JGI IMG/M metagenome (GOLD analysis project Ga0180300, IMG submission 121798) | Subseafloor sediment microbial communities from Guaymas Basin, Gulf of California, Mexico - Guay15, Core 4569-2, 21-24 cm | ecosystem: Environmental > Aquatic > Marine > Hydrothermal... | reverse complement strand
TCTTGGAATTTCACGTTCGATGATGATTCCAAGTCGGAAAGCTTGGATAATACATTGGCCATAAGCGGAGGAAAGCTAAAATGGGTAGGGCCTACAACTACCTATGGGACTTTCGTGTCCATCACGAAGACCGAGGAAACCGACGTTTCGGAAGTTCACTTGAAAGTGATCGGGAAAGATATCGGAGCTTCGTTTTTCTGGGTATCAGCAAATGACGGATTGACGTGGGAGTCAATCGAGCCGAACTCGAAAATTACCTTAAGGAATTCCGGAAAGAAGTTAAAGATCAGGGTTAGATTAATCAAGAATAACGAAAATCCCGCTCCGGAAATTGATTCTATGGTTTTGCTTTACAAGTAAGGAGGGAAGCGTATGGATTTGACGAAACGTTACATTCACTTTCAGCGAATTTACGGATTCGGCGAGGGTCAGCTGAATTTCTTGAAGAACCTGATTAACATCACAGGAACCCTGCAGGTTCTCAATTTCATCAAGCTATACTTCCCGGAGTATGCACCCACGTTTTTAATGCTCGCTCCGGTTGCAGTCGTAACATACATCGTAATCGGATATACTATCGGCACGATTCTCGACAAGAAGTTCAAAATGGTAAATGAATCGAAACGATGGGACAACGAAAGGGATCCGGCTATCAGGGAGATTTTAGAACGGCTTAGAAGAATCGAGCGACAGCGCCTTTAAATTAGAAATGAGCGTGAATTTGAGACATTTAATGTAGCCCAAAGGAGTTAGAAATAGTGCGAAATGGAATTCTCTAAATCTCCGAGAAAGTTGCATGTCTGAAATGAAAAGTAAACCATTTCTTTCAATGAGAGAAAACGCACATTTAAGGAGAGAGGCCAATTTTTAGCCTCCAAAATCTCGAAATCCGTTTAATTTTTAAGTATTCAAAATCATTCTTGAAACATAGGAGGTTAATATGTTAGGAGGAATTCTATCAGGAATAGGTGCCGGCATAATCTGGAACATAATCGGATCCATCAGGTCGAAGGAGAAGCTCGGAGAAGACTTTGAATACAACCCGAAGTGGTTGTTAAAAACAGTTTTGATCGGAGCCATAATCGGAGGCTACTCCGTGATTAACGGAAGCCCTGTGGACATTGAAGCGGTGACCATCTTGAATGCGTCGCTGATGAATACGCCTTTGGTAGCCGTGATCGACAAAATCGTGAATATAGTCTGGGACGGCCTTTTAAAGCTCTTTGGAGTGCGCTGAAGATCGGCCCTTTAAAAGGCGAAAAACTGAAAAAAAAATAAGAAGAAAAACGATTACTTTCTTTCTTTTTAATTTTTTTTTTCTCTCTTCTTTAGCGTTCTGCTTCCCTAATTACTTCCAGAACTTCTTCTCTCGTGATTATGCCGCGCTTGAGATATCCTTTAAGCAGGGAGAGACACATTATCTTTCTAAATAAAATCGGATTTTCCTTTCTCCATTTCTTTCCTCTCAGATTTATCTTTTCCTTGTGCCGCTGGTAACACCGCTTCATTCGTTCCCTATGCTTGTTCCTAACTTCTTCTGAAACGTGATAAGCTACCGTATCTTCGTGAACACCGAACAACCTCGCTATCTTTAAGTATGACCATCCCTTCTCGAATCTCAGCTTTCGCATTTCAATTTCCATTTCCTTCGTGACCTTCGGCATATCACTCCCTCGTTATTTTTACGCGAAAATCCTCGAATTCAAACTCGAGGGTCGTTCGCTTTCGCTTCGCGGGATTTTCCTGTTTCGATTGCGCGACTTGCTTCTTTCGTCTCTTTTTGACTTTCTTGAGCTTCGCTTCTGGGTTCAACTGATATAAAGAATGGTCTCTCTTCGAAACTTCGCACTTCGTGGCATAGGGCAACCTCTTCAGGTATCCTCGCTCCGTCATTATCGATAGCAATGCTCCTGTGTCCTTTAGAGTCTTCCCCAATGCTCTCGCTGCTTCGTGAATGCAGAATGTCTTCACGCTGGAATTCCACTTCCGCTTCGCAAACTCTAACATCTTCTCGGTCGCCGTCTCCATCATCAACACCTCCTCTTTCTTTAACAAGAGCATGATTAATTTTCATCCGCTTCGATTATTTCTTTCCTCAATCGCCTAAGGAATGACCTCAATTCTTTATGGAATTCTTTATCCTGCTTGATGATACCTTTAATCATACTTTTCACCACGCTTTTCTTGTATTCGAGCTTGTGCTTCTTTCTCCATTCCTTATTCCTTTCGAGGATTTTTTTCGAGTTTTTCTTCTGCCATCTTTTCACATACTCCTTGTAGCGCTCCGGATCTTCGTGATATTTCAATCTTTCGTAGCAGGCCTTGCACAAGCCTTTCGCGTGGACCTTCCTATCCTTGTGCGGACATTTAATAATCTTTTCCATTTTTCATCCCCTCCGTGAATAAACTCCTCGAAAAATATGACGCCGTCAAGATGCTTGATTGCCTTCCAAATTCTATCGACTGCGGAATGAACTTCGCTCAGGCTAATTCCGCCTTTAAATGCCTCGACACATGACACTACCATCGGGTAATACAAATCGCTTACTCCGAGTTGATTCAAATATCCTTCGAGATAATCCTGATATCTTCGGAATTCAACCCTCTCTTCAAACAATTTCTGCATGCTTTTCATTCTACGAATCCTCATATTTCTCCCTCAATTTTTTCGTTACTTCTAAGTCTTCCGTGCTCTCGATCTCGGACTTGATTTCCTCCGGAATGTCGAATTCTGCTATCACTTTCTCGTCTATTCCCTTGTAGAGAATGTCTTCCGACATTTGAGAGCGCGAAAGAACTTTCGCATTCAACCAGTAAATATATTTTCCTTTGTCCACTCTATCGGAGTTAATCAAATTCATCTTGGCGAGCTCCTTTCCATACGTTCCAACTTGCCGAGTTGACAGCCCAGTCAGCTCGGCGATTTCAGCTCTTGACAATGCATCTTCTTTGTCCTCCGGCAGAACTTTCAACATCTTGTATGCTTCCCTGCTTAATTTCGTTGACTGGGACTCGGATATGGACTTCCACAGGAGCTTCGCGAGTTCGAAATCTTTCCTCAACGCCACGATGTATCTTCCTGCATACGGGCGTTTAAACTTGTTCGCATAAGCAATTGCTTTCAATAAAACGAGAAAGCATGGATAATTCCTTCTGTCCTGCAAAAGCGGGAATGAAATTTTAAACGGAATAATTACGGGCTCAACTTCTTCTGTTAAAATGTTGAAAACGTTCTTCGCAATTCTAAATTCCTTTTCCTTTAAAATTTCCCTTTCCCTCGAGTGCCTAATCAACTCGTCGAGGTATTTCTGAACTTTCTTGTCTTGTTCAATGCTTTCATCAACATTCGCCACGATAAACCTGTTCTTCACTTGGTCGTCTTCAAGCGGTGTTACTGAAGTGAGCCAAATGGAATAAATCATATCGGGCTTCATGTCGAGAAACTTCCTGTGCTGGTCTACAGTCCAATGCCTCGGAGTGATGTTGCCGTGCTCGTTTCCCGCGAAAGACTTTAACATTCCATAGAACTCCTCGTTATTCGCCTGGACGTCATCTATAAAGATAATCTTGTTCTCGCTTAACTGACCTGCCATCCAAGCGTAATAAAATGACATCGGAGAAGCTGATTTCAGAACTTCATACTTTCCCTGCGGAACAACTGCGGCAAGAACCGAAGAACACAAACTCGACTTGCCCTTTCCTGACATTCCGCATGGATAAAAATGCAACGTCCTCGTTTCAATCCAAGGAGTTAGGCCTATTAAAATGTTTATCAAGATGAGGTTTTCATCGCCGACGTGAAACTTGCTGGCCGCCTTCAAGAAATAATCGAGAATGTCTTCGTTTTCTATGACTTCCGCTTCTTCCTCGAATAAGAGAAAATCTTCGGGAATTAAGGTGTTGAGATTCCTTAAGTAAAGGCTCGGATCCCTTTGGGGATTCGGCGTTACCACTAAAATCCCGCCTTCTTCCTCGCTTATCGTTATCAAGCCTATATCGTTCAGCATCTCGAGAATCGCTTCAAATGAATCCCTGTCAATGCCGCTTCGCTCTTCAAGGATTTCCATCGTTTTGCAAGTGCCGCTTAAAATTAGCCTTAATACTCGCCTTACCATCAAGCAAGTTATCATTCTTTGCAAGCTCATTTCACAACCTCTTCAATCTATATCCACAATACCTACACTTTACCGGGGCCTTCGTTTTGAAGGGAATCAGGGCTCCACAATAGTTGCACTTCATCACTTTCCTGTCTTTCAGATAAGAAACGTGAATAACCCTTCTAATCGGAATGAATTTATGATATTCCACTCTTCCTCGCTTGTTCACGACTCCAACCTTGACGATATCGCCATCAAGAGAGGAATAGCCTATCACTTTTGCTTGATTCCCGTCTTCATCGAGGTAGATAACTTCGGCTCTCCATTTGCTGTTCCAAACCCAATCTGCTGGCCTCATGCTTTCTTCACCTCTTCCTTCTTCTTGACCTTCACGATTTTGTATCCCTTTGCTTCGAGAATTTTGATGACTTGGTCGACTCTTAGATTCATCTGAAGGATGTTCACTTGCTTTCTGATTTGCGTTGGCGAAATCTTTCCGAGCAGCTTGTTTTGGAATTCGAGCTGCTCTCGAATTTCCCTCATGGCACTTATTCTCGTTGCGGAAAGGTCTCCTTCCTTTTCCAGCTCGTTCACGAATTTCCAGAGCTTGTCGTTTAGCATCCTGAGCTGGGCTACCGAATTCAGAATTTCCTTTTCCACTTTCGCTCGGGTTTCTGGATGATGCCTTAAATAATCTCCGATTTCCTCGCTGTGCTTGTCAAGCCATCGCTTGATATCCATGACGTTCAGGTTCTCGCTCACTTCTGGATTCAGGATTTCAACGATTTGCTGGTATGACTTTCCCGCTGCCCTTAATTCCCTAACACGATCCGCCAGGCCAAGCCTTTCAACTTTTAACTGCCTCCTCATGTTTTACCTCCTTCAAGCTTTTTTCCATTTTGATAATCGTGTCCTTGTTAATCCACATTATTTTCTTCAGGGTTTGAATTTTAATGAAATCTCCTTTCTTTTCGAGGAGATTTCCTCTAATGGAACGAACTATCTCTCCGTCCTTAAAAACAACCTTAACGAGCATCCTTATCACCCGACTTCTCCTTGAAAGCGGACTTCAGCTCGGAATGCATAATGTCGTCTAACAGCATGTCAATCTCATGAACTGCAATCTTGATGTTCATCAACTGCGTCTTTATTTTACTGAACTCCGGGAAGATGGTTATTTTCTCGATTTCTGATTCCTTCTCCACCATCTTCGCCATCCGCTTGATTCTTTCCTCGGATTTCATAGTGAACTCCTCTTTTCGTCAAGCTTTCTCGCCATTATCGAGAACAACTTGACAGACAGGCACTCGAAAAGCAACTTCGCAATTTCGAACTCAGCTTGGGTCCTGTCTTCGAAGTTCAAAGGACGAATTCCCGAAGTCACTTCGTCGAAAATTTCCTGTGCATCTTCAAGAGCCATTTTGAAAGCCCGCTTGTTGAACTCTCTCACTTCCGAGATAGCGGACTCGATTTCTTCCGCGTTCAACTTCACGAATTTCCATTCATTTCCTACTTTTGTCATTTTTCCCAACATAATCACCACCTAAAATCTCATACAGCATGATTACCTTCCTCATGCTCAGGTGAGAAAAACACAACCTGAACTCGAGAGGAATCTTAAGCCATCTTTCGTATAAATCGAAAAACTTCACGTTCACCTTCACTCCGGGCTTGATTTCCTTCAACATAAGCATATCCGCAACCGTGAGCGCTTTATAGTCCCTTTATGACCCATCTGCGGATTTTAGGGACTGTGGGTCGGCTTACCTTGAAAAGGGAGGCGCGCTTCGGTTAAAGCGGTGCTTTTAAACAATTCTAAACTTCGTTCCCTCTCTTCGAATCGCTCCGAGATTTCGAAGAGCTTTAAATTCGTCTTCGTTAATGCCCAACTTCTCCATTATTTCTTTCTTCGAGCCGATGAAATTGCTGTTCTTCATTTCAACAATAGTGGAAGCGGGAGAAGAGGCAGATCCCTTCTCCTTCTTCTTTGCTTCCTTTTCTTTCTGCATTATCTCCACCGCTTCAACCACAGTGTAACTCCTGACCACTCTTCCGCCTCTCCTTTCTTCTTTGACCATTAACTTGATGGTCTTGTCCTTCAGGGTTCCCCACTTTGCTCCAACCACGCAAAGCTGACCCCAAAGGGAGTTTGTTGTTCTTCCCTTCGTGATGCCCCAAGAATAACGCTCTCCGTTAACTTCGATTTCGTATCTGACTTTGTCGAGGATCTGCTCTTCTCCTCGGATGACCAACCTGCTTTCGTATTCCTCTCCGTCCGATAGAAACTTGACTTCATGCACGCCAACTGTTGGATTCCACCAAGGAAGCCTTTGTCTTCCCGCTTCGATTTTGGAAACTTCGGCTTTGTAGTCCATATTAACCTCCATCTTAATTGAGCCCTTTAAGTGCTACTTAGATTCGGAAAATCCCTGAGTTTCGGCTGCTTGAGAAATCGCACACGTTAAAACTGCGTCTTCTGAATGCTCTCTTGCTCATCACCATCACCTTCTAACAAGGGCAGTTTAAAATTTAACTTGGTTATTTATAAATTTAGCACTCCCTTTAAAAACCGCAAAACGTCACGACTTTTACTATCGTGTCATCGTATCCGATATAAAACTCGTAGTCGTAATTCAAATTGTTGTATGACTTTCCAACTTCCAAGACAACTTCGGTGTCGTCTTGCGGTTCGATGTAAACAATTCCTCTATCGCTTGTTGGGAATGCCGCTATTGTGTGAGCTGCATTCGGATACATGATGTATACTGGACACCCGAAGATTCCTTCCTTCAACGCATTCTTCAGCAGTGTTGCCGTGAAATCGGTGCAGTCAAACTCGTCCTCATCATACTCCAACTGGTCGGTTTTATCTCTTCTGATGAAATCCATAACTCTCTTATAACTTGCATTTAATGGAATGGCATCCTTCGTGTGCCTGCACTCGTAGAGCTCGTCTATCGCATCATCATACTGTTTCAACAACTTGTGATACGAAACATTCAATCTCTGATATGACTCCTCGAGAGTCGCTTTCTCACTTGTCAAATTTGCGACTTGTTCCTGCAATTCCGCCCTTAAATTGCTGTCGAAATCACAGTATTCCATTAGCATCATTGCTACGAACACCAACTCAAACATCATTAGAACCGTGAGTAATTCCTTCATTTCCATCCCTCCTTTCGCTTAAAAATTGAGAGATAAGAAGGAAAAAAAAAGAAAGGAGACCTTTAACCTAACCTATGTATGTTTCATCGGTTAAAGGCCTTGCTGCCGGATGATTGGCTGCTTGCCTTCTTCTCCTTTCCAATTCTTCCCTCATTCTTTCAAGTTCGACTTCTGTATTCACGAAGTTGCCTTCGCAGATTTCTTCCTCAATCCTTTCGCCTCTCCATATCTTTATGAAGTTCACGAGTGCATTCACGACTTTCTCGAAATGCTCTTCTCTCGTTGTCCTGTTTATTTCTATTGCGAATGCGTCCCTTTTCATTCCTGATGCCCGCTCGATGAGATAACCTCCCGGATATACTGCTTCGAAATCTACTTGGAGACCTTCTTTCGCAAATGCTTTCGCACATGCGAGAACAATCTTGCCTTTGCAAGTCGGGCAACCCGCTTTTCTTCTAAACTCTAAATCCACTTGAGGCCTCAAGCCCACAGCTTTCTTTTCTCTCATGTCTCTGAAATACCTGAAACCTTCGTTGAACGAATTCATAAACAAAGGCCCAACATCTGCTATTCCGTGAATGTCTATTATCAACTTTGGGTTTATGCTTTCGATTTTGTCAAAGAAAGCCTTCTTGTTCTTCGCATCCGCCTCGAATAAATTCGGTCGCTTGTTCATGTCTGTCAAACTCTCGTTTACCAACACTGCACAATTGACCCGTTCCTGAACCGCCTTTGCAATCTCCTCGCAATACTTCTCTTCGTCGAGGAAGATTTGGAAAGGTCTGACACGCACTTTCAGAACCTTCTTGTGCTGGACAACCAAAAGCACGTCCGTCTTCGTTTCCTTCCTCTCTTTCTTAGGCATAGTTTACCTCCTTGTTTTTAAGATTGAAAGCAGGCTTTCACCGCCTTCACAATCTCAGAGCATAAATTGATAACCAACTCTCTCATTTCCTTGTTGTATCTAACCCTGTTCGTTAATTCGATGCGAGCATAGTTGCTTTCCCGCTTCAATCTCGATTGGAACGGAAGTTCGGTGCTTATCTTGAAGAATGTCCCCAACGTCATTGCAAATGCTTGGGTTTTCGTCTTGTCTTCAACGAATACCTCGATTTGCTCGTCCCTGTCAAGCACTCCTCCGATTTCGAGAAAGAGCGCTGCTTTATCGGGAAGCCCGTCGTATGAATTGCAATACTTGGCACCTGCTCGCTTCGCAATCTCGTAAGCAATCAATCCTGTGAACTCCTCGGTTTTGTAATCTTTTGCAATCACGTAAACTTCCATACTTCACCTCCTGATTTGAAAGAGTGAAAGATGAGAATAAATAAAGAAAAGAAAGAAAAGAAATGAGAGGCCTTAAATGACCTCTTCAATTTGCCTATCTCCGAGAATCTTCTTCGCCACTTTCAAATCGCTCGGATCCTTGATTCTGCTGAGTTTGCCTGTTTTTATCGCTTCTATGAACGCTTTCGTTCTCTGAATTTCTTGGTATTCTTTGCTGTTCTTGCCCCTCTCTATTATCTCCAAGATGTCGTTCATGCTCACCTTCTTCACCGGAACCTTTGGAGACTCGATTTTCACGTCGTCGATGTAGCTTTTCTCGTCGCTCAAGAGCCTGTTCGTCAAATTCTTCAGAGTTCCGATTGTTTTCTTCGACAAGAACTCCGACATCGTTGTGTATTTGAGAAACTCAAGATAATGCTCGACTCGTTTCCTGTTCTTCGTTTCCATCTTCTTCAGTTCCGCCTTCAACTCCTTTTCGATTCGCTTCAGGTGGAGCGCAACGTAAGCCGAATACGGAACTAAAACCGCTTCCGAACCCAAGAACACCCAATACTTCCCGTCTGCTCCGAACTCTGTGGCTTGATGATAGTTTTCCTTCAAATCGAATGTTGTCTTTCCGTTGTAATGGTTAATCCACGCTGTTTCTACTGCCAACAGAGTTAACAAGTGATAGAAATCCGTGCTTGGCGGAATTCTGTTTTCTACTGTCTTGTGCTCGTTCCAAGTGTATGCGTGGAAAAACCTGTTCAATGGATAGTCCTCTTGGAGATGGTAGAACTGGTAATATCCTCTCGAATCTCTCGCTCTTCCATCTGCATGTGCTCCTGATTTTGCATTTTGCGCTAACAATTCCATCAACGTTTGGCTTCCGTGAAGGCATCGCAAGAGCTGGGTCGACTCTTTCGCTCGAAGACCTTTCGGCTTTCCAACGTGAATGTGTCCCGAACAAGGACTCGCAACCCTTGGCAGCCTTCCGATGAACAAAATGCAACTGGTCGAAGAGCTCCCAACCACCGCATCTTTCACCTTTCTAAACACTTCGAAACATTCATTCATCAACTCGTTGTAATCAGTGTTAACCGCAGTAGCATACTCCGCACACGGCGTCGCATCCCTGTAGAGCCTTCCCGGCACCCTTAAAGAATCCAACTTCGGGTGCCAAGATTCAAAGACTCCAAACTGAATAATGGGAAACTCTATTTCAAATCCGAAACTTTTCACCCTCATAATCAATAAAATCCGTAGCGGCCTGGGTAATAGCTCGGATGCACATATTCCGAAATTGCTCTGTTACCGTATTTCCTGATTTCTTCCATGAAATCTTCCCACTTGTCTTCGGGAATCTTGTAGAATTCTCCGAACTTCTTGAATTTCTTGTCGAGTGCCTTTCTGAGCTTCTTCTTGATGTCGGTTTTGAATTTAATGAAATAAAATCCCCTGTGTTTGAAGAAAATCACTCTTCTGTAATACGATACCAAGTCCATGTATTCTGACTGTACTTCGTGCTCTTCTTTCTCGATGATTAACCTGCTGAATCTGAAATTGTCTTCGAAGACCTTCGCTGAATAGAGAACGTCCTGCTTTAGCGAGGTTGTGACGTGCTCGAATTCCTTCTTCTCAATTGGAATGATGTTGAAAAGTTCCCTTCTGTGAGTGAACGCCGATGAAATCGCTTCCTCAGTCGATGCAAAAACCAACAGCTTTCGCTCGGGACAATATCCGACGTGGAGAGGCATTCTTTCCTTGTATGCGTAAAACTCTCCCGTTGCTTTGTTGAATGCAAGGATTGTCATGTTGCCCTCGAGAATTTTAAGGGCTTTTTCCAATCCTTCGGTTTCTGCTATTCTCAGAATCGCATACGAGTCCGTCTCCACTTCTTCATCTATGCCCTTGTGATACAACCAACCTATCTTTTCGTTTCTGATGCTTCCGTTATGCACTAAGATGAAATTCTCTGAAATCAAGGGGTGATTGTTTTTGTTTTTCTTCGGATTGCCCTGCGTTGGAAGCCTTGTATGCAACAAGAACAACCTCGCATCCCAATAACTGTCGATGAATTTCAGAAACTCCTTGGACTCGACGAACTCCGATGCAGTTATCGGCCCTTTTAGGGTGAATGCCTTGAACTCGTTTTTTTTCTTGTCGTGATACACCGCTGAAACTCCGGTCGCTTCTTTTCCTCTTTCTTCCAGTTTGAGCAAAATGTTCGTGACCGTTTCCTGCAATTCTGCCTTCTTGTTATTGCCCAAATTAATTATCGCTCCAATGCCGCACATTTTCCAATCCCTCCTTCTTTTTATCCTTAAAATAAGGACAATTAAAAACCATTTTCCGCTCCTATCTTCTCTTTATCCGAAAGGCTCCATTTCTTCAATTTGCTTTTATGAACCCACAATAACACATACATATACTTCCGAAAAACTGAAACGAGATACTTACCCTTTTCATCAGGTCCGCATAATACCTCTCCCTTGGTTCCCTCGGGAAGGACTATCACAAAATCTCCTTTTTTGAACTTCATCTCGGATCACCTATCCTCGAGCTATCCTTCAAGCGATTTTTCCCTTCCTCTTCTAAAATCAAATCCCGAAAATGAACTGGATAGTGTCCCACTGGAAATACTCGCAGAACGTAAAACGTCATATCTTTCACGGTGATGCGCTCCTCAACTTCGCCGTAAAATCCTGTCATTTCTTCGTAGAACTTCATCAAGTTCCAGCGCCCTTTCGCAAACTTCTCCAATTTCCTTCTAATTTCCGCATCTCGAGCTGCCCAAAGAGAGTATCCATTGTCCTCTATCTTGACAACGTCTCCCTTCTCCATCTCAAACACCTCCTATTCTCAAATCGTCCTTCAATTTCGGGTTTTTCTCCACTCTGTCCAAATCAAAAACATGAACTGCAAACACGCCTAACGGAAAAACCTTCACGAAACAGAAGGGGAAACCTTCAATTCTTTCAAGCCGAACGACCTTTCCTTGCCATCCCTTCATTGATTCGTAAAACGACTCCATTGAAACCATAGTTCCCCTGTGCCATCTCTTCAATGCCTGCTTAACCCTCGGATAAGAAAGAGCCTTTAAAGTGAAATGATTGTCCGCAATTAAAACTTCATCTCCAACTTCAATCGGCATAATTCACCTCACTCTTCGGACAGGCATGTTTTATCCTTCAAGAGCTGATTTTTGCTCACAATCATCAAATCCTTTCGGTGTATTGGCAATGTTCTGCTTCCGAACTTTACTGCTGCGAAGATGTGTCCGTTGATATTGTAAAGGCCGATTACATGGCCAAATGCATACTTGTATGCGTCGTAGAGCCTTTTGAAATCCGCTTCAGAATAAAGGACATCCGTCAAGTTCTCTGCAACTAAACCAGCCCTTACTCGAGCGCTTCTAACAGCTCGAGTGGAGAATGTCCGCCTGTAAAACTTAACCAAATCTCCCACTTCCAGCATTCATATCACCTCCCGAAAAGAAAACATCAGAATTTCCTGAATTATCCAGATTCAAACCTTCTCGCAAACTGCTCGATTCTTTCAGATATGCTTTCTCCTTTTCCGACTAAGAACCTATAAGTCACGGTTTTATCATCTATATGTAGCAGTTCCACTTTTCCGCGATTACTTTCTAAAAGTATGCCCGATGCCTTTAATTTCATCAACCTTTCCTTGAATTTCTTTAGGTTCATAATCAACCACCTCACTCTTCCAAAAGAACATCATCAGAAAGCTTCAAAGGCTCGATGTCATTCTCATGGACTACGAGAATCCTTTCAACACCTTTCCATTCCGAAAGCGAAACCCAACATGCTGAAAATGGCTTCAATATTCTCACAACCTTCCCAATCTCTCCAGTTTCCTTCAATCTAACCATATCTCCAATCCTGAATTTCATAATCACGCCTCGCTTAGCTTTAAGTTCGCTTTCAGAATGGATGCGTGTCCCTTCCTGGTGTATCTCACATCTCGAGAATGAACTAAATAAAATCCAATTGGAGAAACCCTCACAACGTAGAAAAGTTCCTTCCCAATCCTTTTCTTCTCCAAAACTGTGCCAGCAAAACCCGGCATCTGCTCGTAAAACAATGCGTAAGGATGTCCTACTCCCACTTCATCCATTTTCTTCCTAACTTTCTCGTTTAGCATGGCTCTAATCGTATTCCGATTGCTCTTAATTAAAACAACATCTCCAACTTCGATCGAGCTCATGAATTCACCTTCAAATTGCCAAAATTCAATAAGTATAACAGTGTTATACTTCCACGCTTGCTATCGAAAAACCCGTTTAGTTTGCACAGTTTGTTTTGCTTGCAAATCAGCCTTAAAGAAATTTTACAACTTCCCTTCATATCGAAAACACCTTTTAGTTTGCTCAGTTTTCAAGCTTTCCCAGATGTCTACTGATGAGTGTGTGATATAAAATTTAATATAGAACTGAAGGGTGCTCTTGCTATCGTTTTTCCTGCAAGAACACCCACAAAGTATTTAAATACAAATACCGAAATATCTTATTTATTTGTGCTAATACTCCGTAATCCAATCCTCCACTGTCTTCTCCGCTACCCATCCGTAAATGTAGAAAACCACTGGAACTGCAATTGCAATCCAAATTGCAAGCATTACTGCGAAGAAGATTTCTGATGTAGTTTCATATACTACTCCAAGAGCCACTGTAATAATCCAGAACGGAACTGCCAAAATGTTCGAAACCACTGGAATTAAAAGCCCTCTTGCGAATCTTCTCCAATACCTGTCTTTAATTTTCATACTCTTCCTCCTTATTCTTCATTTTCATCATTTCAATCAAGTATTCGCTCACAAATAACTTCAAAGCTGCATTTCTATTCTTGATTTTCATCATTTCAATTAAGTATTCACTTATGAATAACTTTAAAGCTGGATTTTTCCTCATTCTCGAACACCATTCTGCTTCCAAATTCCTTTTAAATTCGACGTTTTAGCAGAATGTTATTCAACTTCTCGTTTAACTGTCTCAGTTCACTTAAAAGAGAATCGTCCACTTCTGTTACAAGCACGATGTTCTGATTGTGCTCGTATTCCTCCACCATTTCCCTGAATTCCTCTGTTCCCTCTTCTGCCTTTGTTTCCACAATGTCGAACTCTATCTTTCCTGTTGGTTCCCAGTATATTGTAATTAAATACGCTTTCATTTCATCACCTTCCTTCGTGTTCTTCAATGACTTCTAAGTCTTCTAAGTCTTCTAAGACTTAGAAGACTGTTATATATAATATATATATATATAAACAGTCTTCAAAGACTTCAAAGTCTTCTAAGACTTCTAAGACTTTACAGACTTCTAATGCTAAGGCAATTGCCTTAGACTTAAAAGATATACTTCATGTTTTAATTGCTTCCAAGAGCTACGTCAGAGCAGAGCAAACCGCCTTCATTGCCTACCATCAAGTGAGAACTTCCAATGAAATCATTGTATTCATCCGCTGCATCTGCACTGATGTCCTTCCAGCTGGGGTCATTGCGGATTTTCCTGAACAGGCCACTTTCGTCGTAATCGCCGATTACCACGATTTTGTTTCCTGCCCACCTTCCGCAGAATCCCAGCTCGCTCGGTTCATCTCTGACATCTCCTCCGCCCAGCTCGTTGCTCTTCCTGAGCAGGTAGACCAAAAGACCTGGAAGGTTGCTCGCACAGATTTCCCACAGCTTCGCTCCGTATCCGAGACTGTGCGGGTCGATATACTCCTTCCTATCCAAATTGGCGATAAGAAAATACTGCCCCATCTTCACACCTCCATTATCTTCCAAAATGAGACTTGATCGCTTCCCTCGCTTTCTCCTTCGGGAGCTCTCTCAGATTTGCGTATCTTTCATCGAGCTCCCTGTGAACGAACATAGGCCTCTCGTCTGCAAGCAGCATAATGAACTGCTTCCAGGTTCTGCTTCCTTTTGCCCTGAGAAGCCTCGCGTACTCTTCGTCCTCCAAAACAATTCTAATTTCTTTCATATTTTATTATTAGAAAGTGAAAACTTAAATACTCACTCACACATATATATATGACCCTGTGAAACCTTGAAAACTGTGCAAACTGAACGTCATAATCAACATCATGCGAACACAAAACACCCTTTTGCAAACTAAATCCCAAAACCGATAGCAAGGTCTGCTTTCCTTCGTGATTTGCAAACTAAAACAAACTGGAAAATTCTTTACTGCAGAGTGAGAAACCTGATGAGTTTCATGTTGCTCCTCGTGACTGGCTTGTTCGGCGACGCTTTAACTTTATACACGCACACTTCGATGTAATCGGTTTCCGCACTTCCGATTACTTCGTAAAAATACGAGATGAAGTTGGAGAATTTCCTGTTGTCGCAAACTCCGTAACCCAGCTTCGCCATTTCCTCGCCGTTTTCCCTTTCTCGCTTTCTCTTGCACCAGTAGATGAAATTGGCCGCTGTGTAATCCACGTCCTCAAACGGTCTCGGCTTCAACCACTCGAGAAACTGCTTGATGTCCTCGATTACTTTATCGGGACTTCCGTCGGAATGCCTGTAAATTCTTCTCCTTTCGACGTGAACGTTGCCCTTTCTGTCCTTCCATCTACCTACGAAATCGATTTGGCAGTGGGTTGACATTTCAATCGCCTCCTTTCCTTAATGCGTTAGGGTTAAACTTCACTTAACAGATTTGGCGTTAAAATGCGTTAAATTTCACGTTAATTAACATTAACTTGCGTTAAATTCGGCCCTTTAAACGTTACAAAACGATAAAGATAAAAAAAAATAACATATAAATACTGTGAAAATTATACGTTACGCCTTCTGCTCTCTGATGTGCTTCGTTATGAGGCTTCTTATGAACTCCTCGTCGTCTTTATACATTCCCGTCGCTACCTGCTTCTCGATATACTTCTTCTGCGCTCTCGTCACCTTGATCAAAATCGGCACTTCAGCCATAATTTTCACCTCCTTATAATTCTTGAATCAAAAACCTTCTTCTTCTTGCTATTTGAAGATGGTTCTTACAGGCGAAATACACTTCTCCTGTCTCTTGGTCAACGCACTTTGCCACCACTTTGTTGAAACAACGTGGAATTACTTTTCTATTACGACGGCAAATTACTATATCGCATTCCATAGAATCACCTTCCTCAAATTCCTAAAAGATAGCACGCAATCAATGCTCCGTAATAAACTAAATGAACCAAGATAAAAGCTTTGCAACAAATGTGGTTCAAATCCCTGAAGAACAACCTGAACTTCGGCGAATCCCAAAAGTGAATCTTCGTTACTTCCAGCATCATTGGTTTTCCTTCAACTTTGCACGAAAGAAACTCGGCCATAATTTCACCTCCCTACTTGAACATAAATTTCAACGATTTGAGTGCTCTCTCGTATAGCTCGCCCCGCTTAAATGTTCTTTTGAATGCTCTTTCTTTGATTTTGTTGATGTAGAACTTTCGGAATTTTCTAAATCCTCTCATTTCCTTCAATTCTCTGAAAAGACCTTTCGCCTGTCCTCTTGAAATCCCGAAGAAATCCGCTAAACACGTTGGAGATGGAAGATAATCCCACTTCTCGATTTGCTCGATCATTTCCTGCTTGAGCTCTCGGGGAATTCTTGGATATCTTCTTGTTGGAACTTTTCTCGCTGGCTTCGTGTATTCGTTTATTGTCAATTCCCATGCTTCTTCGAATGCGGCAATCAACTTTTCCATATTACTTCCCTCCT
>Ga0180300_10000579_pt1 | contig 16286 bp, 14 predicted proteins | sample GuaBasSediGuay15_FD_121798 | JGI IMG/M metagenome (GOLD analysis project Ga0180300, IMG submission 121798) | Subseafloor sediment microbial communities from Guaymas Basin, Gulf of California, Mexico - Guay15, Core 4569-2, 21-24 cm | ecosystem: Environmental > Aquatic > Marine > Hydrothermal... | reverse complement strand
CAACTTAGCCTGTTTTTGTTCTTGAACGTCTTGTCGATCTCCTTGTTGATCTTCTTGGGTTTCTTGTGGTTGATCAACTGCTTCCTTTGCCGCGTCCATCCCTTTCTCATCCCAAGGCTGGGCTGAAGTTATGGATGAAGCTAGTACCATTAACAATCCAACCAACACTAGCACTAATTTTAACCTTATTTCCATTTCAATCACCAAGTAAATCTATTGAATTCATTAAATATAAGCATACTTTTAAAATACTTTTAAAGTAAAACTTAAAAAAGCAAAATAAACTCCTTTAAAACTTTACAAAACTTTATGACTCTTCAATTTACTTCAAAAAGTAATTTAAACCGAGTTCTAAAATAGAGAATATGAAGTTGCTTGCGTTACTATCTTCGGGAATAGACTCCCCAGTAGCATGTTACCTAATGTTGAAGAAAGGATTTGAAATTGAGTACTTACACTTCTCAAATTCAAAGTCAACGGATAAGATAAAAAAAATTGTTAGGAAATTAGCTGAGTTTGGTGGAACGGATAGATTTTTCCAAATGCCTCATTCAGAAATGATGAATAGGATATTAAGCTTAGAATTTGATAGAAAATACACCTGTGTAATGTGTAAGAGGAGCATGTTAACTCTTGCAGAGTTGTTAGCAAATGAAATTGGTTGTGAAGCTTTGATTACTGGTGATAATCTCGGGCAGGTGGCCAGTCAAACGATCTCAAATATTAAGGTTGAGGAAGAATTGATTAAGATGCCAGTTTTAAGACCGCTTATAGGATTTGACAAGGTTGAAACCGTTGACATTGCAAGAAAAATTGGAACTTATGAAATTTCAATTGAGAAAGAAGGGAGTTGTAGATACGTTCCAAGAAAACCTGCTACAAAAGCGAAAAAACTACCAAAGATTGATATTGAGATTTTGCGAAAATTGGAAGTTAAAGAAATAAAGGTTTGATAGTTCTTGTGATGTGCATTTATTTGATCAAATTAAATTAAGAAAGTAAAAATTAAAACTAGCCAACAAAATCTTCTGGCTTTGGAATCTCTAATTTTAGCCCCTTTCTCTGTCTAACTTCCATTACGAACTCTTCCATCAGTCCTTGAGGGACAGGCTCAAACCCTGCATGTTCAACACTCCAGATAGCTTTTCCTGCTGTTGCTGATCTTATTGAGCCTGCAAATCCAAACATCTCTTTAACTGGAGCTTTAGCAACTACTGTGACCATGTCCCCTTCCGTCCTCATCTCAAGTATCTGCCCTCTTCTTCCCTGAACTTCCCTTGTTACATTTCCAAGCATCTCCTGTGGGATTGTTATAAACACTTTCTGATATGGCTCAAGGAGTGTAGGATTTGCTTGTAACATCGCTGCAAAGATAGCTGACCTTACAGCAGGAATCACCTGAGCAGGGCCACGATGAACGGCATCTTCATGCAACTTACAATCGACAAGCTTGACTTTTATCCCCATCATTGGCTCTCTTGCTAATGGCCCAGCTCTCACAGCCTCTCTAAATCCCTCAAGAATCAACTCCATTGTCTCATTTAAATACTGGATACCCTTTGTCACATCACAAAATACGTTTCCTTCATTGTACTCTTGTACACCAGCAGCCTCCTCTTTACTCAAACCTGCCTCCTGCAAAATTCTTCTTCTCTCTTTCTTATCCATCTTCATGTCAACTTCGCCTTCTTTGAATTTCTTGATTACTTCTTGTGGTAATGGTTCAACTACAATGTAGAACCTGTTGTGCTTGTTTGGAGATTTACCCTCAACAACTGGCGATGTTGATATTACAGTTTCCCTAAACACAACTATCGGTGGTGATGTGATAACCTCTAATCCATAATCTCTCCTAATTCTTTCAACCTTAACTTCTAAGTGCAATTCACCCATACCACTGATTAAATGCTCTCCAGTCTCTTCATTCAGTGTTATATGAATTGTTGTATCTTCCTTTGCCAATCTCCTCAAAACCTCAATAAGCTTTGGTAAATCCCTTGGATTTTTAGCTTCGATAGCCATCGTAACAACCGGCTCACTGTAGTGTTTTATTAATTCAAATGGCTCAAATTCCTCCAAATTCGTGCAAGTTGAGCCTGCTACTGCATCTCTCAGCCCAACAATGGCAACTATGTTCCCTGCTGGAACTTCGGAAACTTCAACTCTTCTAGGCCCCATGAACAAGCCAACAGTCTGAATTCTGTTCCTAATTCTCCTATCTACAATATTTAATTCCATACCAGCTTTTAAAGTTCCACTGAAAAGTCTTCCAACAGCTACCTCTCCAGCATGGGGATCAGCAACGATTTTAGTTATCATCAAAGCTATTGGACCTTTAGGATCACATTTAATCATAGCTTTACCAACTTCACCATCCCAATTTCCCTTCCAGATTACTTTTATTCTCTCTTTCTGAGCTTCAATAGGTGATGGCATGTGCCTTATGACCATGTCCAAAACAACCCTATGTAATGGGGATCTCTTTGACAACTCCTTGGTGTTATCAGCTTTAATGTATTCATAAACTTCCTTGAATCCAACTCCTGTATCTTTCATTGCTGGAACGCTCACAGCCCACTTATACAAAGCTGAACCAAATGCAACACTCCCATCCTCTACTTTGAGCATCCATTCTTTGTATTTCTCAGGTCTCATCGATTTAATGAGCTTGTTAACCTCAGTAATGACCTTAATCAACCTTTCCTGCATTTGATTGGCTGTTAACTCCAACTCTTTAATCAGTCTGTCAACTTTATTAACGAACAAAACAGGTTTTACGTTTTCTCTTAAAGCCTGTCTCAAAACGGTTTCTGTTTGTGGCATTACACCTTCTACTGCATCTATTACAACAATGACACCATCTACAGCTCTCATTGCCCTTGTAACGTCACCACCAAAATCAACATGACCTGGGGTATCAATTAAGTTGATTAAATACTCTTCACCTTTATACTCATGAACCATTGAAACGTTTGCAGCGTTAATTGTTATGCCTCTCTCCTGCTCCTGCTCATCAAAATCGAGATAGAGTTGTTGTCCAGCCAGTTCTTCACTAATCATTCCAGCTCCAGCTAACAAATTATCACTCAGAGTTGTCTTTCCATGATCGATATGTGCAACTATGCCCATGTTCCTGATTTTATCAGGTTTCCACATTAGTTCACTAATCTTTTCCATCATTTTCTTTGCTCTTGTCATTTATTATCACCTTGCAGATTTGGCTACCCTCTCAATCTCCTCTTTCTTGGACACAGCATAGCTTTTACTGTCATTGTTTGCTGCAGCAATTATCTCATCAGCCAAGCAAGAAGCTATACTCCTTTTTGATTTAAATGCCGCCCTTCTTGCCCCCTCAGCAAGATTCCTTAAAGCAACATCCAACCTTCTCAAACTTGATGTATCTACTGACTTTGGGACGGCAATGCCACCGTACTTCAACCTTACAATTTCTTCTCTTGGTCCTGCATTAATTACAGCATCAACTAAAACCTGAATGGGATTCTTCTTCGTTCTCTTCTCGATAATCTCAAAAGCCTCTTTAACGATGTTATAAGCTAAGATTTTCTTTCCGGTATTGTGTTCCTTTCTCATAACCTTGTTAATCAATCTTTCCACAATAAACACGTTTTTCTTTGCGAAGGGAACATTTCCGTGCCTTCCATGAGTATGTAATACATATCTTGGCTCTAAGCAGATATAGTTTTTCAAAGCCATATCGTTAACTTCTACCTCTTCAGGATCGTACTTTCCAAAGACAAGTAACTCTTCCTTTGTAAGACCGTATTTCATCCTTTCACCTCAAAGGTTTCTCCTTTCTACCTCTTACAAGCTCTCTGAGTGATGCATTGTTAACCTTAACTACCTTATACCTAACACCAGGAATATCTCCCATACTCCTACCCATTCTGCCACCTATCTTTTCAACAACTACTTCGTCATGTTCATCTATGAAGTTTATAGCTCCATCTCCTGGACAGAATGCTGTTATCTGCTTCCCATTCTTTATTAATTGAACTCTTACAGCCTTTCTTATTGCTGAGTTTGGCTGTCTCGCCTCAATTCCAAGCTTCTCTAAAACTATGCCCCTTGCCATCGGTGCACCTTCTAGTGGGTCAGCTTTCACGTTTAAACCTAAAATCCTTCGTACGTACCTCTTATCACTCCATCTGAATTTTTGCCTGTTTTCCATCAATTTTCTTGCAGCAAATAATCCTCTACCCATCTTATCACCTTTATTTTATTATTATGTCCTCAATATCGTGATGCCTTTTCACCAATTCCTTGGCTTTATTTATATTTTTTCCACCTTTTCCTATCACTAAACCTTTGTACTGAGGGTTAACCGTAACTTGGGCTATTGTTTTACCTTTTCGTTCCATCAACTTTACATTTACATTGATCGGCTTAAAAATATTGGTGATAAATTCTAGAACGTCATCTGAATGCTCAACGATCTCAATCTTTTTACCTATTAGCTCTTTTGCCTTTTCAACGTTTATTCCACCTTTTCCAATAGCCACCCCCATATCTCCCTTTTTAACAACGAAGATTACCTTTTCATCCTGAACTAAGCAGTCTTTAACACTCGCCCCCGTAATACTTTCGAAAAGTGTTAGATATCTAATGCTCTCTGATGATAGCTTTACTCCCATAAAACCACCTTACTGAATGTTGAGGATTTCAGACTCACCGGCATCAACTATTGCTAAGGCTGCAACACTAAAGGGTTTACCGCAAGCCGCTCCCAACTCCATGTTTGTGCCATTAAACGTTACAACTGGTTTGTTATATCTCTCTATCTCCTGTTTAACCTCTTCAGGACAATTTGATGCCATTACTACAAGTTTCGCCTCACCACTCTTCAAAGCCTTAATCGTTCTTTTACTTCCTAAATAAACTTTTCCCGTCTTTAAAGCTCTTCTTAAAGCTTTTTCAATATCTATCTTCATTTTCTACCCCCCAATCTTGCTATTAATTCAACATCTCCTGTTCCAAGCTTTATAGGCTGTCCAACAATTATATTCTCCGTAATACCTCTCAACAAATCTATATCTCCCTTAATTGCAGCATCAAGCAGATTGTTTACTGTCATTTCAAATGCAGCTCTCGCTAAAATACTGTGTTTCTCTCCAGCAACTCCATGTCTTCCGATTTGTTTTAACTCACCATCAGCGGTCATAACATCTGCTACGAGCATTATATGTCTAGCATCAACCTCCAAACCCTGTTCCTCCAACGTTGATATTGCCTCTTTTATTATTGCATTCCTTGCCGCCTCAATTCCTAAAACCTCATAAATTTCATAGATGTTGTTCGTTGTTGTCCTTGCAAAATCAACACCCTTAACTCTCATTATCTTTTTCAGATTCGAACCTTCTGTGTAAAGAACGTATTCATCGTTCTCTCTCCTAACAATAACCCTTCTAATCTCTTTAATTCCAACCAAAACGATATTTTTCAATTTATCAAAAGTATCCATTAAAATCTTAAAGGAGGGTTCAGTAATTTGAATTATCAATTTTCCGTCTTCTTCAACAACTTCAGTTTTCAATCCTTTTTCAATTTTCTTTTTAACCTCCTCAACCTTAATCTGTTTTCTTTGCATCACCTTCTCATCTAAATTAATCACAACCCTCATGTTCCTGATGTCGGTAGCAACATCTGCAATATCTAGAATGTATGTGGCTTCGATTTTGTTAGCTATCTCTCTCGCTTTTTCTCTATCTTTAGCATACTCCTCCGTCAACCTTATGGTCATCATCGGTGTTGAGGGGTTTTTTCTCACATCTAAAATTTCAATAAGTCTTGGTAAGCCTAAAGTAACGTCAATTTCAGCAACACCTGCATAGTGGAATGTCCTCATTGTCATTTGAGTTCCTGGCTCACCCATAGATTGGGCAGCAATAATGCCAGCGGCCTCGCCAGGCTCCATTAAGTTTTTGAGGTACATCTCGTAGCACCTCTCCACAATCTTTTTAGCTGCTGTTTTGTTAATGTTTAATCTTTCTAATTCTGCCTTAATTTCTTCCTTTAAAGCTTCTGGAAGGGGATACTTGTTTAGTATGCTATCGTACTTCATAAAACCACCTGTTCTCACTCTTTATTCAAAACTTCGGCAACTATTCTTTTAACGTCAACAGCCCTACCTCTAAAGCTTTTCATCGCATCGATACCATCCTCACCATATCTGAATTGAACCAACATTCCAGAGGTTTGCTCCCTAACAGTTCCGTCATATTCAATCTTCAAATCCTGTAATGCGTTAATCAACCTCCTCTGTAAATAACCAGATTGAGATGTCCTTACAGCCGTATCAACCAAACCTTCTCTTCCCCCCATCGCATGGAAGAAGTATTCGATAGGTGATAATCCCTCTTTATAACTGCTCTTTACAAATCCTCTTGCCTTTGCCCCTAAATCACCTGGTTTGAAATGGCTGAGTGTTCTGTTTGTGTATGTGTAGCCCCTTTTTATTCTCTCTCCTCTAACAGACTGCTGACCAATGCAGGCAGCCATCTGGGTTAGATTCAACATTGAACCTCTTGCACCACTTACAGCCATTATAACAGCTGAGTTATCCATACCCAAAAATCTTCCTGCAATCTTTCCAGCTTGGTCTCTTGCTTTGCCCAATTCACGCATTATCCTCATCTCTAATGTCTCCTCTAAACTTCTGCCTGGCATTGGCTCCAAATTACCCTCTTTATAGGCGTTAATTAACTTTTCAACTTCCTTTTCTGCGTTAGCTATTACTTCTCGTATTTGGTTAATCGCCTCCTCTGGTATGTCTTCATCATCAATTCCAAATGAGAAGCCTGCGTTCATTATAGCTCTTATGGCAAGTTGGGTCATGTTGTCTATGAACTTCTTTGTCTCTTCATTTCCATACTTTCTTGTTATCTCATCGATTATTATTCCTTTAAATGCTCCAACAGCCCTTTCATCTATTGTTCCCGAGATTAACTCCCCATTTCTGATTACAACGTATGCATCGTATTCACAATTCTCCTTCTTACACTCCTCACATCCCTGACATATTTCAGCCTTAAATTCTATCGTAATGTCTGGCAATATGCAGCTGAATATCTGTTTACCTATCCAGTATCCATCCTCCTTTGGTTCTGGTAATTCTTCGATGTTCAACGGCTTTAGTATTGACATAACTTCTTCCTTTGTAAATTTCTTTGTGCCTCTCGTTAACAAATACAAACCGCTGATGTGATCGTGAATTCCACCTATAATTGGACCTCCAAACCTTGGGCTTAGAATGTGTTCTTGGACAGACATCAATATTTTAGCTTCAGCCTGAGCTTCCAAGCTTTGGGGAACGTGTAGATTCATTTCATCCCCATCAAAGTCTGCGTTATATGGTGGGCAGACTGCCGGGTTTAGTCTAAAAGTTTTATAAGGTAAAACTTTAACGTAGTGAGCCATTATACTCATTCTATGAAGTGATGGTTGTCTGTTGAACAAAACAACATCTCCATCCATCAACTGCCTCTCAACAATCCATCCAGGCTCGAGCATCTCAGCAATTTCTTCTCTGTTTGCATCTAAAACCCTAATTCTCTTTCCATCTTCTCTTATAACATAATTTGCCTTTGGATGTTCAGTTCTCAATATAAACTCTCTCGCAACTTCTATGTTCTTTTCTGTAACAAACAGTGGAACAGTCAGTTCTTCAGCTATAACTTGTGGCACACCAACCTCATTTATACTCAAATTTGGATCAGGGCTTATTACAGTTCTTGCTGAGAAATTAACCCTCTTTCCTGATAAACTCCCTCTAAATCTTCCCTCCTTACCCTTTAAACGCTGTGCTAATGTTTTTAAAGGCCTCCCACTTCTGTGTCTTGCCGGTGGAATACCGCTAACTTCATTGTCCAAATAAGTTGTAACGTGGTATTGCAGTAATTCCCACAAGTCCTCCAATATCAGTTGTGGCGCACCAGCCTCCTTGTTCTCCAAAAATCTCTGATTGATTCTAATGATATCAACGAGTTTATGTGTCAAATCATCTTCACTTCTTTGTCCACTCTCCAAAATTATTGATGGTCTAACTGTAACAGGTGGGACGGGAAAAACAGTTAACACCATCCATTCCGGCCTCACAGCCCTATAATCCATTCCAAAAACCAAAATGTCGTCATTAGGTATTTTTTCCAGTCTTTCTCTAACATCTTTTGGCGTTAATCTATGCTCCCCTTCATAATAGAACGTTGGCTTTTCAAACTTAATCTCAATCTGCTCCTCTCCACAATGGGGGCACTTCTTTATGGCTTTGGTTATCCTGAAAACCTCCTTAACAATGTCCTCAAAATCCTGCCCAAGCCTTTTTCTATTCTCAATCTCGTCTATAAACTTGTCCCTCTTTTCGTCTTTCAACAGAATTCTGCCACATTCCCTGCAAACAGCGTTCAAAATTTTCGCTATAAGCTTTGCATACCCTACATGAATTACTGGGGCAACAAGTTCTATGTGCCCAAAATGTCCTGGGCATTCTCCAGCTTTACCACCGCAAGTCTTACATCTTAAACCAGGATCAATAACGCCCAACTTCGGATCCATTAAACCAGCTTCGATTGGAAAACCATCGTCATCGTAAGTCTCAGGCGTTATAATCTTACCAACACTCATTCTTCTAATTTCATGAGGGCTTAAAACCTCAAACTTTATTGCATTAATTCTTTTTGGAATCATCTCATCACCTACGCTTTATCCCCTAAAACCAATCTTGGGGCCACCATCATTGATTTTAACTCATCTAGAAGCAGCTTGAATGCGTAGCTCATCTCAACCTTATGGATGTTGCTATCATCATCACAGACATGGCAGTAGGCTGTGTGTCTTCTGTAATCGTAGGTTGCCACATGCCCACAATTGCCACATACATAGATTTCAACCTTATCTGATTCCTCAAGCAGTCTGTCTTTTAGCAATAAAGCTGCTCCATGCCCTATTAAAACATCTCTCTCCATCTCTCCAAATCTTAATCCCCCTTTTCTTGCTCTACCTTCAGTCGGCTGCCTTGTTAAAACTTGGACTGGTCCCCTACTCCTTGCATGAATCTTGCTTGAAACCATGTGGTAGAGTTTTTGATAGTAGATTACACCAATAAATATGTCAACGGTAAACTTCTTTCCAGTAATTCCATCGTACATTACTTCTTTCCCAGTATGGCTAAATCCATAAGCCTTCAATATCTCTCTCAACTCTTTCTCCCTCTCTCCATGGAAAATCGTGCTATCTATTCTCTTCCCTTCCAAACTGCCTACCTTGCCACCAATCATCTCTAAAACATGTCCGACTGTCATTCTTGATGGAATTGCATGAGGATTGATTATCATGTCCGGAACTAATCCTGATTCGGTAAAGGGCATATCCTCTTCATTGACAATCAAACCTATAACCCCTTTCTGCCCGTGTCTTGAGGCAAATTTATCTCCTAACTCAGGAATTCTCAAATCTCTAACCCTAACCTTTGCAAGCTTTGAACCACTTTCAGCCTGCATTAAGAAGACTGCATCAACAATCCCCTTCTCATTGCTCCTCATTGTTATTGAGGTCTCCCTCCTTTTTTGTGGAGATATACCCAACTCAGTTGGTTCCTCCAAAAATCTTGGTGGAGATGTCTTTCCAATTAAAACATCATCTGGACCAACTTCAGTTTCTGGGAAGACTAATCCATCTTCATCTAAATGAGCATAAGCTTCAGCACCTCTAAAACCGCTAATATCTGAGCCAGGAATCTCAAACTTATCTTCTTGTCCACCAGGATACCTCATCTCTTCAGTTTCATAAGTTCTAAAGAAGTGTGATCTCCCTAACCCCCTATCTATGCTGCCTTTGTTAAAAATTAGAGCATCCTCAATGTTATAACCTTCATAACTTATTACAGCGACAACAAAGTTTTGTCCTGCTGCTCTTTCATCAAACTTTATCTCTCTTTGGGTATCTGTTGTTACTATCGGTAGTTGTGGGTAATGCAATAAATGTCCTCTCGTATCAGCTCTCCAAGCAAAATTTGCATAAGGTAAGCCTAGGCTTTGCTTAATCATCGCTGCCCCCATAGTATTTCTAGGAGAAGCGTTGTGTTCAGGGTATGGAATTGATCCAGTGCAAATTCCAACGATTAGTGATGGATCAAGCTCAAGATGTGTGTGTTCGGGCGTTAATTCTTCTTCGTAGACAGCAATATACGCATTTTCTTCCTCTTCAGCGTCCAAGAACTCAATTAATCCCATCTTGACGAGGTCGTCAAAACGCAACTCTCCACTCTTCAACTTTTCAATGTAATCATTTGTAACCAACGGCTTTCCATCTTTTACAACAATCAAAGGTCTTCTTGCCCTGCCAGCATCTGTGTTAATTCTTACTTCATTTGAGTCAGGATAATAAGCAACGTTAATCTGGTCGGAAATCTTTCCTTTTCTCCTTAACTCCCTAATTTGATAGGCTAATTTTTCACCGTTATCGTGAAATCCGATTAGAGCACCATTAACATAAACCCTTGTCTTCATTTAACCACCCCTAATCGGCTCAACACCTAAACCGAACAACACATTTTTGATTTCCTCCTCATCACTCCCAACGCTAACCTCAGCATACTCTGCAAAGTTCTTTACTAATCCACAGTTTGGACCCTCAGGCGTCTCTGATGGACATATTCTGCCCCACTGAGTGGGATGCAAATCTCTGGCTTCAAAGTGGGGTTGTGATCTTGAAAGTGGCGATATAACTCTTCTTAAATGAGATAGAACAGAAATGTAATTATGTCTATCAATTAATTGTGAAACCCCTGTTCTACCGCCAACCCAGTTTCCAGTAGCCATCGGATGCATAATTCTATCTGTCAATACATCACTTCTCACAGCTGTAGACATTTTCATTGGTCTCCCTCTAACCTTGGCTCTTTCCAACTGATATTTTACATCTTTAATCAACCTCAAAAAGGCAACTCTGAAGATTTCCTCCATTAAATCTCCAGCCAACTTAAGCCTTTTGTTTGCATAGTGATCCTTGTCATCCTCCAGTCTTAATCCCAATGCTAACTCAAAAATAGCTTCAGCCATCCTCGCTAAGAAAAATGCCTTAGCCCTTCTTGCCTCAGTGTCAGTGCCTAAGTGTGGTAAGAAATATTGATCTAAAACCTGAGCTGCCCTGTTGAGTCTGTATTCTTTGCTCTGACCAGGAGCCACCCTTCTACCAATGTACTCCATTGATTCTTGAGTTGTTTCAACTTCAGCAACTTCAACGTTTTCGAGCATAAATTTCATTATCTCGGGATTGTTGCTCACCATTGTGACGATTTCTTGGTCAGTCTCAACACCTAAAGCTTTCATTAGCGTGACGAGCTGAATTGGTTTTGGGAGTTGTGGGAACGTAACTTCCAGTATGTTGTTCTTTCCTCTCTCAACTACAACTAAAGCCCTATAACCAGCTCTCTGGCTGAAAACTTTTGCAATTTCCAATTTTTCACCATACTTCTCTTCTCTTTCCAACAAAATCTTGTTTGGGGCTAAGTCTTCCAATGTCATTAAGGCTCTCTCACTTCCATTCACAATAAAGTAACCACCCGGATCCAAAGGATCTTCTCCAAGTAAAACGAGTTTATCCTCATAGCTCATGGAGGAAAGGGTGCTTAAGCTCAAGTCCAAATCTGTTCGTGATCTCAAAATCGTATCATCGATGTTGTCGGGATGTAAATTGCAAGCTTTTGATTTCAACATTACTGGTAACATTCCAATCTCAACAAACTCCTCTTCCAATTCCTTACCTTCATCAACAACAACAGTTTGCAAATAAATTGGTGCAGCATAAGTCAAATTTCTTAGCCTTGCAGTTGCAGGCGTTAAGGGTTTCTTTGTACCATCAGCCTCCTTAACCAATGGACCCTTAGCAATTGCCAAATTTCCAACGTAAATCTTACCAAGTTTTACGTATGTATCTGGAATATCTAACTCAATTATCTTCTGCTCATCGATTACCCTTTGCAATCCTTCATCCAAAAACCTGTTGAATGAATCTATTTGGTGTTTAACCAATCTTTCATGGGTAAAATATGCTCTAGCCAAAGCTCTCCTATCTAACATAGTATCACCTACAAAACAAAATTTCCAGAATTTTCAAACAAACCTCCCCTTTCATGTTTATATAACCAGCCTGTAAGCTACGCTTTTACCTGCAGTAAGGCTTTCTCTAGTAATCTTAACAATATCTCCAACTTTTGCTCCTATTTCTTTTGCAATTGGATCTGTAGCTTTCATCTTTGGTAATTGTTCTTTCTTAACTCCTAATGATCTTAACAATTCCTCAGCCCCCTCCTTACTTAATACTTCATGTTTTGGCACTAACATATGATCCTGCAACTTCATCTTCATACTTTCACCTTAAATAAATTAGAGGCGGGCTCGACGGGATTTGAACCCGCGACCAACGGGTTAAAAGCCCGTTGCTCTGCCTAGCTGAGCTACGAGCCCTTTCGCTTTTGATTTCACATTTTGCATGGATTTAAATTCTTTTCGTGCATCTTCTTTTCTCACTACGATTTTTAAAATTTTTCATAGGGTTTCGGGATCATAGCCTAAAACAGCACCCCACCACCAGCGAGCCATATCAACTAAATCTCTGCTAAAAACTCCTGAAAGTCTGTATTCACCATTCTTTATCGAGATCATTCCAGCTCCAAGTAGTTTATTCCTCATTGAGTAGAATGAGGAGCGAACCATTTCCAATTCCTCCATTGTTTTCTCCCATTCATCAACTCTCAATGGATTTCCACTTTTTTGTCTCTCTTCAACAATACTGATGAATTTTATTGCCTTCATCGCAACTTCTTCTTTTCTAAAGATCCTTCTCATCAACTCAAGCATTGGATTTCTTGATTGAGAAATTCTGGCGTTTGAGGCTGATCTGACAATTATAGAGGTTGCTGTTTTTGGTGCTTCTTTGACTTTCATATTTCAGAATATATGGAATGAATATTAAAGTCTGTCGATCGTTGTTAAGGTTGTTTTGATTACTTTGTTGGACGCCATTCTCCTTCTAATATTCGACTCCTAAAATTCTATCTCTTAATTCAACCCCCTCTTCAAACAAAATCACATTAGACTCTTTTTAGATAATAGTTTACGCTAAGCTAAATGAACTTATTCTTAAAACTGTTCTAACCCACCAATTCTAAAAGTTTATTAATTCAAAATTGTTTTTGTTCCAATGAACAAGGGAGCAGTAGCAGTTGTAATTTCGGCGATTATGATGGGTTCTTTACCAGTCTTTGTTAGAAACATACACATGCATCCTACCCAAATAGCATTTTTTAGACTCTTTGTGGGTTTTGTTTATCTAATAATCTTTGTCTTAATAAGTAGAGAGAAATTGGCGTTAAAAAAACCAAAAATCGTTTTAACCTTAGCATTTGCAAACGTTTTAACAATTACATTTTACATTGCATCTATTCAGTTGGTTGAGGCTGCTACTGCTGCATTACTTCTTTATATGGCCCCAATATATGTCATACCAATTGCTTATGTAATAGGAGAAAAAATAGGTAAGCGAAGTTGGATTGCTGTACCTTTAGGAATTTCAGGGTTGTACTTAATGCTCTCTCCTTACGGAGGACTGAATTTAGGCATAATCTACGGTTTTCTTTCAGGTATTTGCTATTCATTTATGTTTGTTTTATTAAAAAAAGTCAGAGAATTCATGTCCTCCATTCAAATAACGTTTATCAATCTTAGCATTGCATCGTTGGTATTGTCTCCTACCCTAATACTTTTCCCTGTTAAAATCGATGTAATAACTTTTTACTGGGTATTGGGTTTAGGTTTAATCCCTACGGCTTTAGCTTTTACGATCTTCAACTATGGGATTAAATACTGCAGGGTTGAACAGGCTCCCGTACTAGCATTGATTGAGCCAGTTTCAGCTGGTTTGTTCGGTTTTGTATTTTTCAATGAAGTTTTTGAGGTTAAACAAATCATGGGAGCATTTCTGGTTCTTTTTAGCGTTTTTATGGCTTTAAAAGGAGATTAATGATTGCTATAACATATCATAACGAAATAAAAATTTAAAATTACATAAAAATATTAAATAACACATATGCTAGCGAAAGCATAATTAACGAATGTTTGATGCCTGAAGAAATACTACCCTCTCCCATCACTCCTGCAACTAATCCCGCAAAAATCCCTTGAAAAACTGAGGCGTGCATGAAGATGTTTTTGTAAACTTCAATATCAATTCCTTGTAACATTGCAAATCCAGAGGCAGCTGCTCCAGATTGTGCTACTTTCTGGGCACTTTCAGCCAAGGTTGAGAGGAAGGTTGTGGAGATTATGTAAACTATTCCAATAAAAACAAAGAAGGATATGTAGATGATTATAACGTACATAAACATGTTTGTCAATCTTTCCCTCCTCAAAAGCTCTGCATTGCTCGCGTCTTTGGCAGAAATCATCAGGACTTCTGTAACGTTTCCTGTAGATTTCAAAGCTTCATTTAAAAGTGCCATCGTTCTTGATAACTCAAAAACCCTCAATCTGTTTGCAAACCTTACCAAGGCATCATTAAGGCTTACACCCCAATCTATATCTGATCTAATCTTTTGAATCTCTCTTTTCAAAGGACTTGTATCAGTCTTTGCAATCATTGTAATAGCTCTATAAATTGGCATTCCACTCTCATTGGCTGATGCTAATTTGCTGAGAAAGATAGGAGCTAACCTTAAAGTTTTTCTAATCTTCCTTCTCCCCAACTCATAGAAGAACACAAATGGAGCAAAAATAATCATTAAAGATATGAATATATAGTCGTCTATAACAAAAAACCACCTGATAAAGTCCATTCCAGTTATGTATGGATACTGCATGTATCCGTAAATTATGAAGGCTATACCAAGGGGTATTGAGAATATGAAGGAATAAATGGGTTTTCTCTTTATCGGAGCTAATGGATTCTTCAGAACTTTCTTAAATTTCCAATTTTTAATCGCTTTTCTCAAATCCTTTATTTCTTTTTCAAATTCATCTCTTCTTACTTTCTTTTTCATCACAACAAAGCTTTCTTTCAGCTTAGGCGGTTCTCCCTCCTCTGTTGGTGTTAGTAGTTTAATCACCATGGCAAAGAAGAAAGAACCTATCGGTATGACTAAATAGATGATTGCATAGAGAGCAATATCGCTCCCCTGCCCCATTACGACCATTACAGTTTGAATAATTATAAGGAAAAGAGGTCCTGCAACAAAAGCTGTAATGTAGCTTTCCGACATCAAACCAAGAAATTCAAGGAAATTCTTTTGATCCTGTCTCGCCCTCTCTAAATAGAAATCGGCTCTCTCCTCCAAATACCTCGTTATATCTCCCCCACTGTCTATTATTGTAATCAAACCGTGCAAAAATTCTTTGAAGTTTTCTGAGGGAGAAGTTTCAACAGCATCTGATAAAGCTGTTCTCAAGTCTTTTCCAAGCAATTCCATGTCCCTTATTATTCTTGAAGCTTCATTTGAGACTTCACCATAAACTTCATAGTAGTCTGCCAACGACCTAAAAATCTGAATTAAATTCATCCCACCCATGCTCAAAGAGTGCATAAAGGTTATTGCATGGGGCAAAGCTCTATCTATTTTACTTTTCCTATCACTTATCACAGTTGATGGGTAGATTACAAAAATGAAGTAACCTATGTAGTATAAAGTTACTGTGATTATAATTGCTAAAATTCCACCAAACACGAAAGGACGGTAAAACCTCCAGTAAGGATAGATTGATTCAGGGATCGTTATTGGAAAGATCGTTTCAGGAATCGTGACGAAGGTTAGAAGGATATAGGCTGTAATTAAACCGATAATCGCTCCGATAATCCCAAAAATTAGGGAAATCATTTGAGCAGTTGCTATGTACATCTCAGGAGGCATGAAGATCATCGCCTTTCTCAAAGATTTCTCAAGATCGTAATATTTGTGAATTTTTCTCCTTATGTTTTCTCCAAAGAGCTTATATCCAAGGTAAGTTAGGTAATTTGCTTCCCTAAACATAACTACGCCTCTTTTTCTATAAGCTCCAGCACCTTCTGAGGTTTACTTTGATATGTATGAATTATGTTACTGACACTCCTGAAATCTCTAATATTGTGTTTGATTATAAACTCCAAAACTCTTTGTCGCCTTTCCAGCTCCCCCCTCAACTCCTTCACACTCCAACCTCTTGATTTCCTTATCTCCTCCAAAGCTTTTGATGTTCCAATCATCACGTGGTCATCTCTAACACTGTCCCAAGTAAAAACAGTTG
>Ga0180300_10000578_pt1 | contig 16293 bp, 15 predicted proteins | sample GuaBasSediGuay15_FD_121798 | JGI IMG/M metagenome (GOLD analysis project Ga0180300, IMG submission 121798) | Subseafloor sediment microbial communities from Guaymas Basin, Gulf of California, Mexico - Guay15, Core 4569-2, 21-24 cm | ecosystem: Environmental > Aquatic > Marine > Hydrothermal... | reverse complement strand
TCGCTGGTGGCCCCAACCTCATCAAGGTCGCCTACGGCTCCGACGGCTCCTGGCCGTTCAACTGGTACCTGCGTAACTACCCCAACGCCGTCTTCTACGCCGATCAACCATCGCGGGAGCAGATGGATGCCCCCGTCGTCATCGCCGGGCGGGGCCAGTGGGACGCCGTGGCTCCCTACATGGGCAACGATTACCTCGTTAACACCTACACGTACCTGTGGTGGCCGATGGAGGACTACAAGGGCATGACCTGGGCGCGCATCACCCACGCCATCACCGATACCCAGACCCGCGCTGCGCTGTGGGACATCTGGTATGACCGCGACTACCGCCGCTACGACGAACTGACCGGCGAGAAGCACACGCTCGACGAGTGGCCACTGCGCAGTGACTATCGCCTCTACATCCGCCGCGACGTGGCGGCCCAGATGTGGGACTTGAGCACGACCGGCCCGACGGAGATCGGCCCGACCGACCCTTACGCCGAGGGCTGGCGGGAGGTGGCGGCGCGGCTGGTGTTCGGCAGCGAGGGATCAGCACCCGGCCAACTTCGGGGCCCGCGCGGCATCAAGGTCGGCCCTGACGGTTTCGTCTACGTGGCGGACTCCGGCAACCATCGCATCCAGAAGTTCACCGCCGACGGGGAGTTCGTTGCCACCTGGGGAGGGCCCTCCACCATCGAGACAGAGGCGGGAGTACCCCGGGGCTTCAACGAACCCTGGGACGTGGCCATCGCCTCCGACGGCACGATTTACGTCGCCGACACCTGGAACCACCGCATCCAGAAACTGGACGCCGAGGGCAATCTGATCACCGCCTGGGGGCTGTTTGGCCAGTACGGCCCCCGGGATGGCGCCATCGGGGAGGGCGCTTTCTACGGCCCGCGCGGCGTCGTCGTTGGCCCCGGCGGGCGGGTCTACGTGGCCGATACGGGCAACAAGCGCATTCAGGTCTTCGAGCCGGACGGGCGGTTTGCCTTTCAGTGGGGTGGGGGAGGTGTGTTGGAGGGCTACCTGGACGAGCCGGTCGGCATCGCCATCGGCCCGGACAACGAAGTCTACGTCGCCGACACGTGGAACCAGCGCGTGCAGGTCTTCGACGAGAATGGCAACTTCCTGCGGCAGTGGGCCATCGCTGGCTGGGACGCCGGGCTCCCCGACGAGAAGCCCTATCTGGCGGTGGATGCCGAGGGACACGTCTACGTCACCGACCCAGGCCATTACCGCGTGCTGGTGTTCGACAGTCAAGGCAACTATCTACTCTCCTTCGGTCAGTACGGCCTCGACGATCGCTCCTTTGCGTTCCCCACCGGCGTTGCCGTGGCGGAGGACGGCTCCATCTACGTGACCGACGCTCACGGCCACCGGGTGCTCGTGTTCGATCCGTTGGAATAGAACAGCGGGTTTCAGGGCGGCAACGGATCCACCCGCCCCCGTCCTAGAATCCGGATCCCGAGTGCGGCACGTTACAAGCGACCGATGGTATGGGCCTGTGGCCCTGCCCGTCGGTCGTTCGCCGTTCCGTCACTGAGGCAGGTCGTGGATACAGTCGCCGATGGTGCGGGTCTCGTCGGCCGAGTAGACGACGACGGCGCATCCCAGTTGGGGTTGGTAGACGGCCAGCCACGGGACGAGCGGAGCGTACGTCAGCGCCAGCCCGGTGTAGAGCCAATGGGGTAGTTTGCCACTGAGGACCACGCCTTTGTCAGCGGGAATCGGCGGCACGGCCAGCCCACCGGCGTCGTCGTAGTCCAGGTAGGCACTGGGAACGGCGAACTCCAGCCAGGTGTGGTCGTCCCGTGGAATGAGGCGAGCCTGGAGGGGGGCGTCGGGTGTAGGGGGAGCCAAGCGAAGCGTCGGTGGTGTCACCCAGCCCAGGCGGACGTCGAACTGGTAGAAGGGCGCGGGGCGGGTGAACAGCGCCACCGTCGCGTAGAGCCAGTTCGGGGCCCGACCATAGAGTCCCAGCGGCGTGGCCTCGGGCAGGTAGTCGAGCAGGCAAGGCAGATGATGCGGCTGCCAGGTGGCCTTTTCGCCGGTAAATGGGACGCCGAGGGTACGAGCCAGGCGGTCCAGGTCAACCGCGTTCTCGACCGGTGCGGAGATCAGATGGGAACGGCATAGTTCATCTCGGTCGTAGGCGAAGAGTCTGGCTATTCGCTCTACCAGCGCATCGAAGGTCGGACCGCGGATCCGGCTGCCCCATTCCAACCCGGCGATAACACCTCTCAGTAGGGGCCGCGTGGCCGTCACCACACTGACGCCGCGCAACTCCGAACGCAGGTCGGCCAGCAAGAGCAAATTGTGTCGCCTGACCAGGTCCAGCCACATCGTGTGAGAGGGACTATCTGGCGTGAGCAAGACAGCATGGGTACAATAGTCAAAGATAACCTCTTGCCAAGCGGCAGGACGTCCACCAATGTCCACAATCAGCGGTAAGTGGCGGTGAGCCAGGCTCTGGCAGACGTGCTCCACAAAGGCAAGGGTCCAGGCCCTGGGAACCAGGATAGTGCGCACCAGGCTGAGGTCAGCCTCGCTGGCCCAGTCTCCTTCGCCGTCAGGAGCAGCGCGCAGAACGTAGTGCTGAACGCCCCGCTCGCGCAATGTCTGGGTGAGGTTGTGGGTCAGCACAGATTTGCCACTGTTGGGAGGCCCTCCAATCAATACAGCAGGGAACAGTTCCATAGCCATCCTTTCAGACAAAGAGGAGCAGCGAACGATGAATCAGACGATAGACAGCACATTTGTGGCTACCATGGCTGGTGGCCCGCAGATCGTGACGTTCGCCCTGGACAATCTGCTCCAACGGGGTGAAGTCATTCAGGAAGTAATAGTCGTCCATCTCTCCCCTCAGGCCGATCCTCTCACCGGACAGGCGCTGGCCAAACTGGCGGCTGAGTTCCCGGATGATCGCTACGCGGGGCATCCCTGCCGCCTGCGCTTCTTCCCCATTCGCCGGGGAACTGAGAAGTTAGACGACATCAGAGACGAGGCAGAGGCCAACGCGGCCTGGAGCGCCATCCATGAATTGGTAGCCTCTCTGAAAGCGCAGGGACGACGCCTGCACATCTGCATTGCCGGCGGGCGGCGGATGCTGGCCCTGCTGACCTTGTCGGCGGCGATGCTGCACTTCGATCACAACGATCGGTTGTGGCACATGTATACGCCGGCCGAGTTTATCGAACGCTCTCGCGACGGGGCGATCATGCACGCCCGTCCGGAGGATGGGGTGCGACTGATTCAGGTGCCGATGGCTCCGTGGGGAGCCTATTTCCCCGCGCTGCGGGCTCTGGCGCAGGCGACGCCTGAGCAGGCCATTGCCGTGCGGACCCGCTGGCTGGATCAGGCGGAGCAAGCCCGCTGCCGGGCGGTGGTGGAACAACTGACGCCGCGCCAGTTGGACGTGTTGCGCGCCTTCGCCACCGGCCGGAATCCCCAGGAGGTGGCCGAGAGCCTGTGCATCTCGTTGAAGACGGTGGACAGTCACAAGACAGTCATCCTGGGCGAGTGTCGCAACGCCTGGAGTGTGCCGGAGGACGCCTGGCTGGATTACCATTTCCTGCGCGATAAGTTCGGGTTATTCTTCGCCGGGACAGCCTGATGATAACACGGACCGGAAGGGAAAACATCAGAGATCTCTCCGAATCGAAACGGAATTTGCTCCGATGAGAAAATCGGCATATTATAGTACACTGTGCAAGGACACCGGAAAGGAGGTGCGCGGATGCGAAGTCTGAGTGTGAGGGTGGAGGCGGTGACGCCGATGGTTGTGGGAGAGACGGAGGTAAGGAAATGAGCGAATGGTCACAAAAGGTACTCGTTCCTATCCTTGAAGGCCAGAGTCCAGACGCAACAGAAGTGGAACGTCTAGGTGGTTTAGCTCTCTTCAGTGCTGATGTCGACAAAGTCAAGGAGTACGTTTTCGAATCAACCAGATTACCGGAGATTCGCGGGGCAAGCATGATTTTGGACAAACTGAACTTGGGCTGGCCACGCAGCGATTACAAGCAAGGCGACTCTCGTCAGCCGAAGAACGTGCGTGAGGTGTTTCTCCAAGCAAGGTTGCCAACACGTTATCACAAGCAGGACAAAAATCCCGATTGCATTGTGTATGTGGGCGGAGGCAGTCTGCTAGCACTGGTGCCCATCGCTCTAGCTGAGATTCTCAAGAAAGAGATCGAGGCCTTGTATGCTCGTGAGACTTGCGTAGCGACGATTACCTGCGTCTGGCAACCGGTAGCCGCCGACGATGTGCAAAAGTGCCTCGATGACCTAATGGCTCGCCAGAGCTTACTATTGCGCAGAGCCAAAGAAGAGAAAGACCCATTACCTTTCTTTGAAGCCATTCCACCAGCACGACGTTGCCAGTCCTGTGGCATCCGGCCCGCAGCCGAACCGTCAGAGACCAGGCCCGAGTTGCGCTGGCTGTGTCGACCGTGCAAGAAGAAGGTTGAACAAAGCAAAAAGCACAGAGGTAAGAATCAATGGACTCAGAAATTTGTTAGCGAACTGCTGGCTGGTCGGTTAGACTGTGACCCGAAAGCCTATCTCAATGGCTATGAGCCTACGGCGCAGACGTTCGATTCAGTGCAAAGTGCCGACAATCTGGAAGAAATAGCCCAGGCATCCCAAGACAACAAAACTATTGGCTTCATTTACGCCGACGGTAATGGCATTGGCTGTCTGGTGGAAGGATCGAAAACTATAGGCGACTACCGGCGCAAGTCGTGTATCTTGCATAGGGCTATGCGCCAGGCCGTTTTCACCGCCCTCGGACGCCATTTACACATTGCACATGATATTTTACGCGAGGCCACTGGAAAGCACGTAGACATTCATCCCTTCGAGATCATCACCATAGGAGGCGACGATGCACTGTTGATCGTGCCCGGTGATCGAGCGCTGGATATAGCACTCACGTTGGGCAGGACCTTTGAAGCGGAGCTATCCCAGCACGAAGAATTCACCGGCAGACGAGCGACGCTGTCGGTCGGACTGGTGATAGCCGACCGACGTAACCCTGTGTACTTCCTTCGCACTTTGGCAGAAGACCTGCTAAAAAGCGCCAAGAAGCGGGATCGAGAGTTAGCAGAAAAGGGACAATCGCCAACCGAAGGCACATTGGATTTCTTGGTCTTAAAGTCGCAGACAATGCTCTCCAGAGACCTTACTGACTTGCGGTCGCATTTCCCTTGGACGATTATCTCCGCCGATCCGCGGCGGGAAAAAGCCATTCTGACCAGCCGTCCCTTCACCTGGACCGAGGTGAAGCAGCTCAAGCGCACAGCGCAGGCTGTGGACCGAGGTCTATCCCGTGCGCAACTACAGGCTTTGCGTAAGGCGTTACGTCAGGGTCGCCTTGCAAGTACCCTGTTCTACCTCTACCAATGGGCACGATCTGATGAGTGGCGCAAGATGCTCCTGCGGTGGCTAGAGGAACAGTGGGGGATACAGGCGAGCAACACCCCACCTCCCTGGATCAAACTAGAGCCGAAGGGAAAATACGAGCGCTACGCGACGATATGGGAGGACACCTACGATGTGCTGGACTTGGTGCCGCGACTGAGCGATGAAGAATGGTCTGAACTCCAAGAGCAGATCCGACGGGAAATGCAAAGGGAGGTGGTTCATGCAGGTTGAGATCGAATTGAGTGCGACTCTTGAGACGCCCTTCAGCATCGGCACGGGTGCGATGGCTGATTCCGTAGCCGACAAGCCGCTGGTCAAGGATGCCGCTGGTCGGCCCTTCATACCCGGCTCATCCCTCAAGGGCCAAGTGCGGCACAAGTGTGAGCGCATCATCCGAGCGCTGGTCGTTCCTTGGCCGGGGCGTTGGAGGTGTGAGGCTCCTTATCCCGACCGAATGTGCCGGGGGCCGGACCTGTGCCCTATCTGCCGCATCTTTGGGTCTCCCTGGCACCCGGCCCCCATCACTTTCAATAACCTGACTTTGACCACCATAGTTGAAGAGCCTCCCCGCGATTGGGAGCAACTGCGCAGCGTCCGGGCGACCGATATCCGGCTGGGAGTGGGCATCAACCGTTCGCGGAATGTAACCGCGGAGGAATTACTGTACTCCACCGAAACCTATGTTCCACCGCTGGCATTGATCTATCGAGGGCGTATCTGGGGAACGCTGGAGGAGCGACGCGAGGTGGCCCTGTTGCTGGCCGGGTTACGGTCGGTGGTTGCCTTGGGGGGAGGACGCAGCCGAGGGCTGGGCTGGTGGCGGCTGGAGATTGCGGTGAAACTAGATGGACAACCCGTTTCTGTATATGAGCTGCTTCAGGAGTTGGACCAATGGTCGAGTTAGAGGTCACTGTCGAGCTGCGCACGCCGCTGCTCTTGGGGGCGCGGAAACAGGGAACAGTCGTAGAAACGCTGAATTCCCTGCCAGGAGCGATGCTGCGCGGTGCTCTGGGGCGGTTACTGGCCCGTCGCTGTGGGCATCCTCCTGATGCTCACGTTGGTTGCGATTTTGCAGCCATTTTCCGAGCGGATGTGCAACCGCGCTTTGGCCCCTGCTATCCGGCACAAAGTGAATTTTCGGCCCCTTTTCCGGCCACTGCTCGCCAGTGCAAGTATTATCCAGGTTTCAAAGCCCAGGACAAAGAGGCACATGGTATTCACGACGCGCTGATCCCTCTTTACGCTTACGAGGAGGTCAGTCAGCACCAATGGGTGAAGGTTTACCAACCCTATTGCCGGATATGCAACGCCAAATTGGAGCCAGTTACTGGATTTTACGAGTCTTTGGGAAACTCTTACTGGCAGCCCCGACCGCGTGTGAGGCGCCTCTCGCGCACGGCCATCAACCGCCGTCGCCGCGTGGCCGCCGAAAAGCTGCTCTACACACTGGAATTGCTCAGTGAACGAATGTCCGGTCCTCCCCTCAACTCGGATGAGGCACCTTCTGTACCCACCCGCTTGCGCGGTAAGGTTTGGGCAGCTGACGATGCCCAGGCCGAGCGCTTGCTTGAATTACTGCCACAAGTGACGCAGCTGGGCGGGGGCACATCACGAGGGCTAGGCGTTGTGACCATAACCGTTGAGCCACGTTGGGACACTCCGCCAACCGAGCCGTCTGATGCCGTTCGACAATTGGCCGAGGCAGCAAGCGATCTGGATTTCGAGCGCGTAGAGGCCCAGGCGGGCAGCCTGACCCATCGTCTGGCCCGCTTCAACGCAGTGCTGTTGAAAGCGCTGCGAGAGTATCCAGATTATCGTCCACCCGCTGGCCGGTTGTACTTCACCGTGGACTGCCTCTCCGATGTAGTCTGGTTGAATGGTGGCTTGCCCACGGCGCTACTTCCGGAGCAATTTGCCGGAGCACGGCGCGCGCGCACTTTCAGCCTACCTCGTCGGTTAAGCGGTTTCTCCGGCGCAACTGGTCTAATGCGCACGCCGCAACTGGCAGCCGGACGGGGCAGTGTCTTTCTCTACTGTCTGGACAATGCCACGCCCGAGGCCGTATCGTCAATGCTGGCCGTGTTGCAAATGGCCGAAAGCGATGGCTTGGGCCGCGATAGAGAACGCGGCTGTGGTTGGGTGCAGATTTGTTCCCCATTTCATCTGGAGGTGATGCCGAAATGAATGCGACACAACAGACTGATACATCTTGCCGACAGGCACTCTGGCCCTTAGTGGCCGATGACGCGGTGGATCGGGCGATGAACACTCTCATTCCTCAAGCAGAGCGCCTGATCGAAGACCTGTTCCGCTACCCGCATCAGATGGAGCGCCATCAACTCACTAACCTGGTCGCTGTGGCGCTGGAGACAGAGAGTGTAGCAGTGGTACTAGACTACGTGCGCTATCAAATCGGCCGTGATAGCAAGGCAGAGACCTGGCGCAAAGGACAGCCTAGTTTTGGTAGCCAGCTGTTGGAACAATTGGAAGAGCTGCGCCGAAGAGCTGGAGGTCTGATTGACGAGGCTATTCGGCAGTATGGGATCGAGCCACCAGATCGACAGGCCGAGGAAGAGCGATTATGGATGCTGCTGGTGCGCCGCTTTGTCGGTAGCCTTCATCGCAGCTTCGTCTATTATGAGGCGAGGCGGAAGGAGGAACGAAAATGAGCGATTTCCAAACTTTCAGGTATCGCTTGCGGCTGACCGGGCGGCTGCGGCTGGAGACGGCTCTGCGAGTTGGCTCCGGACTGACCGATGAACTGAGCGGTACAGACATCGCTGTGGTCAAGGATGCCCAACGCAGGCCGTATATTCCCGGCTCGTCTTTCAAAGGCGCACTCCGTGCCCATATCGAGCGGCTGGTGCGGTCGGTGGAATCCGAGTTTGGCTCCGGTAAAGGTGCCTGCAACCCCATGCGTGATGAAGAGCGTTGCATACCCAGCAAACCTGTGGACTCTAGAGTCAGCATAGAGCAACTACGACGGAATTTTGAGAATAACCCAAGCGGCTTGGATGACGAACTCTATTGCCTTTCCTGCCGAGTTTGCCGCGTCTTTGGCTCCCCCTGGCTGGCTTCGAAAGTGCTGGTCAAGGACCTGCTGCTGGCCGAGCCGGAACTGTGGTTTGACCGACGCTACCAAGTGCGCCACGGCGTGGGGATTGAGCGGGATAGCGAGACCGCTTCGCGGGGGCTTCTGTACGACTATGAAGCTGTGCCGGCTGGGACCGAGTTTCGATGGGAGATCGTCATCGAAAATGCTGACCGAGAACGGGCAGAAGATGGTCTGGTCATCTGGGGATTACGGGAATTTGCCAACGGCCGGGTGCGTCTGGGTGGAGGCCGTTCCCGAGGCCTGGGCTGGGTTACTCTGACCTTCGACGAGTACGCCGAGGAAGTGGATGCTACCGACCGCCAGGCCTTGCTGGACTACCTGACGACGGGCCGAGGCCGACTGGTGAGCCACGACGAAGTGCTGGCTCGCGCTGCTACCTTTGCCCGTATGTTGGCGGGAGAGGAGGGATAAGCGATGTTCAAACGCCTATTTAACGAGTTGACGCTGGTCTTTGACCTGTCACCTCACGGAGCGCCGCTGCTCATCAAATCGGGGCGCGAATCGGGTGCCGACCCGACGTTGCTGGATATGAACTTTGTGCGCACTATCCACCCCCGCACAGGTAAGTTGACCGTCTTTCTGCCCGGCTCCAGCCTGAAAGGGACGTTGCGCTCGTACTGTGAGAAAATCGCCCGAACCGTTCGTCCAGATGGAGGCCGGGAGTGGTGCTGTAATCCTTTCGACTTGGACGCTCATTCACCTACTGCTTTCTGTGGCCGACGGTTGGAAGAGGAAACATCTGCCGCTGCCCGTTATGCGGGTTCATGTGTCATCTGCCGTACTTTCGGCAATACGAGGATGGGTAGTCACGTTGCTCTAACTGATGCATATCCCCAAGGCGAACTCCAGCTGGAGCAGCGTAATGGAGTGGCTATTGATCGTATCTCCGGGGCAGTGGCAGCCGGTCCCTTCAACCTGGAGGTGGTTACTCGAGGCACTTTCCGGGCCACCCTAACCCTGCGCAATTTCCAGTTGTGGCAGGTAGGGCTGCTGACAGTGGCTTTGCGCGACCTGGGACAGGGGCGAGTGCCCATTGGATTCGGCAAATCCAAAGGGTTCGGACGAATGACGGTGACGTATCGGCAATTGGAGGTAGCTTACCCTGGTCGTTTTGCCTTCCGGTCTGACGGCCACGACTTCAGCGCCGAATTGGTGGACCTGGTAGCCTTCGACTTCCCTTGCCGGGCTGAGTATCGTTTGTGCCCAGCTGATCCGGTCTCCCTACCATTGCCTACCGATGAACGCGAAGTGGTAGAAGATGGTACCTTTGGTCGGGTTGCAGTCCGTTGGACAAACGCAGAAGCCATCGAAACCATACTGAAGTCAACTGCAGGCCACTGGCGGGTCTGTGCTTTGGGAGAGTGGCCACCGCAGGGGGAGGAGAGCGATGAGTAAGGGGTATCTTTATCGCAGCTGCACCCCGGTCACCAGGCAGGTACTGACCGATTTGGTGCGGAAACAACCGGGAGTGCCTGCTTGGCGGCTACAGGAGAAAACAGACGACCTGGAATTCGAGCAGGTAGATGCTGAGTGGCTGGCAGGGTTGCCCGGCGGGTTGTGGCCCCAAGGACGGGTTTTTGGCCAGCAGGCCGAGGTGCGCTGGTGGGTAGCGGATGGCGGAGGCTACGACGTGCTGGTGTTAAGTGAGGCCCGGTTGGGCCTGCCCCCACAGGAATGGCAGGAACAGTCGTTAGAAGTCGGCAGCGAATATCGCTTGTATCTGTGGGGAGAGCGCCGAGCACGCGATCCCTACTGGATCGAGATTCGCATCCCGCGCCCGCTGCGCCACCCGCTGGACGAGGCTGAATGGCAGCGGGAGCGACTTCCGTATGTCGTGGTTGTGGCGCGGGACTATGCTGAAAACGGCGTGGTGCGATTGACGCGGTTGGTGCGATTGGAGCCAGCCGAGTTGCCATCAGGAGGTAGCAATGGCTAGGAGATCATCACGGGGGAGCCGTGAACGCGGCCCAATAGTCTCCAAACCCTACGAATTCGTATCTTTTGTAGACAGCGTGTTGCGCCAGGAAGTGCCTGGTCATCATGTCGTCAAGCCTGATCTGCGCACTGGTATGCTGGCTTTTCACTTGCGAACGTTAACACCGTTGTTCGTCAGTTCGGGCCAAGTTGCGCTGAGTGAGGATTTGGGGCTAAAACCAGGAGGTGTGGTGCAGGCTCACTACCGCATCGGCGACCGACTAGCCATCCCCGCTTCGTCGCTCAAAGGGGTGGTGCGCAGCGTAGCCGAGGCTGTGTCAGCCTCTTGCTTACCCAGGGGGTTGACGCGAGCAAGTGCCCGCGATTTGCCTCCCGCGTTCCGGCGTCCATGCACCCTCCGCGCTGCCTGTCCGGCCTGCACTCTGTTCGGGATGGGTGGCAAGGATGCCTATATGGGGCAGGTGCGCTTCGAGGACGCTCTTTTGCAAGAAGGCCGGACGATGATCTACCGGTTGCCGGCTCTCTACCGACCCCGACCGGGCGCCCCCATTTACCGGGACAGAAACCGGCGCTACAAGGGACGCAAGTTTTACAAGCACGGGCATCCCCGCCCCGCCGATCGGGGTGGGGAGAGGGAGGTGATTCGTCCCGGCAGCTTGTTGGTCGGACAGGTCTCTTTCACCAACTTGACCGATGATCAGCTAGGGCTTTTGTTTTATGCCTTGGGACTGGAAAGTCGCTTTCTGCTCAAGCTGGGCGGTGGTAAGCCGGCTTGTCTAGGCTCGCTGCTGACCGAGCCAGTGCGACTGGTGCTGTACAATGGTCGGGAGGCCTTTCTGGGCGAAGATGCTATCGAGACCGCATGGGAGGGCGAGAGGTTGAGCGCCGAGGTGCGCCGTTATATCGCAGACGCTCGGCGGAGCGGCTATATTCTGGCCTGTCAGGCCGAAGAACTGGAGCGCGTGCTACGCTTTGACCCGGATGCCCTGGCGGAGTGCCCAGCCGGTGCTTACTGATGAGGAGGCGGTTATGGGATTGACGGAACGAGAACGACGAATTGCGGATGCCTTGGCGCAGGCAATGGCTCACCACGTGGACGCTAATGAAGTAGGCAAGGTGCTGGCCTTTTGGCGACGTTGGCGCGATCCAGGGAAAGTCTTTGCCCTGGTTGAGCGTCTCCCTCGCTCCGGGCTGGTACGCACCGGCCGCACGCGGGGTTACTACGAGGCGATGGGCCGTGCTTTCAACCAGCATCTGAGAAATATCCGCCCGGAGGCCTTTGGCGCTGTTTTAGCCTGGGCTTTTCGGCTGATGCGGTACTATCAATTGGAGCAGGGAAGGCAAGAACACTCCCGCCGCAGGAGGTCTCGGTAATCGCGGGCAAGATTTTCTGTAGAGGCCGACAGGGGACGTTGCCATGTCTAACGAGACACAGGCCCTGCCCGAATTTGACAGTCTGCACGCCGCATTGAAGTACAATTTTGAAGACATACAGCAAGAAAGTGACCCATTCCGGCGACTGGCCTGGCTGATCGAGCAGCAAGAGGTCTATCTCCGGCAACGAGGCCTAGAATCACGCATACCTCAAATGCTTGGCCTGTCTGATGCGGCTGCGTTACTACATGATTGCGAAAGTATACTGCGCGATTACTACGAGATAAGTTGTGATTCTAACTTCCCACATCAATTGGTTAGAAAAGGGATGGAATCGAGATTCAGGAATGCGTTCGTTGATGTTTTGGTGGAAACAGAAGGGGAAGACGAATATTTTGGAGATAAGCAGGTCATCAGCAAGATAGAAGATTGGTTAGGGTTCCGCCAGTCTGCGCTGATAGTCCAACGGCCTGTAAGAGGACTGAGCATCATACTAGACGAGATATGCCAAGCGCGTAGCAAGCTAGATAGTACAGAGCTTACCCGATGGGATGTTTGTGGTCAAGTCAATGCAGCTTTTGTAAACGGTGAGACATTGCTACGGGGGCTTTTCTCTTTTTACGGGCGAGTCTTCTATGGTTCTAATTATGTGGAAAGCATGTTGGCCCAATACGAAGAGGCACGTAGTACCGACAGACTAAGTAGTGATATTCGACAACAACTGGCGAGGGAGGCAGGATGGCTGAAAGCCTGGCTGAACGGCAAATGGAATCTTGATTTCGGTAATTACTGCCACATTCTCCATAGATTGGATTGTTGGATTAGGCAAGCTTGTAGCTCCTTAAAGGGCGAAGAGCATGAGCGTGGACTAGAATTTCAGAGGCTGTTTCAACGTCAATGGCTGTTTCCCCCCCGGATGGTGGCTGGTGGCTCAATACAAGTACCGGTCAAAAGGGACAATCGTATTGAAATCGAGAGTGTAAGTATTGAAGATCCAGACGTTGCGCCATTCGTCGAGACGCTGCTAAGGCTCAACGTGCTGCGTCCACTCTATGTTCATGAGGATGATCCAAACTTTGTGCATCCCACTAACCTCGAAAACATGCGTGATGGGGCTCGGAAGGTTCTAGATACTTTCATCGATCTGTGGAAAGGTGCCCAAGGAGAGATTTTCCCCCCCGTCGTGGTTCTCCGTCGTCTTTTGCAGATTGAACCTAACCTGGTACGCTTGGACTATTTGCCAGAAGGTGGGCCTTGGATGGAGCACGTGCGTGTTATTGCGACAGATTTACCCCCGGACATAACCCAGTTCTTGGGACAGGAGGTATATCTGCATCTTCGAGACATACAAGGGGGTGTGGCTTCGGTAGTGACTCTATATCCAGTAGAAGAGCAACCAAATTTTTAAGGAGGAAGCAATGAAAGTCCTAATCTCCCTACTTGGTCTCTCCCCCGGCGTGGTGACAGGAGCATACTACGCACTCTACCACGGCTGGGGCATTGATGAACCGGTACGGGTGGATAAAGTGGTCACCCTGGGAACAAGCGAAGTAGGGGTGGATCGCTTTGAGAGTGAGATCGCCCGCGAGTTTGAGCGCTGGCGGCAGGAGACGGGGATCCAGGTACAGTACGATGACAGTTGCCGCGAGCACATTACAGCTGAGGATCTGCGCGATGAAGAGAGCGTGCATGAATTCCGTGAGAAGATCACCCGCCTGCTGCGCGAGGACTACAGAAATGATGACGTGTATCTGGTCGTCGCGGGCGGTCGCAAGAGCATGGCTGCCTTGGCGGCTGTGGCTGCCCAACTTTACGGCTATGGCGTGCGGGGGATGTATCATCTGTACGTAGACAGGAACTTGGAAGAGGATGGTTCCCCAGATCGTTTCTGGAAGATTGACCTAGAGCAACGGCGGAAAGTGATGCGGCCGCCAGAAGGACAGTGCAGACTTGTGGATGTTGCTTTCTTCCAGATCCGTCCTGGTGTACAGGGTGCTCAGTTGGTCCTATGTGGTCGAATGCAGGACTACATTCTCGACTACCTGGCTGACAATCCTGAATTGGTCACAGTGCTGGAGCCTGACACGCGAGGCCAAGTCCTAGGCTATGTTTTTGAGGCGCAAGTAGCCAATTACCTCCGTGACAAGGGATATGATGCGAGGCAAAGCAAGAAGATTGGACAGTACGAGATAGATGTCTATGCAGAACGTGGGGATGAGATCCTGATTTGCGAGTGTCAGTTTCGTGAAAACCCCGCCCAGCCAATTGAATCCAAGAAGATAAACCAGGCCATAGACCGGCTCAAGTACTTGCGTGAACAGTTACCTGAGCGCCAAATCTCTGCCTGGGTGGTATCGAACGTAGACATGCTTGAGGATGACGTAAACCTATGGCCCAAGATCAGGGAATGGGGGATAGAAATCAGACAAGCCCCCCTACGTCCCAAGGTGTTACGAAGGATCCAGCACCAAAGTTGGGCTGCATTGCTGCGGGAGAATTGGCTTGCGGAGGAGATTCGCCAAGTCAAACCTTCCGAGGATGACCTATCCCTATCACTTTGACTCTTGCAGGCTAGCGGATGGCTGACTTTGCCTCACTGATTCACTGTTGGGCCATCCGAGGTCCAATCCAACCACCTGCAAGGCCGGGTCACATAGTTCGATTCAATGGGGTTATATGTGCAACCAACGCTGCCACATCAGGAGCCCGAGGGCGAGCACAGGAGAAAAGCATACAGATGTTCTGGGCTGACCTGCACAGAGGATGGAATGAGCGTCCTCGAGATTGGAAGATTGCTTGCTTGATACCTATCCCTGCGCCAAAGACAGGAGGCTAGCATATGCTCATCCTCAACTTCTCCCACCCCCTCACCCCCGACCAGGTGAAGCAGGTCGAGGAGATTACGGGCGCGGGCGTCGCCGAGGTACGGCACGTGCCGGCACAGTTCGACCACGCGCAGCCCTTCGCCCCCCAGGCCGTGGAGTTGGCCGACGGTTGCGGCCTTTCCCCGGAGGAGTGGCAGACGACACCGCTCCTGGTCGTCCCCCCGGCGCTCAACTTCATCGCGGTCACGCTCCTGGCGGAACTGCACGGGCGGATGGGATATTTCCCCTCCATCGTGCGGATGCGTCCGGTGGAGGGAAGCATCCCGCCCCGCTACGAGGTGGCCGAGGTGGTGGACCTGCAGGCGGTGCGGGATGCGGCCAGACAGAGGCGGAAGTAGACACTGCGCTCGCCCGGCTACCGAAAACGTCTTTAAAACCCCCCACCAGAAGCCATCTGTTGCAAACCCTGCAACACGCCACCTTTATCCTGGGAGCAAATCCCACGGATGGAGGTGGCAAGATGGCTTTCTGGCACAGCAAACAGGAGGAGCGCGAGTTGATGGATCAACTCATTCGGCAGAACCCAGGCATCCGACCGGCGGAACTCGCTCGGCTTCTGGGGGTCCACCGCGCAACGGTCCTGCGGCGGCTGCCCAGTATGGAGGAGGCCGGGTATCTCTACAGCGAGGATGAACGAGGCGGTTTGTACCCCTTTAAGCGCATAAGGTAGAGACGTATTTGTTCACCGTCTCATTGGCTGGCGCAGCGGATGGACAGCGGATAAACGGATGAGTGGCGAGCCTGGAGATCGCAATGCCGGAAGGTTATCCGCTTATCCGTTTCTCATCCGCTGCCCCGGCAGACAAATACGCAGAAACTGTGCGCCGCTGTTGCGGGATTTGGCAGGTTTGTGTGGTAGAATGGGGATAGGATCAGCACAGAGATGTAAGGAAGCACCGAAATGGAACGATCCTCTTCCAAAGCGGAACGGTTGTTGCAGTTGGAGCAACTGCTGGTGGCCTTCCCCGAAGGACTGCGCAAGGCGGAGATCGCCCGGCGGCTGGGCGTGCATCGGGCGACGGCGGGGCGGTACATCGAGGAACTGAGCCGTCGCATCCCCATCTGGCAGGACGGCAACCTGTTCGGCATCGAACGCGACAACTACCTGACTCACGTCCGGCTGACCATGCACGAGAGCATGGCCTTGCACCTGGCGGCCCGCCTGATGGCGACGCGCACGGACAAGCACAACCCCCACGCAGCATCGGCGCTGCGCAAGTTGGGCTACGCGCTGCGCCGCATCGCGCCGCTGATCAGTCAACACCTGCTCACTTCGGCCGAGGTGATGGACGACCAGGCCCGACGGCACGATCCCGTATATCTGGAGGTGCTGGAGACGCTCACGCGGGCCTGGTCGCAGGGGCGGATGGTGCACCTGTGGCATCGGCACGAGAGCGGGCGGGTGTACGAGTACGACTTCGCCCCATACTTCATCGAACCCTACGCGGTGGGGCAGACTGCCCACGTCATCGGCTGGCGGGAGCCACCAGGAGCCGTGCGGACGTTCAAGTTGGAGCGCATCCAGCGCATCGAATTGGTCGTCCCTACCAGGACGTACACCATCCCTGAAGATTTC
>Ga0180300_10000577_pt1 | contig 16309 bp, 15 predicted proteins | sample GuaBasSediGuay15_FD_121798 | JGI IMG/M metagenome (GOLD analysis project Ga0180300, IMG submission 121798) | Subseafloor sediment microbial communities from Guaymas Basin, Gulf of California, Mexico - Guay15, Core 4569-2, 21-24 cm | ecosystem: Environmental > Aquatic > Marine > Hydrothermal... | reverse complement strand
TGAGATGTGCCTGATGGAGTGGTTGAACGCGACTGAAATATCCTATACAAGGGTAGGAAAGGAATTATTGGAGATTTCCTCCACTGTCTCTTTTCTCGAAAGACTCAAAGGAGGAATCACCACGGTTGTAGACATGGAGCCTTTTCCTGAGATAGTTGCTAGCGCATCCAAAAAGGTGGGGCTGAGGACTGAACTATCCATCCTCATGGCTGACACCCCAGAACTCCCCGATCAAGAGGTTTCATCTCTAGAGCAGGAATTGATAAAGGCTAAAAGAAGCATACGAGAGTTTCAGGGGAATCAAAAGCTATGGGTTTCCCTTGCCCCAGTAGGTTTTCCTGCAGTCTCCAACGAACTCTTTGAGAGATCCGCTGAGCTGGCTAGGGAAAAGGGACTTAGACTTCACACTCACGTTGGTGAGAGCAGGATAAACGCGAATCTCTGCAAAAGAAGGAATGGAAAGAGCGAAATTGAGCTTCTAGAGGACTTAGGCTTCCTGAGTCCAAGAACGCAATTGGCTCATGTCATCTGGATAAGTGAAACCGATATCGAGACGCTTTCGAAGTACAGAACAGCGGTTGTCCACTGCCCTTCAAGCAACTTGAAGCTTGCGTCAGGCGTGACGAGAGTACCTGAGATGATAAAGATGGGAGTGAGAGTAGGGCTTGGTCTTGATGGAGCAGCCAGCAACTCGAGTCAAGACATGTTTCAAGAGATGAGGATCGCATCGACGTTACACAAAGGGGTTGGGATGGATCCAAAGGCAGTAAGTGCTGAAGAGGCGCTGGATATGGCGACTACTCAGGCTGCAAACATACTGGGACTTGAGGAAAGGGTGGGAAGGATATCCCCTGGTTATTGGGCTGATTTAACCTTAATTGATGTATCTAAGCCTAGGTACCTGCCTTTGGAGGCAATAAACTCGCATATAGTTTATTCAGCCCAAGCTTCAGACGTTTTTGGCGTACTAGTAGATGGAGAAGTACTCGTTTGGGACGGAAGGCACACCAGTCTGGACGAGAGTGCCATATTAAGGAAGGCAGGAGAGCTATTCTCAGAATTTCTACATGGTGTAGTTCCTTGAAACTCGGTAAGAGTCTCACTTTCCTTTGCCTTTCGACTTTCCTCTTGACGATGGGTGTGGGAGCAACGATTCCAGCTATAGCTCAGAAGGTTTACTCAATATCCTTCTCAAATGAACTTGTCTCGTTTGTGGTTGGGATCTGGGGTCTAGCATTCACAATTCTCAGCGCCATGTCAGGCCTCCTAATCAATAGTTTCGGAAGGAAGCGAGTTGCCTTTCTTGGTCTGTTAGGAGCATCCGTTTCGGGTTTTATAATGATGCTTTCTAACTCTATACGCATGCTTGCCCTCTCAAGGTTTCTCACGGGGGCTTCAGAAGCCCTTGTCCTCAATTCATTCATAACCACGACTTCTTTTGAATCCTTAGAGCGAAGAGAGGGTTCCTTGGGTTTGCTGTATGCCTCAATGGGCTTTGGGTTGTTCTCAGGGCCTTTCTTCTACTCCTATCTGTTTGAATCTGATCCTAAAAAGGGCTTTTTCTTGTTAGTAGCACTTCCGCTCATATCAGCATTCCTTTTACCCCCATTTCCAGAAGAAGTTTTGTACGAAAAGCGGTCCTACTTGAGCTTAAAGAAAATAACAATACCTCTTATGATATCACTTCTCATAGGGGCTTTGGAAGGGTATTTTCAAGGAGCAGGAATTGGTCTGGTTAGAGCTTGGGGACATGATCCATCGGAGTTCAGTAAGGTATTATCCCTCTATTTTGCCTTCAGCTTGACTGTTCAACTGATGATGCCCTTCATGACTAGGGTTTTAAGGGCGGATAGCTGGGCAGTAAACTTCTCCCTGTTTACCTTTTTTGCATCAGGCTTGTTCATCCTGTTAAAATCGAAAGCATTTCTTTTCATCTTTTCTAGCACATTTGGAGCTTCTATAGCTGTCTGTAACGTTGCTCTTACCTCATTGGTGTCTGAATTAACTTCAGAGAATGAAAGAGCCTTTGCCATAGGGGCGTCAAGTTCTGCATACTCCTTGGGCTATTTTATCTCCCCTATTTTCGTCTCTGGATTCAAAGATCTTAACATAGGAGTTTTCTTCATGATGATATTGCTCACTCTGCAAGCAATTACCATCAGATTTCTATTAAGACCTACTAACGAGACTTAAGGATGCCCCTAATCATTTCAGCAGCTTCATCAACCGTCAGGAACTTTTCAGGGAACTTGCCTACCTTCAAGTTCAGCTCAACTACTTGTGGAGGTCTTATGAAAGCCTTTCTTAGCGTCTCATAGTCGTACAATACTTCTTCTACTGGCCCATCTTTCAATATCCTGCCTTCTGCCATTAGAACAACTCTTTTAGCGGTTCTTGCAACAAACCTCATGTCATGAGTTATCACTACGACAGTCTTACCCTCCTTGTTTAATTTAATGCACAGATCACTTAGAACCCTTCTTCCAACATGATCTTGGCCTGTTGTAGGCTCATCTAAAACGAAGACCTCTGGATTCATTGACAGTACTGAAGCGACTGTCAGGAGTTTTCTCTTCCCGTAATCTAAATCATATGGATGCATTTCCTCGGTTCCTTCTAATCCAACCACCTTTAGAGCTTCTTTTACCCTTCTATCCACCTCTTCTTCGCTTAATTCCAAGTTTCTAGGCCCATATGCAACTTCCTCATAAACGGTGCTCATGAATATCTGATGAGCAGGGTTCTGAAACACATATCCTACCTTGGCCACTATCTTATGAGTCGGTGTCTCCTTTGTGTCCATCCCTGCAACTAAGACCCTGCCTTTTGTCGGCTTTAGGAGTCCATTGAAGTGTTTTGCAAGAGTTGTCTTTCCGCCTCCATTTTGTCCTATTAAGGCTAAGATCTCTCCAGAGTGAATCTCAAGATTTATCTCCTTTAGCGCAACTACTTCAGGACTGTATTGGAACCAAACGTCCTCAACCTTTATTATGGGCTCTGCCATCACTTTAGCACCTCCCCATAGAGCTTTATCGCCTCATCTAGTGTTATTGGGTATTCATCTTGAGATATCTCGAGCTCATTTCTTAGAAGATGTGTTAGTTCTGTTACGGAGGGGGGATCCACCCCAATTTCCTTCAGCCTCTCCACACTTGAAAGGACTTTCTTCCCCTCGCCTTTTAAGACCATTTCTCCGTCATAGAGGGCTATTATTTCGTCTGCAAATGTTGCGAGCTCCTCTATTTCGTGTTCGGCTACGATAATGGTTTGACCACCGGCCGCGAGTTCTTTTATTGTTTCAAAGACCTCAAACTTCCCTATCGGATCGAGCTGAGCTGTGGGCTCATCAAGCACTAGTATCTCTGGCTTTACAGCTAAGACCGTAGCTATAGCTAGCCTCTGTTGTTGCCCTCCAGAGAGTTCATAGGGCGATCTTCCTTCCAAGCCTTTAAGCCCAACCGTCTCAATTGCTTCCTCAACCCTCTTATCTATTTCTTCCTTAGGAAATCCTAGCATAGCAAGGCCGAATGCTACTTCCTCCTCTAGAGTGGTTGCGATCCCCGATAGTTGGTCAAGTGGATCTTGAAACACAATTCCTACCTTAGTCGAAAGCTCTGCTATAGTGTGCTCAAAGGTATTCATCTCTGCAACTATTACTTTGCCGGACATCCTTCCTCCAAAGAACTGTGGCACAATTCCGTTCAAAGAAAGGCACAGGGTTGTTTTTCCAGCTCCATTTGGGCCTATTATCCCTAAGACTTCCCCTTTCTTGACTTTGAAGGAGATGTGCTTGAGCACATTCTCCCTTGTAGGGTAAGAATAAGTAACATCCTCAACAATTACTGGGTATTCCTCCAATTCTCATCGCCTCTCTCGATCTAGCTATCTCCCATAAACAACCCTAGAGATTAGGAGATCAATGAAGGCCTTACCATCAAGATCAACACAAATGTTGGCATTTGCTGGCTTCTTAAAGGACTCTGGAAGCCACTCTCTAAGGTCTGCTAAGGTTTCACCCCTAGTTAAGGTGCCGCACACCTCTACATCCACGTGAAGCCTTCTAAATTTGAATATTTCTGGCTTTATAGTGTATGCAAGAGCCATTGGATCGTGCATGGGAACTGGTTCAATAAGATGAACAAATCTCCTGAGCATCTTGTGAATTAGGTCTCCGGTCTTAGTTCCAGCTCTTCCTATCTCCTCGTAATGATTTTTGCTTATCCCTGCGTCAGGTCTCATAGTAACGTCGAGGCCAAATGCATAGATCTCTGCCCCTGAGTTAAAGACTATTTTTGCTGCTAAAGGATCTGTTGCGATATTGAATTCAGCTCTCGGACTCTCGTTTCCGTATCCCCAAGGAGTAGTGGCATAAGCTCCACCCATTATGACTATTGAGGAAAGCCTGCGAGCAATTTCAGGTTCGAGAAGCAGGGCCATGGCCACATTGCTCAGAGGCCCTGTTGCTACAATACTTATTTCACTAGGATTTTTTTCCATGACTTCCTTCCTTATGAAATCCACAGCGTGACCTTTAGCTGGTTTCTTACTTGGCTCAGGGAGGTTCACATCCCCAATGCCATCTTGACCGTGAACGAACTCCGCTGTCCTGAGTTCCCCGAAGATAGGTCCTCTCATTCCAGCGTACACAGGAATATTCTCAGCTCCTACAAATTCAAGCATTCTGAGGGCGTTCTTTGTCGTCAACTCGAGAGGAACATTGCCTCCAACCGTTGTGATGCCCAAGATCTCTAATTCAGGAGATCTACAGGCAAGTAATATGGCAATAGCATCATCTATCCCAGGATCCATGTCTAAAATTACTTTCTTTCTCATGTTTATCCCGCTACCACATATTTGAGATGGACGATAGGTGAACTTCCGTACTTCAGGTATATGTAGATAACGAGAACTGTAAGGGCTGCCATCCCCGCCATAAAAATAAAGTCCTCAGCCTTGAAAGCTATCTCTTTTAAAGGAGTCTTTTTGGTGGGAGCGGTAAATCCCCTTGACTCCAAAGTTATAGCCCTAGTCTGAACTTTGTTTAGAGAGGAAAGAGTAAGAGGAACTACCAAAGCTATGTAGTTCTTGAACTTTTTTATTAGGCCCACATCGGTCTTAAGACCTCTCGAAACCTGAGCCTGATAAATTGTACTAACTTCGTCTGCTAGAATCGGAATGAGTTGGACTGCTGCAGTAAACATGTATGCAAGCTTGTATGACATCTTCATCCTTGTTATCGTCGAGGTTATCTCAGCTAAGGGAGTAGTTAAATAAAAAAGCATAGCAGAACCAATGCAGACTCCTATTCTGGCTGGCCAGGTAATTGCATAGGCAAAACCTTCATAATAGAAAGACAGTTCTCTTCCAAACAGCTTGATTGTAAAAAGAACCGTCTCATTATCCTGAAAGCCGGCCGAAGGCGAGAGAATTATTATTCCAACAAGTATCCATGGGATTATTATTACAGCTTCAGTCAGATAAATCTGCTTATGTATTTTTGCTATTCTGGCTAGAATGAGAAGAGCTACAACTATTATCGTGACGATCACGTAATCATAGAAAAGATAGGCTATTATGGATATCCACCAGAAGAAGATGAACTTCGTTCTTCCATCGAGGCGATGGAAGAAAGTGTTACCCGCTGTATAGGCTCTCTTTAACAATAAGCTTCCTACAGCGCTCAACTACATCACCAAAAAAGAAGAAAGGGGGAATTTATATAACAATTATCTTTTCGCCAAGATGAAACGCTTAGGAACTCTGCTCGCGACTATTAGAGCTAAGACCCAAGAGACTGATTTGTCTATTAGCTCGGTAGCCACATTCTGGAGGTAATATGCTAGGAGCTGGTTTCCTGTTGCACTTAAAACCGCAAAGTAAACTACAGCAGTTGGTTTTGCTGATGGTCCGGCACCGAACATGTAAAGTCCAATTGCCGTGCACTGTATTGTGTAAATGAATCCCAACCAGAGGAAGGCCGGAATAAGCTTCCAAGGCTTCTTTAGATCATCCCATCCTAGTTTCATGAACATGAAGGACCAAATGGCTATTGCTATGTTGCACGTTCCCCAGATCCAGGCCGGCAGGCCCCAAACTGTCATGGCCATGATCAAGTTATAGAGAAAACCACCTATTGCTCCTACCCAAACTCCTGAGATTAGGGTTCCTAACATGGTTGCCCAAGTGTCGCCCCAAATTGGAAGCTTTAGAGTCTCTACTATGACTCCCGTCACGTAGTTAAGTCCTGCGATTACTGGGATCATGACTATGGCCATTATCTTTGCTCCCGTGGGCACAACTTCCCTACTCTCTGACATATCGCATCATCTTCCTCGTTTCGTCAGTTGGCTATCCTGACATCTGATATAATATTAAGATTTCCTTTTTTCAAAAAAGGGGAGTGTAGAAAGGGTAAAAGGTTAAACTATCAAACCACCTTTGTCCAATAGAACGATGGCTTCTAAGGCCACTTTTATCATGTTCCTTTCTCCTTTTATCGCTCTACCTTCTCTCGTTTTGGCTGCTTGGACTGCATACTCCCTAATTCCTTCCGCCGGCTCTTCACCGAACTCATCAACCACGTTTATTATGCATCCTGCTTTTATTCCCCTAAGCCTTCCTACAGTCAAGAGTGTTGAGGCCTCCATTTCTGCGGCTATAACTCCTACTTCGTGCCAGAAATGGTCTAGTTTCCTTATTTCTTTTGAGTATAAAGCATCTTCGCTTCTTGTTATCCCAACCCGGTATTTGAAGTCTAGCTCATCCTTAAGAGAATCTGCCGCCCTAACCAAGGCCACATATACCTCTGGATCAGGTACTGCAGGATATTGAATTGGAACGTACTGCTTACTAGTTCCATCCTCTCTGACTACGCCTTGGGAGATGACTAGGTCTCCTATTTTCATCCCTGGCTGAAGGGCTCCGCAACTCCCGACGCGGATTATTACCTCGGCTCCCACATTAGCAAGTTCTTCAACAGCTATAGCTGTGCTAGGACCTCCGATTCCCGAGGACGTGGCTGATACTCGAGTTCCCTTATACGTGCCAGTTATAGTTCTGAACTCTCTGTTAAAAGCAATCTCCTTATATTCATCTAGAAGCTCGCCTATCCTCAATACTCTTCCCGGATCTCCGGGCATTAACACGTATTTGGCGACATCACCTTTTCTGCACAGAATGTGGGGTTGAAGCGTCTCTTCCATAGTTTTTGGAATGTCACGTAATTCTAATAAACTTGTTCAAGACAAATAAATGTGAGCGGAACTATTTTTAAGCTAAAATAGAGGAATTTTCCATTGATAGCCACGATCTTCTATCTAATAAAATTCTTTTCGACTTAGATGGTGTGCTTTATCTATTATTCCTGTAAGGTGTGTTTCTTCTCCTTAAGAAAAGATTCTAGCTCTTTTAAAGTTGGAAGAGCTTCTTGAGCTCCTATTTTAGTTGTTGCTAGGGCCCCAGCACAGTTTGCAATAAAAACAGCCTCCTTTAGGCTTTTTCCTGTAGCTAATGCGAAAGCAAGAGCTCCACAGAAGGCATCACCTGCTCCTGTAGTATCTACAGCTTCAACACTAACTCCTGGTACGAGATCACAGCCTTCCTTCTCCACTAGGAGGGCTCCTCTTTCTCCAAGGGTTATGACTACCGCCTCCGTGCCAAATCCTAGAAGTTTCTCTCCTGCCTCCCTGGCGGAACTTAGATCCTTAACGGGTATTCCTGTGAGAACTTCTGCTTCCACTTCGTTTGGAACTATCACATCAATGAGTTCAAACAGCTTCTTAGGGAGAGGCCTTGCAGGGGCTGGATTTAAAATAACTTTAGACCTACCTTGCTTTGCTAAAAGAGCAGCATGTTGAACTACTTCTACAGGAATCTCAAGCTGAAGAAGGAGTACAGAGGCCTTTTCTATCAAATCCTTTGCTCTATCAACATCCTCGACGGAGCACTTGGAGTTGGCTCCGGAGGCAACTGCTATCAAGTTCTTTCCAGCCTGATCTACCATTATAAGGGCAACTCCGCTGTGCGCATCTCTGTCTACTGTCACATATTCTGAGTTCACGCCTGTCCTCTTGAAGTTCTCCATAAGGGCTTTTCCGAAGTCGTCTGCGCCTATTCTCCCAACGAAGTAGGATTCTGCCCCTAGCTTTGCAGCTGCAACTGCTTGATTTGCCCCCTTCCCTCCTGGAGACATCTTAAATGTCCCGCCAATTACCGTTTCTCCAACCACTGGGAGTTTTCTTAGTTTGACAATAAGATCCATGTTGACAGATCCTACAATGACAATCCTCGGACCCAAAGAACCACCGATATTCCCTTCGTAAAAAAACTCAAAAAAGTATTGCAGGACGGAGTCTTAATTTTAGCACAACCTAAATTCCAACTTATTTGAAGTTCTTTTAGAAAGTTGAATGCCAGTTCTTGCATATCAAAGAAATTAATTAATTTCTAGAAAGCTGGAATTTGGATGCCTGATATTCTTATCAGACGTGGAATTGTAGTTCCTATGACTGAACGAAGAATTCTGAAAGAAGCCTCGATTGCTATAAGAGAGGGGAGAATCGCTGCTGTGGGACCAGATAGTGTCGTTAGAAGGGAATATCCATCAGATATCGAGATAGATGCAGCTGATCACATAGTAATACCTGGCCTCATCAACACCCACACCCATCTGGCAATGACCTTGTTTAGGGGAGTGATGGACGGAGTTTCAGGCATGGAATGGCTTAACAGGGCGTGGTCTATAGAATCGAACCTCACTAGAGAGGACGTTTACTGGGGATCCTTATTGGGTTGCCTGGAGATGATAAAAGGAGGAACCACCTGCTTTGCGGATCACTACTTCTTCATGGATGCTGTGGTAGACGCTGTTAAGGAATCCTGCATTAGAGCAGCCTTAGCCCAAGCTATAATCGAGGAAGGAGGGCCTAGAGGCATAGATACAACGCTTGAAGGAAGTTTAAACTTTGCAAAACAATATGATGGAGAGGCAAAGGGCAGGATAACTTGTATGCTTGGCCCACACTCTGCTTATACTTGTAGTCCAAATCTATTGAAGGAAGTAAGGCGGCTATCAGAAGAAACAGGCCTAAGGGCTCACATACACTTGTCTGAAGGTATGTCCGAGTTGAGGATAGTCAAAGAAAAGTATGAAACGACTCCGATAAGGCTACTCAACCGAATAGGACTTCTCAACCCAAAATTGCTGGCAGCTCATGTGGTCTTTGCTGATGAAGAGGAAATTGAGCTTTTAAAGGAGAAAGATGTCAAGGTGAACCACAATCCGATTTGTAAAATGAAAGGTGGTCACGGGGCCTCACCAGTCGCCAAGATGCTTAAAAAAGGAATTAACGTTTCTTTAGGCACAGATGGCGTTGGAAGTAACAACAATCTGGATTTATTGGAGGAGATGAAGTTTGCAGCTTTACTGCAGCCTTTGGTGGAACGAGATCCTAAGGCCATATCTGCTTGGGACGTGTTGGAGATGGCGACAATAAATGGAGCAAGAGCTTTGGGCATAGAAAAAGATGTAGGAAGTATAGAAGTCGGTAAAAAGGCAGACTTGGTAATTATAAGGAGAAAGGTACCACATATGGTTCCATTGCATAATATTCCCTCTTTGTTGGTATACTCTGCTAATGGAAATGATGTCGACACTGTCATAGTTGATGGTAAGATCGTGATGAGCAAAAGAAAAGTGCTTACAATAGATGAAGAGGTTGTTATGAAGAGAGCTCAGCGAGTATTTGAGAAACTGCTTGAAAGAAGCGGTTGGGAGCCTATTATGGAAGGGATTCCAGAGAAAATCTAAGGTTCATATAAAGAGAACAAACGATCTAAGTCACAATAGTTAGCCTGAGAACTCAATAAAGGTATATTTTGAATCGCTACCAAAATCCTATGGCCTTAACTCCGTTCTTCTTTATCCAAAGATTGGCAAGCTTCATTGCAAGTATGGCAAAAATAAGCATGGTTACACACACCATTGTGGAGAGGATGAGGGCTTCTCTCACTAACTCAGGTGGGACAGAGGATATTGCTATCTTCACTAGATGAGAAGGGGCTGTGTATGGGATGCACAGGTAAATTAGTCTTGTTCTTTCTGGAAGAGAGTGAATAGGAATCATCATAAGTCCTATGACCCCTAAATTTAATATTTCAAGCAAATTGCCAGGTACGCTTGTTCTCATAGAAATGGCAGCGACCGTAAAGCCATAAGAAAGGCTCTCTATGGCAAGTAAGGCCATGCCTATAATCAGCAGAGCTATTTGATCTACTGTCAGCAGATCAACATTGAATGCCCCTTTAACCAACACTGCCATGAATAGAAGAGAGGATATTATTACAGTAGAGCCCGTGACAAGTCTCCCAAGCAAAGTTTTGAAGGGAGAGAATCCCCTAAGCAAGTGTTCTTCCACCATGCCTATAGAGATGAAAAATCTCATCCAACCTCCTACAAGTGAAGAGAAGTTTGATATCATACTCCAAGCTACGATCACCCAAAAGGCACCCTTAACAACCGTAGTCAGTTGTTCTTTGGGTACAAATAGCAAAGACCCAAGCACAAACAGGAACACCCAAGCGGCTTCAGAAAGTATCATGTTCAAGAATGACCATTTGTACCGCCAAAGCCTAATGGTATGAAGGTATAAGACTGCTTTCATTCGAACTAGGGCTACAGGTTTCAACTTTATATCGCTCCCTTCCTCATAGCTTTCCTCTCTCCTGCCTGAATCAACAGTCCTGAGGCTGAGTTATAGATAACAGACATAGCTACGAGAGCCCCAATGAGCAACGTAATTTTTCTAAGTTCTGGAGAACCTATGATGGCCGATAGCCTAGCGAGCTCGATCGTGTATGTAGATGGAAGAGCTTTGGAAATTATTCTAGCCCATCTTGGTAGGAGATATGCAGGATAAAATGCTCCAGAGAAGAGAAGGATAAGTGGGTTTAGCCAGCCTAGGACGTTTGATTCTTCCTTAATAGAAAGTAAGAACGACGTGAAAAGTGCAGAAAACCCCAACAAAGGTAACATACCTAAAGTTATAGCGAGAATCACTATGCTAAGCCTAAATAATCCTCCGTAGAATCCCTCCACTACAAAGATAAGAGGAGCAAACTCGGCAAGTTGAATACCTGCGTTTAGCAGGTATCTAGGAATATAGGTCAGAACTAAAGTGATTGACGTTCTGTTAGGAGACAGAAGTATGTACGGCAGGGTTCCTATCCATCTGTGTTCCAAAACGCTTCCACCAATCCCCCACATAACATCTAGAGACACCATAGTTGCTAGAGTAGAGGCAATAAAGTACATCAGTGGATCTACCGAAACACCTACGTTTTGTTTGAAGGATTCAGCGCTACCGAACAGGTATCCCATACCTATTATCAGTGTTAAAGTTAGATACGGCCAGATAAGCGTGAATAGAAACGCTGACCTATTGTTCTTAAAGAAGTATATGTCAAGCACAACGCCAGACTTGAATAATGTTCTCAGAGCCATCTTAGATCCCTCTCAGAATCCTTTTCTTCCAGTTAAATGGATGAATACATCCTCTAGGTTAGGTTCTTTTACTTCCACCCTTCTGATTTTGCATCCCTTCCTATGGAGAATATCCAACACCCTTGAAGTTGTCTCTTCTACCCTTTCCAGAGGCTGAACTACTTTTAGCCTCACCAGTCCATTTTCGGGGAAGGCTTTGGATGGAGCGCCTATGAGCGATCTTACTGTTTCTATAAGTGAAGTAACTGGAACTTTGGCTGGTGGAGCTGCAATGATCTCTAATGAGACTTTACCCGCTAAACGTCTTTTTAGTTTCTCAACCTCATCTAGTGCTACGATCTTACCTTCATTTATGATTGCCACCCTATCGCACAAGATCTCAGCCTCAAACATGTTGTGAGTTGTTACAAGTACAGTCTTCCCTTTTTTATGGGCTAACTCGACTAGAAGCTCCCTCAGAGTTCTTGCCGATGGAGGATCTAGGCCCAACGTTGGTTCATCAAGGATCAGCACCTCAGGATCGGTTATCAGAGCTCTGGCTATGCTTAGTCTGGCCTTCATTCCCAAAGAATACTCTTCATAAAGCTTATCTGCTACTCCTAGGCTCGTTAAGCCAACTAGTTCAAGGCATTGTTGTACGCTTGCCCTTAGCTCTTGACCATCTAAGCCATAAAGCATTCCAAAGTAAGTCAGATTTTCCCTTCCTGTGAGCTTCCAAAAGAATCCTTTTTCTACTGTTAGCGAGACTCCAATCAACTTTCTAACCTTAGAAGCATCTTTTACGACATCAAAACCCAATATTCTGGCTTCTCCACCGTCTGGAAGGAGGAGAGTACTGAGAATCTTGACAGTTGTGGTTTTACCAGCACCATTTGGTCCTAGAAGGCCGAAAACTTCTCCTCTTTTTACTGAAAAGGAGACTCCTTTTAGCGCATGGACCTCTTGTCTCTCCCTCTTAATCAGTCCCTTTCTTAAGTAAGTCGAGTAAATCTTTCTGAGATTTCTTGCTATTATTGAATCTTCTTCTGACATTGAGTATCCCCTATTTCGAAGTTCTAAGACGTCATATTTTACATCCAATTTTAACAATTAGTCACAAATTGTCATTACTTTAAGTTAGCGAAACACCCATCTCTAACGTTTTTCTCAGGAGTAAAGAGTGTTCGGACGCTTTTAATCATTTTCTTGTTTCAAATCAAATATTAGGACGTGAAGCTGTAATCAATAATCCACCTTACAGATACTAACATTGTGTAAATTACAGTATAGGTTAATCAAGTCAGTTAACTAGTTGTTTAAGGCTTGGATCTATTTCGGTGGCTCTTCGCACGAGGTCTCTTGCTGCTTCCCTACCTAAGGATACAACGGACTCTACATCGAGTTTAGTGAGAGATCCTCTCTTAACAACGATCTTGCCATCAACTATGACGGTGTCGACATCAGATCCTAAAGCATTGTAAATAACATTAGCGCAAGGGTCGAATCTGGGGTTCATATGAGGCCTCTTCATACTTATTAGGATTAGATCTGCTAATTTTCCCTTTTCTATAGAGCCTAGCTTATCTCCTAAGCCCAATGCCTCGGCAGCATCAATGGTAGCCATTTTAAGCAGGTCCTTGAATCCCATTGCGGAAGGATTTCCGGTAAGTTGCCTCTGAGTCATAGCTGCAGCTCTCATCTCTCCTATCATATCTGCTGGCCTAGCATCAGTTCCTATTAAGACCCTAATTCCTGATTCTATCATTTTAGCAGCGTTTGCATAACTTCCGCCCAAGGCATATGTTGACGGACAGTAAACAACATTTGTACCGGTTTGAGAAAGAAGCTTCATGTCTTGTTCATCTATATGTATACAGTGTACAGCAATCAAGTCTGGTCCAAGGACTTTAAGCCTATGAAGCAAATCAACAGGACTTCTGGCACCTCGACCCCATGGGCCTCTAACTTTTCTAACCTCTCTCATCGATTGAGAGAGATGCATGTGGATCTTGACGTTTTGCTCGTTTGCTATCTTCCTTAGTTCCTCTAACCAATCAGGACTGACCGTATCGGGGGCGTGAGGAGCCAAGCAAGGGAATACGAGTGGATGCTTTTCCTTCCACCTCTTAACGAAGTTAACACCCTCCTCGAATTCAGATTTTCCAACCCAGGGGCCATCTTCTGTCATTATTGTGTGTCCCAAGACTCCTCTAATTCCTAACTCCGTTGTCGCCTTAGCTATCTCTTCCATGAAGAAGTAATGATCAACTACACAAGTAGTTCCAAAGAGAAGAGCTTCTGCTGCCCCCATAAGAGCCGCTTTATAACAATCTTCTGGAATCCAGGCTTTCTCCATCGGCCAATAAATTCTGTACAGTCTGTCCTTTAGCTCCCTGCCTATCCTTGATATGATACACATTGCTATATGGGTATGGGCGTTAATAAGACCAGGAATGGCTATCATATCTCTAGCGTCAATCTCTTCCTTCGCATCATAGGACGTCATAATCTCTTTTGAGGAGCCTACATCTAAGATCCTGTTTCCCTCAATTGCTATAGCTCCATCCCGCAAGACCCTATCATCAGAACCCATAGTTATTACATATGCATTCTTGATCAAGATATCGCACATTGAACGGTTCTTCGTGAGCTAAAAGATAATCTTTGATACTGAGACCAAGAGGTTGATAAAGCCATCCAATCAGCCAATGATCTCTAACTTTTTCAATTAAATTTCAGAGCATGCTAGAGGAGGGTTAACCTTGGACTTTGAGGTGGATTGGGCTCGTAGGTTTTACGGGAAAAGGATGAAGTCTATTTCAGAACTCTTCGAAGTTGATAAAGCCATCATAGGAATGGTTCATTTACCGCCACTACCAGGTTCTGTAGCCTATGAAGGAGAGAGCATGGATTCAATTATTGAATTCGCCCTTAGAGACGCAAAATTGTTGCAGGAAGGAGGAGTAGACGGCCTTATAGTCGAGAACATGTGGGATCTTCCGTATTTTGTGGCAGAAAATGTTCCTCCAGAAGAGATAGCATCTATGGCTGTGGCTACGAGGGAAGTAATCAAAGAGTCCTCAGTCCCAGTAGGAGTCAACATTGTACACAATGGATGGAAGGGAGAGCTTGCCATAGCCGTTGCTTCTGGGGCCAAGTTCATAAGGGTATGTCTCCTAGCTGGAGCCCTTGTTTGGGACACTGGAGAGTTCGACCACGGAGTTTGTGCCAAGCTACTAAGAATGAGAAAGTTCTTGCATGCAGACCACGTTAAGCTCTTCGCTGACGTGACTAAGAAGCATGCGGTTATGTTCCCCGGTATAGATTTGGAGAAACATGCTGAATGGTTGGATTTCTACATGGCCGACGCCCTTATAGTTACGGGGAGAATGACTGGGAAGTCACCAAGCGTTGAAAAGGTAAGAAGGGTTAGGGAGTTTCTACCAAACAAACCGTTACTCGTTGGAAGTGGAGTTAACCCGTCAAATGTTAGAGATTTCTTCAAATATGCAGATGGCGCAATTGTTGGCACGTACTTCAAAGTTGGTGGAGTGACACAGAATCCTGTGGAGCTAGATAGAGTTAAACGGTTGATGGAAGAAGTTAAGCGAATAAGGAGGGGGGAATAGGCTTCTGAGTGGATCCTTTCTGATCCTTGGGGACATAGATGTTGACATCATCATGTATGGAGAAAGCTATCCTCAAAAAGGAAGCATAGCCGTCTCCGAAAACGTGGAGATCTGCGGAGGCGGTGTTGGTGCCAACATTGCAGTGGCCTTAGCTAGGTTAAATGCGGAAGTAAAGCTTGCTGGAGCTATTGGAGGAGATCCCTGGGGTGACTATGTCCTCAAGGAGATGAGAGAAGAAGGTGTTGATTTAACCCTGGTGCAAGTAAGGGAGAATGAACTAACAGGTTTTATGTTCATTTTTGTGGATAAGGAAGGTGAAAGAACCATCTTGGGAAGCAGAGGTGCAAACAAGAAGTTTCAGGCAACAAAGGAAGTTCTAAAAGCAGTTTCAGATGTGTCACATGTCCATGTGTCTGGCTACTCCTTGATGGATCCTGAAGAGTTCCCTCACGCCATTTCATTGCTTAAAATTGCAAGAAAATCTGGCGTTTCTACGTCAGTTGACATGGAGGGAATTGCATTTCAGGGAAGGGCAAAAATCCTTCAACTAAAGGGTTTGATAAATTACTGCACTTCAAATGAGATAGAAGCAAGGTCTTTGTGCAGAGAATTTGACAAAAAGGAGTTCGAGGATCTTAGAAAAAGGTTAGAAGCAGATGTCTTGGTAGTCAAGATGGGTAAGCGTGGGTGTTTAGTGGTATGGGATGATGGTACAGAGTTAATTCCTGCCAAGAAGGTGGAAGTAGAAGACACAACTGGAGCAGGAGACGCCTTCAATGCTGGCTTCCTATTCGGAATTTCTAAGGGCCTCAATCCACCAGAAGCCTGTGAGTTAGGAAATGCCGTAGCCGGCTATAAATGTGAGGGAAGAGGGGCTCGGCACCTTCCAAAGTTAAAACAACTCGTTGAAAGATGGCCAGATTTAAGGCCCCTTTTATCGGAATAACCTTTATCGTATGCGCACCTTTTCTTACAAAAAGAGATTTACAACCGAGTCTTTCCAAGTCAAGAAATCTAGGTGAAGCTTCTCAGGTCACGATCATCCAGCCTTAAGGTGATCAGATGGAGATTAGAATGAGGAGATTTCTAGCATTAGGTCATCTTACAATCGATGAGGTATTTTATGAAGGGAGAAAGTTAAGGGAAAGGTTAGGGGGCTCCGTTGCCTATGGTTCTTTGGCTGCTATTTCAATGGGGTGGG
>Ga0180300_10000576_pt1 | contig 16312 bp, 15 predicted proteins | sample GuaBasSediGuay15_FD_121798 | JGI IMG/M metagenome (GOLD analysis project Ga0180300, IMG submission 121798) | Subseafloor sediment microbial communities from Guaymas Basin, Gulf of California, Mexico - Guay15, Core 4569-2, 21-24 cm | ecosystem: Environmental > Aquatic > Marine > Hydrothermal... | reverse complement strand
TCTGTGAGAAAAAAGAAACTGGATTGAGAAGAAGAAAGGACTTTCTTCGTGGGGATTGGTGAGGGGATTTAAGCAGGGTGATGCAGGACAAAATAAAAACCAGGCGGCGACCTACTCTCCCGGGCATTCCTGCCCAGTACCATCGGCGCTTGTGATCGTGAAGAATGTATCGAGTCGCTTATCCTATAGTTCGAACGAGCGGTGTGTTACGTATAGCCCAAAGACGAGTCCTATTATCACCACCATTTTCCACACCACCCTGTGGGGATCACCATACATAGCCATCCTTAGAGTGTCGACACAATATGTAAGCGGGTTAATGTAACTAAGGATTCGGATGAAGGTAGGAGCACGGGAGACATCATAGAAAACAGAGCTGCTAAACATTAATGGCAGGTTAAGCAATGCCCAAAGCATGTCGCGCTTCTCTTCCCTTTCAATACGCAACCCCGCCATAAGTCCCACAGTGGTCCATAACACAAGGCTTGCTAGCCAAGCGGCGAGTGCTACCCCTGCACGCATACCCATGTCAGGCACAGAAGGAAAGAGGGGCTTCCCTATTAGGGCCGAACCAACAGCCAAAATTAGTATCCCTTGCATAGCTGTAATGAGGCCGTGGGAGACCGCTTCAGCGGCTACATATTCCCATGCCCGAGTACCGGCCATCATCATTAGGGGGAAGACGCCGAACCTGCGATCGGCCGAGGCCAAAGAGACCAAGACGTGAAACGTTTGATTTGTTTGCAACGCCAGCAATCCAGGAACGATAAATTCAATATAAGAGAGTTCTTTACCCTGGAAAGAGACAGCCCCGAATTGACCTGAAAGTGCCGCAGCGAAAAGTGCCAAATAGGCTACAGGCTGAATGGTCATCGTCACCAGCCATGACGGGCTGACGGTCATTCGCTTGAGTTCCCTTTGGACTAGGGCCTTAATTCTTTCCATTGCTGCTCCTTCCCATTAAAGCTAGGAAGGCATCGTTAAGATTTGGCTTGCGAATATCAATATCCTGAATAACCACCCCTTGCTTTGTTAGGGCCAATATTACCTCGGGTAGCAAGGCACGGGCCTTTGCCGAGGCCCAGGAGAAGGGGTTCACTGTTTGAATTTGGATGTCGTTACGGCGCTTAAGCTCGGCCAAAGCGGACTCAGGCAACGTACCGTTATAATGTATAGTTATAATCTCACTACCTCCAAATTTGTTAACGAACTCGTCTACAGTTCCTTCGGCCAAAAGCTTACCTTGCCATAAGAACAACACCCGATCACACACCTTCTCCAGTTGTTCCATCTCATTCGAAGCATAGAATATAGTTACCCCTAAGTTTTTTAAATTGAGGAGATAACGAAGCAGGGTTTGCTTGCCGAGCGGGTCAAGTGCCAGGGTTGGCTCATCCAAGAAGAGTACCTTTGGCGCACGCAGAAGAGCAATGGCTAGTTGAACCCTTTTCCACTGACCACCCGAAAGGGTATGGACTCGAGCCCGAGCTTTGGTGACCAACTCGAAAGCTTCGAGTAGATCACGAATACGGTTCTCACGTTCGGCTTTTGGAACGTTATAAATGGCAGCAAAAAAGCGCATGTTATCATATATTGTGATAAACGGATCCAGATACAAGTCCTGTGTGGCCACGGCGATATGTTTACGGATCTCTGCTTTCTGTGTGCGCACGTTATAGCCACATACCCACGCGTCTCCCCGTGTAGGAACCATAGCCGTGGTGAGGACGTTGATGGTGGTTGTTTTACCTGCTCCGTTGGGGCCCAAATAGCCTACGATTGAACGGGAGGGAACAGTAAATGAGACACCTTCCAGGGCCTTTGTGCCTCCCGGATAAATCACGGCCAGATCCTTTACAACGACGGCTTCCATCAACCCCCTCCCGTTAAGCCTTCCCTTGCCAATGCAAGGCTGTCCTCAGCCATTTTTTCTGGCACCTGTCCCGCCAACACAATGCTTAATCTCGATGGTTTCAGGATCCTCCCCGCGGTACGCACTATGTCGTCCTTGGTGATCGAGTCCCATCTTGCTTCACTCAATAGGTGGTCTAAATCAGCATTGTCTTGATAGAGCCCACATCTTGCAAGCGTAATAGCTTGTGTAAGCGCGTCGTCGCGTTCTAAAGCAATTTTGCCTTTCAGATACGTCCGGGCACGATTAACCTCCTCATCTGTTACCCGTCCTTCCTTTACCTCTCGTAAAGTTTTTGCAACTATTTGTGTCACTAAAAGAACTTGACCAGGCTCACAAGTAGTGTGGATAATGAGGGTGCCACCGTTACAGTAGCTTTCTATGAATGTATTCACACAATAACTAAGGCCACTCTGGATTCGCAGTCTCTGGAAAAGCTTCGATCCCCTTCTTCCTCCCACCAGAGCTCCAAGTAACCTCAGCGTGTCGGCCTCAGGGTCATCTATTCGGAATCCCACAAATCCGAAAACCATGTGAACTTGGTCGCTTTTGGCATCGATGACCGAGACTTTTGGTGAAGACTCGAAGTTACCGCAGTAAGTCGGGAATACTGCGTTTCCTTCTGGGTAATCCGTCAGCGTCTCTGAAAATTTCTTAATCACCCCCTTTGGCCGCACATCTCCTACCCAAACGACCATGGCATTTGCTTGTGTAAAGTGCGATTGAAAAGCCCTTTCAACATCTGCCTTCGTGATCCGGGGCAGAGAAGAAATGCTGCCTACTGGGGGCAAACTCAAAGAATCCTGTGCATAAGCCGTCTTCCACCAGGTGTCGATTACCTTTTTAAGGGGATCGGCACTCCGGAGCTTGATTTCATGCTGTATTACTCTCTTCACCGCTCCTAGTTGGTTTTTATTTATGTTCCGTGGTAAAAGTGCCTTTAGGCCATCTGCTAGAACCCCGATGGCCCGTTGAAAATTTAGTTTGGGGATCTTGGCGTATAGTGCAACGCAATCTTTGACAGTAAGGCCATTCACGATCCCTCCTATCTCTTCAACTCCCAATATCAACCTAGACTTTTTCTCTCCCCCTTCGAGAAGTAGGTGTTCACATAGGTGGAACAAACCGTTGGTCTTTGGAGTTTCGTATACAGACCCAGCGCGAAACGCTATCACAAATCCAATGGCTGCAAGATTGGAATGTACGACGGCAATCTTGGGCGGCATCCTTTCCCCTTGATTAGAGAAACCGTATAGGATGCCTGGGTGCCCTCGGGCATAATGGGTCCGGAGCGAAAAGCCTCTGGTAAGCGAGCACGGCCCGCACGTAACATCTCATTCCATCGCGTATGCAACGCTCATATTCTGGACATTGCTCGCAAGGTGTGCCAGCAAACAGTTCCTGCGGGGGATAAACCATACGGAGCATCTCATTCGATGACCACATTTCCAGCAGAGAATGGTCTCGAACACTCCCTATCAATCCATCTGGATAATACGCCAATCGCTCACACAATGCCACTTTGCCGTCTGGCAAGATTGCAAAACCTTCCCTCCCTCCCGTGCACCCAGATGGGTTCCATTCATCACCACGGGACTGAGAATTTAGAGACTGGCGCACCGCTGACGCATACCTCAGCTGTACCCGCGTCCGGTCACATTCAGTCTCATACCAACGGAACAGGGCGGCCCATTGTTCTTCTGAAGCGAAAAGGGAATCAGTGTGACGCCCAAATGACCGCACATAAGGTGAAAGAACGCATGTTCTCACCCCCATAGCCAGCAATGTCCTAACAGATTCCGGGATTTCTTTGATATTGGCTGACGTTACCACAGTGTGAGTACACACGTCTACCCCTGCTTCCAGAAATGCGTTGAGAGTGGCCAGGAGGTTGTCTAAGGCTCCTTTTGTGTTACACAAGTAGTCCTGAACTTCATCGTTGAGGGAATCAATACTAATCTGGATTAAAGGCAAGCCGGCCCTTGCTAGACGAAATGCAACCTGGTTTGACACCCTTCCTTTAGTAGATATCCAAGGGAAAATACCGTGGTCTAAAGCCATAATTGCCAGGTCGGGAAAGTCCTTTCGAACAAAAGGGTCCCCTCCACTAAAGTTAATCATTGCAACTCCATGCTGTCCCATTTCTTTAAACAGAGTCTCTAATCGTTGGGCCGGTAGCCACTCTTCTCTCGGTGCATCAGGAGAAGCGTTTGCATAACAATAAATACATCGCTGGTTACAACGGTGTGTCACAATATAGACAATAGAGTACGGTGCACGAGGCCGACTCAGGGAAACTTTTCCCACATTGTATTTTAAAAGGTCGGACAACTCTGGTACTGGCGGCTTTACTGCGGCCCATTTATTATTAATTTGATTCGCATCCACTAGCAATCCTTCATGAACGTAGGCGTTGACGATGCTAACTAGCTTATGTTTCACTTCTTTTATATCCATATCAAATATTTTAGATATAGCATTAGCGACTTCGGCCACGGTTCGTTTACCGTCAAACAACGCCAACGTAAGTGCCAGAGCTGGCTTTGTCACATAGCGAGCCTCGATCCCATAGGGATCCCGGTCAAAGAAAACAACGCCCGTCGGTGTAGGATACAAACGCAAGCTTGGCCGCAACGCCAGTTTAGTAGAAGTTTCCATAAGCCTCCCACCTCCTCAGCAAGTAGGAGAACAGGGGGACACAACAGCCTGTTGTATCCCCCTATTCCAAGTCATGTTCCGCCAGCCAACAAACAACAATAGGCACACAGCCGTTCAACAACGTCGTGGTCTGCCTCTTCTACTTCCCAACATGCAAGGCCCGTGACTTCCAATTGTGCACGAAGTTCCATAATCAACTGATCATCAAGCATTTTGACACTCACTCAATGAGGCGCTAGCGTTTCAGGGTGGGTGAAAGTCAAGGTAATGCGTGTTACATTTGCCTCCTCGAAAAGTGATCTCCTTTCCGTAGGCTGTTCAACCGTCCCAGTTCTACTCACCTACTTCCTTCACTCCGCTAAACAGTTACCTCTGCCTTATGGACCGCCGATGTGTTGCTGCTCTTGCCATTGCAAGAAGGCTCAAGACCCCAATGCTCATACCTACACCGCCCATGGCCTGACGTATCTCAGCTGGCGAAGTTGCCACACCGAGCACGAGGATGACAAGGCTCGAACTGATCCGATTAGCCACGGCTGATAGTACAGACACACGGCCGACGTACATCCCGTCCACGATTTCCAATAACCTCGTGTTAAGAGTGATAGCCATAGCATGGGAGATCAGCCCAACGACACCTACAAGGACTATCCCGATTGCTGGCGGCACGCCAGCAACGGCAACGGTTAAGCCTCCAGCGGCCGCGATGGCTCCCCAGATATGCGGAGCTTGGAGTCGTAGGCTTCTCTTCCGCCCAAGCACAACGCTCGCAATAAGTCCACCTCCGGCGAATGCCCCAAATGCGAACCCCAAGCACTCAGCACTCCGCCAGAACTCATGCGCCAGAATGGGCAACCCAAAGGCGTAGACAGGGATCAGCAGATTGAGTATTGCTTGCCTGATAACAAGCTCGCGAGCTGCCGGCGCACTTTTCAGATAGCGAAAGCCCTCGATCGCAAACTGCCATCTGGTCTCGCCTTGTCGCTGGCTTGAGACCCCTATGGGCAACCGGGCAACACCACTTGCGATAGCTGCTAAGGCGAAAGACAAGCTGTTCGCAAGCAGTGCCGTCACCGTTCCAAATTCTGCGACTACAAAACCGCCCGCGATCAATCCGACGATGCGTGCCGTGTTTTGCAATCCCCGATCGAGGGCATTAAGCTTTTGAAGTTGATACCCTTCGCTTCCAAAAGCTTTCAGAAGCCCAGCTTTAGCCCCGATGTACCACATTCTAACCAAAGCCTCTAAGAAAGCCACGACAAGTAACAATGATAAGGCCAACCATCCGCTGATTCGGCTAACGGCCAGCATGGCAATGAAGTACAAGAGGGCGCGGGCTCCATCGAGGGCAATGACCATTGTACGTTTGCTATATCTGTCAGCGAGTGCCCCCGCCCAGGGGCCGATTACCAGTTCAGGTACGGAAGTGACCAATAGGGTGAGCGCGACACTTAAGGACGAGCCTGTCTCCTTTATAGCAAGCAAAGGCAAAGCGATCCCCCAGATGTTCGAGCCCACCGTAGACAGAAACTGGCCACCCCAATAAAGGCGAATGCGGGGATCACTGACTAGGCTTAATGACTTCTTTTCGGGTATTGTCAACCGATTTGCCGCTCCCACCGGGAAATCAAGTCTTCAATTGCCTTTGGAGTTAGTTGCTCGTTCACCATCTCGAGCAGAGGCAATTGGCTAGCCATGAAGATCCGCGCCGCTCCTCCGCGCCACAGGTGGTGCGGATCAACTCCCTTTCCTCTCATCCAACGGGCGGCGCTGACAACATCATTAGGGTCGACTAGCTTGCCCCACCGTGATAACAGGGCAGCCACAACCTCTGCTCCGGAGCTTGTGACATCCGGTTGTGGATGCACTTCAAAATCGTTAATAACTTGTTCGGCAGCTGCACTTGAACTGCGTGCGGATCCGGTATCGACCCATATAGTAAACCAGTCCACCGACCCAGCTCTCTTGTACGCCTTCCCAACGATGACACTCTCTGCCCAGCGCTTTTGAATGTCAACCGTGCCTTCCCAGCGAAATACGGATCCCTCTCGTCTACAGCACTCATCACTTGACCGGCCGAACGGAGCGAGATCAAGACGGACTTCCTGTATCTCCTCGTCAAACTCGCATTCAACGATCAAATAATCCTTTTCCTGTCCAAAGGCATACTCCGCTCGTTGCCGACGCGTCAACACACTCGCCCCTGTATCGATCCAAAAGAGATAGCCATCGTCCGGAGGATCCCCGCCACATACGATAACGTGACCGTTATACCGGACCGGACGGGTATAGGCGTCAAACCCGATTGGTACTGCCCACCTAACACTCCCATCTGCAGCACTTACACCCCAGAGCCACGTTCCTCCGTGAACGACGCATTCATCAACGTTCGCAAGAGGCGGCGACCAAATGCCAAGAGGATCCAGGCGTATGCGCCATTTGAGCTGTCCGTCTATGGAAAGAGCCACTAGATCGCCCTCCAGAGAGCTAACGTACACGCAATCCCGCGTTACCTCAGGGGCAACGCGCCAATTCGTCAACCCGAGCTCTACAGACCATAGTTCCTTTCCATTCTCGGCATCGAGACATATAACACGACCCGGGGGAGCGTGTGCAAAAACATACCGTCCATCAGGGTCGATTCCAAGACCACAGGTATCCGAGGAGACAACACAGTTCTCTCCAATATCAGTCTCCCACACGATTGTCAAAGTCTTCAGATCAACGGCAGTAACAGCATTCCGAAGTCTCCCGTCAGCTCGACGAGCCGTTAGGGTCAGCAACATTCCCTCAAGCTGGGAGGGAACACCGAAAAAGAAGTGCTCCGGGACTTGCCTCTGCTGCAGAACTCTCCCAGCATCGTACCTGACAAACGCGTTTCCGATAGCCGAGACGTAAGCTCCGCTGTCCTTGTCGAATAGCGGCGCGCTGCGTACCCGTACACCGAAGTCAACTGTCCAGCGAACCGATCCGTCTTGTACGTTGAGCTCGGCAACCCTGGAGTAGGCGAAGGGAACCCACAGTCCATGCCGTTCAGGTACGTAAACCGGTGATGCATATCCACCCGCTGGCAAGACCTGCAGCCATTTCTGTTCGCCAAACTCGTTAAACAATCGATAGGCGTATGCCTTAGCGCTACGTATGAAGGTAGGGACCACCACACAGTTTCCCACAGGGAAAGGTACGCGCCCAACTCCCTTAAGTGGAACAGCACGGACGATTCGGGCAATTTTCGGCGCTGAAGGAGCCTTGTGGCGGCGCCAAATGTAGCTCTCGCGCTCGCCTATCATTAGCTTCCTCCTAGGAGAGGAAAGTCACCATGTTTGCAACGGTCTCTTTCATGCCTTCTCTCATCCTATCCTCGTTCATCCTATCCTCGTTCCCACCTTGCTCCACGGTCGCTGGTTCGCCGGTGAGACTCTGCACAGACACGCTTGCCACTGCCCCAACGACGTCCTGGAAAGGATAAGGATCCACACCCTTCGCAATCGCAGCCACTGCCACTTGAATCTTGCCCTCGACGGGTTTCTTTTCCAAAACGTGCCAGTGGAATTGAGCTACTTCCTGGGGCAGGAGGACATCTTGGCACTGACGACGCTGACGGGAAGCTAAGACCAGACCTTCTGGAAGTCGGATGCTTGCGGTAACGTTTCGTAACATATGGGCCGTTAGGTTTATTCCAGGGGGGCCGGCGAAAGTAACCTCAGCTGTCACCTTAATCTCCTTCGGACCAAGGGAAGAAAGTCTGAGGTGAACCGGCAGAGGGAACGCGCAGACCACGATATCCAGTGTGTAGTCAACTGTCCAGATGCCGGTGACAATAGGAGCATACTCCCAATAGAGTCCGCCATGTTCCCCGCCGAACCGGACTTTGTCCCACGGATCTACAATCAGAAGTGTGCCTGTGGTCTTATTAAATCCTGCGAGTGCGATGACATGTCCCTCTCTGTCCACAGTCTGGTGCAGGGCCTTATCGTCCATAGGATAACGGATTCCAGGATGGAATCGAGCAAGTAGAGGTACCCCCATCGCGAGCAATCCCTGAACCTTCTGGACAAACCGGGGTGGGTAGGGATCATAGAGCACACCGGACAAGAGGCCTCCAAAAGGCTTGAGTGCGCTAGAACCAGAAACGCTTAACATAATATCACCTCCTTATATAACACCCCACCTTCATGCACGTGATACAAAGTTTGTAGCCAAAAGCTTTGCCTTGTCTATCACCTAGGTGACAATATATGTGTCACCTTGGTGACACAACGGCCAAAAGCTCGATGAGGAGAGTATTTACAATCGCAGGGAAATTTGTCACCCCAGTTCTTGCAGGCCCTGTTGGTCAAGTATGATGATCCGACCGCGTTCAGTTCGGATTAGCCCCTGGCTTGCGAGCTTCCGCAGGGCCAGATTGACCTTTTGGCGGCTGGCCCCGATCAGGTCGGCCAGGTCCCTTTGGGTGAGGGGAAGCTCGATCCGTAAACCCTCTTCGCAGCGCACCCCATAGCGGACCCCCATCTCCAAGAGCCCCTTGGCAAGGCGCTCTTCAACGCTTCCGTAGGCGAGGTAAGCCAACCGGCCAATCAGCATATGCCGGTCCAGAGAAAACCGGCGGTTTGCTTCCAAGGCTATCTCAGGATGCTGCCTGACCAATGCGATGGCCGCATCGCGGGCGAGCAAACTAGCCACGGCCTTGCCCATGGCAACTGCGGACACTATATGTGTCTCAATGAGCAATGCCCCCAAGAATATCTCCCGGGTGACAAAGCTTAAGGAGAACCCTTTTCCCCTGGGAAGTCCTGAATATCAGCTTTGCCCAACCTTGGCACAAGATGTACCAACCAATCACTGGTGCACCCTGGTGAAAGATAGGCTCAGATTCAACGTAACGGACCCGATGCAACATCTGAGCGGTTTTGCAGAGCTCGTTTTTCTCGAGGGTAGCTAGTATGCATTGGCTGTTGAAGGAACAACTCCAACAACGGGGTTCGGATTTCAGGGAGAACCCCCAGCCCTCCATTGCAAGACACCCGCTCCATTGTAAGCACCTAGCTTTCTTGAGGCAAAAGAGCTAACACAAAGCAAAACAAAAAACCAAGCGGCGACTTACTCTCCCGGGGGATTTTCCCCAGTACCATCGGCGCTGGGGGGCTTAACCTTGCCGTTTTCAAGCAGCAAGACCCGCCCAGCGAACCTCGCGACCGCGGGGTCATGGGTGATTAAAATGCGGGTTTTCCCATCGAATGCCCTCGCAAAGGCCTCCATCACCACCTCTCGAGCCTCGCGATCCAAATGGGCCGTCGCTTCGTCGAATATTAGCAGTTCTGGATTCTTGAGGAGGCAGCGGGCGATGGCCACTGCTTGCCTCTGTCCTCCCGATAGATTCCTTCCCGCCTCGGTGATGAAGACCTTCCGCAAGTCCCCACTGAAAACGTGGATACAACCGCTTAGGGCAAGGGCCTGCTCTACATCTTCATCTGTAGCGGAAGGGTTCGCTATTTTTACGTTCTCCCATAGCGTCCCGGTAAATAAGAAAGCATTTTGGGAAACGATCCCTATTCTCTTGCGAAGCGAAGCTACATCGTATTTGTGAAGTTCTACCCCATCGATCAGGATTTCACCGCGGTAGTTTGGGTAGAAGCCGAGGAGGAGTTTCATCAACGTGGATTTTCCCGAGCCGTTCGGGCCAAGGAGGGCGACACGCTCGCCTGGCCTAATGGAGAAGCTTACGCCTCGGATGACGTCGCCCTGGGCCGGGTCGTAGGCGAAAAATACGTTTCGAAACTCAACATGCCCTTGAAGCTTGTCCACTTTCAGATCGCCCCACAATTCCTTCTCCGTCTTTTCCTCGAAAAAGGGCATCAGCCGGGCTAAAGCCACTAACACAGGCTGGACTGTGAGGGCGAAACTGCCGAAGAGCTGGAATGGAAGGAAGATACGTCCCACGTACCCAGCGAGCGCCATGTAATCGCCCACCGAAAGTCTACCCCGTGTGATCAGGACCCCTGAAAGCATCAAGACCAGCACACTGGCCAGATTGGTGAGGAAACCGATGGACTGAGTACCTCCGCCCATAAAGACGGATTGGCGCAGCCTCTGGGCCGCAACAGTGGAGAACTGCCGGGTGATCTCCCGGAGCTTGGCCTCCTCTGCCACCAAGCCCTTCAGGTCAGCCGCTCCGGAGACGGCCTCCTGCAAGCTTCCCCGGGTCCTGGCAGTGGTCTCCATGAGTGCTTGGGTGCTCTGGCGCAATGTTCTACTTGTGGCCCTGGTGATGAAGTAGTAAAGGGGAGCGAAGAGAAGCGCCAATCCGGTGACCTGGGGGCTGATGGCTGCCATAACCCCAATTGCTCCTCCAAATTGGATTATGCTAGAAATAAACTGGAAGATGGTAGGGGAAAAGATCCCACTCAGGGCGTCCACCTCGTTAAGGCGCTTTACGAGATAGCCACTTTGCTCGCGGTCAAGGAACTCCAGGGGCATCCCGAGGAGCCGCCCCAGGGCCTGGCTTTTCACCTCCACCGTAAACCGGGTGCTGGCCAAAACGAACAAAGCTTGAGCGACGAACTGCCCTCCGGCGATGAGGAGATAAGCGACGATGGCGAGGATCCCATAGTACACAATCCTCCCCACCTCGCCGACCATGATCCCTCGGTCGAAGAGGAGCTTGGTGAGGTAAGGGGGCGCCAAGCTGACAAAGCTTACGAGGAGCGTGAGCGCGCCCATCGCCGCGACTAGCCTCTTGATCCGCCTCAGCGCCGGGCACAGATAATTTAACTGGCCAAATACCTTCATGAGAGAACCCTTGTCATCCACTCTTTTTCGATCCGCCTCACTACAAGGTATAGGAGCAAAGCGATTACAAGTCCCGAGGTGATCGGGATCACGGGCCGAGAAAGTATTACCGCGAGCTTACCGCTACCTCCCCAAGGTCCAATAAGGAAAAGTAACACAGCCGCGGCTATCCAACCGAGGATCCGGCTGCCAAACAAAAGGAAAGAGATTCCTAATAGCTCGGTCAATACAACCCCCCACACTGGGACAGTGACAAACGTCGCTACGAGTTCCATAGCGGACGGCAGCTCACCGTGCCGAAGCGCTATGTACACCGTATAACTGATCGCTGCCAAGGCTGCGGCGGCAAACGAGGCTGTAAAACACACCGCCACTTTCCCCAGAAAGATCTCCTCCGGGGTCAAGGGGGACGCCAAAAGGTTCACGATGGTTCGGTTCAACCGCTCACCGAAGAACAGATGCTGGGAAAGGTAAAAAGCACTCATGTACGTCACCACCGCGGCTGCTGCCACTATTCCGCCCCCTCTGTGGCCGATACCAAACATAGCCCCGAACCCGATTGCTCCGTAAATAAGCAGGGGCACCGGCCAGACCATCCGGAGGAGAACCCGGATTTCCTTCCATGCCACTGCCTTAATTGCCTTTGCCTTCATCTTCTTCTACAATAGTCAAGTAGAGATCTTCCAAAGTCATTTTTGTCTCCTCAACGCGCTCTACGTCCACGCCTCGTTCAACGAGATATCGAACCAGGCGCCTGGTGTTTTTTGCATCGCTGGCCACCGTAAACTCCCTTTCGTTTAGTTGTTTTGCCCCATACGCATCGTACAACTCCTGCATTAAGGAATCAGGCATCGACTGAGCGACTCGGACTTTTATCTCATTGCCAACCCCTAGTTGGGTTTTCAACTCCTCGACTGAACCTTGGGCGACAATGGCACCCTGCCGGAGGAGAACAATTCGGCCCGTGATTTGTTCCACATCAAATAGATCATGCGAAGACAAAAGTAAACTTCTCCCCTGAGCTGTGTATTCGATTAGGAGATTCACCACCTCGTGCCTTGTTTCAGGGTCAAGGTTCGAAGTGGGTTCATCAAGCACGACAAAGCGCGGATCATGCACGGTACAGCGAGCCAGGGAAAGACGCCGCCGCATCCCAGCCGAGAGCGCTTTGGCCTTTTTCTTCCGCTCGCTCCATAGCCCCCAAGCTCGAAGTGCTTGGCTTATAGCCTCTTGGTCCACGCCGTAAACCTTTGCCCAGAAAGTTAGGTTCTCTTCCACAGTAAGCACGTCATAAAGCCCCGGTTCTTCAAGGAGGTACCCGATCCTAAGCTTTAAGGTACGAGGAAGGACAGCGCTTCCATACCCCCAAACGCGCACCGTTCCAGCGGTGGGTTTGAGAAGGCCGAGTATAAGCTTTATCAAAGTGGTCTTTCCAGCGCCGTTGGGACCCACCAATCCAACTGCCTCACCTTCTTCCACCAAAAGGTCTACCCCTTTCAGGGCCGCCACTTTGCGCCCGTACTTCTTCACTACACCACGGAGTTCCACAACGGGTGTCATTGGTAGTCTTTGGCAATTCTATCGTGTGGACACAACGCTTTACCGTCTATCTTTCCGGTCAGCTGAAACTCAACCGCACGACAATCCATACAACCATAACGTAATCCACATTCTTTGCAGCCTTCTACGTTGGAGAGGGTCATGCGCCAGTACCTGTCGATTAACCTCCTTTCAAAAACTATGTCTATTACTTCAGAATTCTTGATATTACCTAAGACTTCAGACTTCATGTATGGACATGGCAAGAGATCCCCTTTAACCGTAACAGCAAGTATTCCATGCAAACATGGATGAAACATACAATTATGATAAAATATATTTGCAGTGGCTTTCAACATATACTTCTTGAGAACTCCTTGTACATTACGGAGGTTGCTTTTGTCGCCCAAGTTCAAAATTACTGTTTCGAGGATTCGATCTGGGGACATATTTCGAATTAAGTCGTGAAGTTCCGTGTCATCAGTATTATTCATAACAACAGAAATGGTGAAGTTAAGGCCCTTCTGTTTCAGCCTTCTCGTCACATCAGTCAAAGCTCTAAGGGATATCGGTGTTTTACGCGCTAGTCCACCGAAAGGAATGATGGGATGAACTTTGTATTTCGATATGAAATTTATTATATGAGCGTTGAGATGCTTTCCGCATGTGATTACAAACAACTGGCCGTCAAATCCCTTTTCACGACAGAATTTCACCAACGATAGGAGTAGAGCTTCATTAGTGAAAGGATCTCCACCATGAAAAAACTATAGCAAAGCATTGCATTTTAAGAATTCTAGAGAGAAAGGCATAAAGTAGCTGCTCATAGTTCTGCACTGGTCGCTCATGGACCTGCGTACACGTCACACAAGGCCAAAGCTTCGGTGAGGCACAGAACGAACACCCTGCATCGCATTCAGTCGGTAACTCAACGAAGCATTTGGTTATAGTAGGTGGAACATCTCTAACATCGGTTAAAGGAATGCCTATCTTGTACTTTTCAATGTACACTTTTTTATTATAGAAGCGGCCTATACCCTGGCGTTCTAGATTCTCGAAAATTCCTTTCACCGATTCGATATCCCGGGATAGTCGGCGTGCTATTTCGCTAATTCGAAAACCTTGTTCCGCTAAGGCCAACATTTCTGCTATTTCTTCCTGATAAAGAGAGAATATCTCGCCATTAAATAAATTATAAATAGCTGAACCTCTCGGTGCTCTAATAAGTACGACTTCCCTATTCAAAAAGAACCACTGATCAGTCATATTTCGCATGCCTCACAAAATTCTTTTGGCCTTTGTGGACCTAATATCTGCGTCTCTGTAATCCCGAGTTCAAACATCGTCCAAAGTTCCGCGAATTTATTTTTAATGCTTTGCCTTATCCGAGAACAGAGATCAGGAGGATTTCTTTCAAAGTATCCATTTCCTGCCACTGCGGCATAGCATATAGTGCAAACTCGAGTGACCGGACAGTTAATACATTCTGGGTAAATTTCTCTGCGATATAAGTTAATGAGGTCGGCAATTTTCTCGTAATCAAGACCTCTTCTGACATCGCCAATGGGAAACCATTCGTTTATCCGCTCACAGGCGTGTAACTGTCCTTGGGGGTCCACCGCTATCTTGGTTCCAGGGATACAGGTAGAGGTGTAAGGTAAGCAGTCTAAACGAGCCTGTGCGTTTTGACTTCGTAAAAGGATTGGAAAATATTGGGTACTGATCAAAGCCTGAAGGAAAGAAGAAGGGCAGCTGCCCTTAATCAACTGATCTACAAAACGTTGCTTACTTTTTTGCAAAGAATTTCTAAAGATGGTCTTTTGATCGTCCGAGTATTGATCATACCAATCAGTGAAATAAGGGGAGATAAGCAACACTCTTGCAATTGGGGGAAGGTCGTTTCTGTAACTTTCAAAGAAGTTTTCCATTTCCTCCAGGTTAGTTGCAACATCGTAGCATACCAACAGATTACAGTTCCGCTTATAGTAAGATGGATATCGGGAACGTAACTTTTGCAAATTGCCCCAAACTGTTTGAAATGACCCTTTCCCATTAGGGAAAACCCGGGTTCGGTCATGTTCAGAGGAAGGCCCATTGAGACTTATGGAAACTACGAAGTCATTTTCGTAAAGAAAATCCATAACCTCATCTGTAAGGATGGTACCATTTGTAGTTATAGTAAATAAAATGCCGCCACGATAGCGACGTCTTGCAATAATGACGGTGTCACGAATCAGATTAAAGTTTAAGAGGGGTTCACCCCCGTAAAAGCTGATTGTGGGTATCAGATAAGGGTTTTTCGCCTTTGATTCGATAAAACCCTGAAAGTACATTTCGATTGCTTTTTTAGCAATGCCGGTTGTCATCGATCTGTCTCGGTGTGACCTCATGTTAAAATAGTGACCTGAGTAAGCACAATATTTACACCGCAAATTGCAATTCTCTGTTGTAATCAAAATGAGCTGTCTATAACCATGGTCAGAAAGCAAGGTTTTAACCTGTTCTCCTGTAATTGGGCTCAGGAGCGACGAATTTTTGGATTCGAGCCTTTCTATGTTAGAACAAAACTCTCGAATATCTCCGACAGGAACCACCACTCCACTCCCATCATTGTAAAAATAGTAATTCCCCTGATCAGTTTGGAATATAACACCCTTCATTTTATATCGCGAGGGCCTGGCTATTCACTGTGGGGTTAATGTGCCTCTTCCGAATGAATAGCGAGGTGCGCGGTTACGCCTGCAATAAAATGCCCAATGACTGCACAAGACACAGCACAAGCGATCGGGCATAGTACCCAACACAACCAAGGTTGTGACTCAGCGGAACCTGGGTTCGCAAGTTCCATTCTTTATTACCTCCTTCTGTACATTGCCAGGCCCTCACAGAACTTTTTCTACACCCAGAAGCCCTGATTGGTCTATCACCTAGGTGACAGCATATGTGTCACCTTGGTGACACAACGGCCAAAAGCTCGATGAGGCGAGTACTTGCGATCGGAGGGAAATTTGTCACCCCAGTTCTTGCAGACCCTGTTTGGTCAAGTATGATGATCCGACCACGTTTGGTTCGGATTAGCCCCTGGCTTGCGAACTTCCGCAGGGCCAGATTGACCTTTTGGCGGCTTGTCCCGATCAGGTCGGCCAGGTCCCTTTGGAAGAGGGGAAGCGCGATCCGCAAACCCTCTTCGCAGTGCACCCCGTACCTCTTCCCCAGCTCCAAAAGCCCCCTGGCCAGCCGTTCCCTAACGCTCCCGTAAGTGAGGTAGGCCAATCGGCCAAGCAGCATATGCCGGTCCCGGGCAAGCTGGCGGTTTGCTTCCAAGGCTATCTCAGGATGCTGCCTGACCAATGCGATGGCCGCATCGCGGGCGAGCAAACTAGCCACGGCCTTGCCCATGGCAACTGCGGACAC
>Ga0180300_10000575_pt1 | contig 16318 bp, 14 predicted proteins | sample GuaBasSediGuay15_FD_121798 | JGI IMG/M metagenome (GOLD analysis project Ga0180300, IMG submission 121798) | Subseafloor sediment microbial communities from Guaymas Basin, Gulf of California, Mexico - Guay15, Core 4569-2, 21-24 cm | ecosystem: Environmental > Aquatic > Marine > Hydrothermal... | reverse complement strand
GATGTTGAGGGCGATCTCATGGGCCAGGCGCCTATCTTTGGTATTGAGGTTGACATTGTAGGCGATCAGGAATTCCCGACATCCGATGACCGTGGCCCCGGATTTGGCATTAAATACAGCCGGGCCATAGTCTGGTTGCCATTCGGGATCCTTCAGTTTCTCTCTAAGGCCCTCATACTCACCCTTTCGGATCGTGGCCAGATTCTTCCGTTCCGGCCTTGTGGCAGCATACTCGTAGAGATAGACCGGGATCCTCAGTTCCTCTCCAACCCTCTTTCCGAGCCTATGGGCCAGCTCAACACACTCCTCAACCGTAACCCCGGTAATCGGAACAAAGGGACAGACATCGGTGGCCCCGATCCGGGGATGGGCCCCCTGGTGCTTGCTCATATCGATGAGTTCAGATGCCTTCTTAATCGCCTGGAAGGCCGCCTCCAGAACCGCATCCGGGGATCCGACAAAGGTGACCACGGTCCGATTGGTTGCCTCACCGGGATCGACATCGAGCAGATGGACGCCGCTTATCCTTTTGATCTCATCACAGATGGCATCGATTACCCTCTTATCCCTCCCTTCAGAAAAGTTGGGAACACATTCTACCAGTCTCATGATTCTTTCAAGATTTCCGCAATCTGGACCGCATTGGTGGCGGCCCCCTTCCTGAGATTGTCGGCAACGATCCAGAGAAAAACCCCTTCCTCGGTCTCCGTGATCCTGCCCACATGGACCTCATCCTTACCGGCGATCTCAATCGGGGTGGAGTAGTCTCTATCAACAACGACCCCGGGTGAAGATTCGAGTAGCCTGATGATCTCATCACGCGAGGCCGACTTCTTCAGCCTGAGCCATACCGCCTCCCCATGGCCGATCCGGACCGGGACCCGGACACAGAAGGGGAAAACCTTGATCTCACTCTCGAGGATCTTATTGGTCTCAAGCTGGAGCTTACGCTCCTCCTCACTCAGACCATCATCACCAAATTCACCGATCTTGGGAATGAGATTGGCCCCGATCGGCCGGGGGAAGACCGAGCCTTTACTATCTGGAGGCTCACCCACGGCAACAAACTCAACCTCATAATTAAACTGATCCAGTGCCTCCCGACCCCAACCCGAGACCGACTGGTAGGTGGCGATATGGAGAGATTCGATCCCGAATTCCTTATGGATCGGGCCGATTGCGACCACGAGCTGGATGGTCGAGCAGTTGGGATTGGCAATGATACCCTTATGTTCCTTAGCCCGGTCAGGATTTACCTCTGGGACGACAAGGGGGACATCGGGATCGAGTCTGAAGGCAGAAGAGTTGTCGATCACGACCCCCTTCTCCTTCAGCCTGGGCACAAGCTCCTTGGCACTCTCCCTGTCCAAGGCCGAGAAGATGAAGTCGAACTCGCCCATCTCTTCCAATTTCAGCTCCTCAACCTCGATCTGATCGTAGCCGAATCTGATCTTCTCACCGACACTCCGACGGGTGGAGTAGGCGAAGATCTCCTGGGCGGGAAACTCGCGGTGGAAGAGGACTTCGAAGATCTCCCTTCCCACCAGTCCTGATGCACCAACAACTGCGATCCTCATTTAACCCCCTTCCTCAAGAGCTGAAGGACCAACCTGATATCAGAGGGAAGCTCCGAATGGAACTCCATCTTCCGCTTGGTGATGGGATGAGAAAACCCAAGATAAGAGGCATGGAGCGCCTGGCGGTCGATGAGCTCAAGAACTTCCTTATAAATCTCATAGCCCCTCCGATCCTTGATCACCTTCGGATCTCTCCCCCCATACTCCGGATCACCAACCACCGGAAAGCCAAGGTGTTCTAAGTGGGTCCTGATCTGATGGGTCCTTCCGGTCTTGAGGATAACCTCCAGGGCGGTAGCGATCCCAAAGCGCTCCTTCACCCGAACCACGGTCTGAGCGGTCTTGGATCCGATCGGGGTTACCGCCATCTTCATCCGGTTGATTGTATCCCTTCCAATCGGGGCGTCAATCTCGAATTGGTCGGTGGGGAAGTCTCCCCAGACTAAGGCAAAGTATCTCCGTTCCAGTCTTCGCTTCTCAACCATGATGCCCAGCCGGCTCAATGCCTCATCGGTCTTGGCGAAGACGATAAGGCCGGTGGTATCTTTATCAAGCCGATGGACGACCCCGGGACGTAACTTATCCGAACCGGAGGGTAGCTCTCCGCAGTGGTAGAGGAGGGCATTGACTAAGGTATGATCGGGATGGCCCCGGGCGGGATGGACAACGACCCCTTTATCCTTATCGACCACAATAATATGAGCATCCTCATAAACGATCTTGATCGGGATCGGCTGGGGTCTGATATTGAGCGGTGGCTTCACCTCATAACGGGCCTCAATAACATCGCCAACCCTGATCTTATGGGAAGGCCTCACCTTCCTCCCATTAACCAAGACTAAACCCTCCTGGATCAATCGCTTCAGTGTCGATCGAGTAACCCCGACTCCGCTCTTGATCAGGTAATGGTCGAGCCTGAGGCCATCCATCTTCTGGGAGACGATCCGTCTAAATTCCCTGAAGGGCATCGTGTTCGATCCTGATGATCTCCTCGATCCCCTTTCGGGCTAAGTTGAAGAGCTGGTCAAATACCGATCGCTCGAAGGGGTAGGCCTCGGCCGTCCCCTGGATCTCAACGATCTTGCCCGATTCGGTCAGAACAACATTCATATCCACTTCGGCATTGACATCCTCTTCATAACAGAGGTCGAGTCTCGGGATCCCTCCCACCACCCCAACGCTCACTCCGGCCAGAAACTCCCTAATCGGGTTGGTCGTGAGCTCCCGGGAACGGACCATCCTCTTTATCGCCTGGACCAGACTTAAAAAACCACCGGTGATTGATAGGGTCCGGGTTCCACCATCGGCCTGGATCACATCGCAATCGACGATGAAGGTAATCTCACCCAGTTCTTCTAAGGCGATGACCGAGCGGAGTGACCGTCCAATCATCCTCCGGATCTCATGGGTCCTGCCATCGATCCGACCCCGAACCGACTCCCTGATGGTCCGTTCCCGGGTCGATCTGGGAAGCAGGCTATACTCGGCCGTAATCCAGGCCTGTCCGGTTCCGGTCAGGAAATGGGGAACACCCTTCTGGATGGTGGTTGCGCAGAGGACAACGGTATCGCCAGCCTTGATCAGGCAGGATCCCTCCGCATATTTAAGATAGCCAAGGTTTACCTCGATGGGTCGAAGCTGATCATACTCACGACCATCTATTCTCATCACTCCTCCAGTGTAATCCGAACGATCTCACCGACCTCCTCTCCCAAAAACCGCTCCGCTACCGAGCGAAAACCATAGGAGAGGTCAGTGAGATATACTACCAGCCGACCATCCCCTTGGAAAGAACTCTGCTTACTCAGCTCATCAGCAACTACCTGACCGGGATCGATCAGCTCAACCCCGGGTAGGATCTTTTCCATCACCGGGATCAACATTGGGAAGTGGGTGCAACCGAGGAGGAGAATATCGATCCCTTCGGAACGGAACTGAGAAAGGTAGTGATCAACTACCACCTCAGCGACCCTCCCCTCAAGGATACCTTCCTCAACCAAGGAGACCATGAGGGGACATGCCCGGGCGATAATCTCCCCCTTCACCCCCTCCTTTCGGAGCTGGTTGATATAACTCCCACTTTCGATGGTGGCAATGGTCCCAATCACTCCCACCTTCTCAGGCCTCTTCTTGGCCACCGCCTTGGCACCGGCCTCAACTACAGTGAGGATAGGAAGGGAGAATCTCCGCCTGAGTTCCTCGGTGGCAACCGAAGCCGAGGAGTGGCAGGCAATGACGACCATCTCCGCTCCCCGTTCGATCAGGAATCGGGTATTCCGAAGGGAGAAATTGGTGATTGCTTCCGGTGACTTGTTGCCATAAGGAAGATGAGCGGTGTCGCCCAAGTAGAGGATCGATACATCCGGTAACTTTTTCCTGATCTCCTTCACCACGGTCAGTCCACCAACTCCGGAATCGAATACACCGATCATGAGCCACCTTTTTTATCAATATAGGTGATAATCCCCTTATAGATTGCCCGAGCCAGCTCCTCCTGAAACTTCTTACTCCTCAGGCGTCTCTCCTCCTTAGGATTGGAGAGAAAGGCGCACTCAATCAGAACACTGGGCATAAAACAGCCATAAAGGACATAAAATCCAGCCTGATGAACACCCCGATTGTTGATTCTCACCTCCCTGCAGACAACATCCTGGATACACTCGGCCAGAAGGTTAGACTCTTCTAAGAACTGAGCCTGAGCGAGATCCCAGAGGATATATTCTAAGGCGGAGTCAAACTTCCCCTGAGGGAGATCGAATCGGATTGAGGCATTCTCTCTTGCGGCTACTGCCCGTTCCCAGGATGTCTTCGCCTCAGAGAGGAAGTAAACTTCAAACCCCTCCGATCTCCTTCGTCGGGAGGCATTACAGTGGATGGAGATGAAGAGGTCGGCCTTATTCTGATTGGCAATCCTGGCCCGTCGGCTCAGGGAGAGGTAGCGATCGGAGTTACGGGTCATGATAACCCGAATCTTGGTATTCTTCTCGATGATTCTCTTAAGCCTCCGGGCAATGGCGAGATTAATCGTCTTTTCATAGGTCCCCAGTCTCCCAATCGCCCCCGGATCGATTCCTCCATGGCCGGGATCGATAACGATGAGATCGACCCGCCCCCTCCGCTTGGGATAGATGGTTACTGACTTTGCCTCATGGATAAATGAGAAGTCCGGTGATTTCATCCTGAGCCTGATCTTGATATAATCGGGGAGTTGCGAGATCTTGATCTCCTTAATGATCCCTCTCGGTTTGGGAAGCTCGAATCCCGAAGCCAGATGGCCGTCGATCTCAATCGCTCCCGAATCGCCTTCGAATCCGACCGCCATCTTGACTTCACCCTCAGCAATTACCTCAAGACAGATGGAATCACCTTTTGTTTCCATCCTGAGGCCGGAGATCTCAATACCAGCCGTTTCCTTGATGAATATCAGCTTCCCAAAATTATCAGCAAAGAAGGGAATCACCTGGCTTCTCCCGATTACAATCTCTCCATCCATCATCGTTAATGGTATGATCAACTTCTTCAACTTTCCGTTGCTCTCATAGATCGAGAAATCGAGCAGAAGCCGGACCATATGTTCATCATCAAAGATGGTAACCCTCTGATGGCGATGATCGAGGATGAATTGAATGTCGAGTAGTTCGGCGATATCGGCCAAAGGAAGATACTCAGTCCCCTCGTATTCGACTACCTCTATCAACTTCTTATGGTCCCCATAGCTAAGTTCGAGGGGGGTGGCCTGAAGGAAAACTAACAATAGACTCATCCCCTCAGCTCCCGCTCCATATCCCTCCGGATGATCTCCGCCTTCTTCTCATAGGACCTTTTCCCTCGACAAAGTGCGAGTTCTACTTTGGCGATGGATCGATCGTTGAAGTAGATCCTAAGTGGGATAAGGGTGAACCCTCGCTCTCTGGTTCGGCCATAAAGGCGCTTTATCTCGTGTTTCTTCAGAAGCAGTTTCCTCCTCCTCCTGGGATCGATCTGGGCATACCCTCCCTTCTCGTAGGGTTTGATATAGGCACCGACAAGATAGACCTCACCATCAACTACCTGGGCGTAAGAACCATCGAGGGAGGCCATCCCGGCGCGGAGGGACTTCACCTCATAACCTTTGAGAACAATACCCGCCTCAAAGGTCTCGATGATGTTATAATCACGTCGAGCCTTACGATTGGTTACCACAACCCGCACCAGCAATTATAACCGCGGTCAAGTCACCGTCAATTCCTGGAAAGAGCCTTACATAACTTTTCTAAAAAATCCTATTGACAATTGTAAAGTTCCCCAACAAACTTAAGATAGGAGACCGTTATGATATCTGCTCCTAATACACTTAAGTGTGTGGAAGGGGGAATGATGAGTATGATAATGCTTGCTCTTATAATAGGGCTTTCCCCAGTGGGAGGTGAGTCAGCAGTAAAACTTGTTCCAAGTAAGGCCAGGGTTCACAAACGGCAAATGCCACTAAAAGTGGTTATGGAGAAGGGGGAACGGTTGACCCCTGAGATTTGGTTCCGTTTTCATCCCGAGGACCGGGATAAATCCCCACCCTGGAGTGATGACATCCAGACTCCGCCCTGGAATTATGCTGAGAATTATACCTCGATGGCAGTCGATGCTACCGGCAAGATCGTAATCGGATTCAACCTCCAGATCAATGCCAATACTTATGCCTGGGGCTTGAAATGGAGCACCGATTTTGGTGTCACCTGGAATGATGCGGCCTGGTGGTTCGGACAGTCCGGAACCGGTTTCCACTTTCCTGAGATTGCGATAACCGATGACGGAAAATATTATCTCTTTGGCAGCCGGACCGGCCCGGGCTATTCTTACAATGCCTGTTTCGCTTTTACGAGTACTAATAATGATCCCAACAGCTGTGGCAACGTTATAACCTTTACTACCCTTACGGACCATTACTACCCAGAAGCTGTCACCTATGGTAATAGCAATCAATTCGTCATTGCCTCCTATACCCGGGAAACCACTGGTAGTGATTCAGTCTCATGCCTTTACAATCATGATGGGAGTAACAACTCCAGCTGGTTACAGATGTGGTTCACCTTTGATACCGAACTCGGCTATACCTCTATTGGTGTAAACGTGGTTGGTGGTATTGATACGATTCTCATTCATGGTTTCGATGAGTTCGCATCCGGGGATTGGAATGTCTATGGTATGCTCGACACCCTGAATGGTTCTGGCACCACCTACTACTGGTGGACCACTAACACCAACCCCGATGTCGCTCCCCGGGTATTCTTCTCCCAGAACTATGCCTATATAGCCTATCAGAGTGATGTCGGTGGTGGCAATTATGATATCATGTTCCGCTACTCTACTGATAATGGTTCCACCTGGGGTGATATTGTCGACATCACCAATGATGCTGGAAGCGAGACCTATTGCCGCCTCTCCGGAGATGCGGAGAAGATTGGCTGTGTCTACATTTACGGGGGCAACAATCTGAGGTTTCTCTACTCCTATGACAACGGTCAGAACTGGTCTAACTACGAACAGGTAAATGACAATGGCTCAAATTCGGTAGTTAATGAATATTCCTCCGCCAGTCTACTTTACACCAGTGGCCGTTGGTATGCCTCCTGGACCGACAACCGGGATGGAAATAACAACATTTATGCCTCCTACCGGGATATGGGGCAGGGTGATATTACCCACCGTCCTGATGAGCTTCTATTTGACTATACCTCAGAAGCCCAAGGGCCTCCCCCGGAGAAGATTGTCAGTTTCCATCCGACCCATAAGATCGACCCCAAATTGAAAGACCATCTCGCTTCGGTAGCTAAGAATGATTTTGTCCCCATCATCATCCTCCTCTCCTCAAAGGTCAACCACGAATGGTTGCTTTACCAGGTAAGGGATATGGATCGGATGTCCCGAAGGGAGTTTGTCCTGAATGAGTTGAGAAAGTATCAGAAGGTATCACAGGGTCAGCTTCTCTCCTTCCTGAGAGAGGAAAAAATGAGAGGCAATGTCAGAAGGATCGTTCCGATCATGGTCGGTAATGCGGTCTATGCAGAGGTAAAACCTGATGTGATTAAAGAGCTCGAAACCCGACCCGATGTTGGTCAGATCGGTCTTGATGAGCCACTCCAGAAGATCGGTATGGTTAAAGATGATTCCTATTTCAATCTCGCCCGTTGGATCCCCCAGCCGACCTCGATTGAGTGGGGTGTCCGGAAAATCAATGCCCCTCAGGTCTGGGCACTCGGTTATACCGGAGCTGGTGTAGTAGTTGCCCACCTCGACTCCGGATGCGAGTATACCCACCCCGATCTTGCCGACCATCTCTGGGATGGTACACCCCACGGCCTCCCCAACCATGGTTATGATTTTGTGGATAATGACAACGATCCGATGGATGAAGATGGCCATGGAACCAACACCGCCGGGATTATCGCTGGCGATGGAACCAGTGGTGACACCACTGGTGTTGCCCCCGACGCTCAACTCATGATCTTAAGGATCTATCCTGGTGGCACTGCCCAGATGGGACCAGCAATTGATTCCGCTCTGTCTTGGGGAGCAGACCTTCTCTCGACCTCGATCGGCTGGAGAGACCCTAACAATACCTTGAAGGATTGGAACAGAAATAAGTGTAACGACATCTATGCAGCTGGACTGGTCTATTCGACTGCGGCTGGAAATGAGGGTTATACCAACTGGCCCAATGCGATCATCGCCCCGGCCTGTGTACCACCGCCAAAACCCTTAACTCCGGGCGGCGGGAGGAGTTCGGCGATCGCCCTTGCCGCAACCAACAGCGGCGATGCTGTCGCCGCCTGGTCGAGCCGGGGGCCAACCGAGTGGAATACCAGCAACTACAATGACTATCCTTACCCACCGGGTCTCCTAAAACCCGACCTCGCTGCCCCTGGTGTCAATGTCCGCTCGACAGCGTTGGGCGGTGGTTATTCTGGTCTGATCAGTGGAACATCATACGCCCAACCCCATTTTGCCGGCATGGTCGCCTTGATGTTACAGCGGGAGCCCCTCCTTAACCCGGATGCGATCGACAGCATTGCCAAGATGACTGCAGTAGATATCGAAGCGATAGGTGACGATAGTCTTTCTGGTAGCGGACGGATCGATGCTTTGGCAGCTGTCCAGGCGATCTCTGAAGGTGTCAAACAAGGGACCTTCTGGGTGATCAACCAAGCCACTGCTACTGGATTGCTCAAGGTCGATTCGATCACCCAGGCTCAGAATAAACCTTGGATCCTCTATGTCAATCCTACTTCATTCACGGTCCAGATCGACGACTCTCAACAGGTGACAGTTCAAACTGATACTACTGGAGCAGGCTGTGTTGCTGGAGCTAACTGGGACACCCTCCTCATCTGGTCAAACTCGGTCTTCGATGATAACCCAGAACGGGTTCCAGTCCAGCTCCTCTACCCTGGCATCGGAGTGGAGGAGATGTCCTCCCTCCAATTAAAAGGAGGAATCTCAATCCTCGCCCGACCAAATCCACTCCATCTTGATGCTGAAATCGAATTCCTCCTCCCCTACCAGAGCAAAGTCGCCCTCTCTCTCTACGACCAGACCGGTCGTAAGGTTCGAACTCTAATCGATAAGGAAATGGTTGCCGGATTGCATCGTATCCGTTGGAAAGGTGATGACGACCGGAATCGTCCTCTTCCTGCCGGCATCTATTTCTTGATTCTTGAAGACGGCAGGGAGATCAAGAGTCAGAAGCTGGTGATTATAAGGTAGGGTCTATGCGGGGTGGGCAGTGCCCACCCCGCAAAATTAGCCATTGACACAACTGAGAAATTTATTATACTGCCAGCATGAATGGGCGATTAGCTCAGATCTGGTTAGAGCGCTTGCTTGACATGCAAGAGGTCAGTGGTTCGAGTCCACTATCGCCCATGCGGTGGTCAACACCACCCTCCAGATTCCGATGAGCGAGATCCTCGAGATCTTGCTCCATATTCAGGATCTTGAGGATCGCCATCAATTCCTGACCAGAGAGATTGAAAGGTTACCAGAAGCGATAAAGCAAGAGGAGGAGAGAATTAGTAGTTCTCAACAAAAACTCCAGGAGCTTAAGAATCGGCTGGGTCAGATCAGAAAGGAGTATGATCTCCATGAACTTGATGTCAAAGAGAATGAGGAGAAGAGAAACAAACTGAATGCTCAGCTCTTTCAGGTAAAGACCAACGAAGAATATCGCGCCCTCCAGGCTGAAATCGAGCACCTCAATCGGGAGAAGGCCCGATTAGAAGATGAGATGATCAGCCTACTTGAGGAAGAGGAGGAGGTCAAGAGAAAGATCGAGTTGGGAAAGGAAACGGTTAAACAGGTGGAGTTAGAAGGGAAAGAGAAGATTGGCAAACTTACCAGTGAACTTAAGAATCGTGAGAAGGAGCTAACCGAAGTTGAAGATCAGTTAAAAAATTATCTCTTTAAGCTTCCTCCCGAGATCAAGAATAGCTATGATCGGATCAAGAAGGCGAGAGGGAGTGCGGTGGCCCGGGTGGTAGACCAGACCTGCTCTGGTTGCCATGCCCGGATTACCCCCCAGCTTTACAATGAACTTCTCAAGGCCGACAGGATCCACTTCTGTGAGATCTGCGGTCGTTTCCTCATCTATGACCGGAAAGGCTGAGATCTATATCGATGGCTCCTCCCGTGGCAATCCTGGCCCCGGTGGGATCGGAATCTATATCAAGGCTGGAGATGATGAATTTCGGATCTCGGAGCCGATCGGCTCGGTCACCAATAATGAAGCAGAATATCAGGCCCTGATCCGAGCCTTAGAGGAAGCAAAAAGGTTGAATCTTGATGAAATCTTGATCAAAACAGACTCTTCCCTACTGGCCAATCAGATCCTGGGAAATTATCGGATCAAAAGCAGAAAGATCGTTCCACTCTATCGAAGGGTGATAAAACTGTTGTCAAACTTCCGATATAAAATCCTCCTCATCCCAAGGGAGGAGAATAGGATCGCCAACAACCTCGCCCTCAACGCCTCACTCACCAGTGGGTAATAATCTCCTTTACTGCCCGATCAGAGACCTTTTGGCATAATTTAACAATCCAGCTCTCCTCATCCTCCTCAGAAGGTTGATCAATATAATCCTCAATCTCTTTCTCGAAGAAGACCCGATTCTTTACCAGATCCCACACTTTGAGCGAGACCCTCATCTTTAGCCGATAGACAGTTATGGTCCGCTCCCCGGTATAGGTGTAAGGCTGTCGGCTATACCCGATGATCTTCCCCTCCACTTCAAGGCCAGCCCCACTCTCACTTACCTTCATCCGCTCCCTGAGGAAGGCCTCTTTGAGAGCATTGGTGAAGGTCTCACCCAAGAGCGGCCTCAAGGTTCGGTTCTCAATAAATCTTATTCTTACGACCTTCATATAGGGAGGAAGTAGCGAGCGGGTGGTATAGCCGCAGCACGAGAGGAGGCTAATCAAGATTAGCGAGCCGGGCCTTAGCCTCTTCATAAAAGACATCTGACTTCCCCCTTTTGACAATGTCCTGATAGACCTTCTTAGCCCCCTGATAATCACCCATGATCTCCATAATCAACCCCATCTTGAAATAAGCGGTCATCCGCCATTGGTACTCCTTAGGAAAGTCGAGATAAAGACGGTAATACTCAAAGAGTGCCCGCCTCAGATCTCCCGCACCGGATCTTGCCTCAGCCAGCCAGTACTGAACCTCAGGATTATACTCCTCCCTCCTAACCACTTCCAGGATTGAGATTGCCTTACGGTACTGCCCCTTCCTCAGATAGGCATAGCCGAGGTCAAAAAGATCAGACCCTTTTATAAACGGCGTTAAGGAGATTATTCCATCCCAATCAGAGAGCTTCTTATAACAGATGAGAAGATTGTGGAGGGCATCGCGACCGAGCTCATGGTCATGGATTAATTTCCGAAAGTAACGGGCGGCAGTCTCAAATCGACCCAGCTGGTAGTAGCTGGTCCCGAGTTTGAAAGTCGCCTTACTCTGGTATTCCCCCCCACTCTTGATATAGTGCTTTAGTGCTACGATTGCCGAGTCGTATTGACCTCTTAAAAATGGAAGAAGACTTTTGAGATACCGGAGCCGCTCGTTGCTTTCTTCAAGAGAGATAAGGATACTATCAACCTTGGAAAATCTCCTCTTCCTAACCAGATACTCACAGAGTGCTTCATAATAGCCGAGTGGATCAAGTCCTTTCCGCAAACTCTTCCCTTTACCGATCTTCCCCTTACGGACGTAAGCCTTCATCCGATAGACCCTGGCCAAGGAGTCGGTGGCATCCCGGGTCAATTTAATTAGCCTGTCAAACTGTTCGAATCGATAGAGAATCTCAAGACCGAGTGGATCCTTTGTTTGATAAGAGAATGCGATCCCGAGCGCAAGGCTATCCTTTCCCAACTCGGTTAAGGCCTTTATAAGTAGGGGAATCCGATCCGGCGATCGTGATTTAATGAGATAGCGGATCGCGCCCTCAAAATCGCCATCCCTTAGTAAGATGCGGGCATAAGGTAAGGCTGCCCAGGCCTTATCCCGATTCCGGATGACGATCGATTTCTCCCTGCTAATCAGATAGCGGAGTGAATCACTTCGAGTGAGGCGTTTTGCCTCATCAAGATGGCCAAGATGGAAAAGGGATCGGGCCATGCCTTCTCGATCTTTTATCTTGCGATAATAGTAGAGAGCGCTGTCGAATTTTCCCCGGGTTTCAAAATACCTCGCCCTTAGACGGAGGCTATCTTCACTACCCAAGATTATTGCAATGATACTGCACTCCCGAGCTCGACCGAGATTATAATAAAGAAATTGGAATTGGCGTAGGATCGCGGTATCGACACCGGCCAGATAATTTATGGGTAAAAGATACCCCGCTTCCAGACATAGATTCGGATGGTCGATGAGGGTATCCGGGGGAAGGCGACTGAGATAGCTCCTCGCCTCCTCCTTCAGACCTCTCCTTAGTGCCCACTCAGTTTTAAGAAGGGGGTCGGCCACATCTCTGGCAACACCATCGGCCATCCGGGTGAGAGAAAAACTCAGGGCCAGCTTGAGATAGTGGTCGGAAAAATGGACCTGATTAGGATCGACCCTGAGAAAATCGAAGAGGGCATTGAGGGTATCGCCCAGTTCCAATTGGGCCCAAGCACGGAAGAGATAACAATCGGGATCCTTGGCAGGAAGTTTTCTGATTCGATCATAAGCCTTGATCGAATCGAGGATCCAGAAAGACCTTACGGGATCAATCGGGAGGATAATCTCGGCCGACCTTTCTGGTAACCCCCAGCTGAGCAGACTCTCGGCACCAGCAACCAAATCTTCCTTCTTGATTAAAGGACGAAATTGGTCAATGAATCTCTTAAGCCCTTCTCCCCATCTCTGAGTGAGAAGGGAATTATAAACGATAATAGCAACCTCTGGTGCCCGAGTATCAATCGGGTAGTGGGATAGAAACTCTCTGCCCCAGAGATATATCCCGACTTCATCACCGAGGATCTTGCTGATTTTGGTGAGATAGTAATAGCAGGCCGCATAATCCTCACCTTTCTTCAGGGCCTCCAAGAAGCCGATCCGAGCGATTTCATAGAGCCCATTCCTGTAGGCGATCTTCGCCTCGGATATTATTAGGAATGAGATGAGGATCAGCATCTCCTCACCATCAAGCGGGCAAGATAGAGGAAGGGGGTGTCGATTGCGGCCACAATCCATTTGAACAGGTAGGTGGTAAGCAGAATCTGAAGAAATACCTTCAGTTCAAAGATGCCATAGAAGGCAATAAGACAGAAGACGATCGAGTCGATAAGCTGACTCACCATGGTGGAGGCATTATTGCGAAGCCACAGATATCTCCCCTTTGTCTTCTCCTTCCAGAAGTGGAAGGCCCAGACATCGTGATGTTGAGAAAGGAGATAGCCACTCAGACTCGCCAGAACTACCCGGGGAAAGAAGTTGAAGATGCTTGCCAGATGGGGCTGAGCCCAATCCGAGACGTCGGGAACAAACCGAATCGCCAGTTGCATCAGCAACATCGATGCGAGCAGGGTATAGAAGCCGATCCAGACGCCCCTTCGTGCCGCATCTTTTCCATAGATCTCAGAGAGGATGTCCGTGTTAAAAAATATACTCGCATAGACAACATTCCCCAGAGTGGCAACAATGCCGAAAAGCCTAACCGTTTTTATCACCTGTATATTGCAGATAATGGTGCTCATTGCAATCATCGCATAAGCACCATTCTTACGCCAGAGATAGAAAGCAAAGACGGCAAGGGTTAAATCGACGAGGATGAAGAGGAACCATAAGATTTCGTTGGCCATCAGATCTCGAGGCTCTTGGGAAAGGGGGTGAGGTTTACAACCCTGCCTTCCGGATCGAGATAGACAACATCTTCAAGCCTTATTCCGAAGCCCTGGTCTGGATAGTAGAGGCCGGGCTCAACGGTGAAGACCATCCCCGGTTTTAAGATGTCGGGCTTAGATCTAATAAGACCAAAGCTTGGCGGTTCATGGACCTGAAGGCCGAGACCGTGGCCTAAGGAGTGGACGTAGCCCTCCTTGGTCTGAGGATCGGATCTCAATGTCTTATGGCCATTCCGCTCAAAGAATTCACACAGCTTCTCCTCATACTCATAGGTCCTCACCCCAACCTTGAAGGAGCCGATCAGCATCTCCTGGGCCTCCTTTACCAGCTCGTAACACTCCTTGACCTTGGGTTCGGCCTCCCCGATCACAAAAGTCCGCGTGCAATCGAAGAAGTAACCACCGCCAGCCTCCTGGGGAAAGATGTCAAAGATAATTGTCTTCCCAGGTACAATCGGGTCAGAGTCATTACCATAATTGTGTGGCACCCCCGCATCCCTTCCGATCGAGAGGATCGTCTGGCCCACCTCCCTCAGTCCTAAGGAGTAGATCTCCTGAGAGACGAAGCTTCTCAGGTCACCGATCCGGAGTGGTTCTCCATCCTCTTTAATTAAATGGCCATCCCTCCTCGGCATGCTTTTAAGAAGATCAACCAGCCGGTCGATAACCTGGGCGGTCTTCTCCCCCACCTTCCGAATCCGATCGATCTCCTCGGGATCCTTCGTCTCCCTTGCCTCGGTGAGGATATTGCGCCAGGGTTCATAGACCACCTCAATAGGGAACTGTCGGGAGAGCTCGGTGAGAAGATGGTAGGCATAACCGGCTCTGGTCAAACCATAGAAGGCGACCCTCCCTCTGATCCTAAACTCCTCAAAGAGGATACCGAGATATCGGAGCTGGGCCCTGAGAGGGTCCTTCTCTTCATCATAGATCTTTCTCAAGTTGTAGCGGCTGATATCGACAAGCCTCAGGCCCGTTTTCTTGGCCTCATCCCGTTCCATCGCCTGATGGAGCAGAATCGGGTCTTCACCCCGTTTCTTAATGATCAGAGCCGATATCTTGCCTACACCAAGGAGATAATAGAGTGAGGGATCCTTACTCGGATCCCCTTCAATAATAAAGGCATCGATATGTTTTTCCGCCATGATCCGGTCGATATCCTTCTTCACTCCTCGCCTCCTTCCCTGAGATGGTTGAAGAGGACCTCAATCGCCTCATCGGCACTCACCTTTCTGACCACCCTCCCTTTTTTAAACAGGAGACCGGTTCCCCGGCCGAACGCGATTCCGATATCAGCATCCCTCGCCTCACCCGGACCGTTCACCTCACAACCCATAAGGGCGATTTTGATGGGGAGGCTGAGATCGGAAATCCTCTCCTCAACCTTATTGACGATCCTCAGCAGATCAACCCTGCAACGACTGCAGGTCGGACAGGAAATAAGGATGGGACCATGCCGTCTTAGATCCAGACTGTTCAAGATTTCATAAGCGGCAACCACCTCCATCACTGGATCACCCGTTAGAGAGACCCGGATCGTATCTCCGATCCCCTCGGCAAGAAGGATGCCCAGGCCGACCCCGGATCGGATGCCTCCCCGGAAGGGAGGGCCGGCCTCGGTGATACCGATATGGAGTGGAAAGCCAAAGATCTTCATCCTTCGATAGACCTCAAGGGTGAGGGGGATGTCAGAGCTCTTGGCCGAGAGGACCAACGGGACCCCAGCGAAGATATCGACCGCCTCCCTTACCGTGGTGAGCAGTGCTTCTGGTGTCGGGGTTGCAAACCTCCTCCGATCGATTGAACCGGCATTCACCCCAATCCGTATCGGAATCCTTCCCCTTCGAGCCACCCGAGCAATCCGTTTCAGACCACCCTTTTTGATATTACCTGGATTGATCCTGATCTTGGCTGCACCCGCATCAATCGCCGCCAGGGCGAGATCGGCGTGAAAATGGATATCGGCAATCACGGGGAGAACCGATCCCCGAACGATCTTTTTGAAATAAGGGAGAGAGGGTTTATTGGGCACCGAGACCCGAATCAGCTCACAGCCCGCCCGCTTCAGTCTTTTAATATCTTCGATTATTCTATCGACCTCATCGATCGGTCTTTTGATCATCGACTGGACCACCACAACCCCAGCCCCGATCTTCACCCCACCAACATCGACAATCATCTTACCCGCTCGATCGATGCCCCCAAGGCTGCCAGCTTTTGGTCGAAGGCCTCATAGCCCCGATCAAGATGATAGATTCGGTGGACCTCAGAGGTTCCCTTGGCGGCCAAGGCAGCCAGCACCAGGGCTGCCGATGCTCTCAAATCCGAAGCCATCACCTTGGTCCCGGTGAGGGATCTGACTCCGGTAATGACTGCGGTATTACCTT
>Ga0180300_10000574_pt1 | contig 16341 bp, 10 predicted proteins | sample GuaBasSediGuay15_FD_121798 | JGI IMG/M metagenome (GOLD analysis project Ga0180300, IMG submission 121798) | Subseafloor sediment microbial communities from Guaymas Basin, Gulf of California, Mexico - Guay15, Core 4569-2, 21-24 cm | ecosystem: Environmental > Aquatic > Marine > Hydrothermal... | reverse complement strand
CCTTTTTGACTTCATTTCCAGTAAATCCAAACCTTCCCAAATAAGCCCTGATTTTCCAATCGGGCCAATCTCGAGCCTTAGACCACGCTTGTTCCAAGATTGTTAGATCAGGGGCCAAATTTTCCAGCATCTGATCCACCAGTGAGTATTTGACCTTCGTCCCCCATTCAACCTTGCCGGTGAAGGGAATGAGCCCCGTTATTGCTTTGATAAAAGTGGTTTTGCCCGCACCATTGCGCCCTAAAATGGCCACCTTTTGATTCCTGTTTATTTCGAGATTCACTTTCTGTAATATGTACTTTCCTCCAAGTTCCACACCGAAATCTTCCACCGCCAGCACTTTGAAGTCTGCCCTCTCCACTTCAGGTAACGACATGGGAACAACTGGTTCTGATTCTGGAATCTCTATCTCTGAAAGCTCTTTTTCGAGGCGAGTCACCATCTTTTCTCTGCTTCGTGCCTGTTTTAGAAAATTCTCGCGGTTCCAACGCCTGTACATCTCTATAATACGCTTCTGCCTCTCTATCTCTTTTCTCAAGTTCTCAGCACGCCTCATGTTGGATTTCTTCAGGAGTTCTCTGGCCTTCAAATACTTCATGTAATCGCCTTTAAAACTCCAAACCCTTCCCGCGCTGATTTCCCAGAAGGCGTTACACACGGATTTCAAGAAGTACCTATCATGACTCACCACGATGAACGAGCCGTAAAAGCGGGTGAGATGCTCTGTTAGCCACTCTATGTTGGCGATGTCCAAATGGTTAGTGGGTTCGTCAAGAAGTAGGAGATCCCATTCCCTCGAAAGAAGCTTTGCCAAATTGAGCTTACCGCTTTCACCACCGCTAAGGCTACAAAGTGGACGGTTCCAACCAGCCTCATCGAATCCTACACCCTTGAGAAGAGAACGGGTTGTCCTGTCGGCATCTTCTCCAGTAAGGTCTTTTCTCACGGCTTCCCAAACCGAGAGTTCTCTCTCGCTGCTTTGAATTTGTTCGTGAAAGCCTATCCTGAGGTGTCCTGCGCGTTCGATCTCACCTTCTGTCGGTTCGAGACTTCCGTGTATCAGTCTGAGTAGAGTGGTCTTACCAGATCCGTTCCTGCCGAGCAATCCCACCCTGTCTCCAGGGTTGATCACTTCAGTAAAGCCTTTGAAAAGAACCCTACCGTACCATTCAAACCCTACATCCGTCAGCTTAACAAGCATTGAATCAACTCCGGTAGTTTCAACTCAGAGAAATTACTTCCGTGGTGTATCTGAACGGATTGTCTACCAACAAGTGATTCGCCAAGATTCCTTCTCGTCATGCCCTCCAGTCCTCCCAGTTCTCAATTTCCCTCCGAAGAACTTGAAAGATCTCATCTTGAGGAACCTGGGCCACGATCCGTCCTTTTTTCATGAGTACCGCTCCGCTCTTTGTTCCGGCAACACCTATATCCGCATCCGCGCCCTCTCCTATCCCGTTGACCACGCATCCCATTACCGCCACTTTGATGGGTTTATCGAATTTGTCGAGCAGTGCGATTACTTTCTCAGCAAGTTTCATCACGTCTATCTCCGCTCTCGCGCAGGTGGGGCACGCCACTAGGTCCGGCACTTTCCTGAGATGTAGAGAACCGAGTATCCACTTGGCGACCCTGACCTCTTCCACGGGATCTGCGGACAACGAGACTCGGATGGTCTCGCCGATGCCTTCCATCAGTAGAGTACCTATGGCTATGGCGGATTTCACGATGGCCTGACTTCCATAGCCAGCTTCCGTCAACCCTACGTGCAGTGGATAATCAACCTTGTTTCTGACATACCGATTCGCTTCCACCGTTTCCGTAACATCCGAAGACTTCGCAGAGACCACGATATCTTCGAATCCCAGCCTTTCCAAAGCTCTCACATGTTCAAGAACACTTTCAGCCAACGCTACGTGCTTTTCCCTGTAGTGTTCTAAGAACTCACGTTTCAAAGAACCGGAATTGGCACCGACCCGTATGGCTACACCATGTTCCTTGGCTGCAGCGACGACTTCCTTCAACGCCTTGGAGGGTATGTTCCCAGGATTGATTCTGATTTTGTCCACTCCAGCTTCGATGGCCCGGATGGCTATCTTCGCATCGTAGTGTATATCAGCCACAAGCGGAATCGAAATCCGTTCTTTTATCCTTTTCAGTGCGTTTGCAGCTTCCAAATCATACGCCGCAACACGCACGATTTCGCATCCCACCGTCGCGAGCCTCTCTATTTGTAGCACTGTAGCCTCCACGTCCTTTGTGTCCACGTTGGTCATGGACTGCACGTACACACGCCCATCACCGAGTGCCAGGTTTCCCACTCTGACCCTTCTGACCTCTTTCAACGCAACATCCCCTTCACGATGAGTTCGGTGGCTTCGTCTTCCGTCAGCCCCTTGGCCATAAGCGTTTGAAGCTGCTTGGCATTGACCCTTCCTATGGACGCTTCATGGGTAAGTTCACTGGTATCGTACCTCATCCGCAGAACAGGAATCGTGCCTACCTGTACCTCATCGCCTTTAACTATCTCCCTGCATTCCACATGTCCGCGTACGTGGGGGGCGTTGCCATACGCTTCATTCACCACATTGGCGTAACTGCTGTCCGTAGCAAATATGGCTGTCTTCAAGATGCCAGACGATTCTGGTGCATTCAAGTAAAGTTTCTCTCTAACCTCCACTCGGTCATCAGCTCGTTCATAAACCTTGGTTTCCAAATGTACGACCGATCCTTCGCCGTTGTTGTGGCTTTCCATATCCAATTCTAATCTTCCCACTCTCGTTCTGGTGAGGTAGAATCTGTTTTCGAAGTGAGATTTAGTATCCAGTATCACCGAGTAGCTTGTCCTCACCTTCGTGCCCCCACTATCGCTGTGAAAATGATGGTCTTCGTAAAAAACCTTAGCACCTTTTCTCAAATGGAAGACTGCTTCCATGATGTGAGCAAAGTCATCAGCGAAGGGAAAAGAGCAATGAGAGAGGAAGGAGATCTCCGATTCTTCTCCCACTTCTATCTCAAACCTGATGCGTTGTTCTCCCACCTTGTCCAACGCTCCCACACATAGATGAGTGGGACTGGGAATGTGTACGCGATCGCCTACATTGATCTTGACAATTACCACGTCATCCTTCGAAAAGCTTTCCATGGAGACTCCTCTCACATTGTTCAAACCAAGTACTTTCTGACCACTCACGATTATGGAAGCGACGTCACCCTTCAGCAGGTTTGCCGCATCTCCACCGGCTCTTTCGTAGATTTCAACGATCCTCTGAAACTCCTTACTGTAATTAGAACCGATTCTCATCCCATTTGCGCCTCCTCAGGCTTGTTAACATGATCGCACCAATCGCAGAGCGTTTTGTAGTACTCGCAAACCTCCTTAGGCGAATCTTCCTTGACCACCATACCGCCACAAACGAGGAAAGCTTTATCTGTGAGAAGGGCGATTTCTTCCCTATGGGTAACCGCGATCACCGCTGAACCGGCCGTTTTCAACCTTTGGAATATGTCTTTGATCATTTCCGTAGACATCAGGTCTATGCCAGAGTCCGGTTCGTCAAGCATCGCATACCTCGGTTTCAAAAGAAGTACCGACGCGAGTTCGATTCTCTTACGCTCTCCTCCGCTCAGTGACTCGTCGATCTCCCTCTCCAGATAGGAAGCGTTAAGCCCCACGGCCTTGAGTACGTCCTCCAAAATTCGGGGATTCACGGCCAATTTTCCGCCCAACGTCAGATATTCGATAACTCGCAGCCCCTGAAATCGCGCGGGTTCTTGCCACAGGAGCGTAATACCCTTTCTCGCCCTCTGGTGGACTGGAAGTGCCGTTATATCTTCACCATCCAAAAATATCCTTCCCTCGTGCTCTCTGTAGCCTTCAAGGCCCATGATCATGTTCACGATGGTCGTCTTACCCACCCCGTTATTCCCAAGAATAGCGTAGGTCTTTCCACGATCGAAGCGTAATGTTACGTTTCTGACGATCCAGGAATTATTCCTTCTCAAAGAAATCGAGTCGAGAACGAGTGCCACAAGTCTTTCCTCCTTCCGTTCCTCTCTTTCTCTCATTGTGTGGGGTTCAACAGGTACTTCAAAAACTCCGATCGTTCGTCGAGTATGATGTAGTCTCCCGGAATAGCTTTTCTGTAAGCCTGGAGTGATCTCCAAAAGCTAAAGAACTCCGGGTCCTGGGAGTAGGCGCTGGCGTATATTTCATAGGCTATGGCTTCACCCTCACCTTTTAACTCTTCCGCTTTCTTTTGAGCTTCTGCTTCGATGATCCTCACCTGTCTATCTGCGTCGGAGGTGATCTTCTGGGCCTCCCGAGATCCTTCCGCCCTGATGGCAGCAGCCTTTTGATAACGTTCCGACTTCATCCTGTTGAAAACCGCATTGAGGGTTTCATCAGGCAGATCAGTTCGTTTAACCCTAACAGATAGGATCTCCACGCCGAAGTCTTGAAGGTCGCGCTTAGAGCGCTTGGTTACCTCTTGTAGGAGAGCCTCGCGCTTTTCAGAGACGATCTCATCGAACTGGTGCTTGGCGAATATATCTCTCACATGGGAATAGACCACATCGTCGATGCGAGTTTTGGCCACCGCGAGATTCTTCAAGGATTCTATGAAAACCTTGGGATCACTTATCCGCCAGACTGCAAAAGTGTCCACCACCACGTTCTTCTTGTCAGCAGTATAGATGACATCGGGCTTGACGTCGTACATCTGGAAGCGCTTCTCCAGCTTGACAACTTTGTCTATGAACGGCGCTTTCACATGAAGTCCCGCTTTTGTCACAACTTGCTTGATTTCACCAAACCTCAGTACCACTGCCTGTTTTGTTTCGTCCACAATGAAGAACGCGGAAGGGAGGATCACCAGAAAGAGCACCGCCAGTATTATCACAACACCAACGATTTTCGCCATCATTTTTCACCACCTCCCACAAGGCGTTCGATATCGGTGAGGTTCAAGATGCTGAGCTGACCAGATTGGCTGAGTAGAAGCACGTCCTTCTGAGATCCTAAGATTTCTTCCAAAGCTTCTAGATACAGTCTCCGTCTTGTGACCTCCGGAGCCTTTTTGTACTTCTCATAAACCTGAAGAAATCTCGCTGTTTCTCCCTGGGCTTGAAGTATCTGCTCCTGTCTGTAGGCTTCGGCTTCGTTCAATATTTTCTGAGCCTCACCTTCTGCCTTCGGAATAACGTCGTTGGCGTATTTCTGTGCCTCGTTTATCAGTTTCTCCTTGTCTTGAAGAGCGTTTATCACATCGTAGAAGGCATCGGCTACCTGTTCTGGTGGTGAAACGTCTTGCAGATACACACCTTGGATTGAAATGCCTGCATCCAACTCATCCAGTAGCTCCTGGATTTTTTGTGCGGCTTCGTTGGCGATTACATCTCTTTCCTTCGTGAGAACGTCGTCTATGGTCCTACCAGCCACCTTTTCGCGGATGACAGATTCTGTGAAGAACTTCACGAGTGTGTAATCGTCCAACACTTTGAACGCGAACTTCGCTGGATCCTTCACCCTGTAGCGGACCACCGCCTCCACGCTGGCAATGTTCCCATCACCCGTGAGCATTAACGATTCTTCCTGCTCCTCTCGGAAGGTCAAAGGTGCTGTGGAAACTGTTCGGAATCCTATCTCGATCTTTCTCAACGTTAAGACATCCGTTTTGGTGACGGATTCGAAAGGATAGGGAAGGTGGTAATGTATACCCGGCCCTGCCATCCTCACGTATCTGCCAAACCGTTTTACCAATCCTACCTCAGATGGTTCTATCTGGTAAACACCGCTGGCAAAGTAGCCCGCGATGGCCACGATGATGGCAACGATCACGATGGTTCTGATCATTTTATTTCTTTCCACGACTCCTTCCTCCTTTCTTTTCCGAGCGCTTCTTTCCTGCTTCTTCGGAGAGTTCCCGCGCTCGTTTTAAAGCCTTGTAGACCAAATCGTTTATAGAACCCTTACTGAACCCACCCTTTTTCAACTCCCGTCCCGCCTTTTGACCAAGGACGAGTTCGGCAGCTTCATCGACGGTGTCCACCGTCCAGATGTGAAACTTATCCTCTCTAACAGCTTCGAGAACTTCGTCTTTCAATATTAAATGATCCGTATTCTTTGAAGGAATGATAACGCCTTGGGTTCCTGTCAATCCTCTTTCGGCACAAAGCCGGAAGAACCCTTCCACTTTTTGGGTAACGCCTCCAACGGGCTGGACTTCTCCATGCTGATTTATCGATCCTGTGATGGCGATGTCCTGCCTTGCTGGCAATCCAGAAACGGCTGAAAGTAAAGCTAATGTTTCTGCAAGAGAAGCGCTGTCCCCTTCCACTACGGAGTAAACCTGCTCGAAGCTCAACGTCGCCGTGAGCGAAATGGGTTCCCACCTTCCATATTTCCAGTTGAGATAGGCATCGAGTGTCATCACCGCCTTGCTGTGTATCTTTCCACTGAGATCTGCTTCGCGCTGGATGTCGATCACACCAGGTTTACCCAGGAAAGTCTTGGCGGTGATACGAACCGGTACGCCGAAGGTATGATCTGGAAGCTCGAGCACTGTGAGGCCGTTGACTTGCCCTGTCCGTTTGCCTTCAGTTTCTACCATGAGTTCACCCCTGATCAGGGCTTCTCTCAACTTTTCTTCGTAGAGATCGACTCTTCTTTCAGCTTTTTTAACAGCTTCGAGCACGTGTTTTGCGCTGACCGTATCGGCGTTATCCGCTTTTGCCTGGTGTGAAGATTCCACTAGTAAACGTCTAACAATTCCAAAACGGGTACTGAGCTTTCTTCGATCTCCAGAAAGACGTACACTGTATTTAAGTACCTCTTCGAGTCCACTCTTATCGAAAGGTAGCAATTCCTCTTCTTGTACTATCGAGGCTACTACATTAACGAAGTCAACCACGTTGTCCTCGTTTAATTCCATGCTCCAATCGAACGGTACCTTTACACCGAAGAGCTTTCTGAACTCCTCGTCATGAACATACATCAGTTCGTAGACCCATTCCGGACCGATGAGTATGACCTTGAAAGAAAGCGGGATGGGTTCTGGTCTCAGCGTGTGCAGATTACTGATACCCAGCGCCACCTCGAGATTCTCAATCCTTGCCTGTTGGGAGACGAGTACCCTCTTGAGACCTTCCCACGCATGGGGTTGTTTCAGAAGTTCCGTAGCATCAAGAATCAGGAAGCCTCCATTTGCCTTGTGAACAGCTCCGGGTCTGATCATGGTGAAATCCGTGTGGAGTACACCCTGGCGCGCGTAATACTCTATCTTGCCCAGGAGGTTGGAGTAAGTGGGATGAAACTCTTCCACAACGGGTGCTCCTATAAGTCCGGAATTGTCTACTAGCAAATTGACACCGTATCGTTGTTTGAAGTATTCTATGATTCCAGTCTCTTCTGAACGCAACTGCTCCAAGTTATCCAACATGTCGTTTTTGACTGCGTTCAAGAAGTCGAGGATCTCAGAATTCTTAGAATACTTCTTCTCGAGCTCCGCGAAGATGTTTCCAACTGCGAACATAGCTACATATCTGTCCAAATCACGCAGCCGCCTTTTGAACTCTCTGTCGATAAAGCGAGACTTCGTGAGAGAGCCATCCAGGAGTATCTTCAGCTTGGTACCGTTCTCTTCGATTCGCTTCTTCGTCTCCTCGGGTAGGTGTTCTATAGCGTCGGGAGGAATGGGTTTATCCTCAATGACAGGAAAACTGACGATCCCCGCCTGCGTTACCTGAACGTCAAATCCCAAACTTCTCGCCTTTTCTCTCAGTTCTTCCCAAAGCTGCTTCTTCTCCTTAAGATACTCCTCCTCTAATTGAGAGCGCCGTCTGGAGTACTCTTCGCTGTCGAATGTCCTGCGTATCGCTTCGGCCGCTTCGGTTACCAGGTTGTTCATGTCGAGCTTCAAACTCCTTCCCTGGCCTGGAAGCAACGCCATGAAGTTCGGATGAAGATGGTCCTCGAAATTGTTCACGTACACCAGATCGTGTGGAACCGGAAGTTTCTCCGCAAAGGCCCTAACGGCGGTTCTCACAAAGGTACGTCTTCCCGTTCCTGCTGGTCCTGATACATAGACATGGTAACCTTGGGAAGTAACTTGAAGTGCGGTCCTTAGCGCTTCATCTGCCCTGGATTGACCGACAAAACCACATTCACCACAGATAGCCTTTGTTGACTCGATTTTGCCCAAATTAAACCCTAATTCGAGATCCTCGAAGGCGAGCTCTTTCACATCTTTCCCCTCCCATTTCTGCTTCCCATATATCGTAACACGCACCACAACGGTCTTGAAATCGGAGATTGTTAGAAGATTGTGGAGCCTCACCTGTACTACAAGCGAAATGTCCCCTTGCTGAGGCCGCGAAGAGTATGCGCATGAAGTTTCGCATGAAGACACATATCCGGCAATTCGACATGCCGGTGTAATCTTTTCTCATTTGGAAAAACATCAAGCGCCAATCATGTTTTCGTTTCTCCGTGTGAGCTCGTTTAGAATTCTGCTCAATCTTTTTACCCGTACCACAAAAGCTTCCAAACGGTTCTCTATAACCGGAGTGAAAGGGTTTCCATCAGTCTCTATATAAACGACGGGTAGGTCACCCACGTGATCATTCAGGCCTAACGATATGAGCAATCTACGTGCGGATTCTTCGAGAGCCCTCTGTGTTACCGCCTCGGCAATCCGTGTGGGCATACAGCCAAAAGGTCCTATCGCCACTATGCCGTGATAGTCTTTGACTATGTGATGTAGGATAGTTCCAACGGTAATGATGGCTTCACCAGTGAGTCGCGGATTCAAATATGGCTCTGCTGCTTCAATAACTCTTTTCATGTTCACATAAACGGGATGATAAAACCCCGTACGTTCGAATACCTTCTTCACCTTCCATTCAACGTGCTTCTTAGCGACCACTTCTAAGAATTTCTTGAATCTCTCCACGGGTTGATCGTCTGGAGAGGTGAACTTTCTCATATAAAGATAGTCGGTGTAGTAGATCCATTCGTGGACTGGAGAAATGTGGGTCATAATTCCATGCTCGGCGAAATACTCTTCCAATTGCTTTCTGGAAAACTCGTCGCGTCGCACGTAGATTTCGCCGGTGATCAACACTCTTGGCACGCTGTGAAAATCTCTGGATCTTTCGATCGAAGACAACAAGGAGACGACCTCTTCCAGACGCTGATAGACTCGCTTTGTTGGATCGTTCTTCAGCGAGTCAAGAATCGCCTCCTCAGCGCGCCGAATAGCGGTTTCCGCTTTCTTGCGATCAGAGGCGAGCACCCTTAGCGCGTTTGCCACATCGCAGAACACATCGCTCACTACGATGGCTAACCAGAGTCGTAGCTTTTGGGAGGCGTTGAGCCCACCGTAAGCGTTTTCAGAATTCAAGCTGAGTGTTACCACATCGTTGATTCGGTTTCTTTTCAACCACAGGTTGACGTAAACGTTGTACTGTCCAAATCTACAAGGGCCACTGGTTTGTGGCATGAAGTAAACCGTCAATTCTTCGTCTCTTTCACGTTGCAGATAACGTATCAAACTACCAAGAGTCAACTGAAGAGGTAAACATTCTTTCGATAGAGAATTCCCTCTGCCCAACTTGAACTCTTCGTGGCTTGGCGGTGAACAGACATGGGTTCTGATTCCAAAACGTTCAAAAGCCGCAGCTAAAGCTTGTGCTCCGAATTCGCCCATGGTGGGAAAGACGAGTTTGACCCTCGGATCGTTAAGCGGCACAAGCTCCCCCGTCTTGGTTTTTATGCTGATCTTGCCACCTTCTAGGATCACACGCGGACGCTTTAAATCTCCGCTTTTGACCTCTCGCTTTCCCAATGTTAAGTAGCTTTTCACGACATCTATGAATGCTTCTATCCTCGTTTCTATACCCGCATCAGCCGTGTGACTGTCGAGTTCGAGAACGAGTGATGGTTTCTCTCCCATAATGTCTCTGAAGTAGGAAATTATGAAAGAATCTGGTCCACAACTGAAGTTGGTTATGTAAACCGGAAAGAGTTTTTCGTGCGATGCCACGAATCGTGCGGCTTTGACAATCATCTCTCCCCATGTCCAGTACATGTTGGGGTATCCAGCGTGCTCTTCAAAGGGAAGCGCGTCGAAGGTTATCACGGGGAAACCACGGGAAGCGAACTTCTTGGGAATACCCATGTTGGCATCGGAAGAGAAAGCGTTGTACGCTCTGCCAAACAAAACCACACCGAAAGATAGATCTTCGAGCCTTCTCTGGAAATCCTTCCAAAGCCTTTTTATCTGCTCCTTTCTTTGTTCGTAAACTGCCACAGCCTTTATGTAGGCTGCCCTGCCTTCAGCTTTCGTTTGTCCAAGCTTGACGGCTATTTCTTCAAACACACCCTTTTGTGATTCGAACCCCTTGGAGAAATCGATGTTGACAGTCAGCAGCTTTTCGTGAACCTCTGGAAAAGCGGCCTTCAACCAATCAGGCTCACTCTGTACAAATGGGCAGAAGACGTTGTAGTTATCAGAATGCTCCACTTTAAGCCCACGAATTCTGGGAAGGAAGATGAGGTCGAGTCTCTTATCGATTAGGTTGTAAAGATAACCATGGGCGAGTTCAGCGGGGAAACAGAACTCTGCACCCTTTCTCTCCCATCCCGCAGGATCCGATCTTTCAGGTAGCACCACTTCGTAACCAAGCTCGTTGAAGAAAGCGGAAAAAAGTGGCATGAGCACGTTCATGGAAAAGGATTTCGTTAGACCGATCCTTCCCTTTGAAGGCTGTTGTGGTTCTCCTCTACCTGCTGATAGGAGGATCAAAGATTCCCTTTTTGAAACATAATCGTGAGCTGCGATATCGTGATGCTCGTGGCGTACGATGTTTTCATACTTGTTGCAGGCACCACCGAAGGGATAGCGTTTGCCTTCTATTTCTATGATGCTTACCTGACACTTTCGATCACACTTTTCTCGACCGCCGCGGCAGATGAAATGACCCTTGTAAACCACTTCCCTTTTTATGAGCCAGTCGAGATCGAAACTGCTGGGTTTCAAAAGTCCCCTTTCCATGTTTTCGAGTGCCATAAGAGCAACACCGTAGGCTCCTATAAGCCCAGGATGAGGGGGTACCACTACCTTCTTCCCTGTGAGCGCCGCCATGGCCACGGGAACAGCCTTGTTGTAACAAACACCCCCTTGGAGAAAAAGCTTTCTTCCCACTGGCCTGTTACCCTTTACGCGGTTTAGGTAGTTCATGCATACCGAATAAACCAATCCAGCACAGATGTCGTCCTTGCTGATTCCTTCGTGTATGGCTGTTTTGATGTCGCTGTTCACAAAGGCAGCGCACTGATCGCGGAAGTTTGGGGGGTCTTCTGCTTCGAGCGCCCGATCTCCTATTTCCGTATAATCTATGTTTAAGGACTCTTTGGCTGCCTCTTCCAAAAAGGATCCTGTGCCCGCAGAACACGCCTCGTTCATCGCATAATCCACTGCTACACCATTGACCAAGTAAGTATATTTGGCATCCTGACCTCCTATTTCAAAGATGGTGTCCACCTCAGGATCGAAGTATGTCGCAGCCTTGGCGTGTGCCATGATCTCGTTGTAAACCGCTTCGGTCCCTCCATGAAGTCCTACGATCTTTCTGCCCGAACCCGTCACCGCCAGAGATACGATCTTCACAGGTGTTTCTCCGAGTTTTTCGCGGATCTCTCTGTAACACTTTCGAGCTGCCCCCACGGGATCGCCAAGAGTTCTGAGATAAGCTCCCGCAAGAATAGCACGATCCCGTGTTCTTACCAATACAGCCTTGGTTGTGGTCGATCCTACGTCGATCCCTAAAATGCAGACGTCACCAGACTTTGGAGATTGGAATGGCAGATCCTTAAACTCCACGTTCTCCACGTATTTTGACAGAGGAGGGTGTTTGGGAAAACTCGAAGCGGCTTCCTTAAAAATGGAGTCAAGATCATCCAGCCTAGGAAGAGATTCGTGATGTTCGCACCCCCATAGCCAAGCTCCGAAAGCTTCAAAGTAAAGCGCTTCTTTGGGTATCACCACATCCAATGTCCGTTTGAGGTATTTCATCATCAAATCGTTTTTGGTGACACCACCCACGAGCATCACCTTTTTGACTTCTGCCTTGTGTGCTAACTGTGTCACTCTGTCGCTCATGATCTTTCCCAAGCCGTTCAGAACGAAGGGCTTTGGAATACCCTTGTTTAGAGCATGGGTGCAGTCACTCTTGCAAAAGACTGTACACCTGGAAGATAGCTGGTACACTTCATCGGTGGAGACCTCAGATACGTAATCGAGCGGGATGTCCATGCGACGAAGCTGTTGAAGAAAGAATTCACCGGTTCCCGACGCGCATTTGTTACCCGTGTACACGTCGGAGATACTTCCGCCTTTGTCGAGTTTGTAGAGAACGAAGTTTTCCCCACCCACACTGACGATGGCCTCAACGTCACCGTAATGTTCTCGTAGTTCCCGGTAGGCGATTTCTGTCGCCTCGACTTCTGAAATCTGAGGAAGCCTCAGCAATCTGCGAAATTTCCGGCCCGTTGTCACGATCTTCGAACGTGTAGAAAACTTGGGAATCAGCCCTTTTAAAGCGCCGAAGGCGTTACCGTTATGTGGTAGGTTCACTCCTCTGCTCCCATCGAAATAGGAGACACTGGTAGAACCTACGCACAACCCGACGATGCTCACGACATCAATCACCACCCGTTGCAAACGCTCAAACGAACCTTAGATCGATTATTGAAGCCCCTTCGATTTCCTTTTCAAAGCGTTTTTCGAAGACGCTTACGTCGATCCCCTTCGCTTTAACCACCACGGAGTACTCTTCTTCATTGATTTCGTAAGACGCCACCGAGATCACGTTGCCACCAGTTTCGTAGATCAGTGTGGTTATCTTGGCCAGGAGGCCAGGAACGTTCTTGAGCTTGAAAACATATCTAACACCGGATTCCCGCGCTCCAAGCATATTCACAAAAATCCTGAAGATGTCGGTTTCGGTGATTATCCCCACCAGTTTTCCATTTTTGACGACGGGAAGGGCCCCTATTTTCTTGTCTGCCATGATGACCGCTGCTTCCTCGATGGGAGTGTCGGGTGAAACCGTAATTACCTCGCGAGTCATAATCTCTTTTACTTTTAATCTGTGTAGGAGTGACGTGATTTCCCAAACATCGAGAGTGGTAGCCTTAGAAGGGGAAGCGGAGAGGAGATCCTTTTCCACCACTATGCCCACAAGCTTTTCATCTTTTAGCACGGGGAGTCTGCGTACTTTCCTTCTGCGTATGATATCCATAGCCTCTGCAAACGATGTGTTGGGTGATACGGTTATTGGGTTTGGCGTCATGACATCTCTCACGAACATAAAACACCACCTCCAAGCTTTTTCCTTTCATACCGAGTTTAACACGTGCGGAAACTATAATAAAGGCCGACGAGCCTTGATTGCTCGCCGGCCTTTATACTGTATATAACCTTGATCGTTGTTTTTAGGAAGCCTTTTCCAACACTGCTTCCTCGTATCGTTCGACGACTATCATGCCGTTCCTCTCATCGACCAAAACACTGTCACCATCGCTGATTTTCCCCGCGATGATCAACTCCGAAAGCGGTACTTCTACGAGCCTTTCGATGGTACGCCTCAAGGGTCTGGCACCAAAGATGGGATCGTAGCCCTTTTTCGCCAGGTGCCTTTTCGCTTTGTCGGTCACTATCAGTTTGATGCTTTTATCCGCGAGTCTTCTCTCGACTTCTTTCAACATGATCTCCACGATCTGTTCGATCTCGCTTTCGGTGAGCGGTTTGAAAACAAGCACGGCGTCGATCCTGTTGAGAAATTCCGGCTTGAAGTGACGCTTGAGTTCCTCTCTCACCAACGGTTCGATCTCTTCTACAGATTTCCCGTGTTCCAGTGCGTCGAGAATATGCTGGGATGCTACGTTACTTGTCATGATCACTATCGTGTTTTTGAAGTCCACGGTGTTACCTTTTCCATCAGTTAGGCGACCTTCATCGAGAAGCTGAAGCAGGATGTTGAAGACGTCCGGGTGTGCCTTCTCAACTTCATCAAAGAGTATGACCGAGTAAGGCCTGCGACGCACGGCTTCCGTAAGTTGACCACCCTCTTCGTGACCAACGTAACCCGGCGGTGAACCTATGAGCCTTGACACGCTGTGTTTTTCCATATACTCGGACATATCAATACGGATCAAGGCATTTTCTTTTCCAAAGAGCACTTCTGCCAACGTGCGCGCCAGTTGGGTTTTGCCCACACCCGTAGGGCCAAGGAATAAGAACGATCCTATCGGACGTTTGGGATCCTTAAGCCCGGCCCGAGCTTTGCGAACCGCTTGGGCCACGACTCTTACCGCTTCATCTTGACCAACCACGCGCTCGTGAAGGATCTCTTCGAGTTTCATGAGTTTTTCTTTTTCTTCCTTAAACATTTGCTTTGTCGGAATGCCCGTCCAGTCTTCTACAACACTGGCTACGTCCGCTTCTGTCACAATACCGCGCTCGTGTTTGCCATACTCCTCGTCGTAACGTTTCTTAAGTTCGAAGAGCTCCGTTTTCTTCTCCGCTGCTTCTTTGAACTTAGAGTGAACCGTAAGGTCGTTGACCTCCTCTTCAAGTCTTTCAATGCGCTTTTTCATTTCGAGAGCTTCTGGATTCGTGCGCTGTTTTCTCAATCCTACCTTGGCTGCTGCCTCGTCGATGAGATCGATAGCTTTGTCCGGAAGAAATCTGTCGGTGATGTATCTTGCAGAAAGTTTCACGGCTGATTCTATTGCCTTATCATCTATAGTGACACCATGGTGTTTTTCGTAAGAATTCTTGAGTCCCTTGAGTATTTCCAAAGTTTCTTCTTGCGATGGTTCACCCACAATCACTGGTTGGAACCTTCGTGCCAAAGCTTTGTCCTTTTCGATGTGTTTTCTGTACTCTTCGAGTGTTGTAGCACCTATACACCTAAGCTCTCCGCGTGCCAACACTGGTTTCAGCATGTTGGAAGCATCCATTGCTCCTTCTGCTGCTCCGGCACCCACAACAGTGTGGAGTTCGTCGATGAAGAGTATGATATCATGCCTTGACTTGACGGCATCAACGAGAGATTTCAACCTCTCTTCGAATTCCCCACGGTACTTCGTGCCCGCGATCATCCGTCCAAGATCCAACGCGAGTATCCGTTTGTTCTTCAGGTCTTCCGGGACTCTCCCTTTTGCTATTCTCTGGGCCAACCCTTCCACTATGGCTGTCTTGCCAACCCCGGGATCACCCACGAGAACTGGGTTGTTCTTGGTCTTGCGTTTCAATATCTCAATTACTCGCTGGATTTCCTTTTCACGACCGATGACAGGACTCAACTTGCCTTCTTGCGCCATCTGGGTGAGATCGATGGTGAACTCCGAAAGGGCTCCGTCCGGTCCTTCGAAACTACTCACACTGAGTTCCACCTCTTCCAACAATTCCTCGCTGATCCCGTAGGAGCTCAAAATCCGAGCCGCGATTGTGGAACCATCCTTCAAAACAGCTTTCAACACGTCAACCGTACTCACTTTCTTGCGCTTGGAAGTGCGTGCAATTCTTCTTGCCATTTCGAGTATTCTGCTTAGATCGCTGGACATGTAGATTTCAGTACCTCTCCCGTAGTAGATGTCGGAGTATTCCTCTGAAACGGTCTCAAGGGATTCGATTACAGATTCCACCGGGATGTTTTTAGATTGTAGAGCTGTAGCGAGTTCTTGATCCTCTTCAAAGATTGCCATTACCAGATGCTCTGGTCTAAAAAGGTTCTGTCGACTCTCTTCCAGAATCTCCTGGATTCTTTCAATAGCTCTTCTGAGCTTCTGATCAAAATTGCGCATATATACCCCTCCTTCAGTTATTTTTTTGTTTTAGCAGTCCACATATTAGACTGCTAATCCCTCGGATTGGTTCAAATTGAATAAGGGTTGGGCCGATTTGAAGTAATACTTGTGAAGGTTGCGGCGGTCAAACGATCTTTCGAAGGTCAACCATCCATCAGGTTTGTCAACGTTGACGGAGTGTGTTCGAAAAACTTCTTCCTTCTTTCTCTTTCACATTGCAGAAAGCATGTTGTGCTTCGCTTTATTCCTCGCTCACACTCACAAACGGGCACTGCCATGAAGATTCAACATCCTGTTTCAGCTTCATGCTCGCTACGTCCATGTAGCTCGGTGCCCGTTTGTATGAGTGCTCGCTTCGGCGCTTCGCAAGACAAGCTTTCTGCAATGTGAAAACCTCTGCCTCTTCACATGAATCGCTTAACGGTATCCCACACGCTCATCCAGCCTCACGAGCGCCGAGTGAGCAT
>Ga0180300_10000573_pt1 | contig 16355 bp, 12 predicted proteins | sample GuaBasSediGuay15_FD_121798 | JGI IMG/M metagenome (GOLD analysis project Ga0180300, IMG submission 121798) | Subseafloor sediment microbial communities from Guaymas Basin, Gulf of California, Mexico - Guay15, Core 4569-2, 21-24 cm | ecosystem: Environmental > Aquatic > Marine > Hydrothermal... | reverse complement strand
GCCTGGACACCTATCCAACCACCCAGCCAGAATGTTTGATTTTCATCGATTCCGGTGTCGAGCGCCAGATATGCATTGTTAACGTAGAAATATGGATCCAGAATGCCGAATTTAAGGTTTGCCAGTGGGAATGAAAGTTCCAGTTGTAGATTTTCCATCGTGATTGTCGACACGTTTCCGTTCATCTTTGCTGTGAATAGTGCGTGATCGTTCAGCAGGGTTGAAAGTTGCAGAGAAGCCTCGATTGAGTTGTCCCACCATGTGGAAAACTCGATATTACCAGGAATGTCGTAAAAGTCAGTGCTATATCCAACGGTTATTCCTGGGGAGAAGCTTCCTGTGGTAGGTGTCCAGTTCAGAAAAGCCGCAAGATTTATACTCCGGTTTCTCGATAGCTTTTTTCTCAAAATGTCTATGTACAGGTATACGCTCATATAATAGTCGGAAAAACTTGAGAAATCTATGGTTTTAATGCTCGAGTATATTTGCAAATTGTCAAATGGTTGCAGGCTCAGGAGAGCCATGCCACCCAGTGTGAAACTCTTTATATCCGTAGTGTAGAAGATGGGTGCAAGCATCAACGCAGTTTTGTAATCCACGGAGAAATGCAGGGTGCTGTAACCGATGCCTATTCTGGTGGAAGTCCCGTTCTGGATGGAATCCACGATGGGGAATCTCATGTCTGGTACAATGAGATCCGCTAGATATTCGATGTTTCCATCTTTTTTCTCTATGTCAACCGGTTTCAAATTGAGTTCTGCAGATTCGTGTTTCGGGATATTGAAGGGTAGATCGAGTGACTTGAGTTTGTAGATGGCCGTTGCGGGTTCATGTTGCGAATAGCCCAGAGCGTATATGTGTTCGCCGTGTGGGCGAGCGATCCAGAAAACAGACTTATCGGTTAGCTTTCTTGCTTCACCCGTTGAAGGATCCAGCGAGTAGATGTTCATGTATCCATTTTCATACGCTGCACAGAAGATGATCTTCTTTCTATACCAGTTCACGGAACTTTTAAAAAATGGGTCTGTAAGAAGGTATTCCTGCTTGCCGTTCTGAATCAGCACCATTTCGTTGCCGTTTCCCTCACGTGAGACCAACAGCACCATCCCTTCATCGCCCACATCCATTTCTCTCACGAACCCTTTCACATTCGTTATCTGTTTTTCTGGCGTCATTATTTTCGATTCCATCTTTGCGGGATCATAGACGGCGTAGAAAAGCCTTCCTTTGTACACATCGAAGGCACTTATGACACCACGAGCGAGTTCCTTTTCATTATTGTCAGAAGTTTTCAGACTTTTTATGATTCTCAGGATCTTTTCGCTACCGGGATTTTCCGCTTCCAATATGGAGAAATAAATTGTTCCATTTTCCACAGTGATGGGGGAATCGGCATAAGGCGCCAATATAGTTTGGCCTTTTTCTCCATTGAGATCGATGATACGGATATATCTTTTTCGGAAACCGAAGGTTGCACCCATGTTGGTGTACTCCGAGCAGAGAAGATAGATTTTGTTTCTATCGACCTGAAAATCACTTACGTACAGCCTTTTATGTGTGAATATCTCTTCCCCTTGATTGTTGTACTTTCTCGCGTTCTCTGCGAGTTCTTTCATCCATTCTGCATACAATGCATCGAGGCTTTTTCCAAAGGCTTTGCTCGATGCCACATTGATGCCCAATCCCATGAAACATCCCGAGAACTCCTTTAGGAAGTCCTTCACCTTTTGATGCCCGAAGCGTTTCGAGAGATAATCGTGGAATCCTGAAGGTATGTAGTAATAAATCCCGCGTCCGAGGAACTCATCTTCGGGTGCTGCGGAAGCCGATATGAGATTGGGAAACCATCTACCCTTTATTGCCGCTGCGTACAATCCCATGTTGGTGATGGGATTGTTCAAGCGTCCCTGATACGGTGAAATATGAGACTCTGCAAATAATGTGGTGGATTCCACGAACGGGGAGCGAAATTGTGACGAAAACACACGTGTTCCCGTCAGTATACTGTCAAGGATCGCCGGAAACCCTGTTTCATATTCTGAATGTACGAAATGTGTTAGCTCGTGAACCACCACCATTTCGTACCAGGATCTAAGGTTCAAAATGGGAGTGCGCGGAGGGGTGAGATATATGACCACGTTGTTGAATCCCATGTAAGCTCCGTTGGCGAGAACTCCTGAATCCACAAGCAAGATATTCACCTTGCTTTCCGGGTTGTAACCTATCAGGTCCGTTATGTACGTCCAGTAATTCTCGGCTATCCGTGCCACATAAGACGCTATGGATTCGTACTTGCTATCGTAGAATACCTTTACATGTTCTGTTTCCAGCACTTCATAACACAAAACTGACCCGGTAAGCGCTATTATCAACAGGAGGAAGATCGGATTCTTCAATTTTCCCGCCCCCTTGAAATCATGTTTTATACATGTATTTTAACATGCTGGATCGAGAAAGTGTTCCTCAGAAACCAATAAGGATAATGGAACTTCTGGGCATCACCGTGTATTTCGACGATGTAAGTTTCCTGGGTATATCCAGGAAATCATCGGGAGATTCGAGGTAGGTATCGACAACCCTGTACCAGTTTTTACCGTTCGGAGGGTCGGGTAATTCGAAAACCAAGGGTTCGATCCACTGGTTCAGAGCAACGGAGATATCCACATCCTGGAAGGCTGGATCAGGGCAGTCTTTGCCGCTTATCATGAATGCTATGGAGCGAGAATAGTAACTCCAGTCAGGTTCATAAGGTTTCACCCCATGCCATGTGAGATCCGGTATACCGTCTCCCGTATAATCCAAGCCGGTGAAGAAATGTTTCCTCCTGAGAGCGGGATGCATCTTTCTGAACTGTATCATCTTCTGGAAGAATCTGAAGATATCCATGTTCTTTCCCTTCAGCGTCCAGTCCAGCCAGGTAATCTCGTTGTCGTGACAATAAGCGTTGTTGTTTCCATGCTGGGTTCTGCAGAATTCATCTCCCATGAGTATCATGGGTGTACCCTGGGACACCATGAGTATGGTGACGAAATTCTTTATCTGACGTTTGCGGAGTTTCAGTATCTCTGGATCGGTGGTGTCTCCTTCCACACCGTGATTGAAACTGAAATTTTCGTCTGCTCCGTCCTTGTTTTCTTCACCGTTGACTTCGTTGTGTTTCTGATTGTACGATACAAGATCGTACGCGGTGAATCCATCGTGGGAGGTAACGAAGTTCACACTTGCCAGGGGGCCTCTGGCTTCATAAAGGTCCTGACTACCAGCTATTCTGAGAGCAAGTTCCGAAACGGTTCCGTAATCCCCGCGAACGAATTTTCGCACTATGTCTCTGTATTTTCCATTCCATTCGGCCCATCCTTCCGGGAACTTTCCCAGGAAGTAACCACCGGCTGCATCCCATCCTTCGGCTATGAGTTTCACATCGTGAAGTATAGGGTCCTCGGCTATGTCTTTAAGAAGGGAAAGATCTCCTATCCATTCTCCGTTGGGTGCCCTACCTAAAATACCTGCAAGATCGAATCTGAAACCGTCCACGTGCATTTCGGTGACCCAGTACCTCAAGCTGTCCAAGATCATCTGTTTGACCACAGGATGGTTGCAGTTCAGAGTGTTACCGCATCCGGAATAGTTCAAATAATATCTTTTGTTTCTGGGGTCCAGCATGTAGTATATCGAATTGTCGATCCCACGGAAGGAGAGAGTAGGACCCAGCTCGTTTCCCTCACCTGTGTGATTGTAGACGACATCCAGTATGACTTCTATACCGTTCCTGTGCATTTCCTTTACAAAATCTTTGAACACGAACACCTGCTCACCCAGTCTCAAACCCGGTGAGTAGTTCCCTGTGACGGCGAAGAAAGAGAGGGGATTGTACCCCCAGACATCCTTTAGCTTCTCACCGGTTGAGGGATTGATCCGTGTGTTGGCGTTGGGATTGAATTCGAAGATGGGCATTAGCTCCACAGCCGTTATTCCCAAAGTCCTGAGATGGTCTATTTTCTCGAGTATTCCAGGGAAGGTTCCTTTATATCTGACTCCAGATGAAGGGCTCATGGTGAACAGACGTACATGTAATTCGTATATCACCGTATCCTGCCATGGAATTTTCAGCCTTTCGTCTCCTTCCCAATCGTACGAGTTTCCGTCTATAACGATGGATTTGGTGGGGCTAACCGCGGAATCTATTGTGGAAAATGAGAGGTCCTTGAGAGGGGAACGTCTATCGTAACCATATACCGCATCTTCATCCCAGTTGTATGAACCCGATATGGCTTTCGCGTATGGATCGGATAGCATCTTGTTCACATTAAAGCGGTACCCTTGTGTCGGATCGTATGGTCCATCGACCCGCCAGGCATAGAACTGGCCGTGTTTTACTCCATGCACGTATATATGCCATATATCACCTGTGCGGTTCTTCGTGGCGTCCAGTTTGAATCTGTGCGAAGGTTTGTCGTCGTAGTAATTTTGATAGAGTTCCAGATAAACAGCGGTGGCGTTTCTTGAAAACAGTCCGAAGTTGACACCATTTTCGTCGGGTGTGGCACCAGGTATCGGCTTTCCCCGTGATACTTTCAATTCCACTTCCGGACCGGGGTTGTCATATTGAACGGTATAGCCGTGGCTGCTTCTACGGTTTTGCATATGCATCACCACTTTACTGTATTCTACATGGACGGTGCGTCTCCCTATTTGGTGTGCAGTTCACCCTGTCCGTGAGTCGGGTGTGGTATAATTTCCCAAAATATATCTGAGGAGGTATATGTGAAGCCGATGAAAAGTGTAATTTCAGTCGAATCGAATAGTATGGTAATCTTTGCATTCTGGTGGTGGCCATCGCCCCTTCGGTGGCGAAAGTAAAGCTTTGCTCTGTCACTGAAGGGGTCCTCGACGTGTATATCTGAGGACCCCTTTAATTTTTTTATAGAGGGGGTGTTTTTAGCTGTGGGAAAGCGGGTGAAAGTGGATCTTACGGTGGAGGAGATGCCAAAGCACTGGTACAACGTGCTGGCTGATCTACCTTTTGAGCTGGATCCGCCTTTGGATCCTGCTACCAAGGAACCTGTGAAGCCTGAGGCCTTGCTGGCTATATTTCCCGAGAGTTTGGTGGAACAGGAAGTCACCAAAGAAAGACACATTCCTATTCCTGAAGAAGTGTTGGAAGAGTACGCCGTTTTCAGACCAACTCCTCTCATCCGTGCGGTGTATCTGGAAGAATATCTTGAAACTCCGGCGCATATATATTACAAGTACGAAGGTGTATCACCCACTGGCAGTCATAAAACCAACACGGCGCTTGCACAGGCATATTACAACGCCCGGGAGGGTGTGGAAGAACTGGTCACAGAGACCGGGGCCGGTCAGTGGGGTAGTGCACTTTCATACTCCTGTGCGAAGTTCGGACTCAGATCCCGTGTTTTCATGGTCAGGATAAGTTACAAACAAAAACCCATGAGAAAGCAGCTCATGAACCTTTTTGGAGGGGTTGTTGAACCAAGCCCGAGCAACAGGACAAACGTGGGAAAGGACTTTCTGGCTTCCGATCCCGAACATCCTGGTTCTCTGGGTATAGCCATAAGTGAAGCGATAGAATATGTGGTGTCTTCAAACAAGGTAAAATACTCTCTCGGCAGTGTTTTGAATCACGTTCTTTTACACCAAACCATCATAGGATTGGAAATAGAGAAACAACTGGAGATCCTGGGAGAGAAACCAACCGTAATCGTTGGGTGTCACGGCGGTGGATCCAATTTCGGTGGAACGGTCCTTCCTTTTGTGCCACGTAAGCTGGCTGGTGAAAACATACGTTTCATAGCTGCTGAACCGGAAGCTTGTCCATCGCTGACCAAAGGTGAATACCGTTACGATTACGGGGATACAGCTGGTATGACACCGCTTTTGAAGATGTACACCCTTGGAAAGGATTTTGTGCCACCTCCCATACATGCAGGAGGGCTGCGTTACCATGGTTCTGCACCTATAATAGCCAGACTTGTACATGAAGGAATAATAGAAGCTCAAAGTTTTCCGCAGGAAGAAACTTTTGAAGCCGCGAAGTTGTTTGCGCGTCTTGAAGGCATCGTTCCGGCTCCAGAAGCCTCGCATGCTGTGGCAGCGGTGATAAGAGAAGCGAAGAAAGCCAAAGAGGAAAAAAGGGAAGAAGTGATAGTTTTCAACTTGAGTGGACATGGTTTGCTCGATCTCTCCGCTTACACCTGACGATGTCCCAGGGGTTCCCACAAGGGAAGTTGAAAAAGCCCCGCCTCATCGGCGGGGCTGACTCACATTCAATTATCTTCACTGTTCTATGTAGAGCAGGTAGTATCTGAAGATCTGGGTGGGTTCGAGCAGTATTCCTTTCACGTATGGTCTGGCAACACAGAATTGTTTACCCTGCCACAGTGGTACGTAGGGAACATCCTCGGCGAGATACTGCTGCACCTTCTTGTATAGTTCTGATCTTGCTTGCATGTCACTTTCTTTACGTGCCTGGAGCATCATCTCCTCAACCCATTCGTTCTTGTAGAATGCACCCATCGATTTGGCGCCGCTCTCGCTGAGGAATGGCCACAGGTAATCGTCCGGATCCAGATAATCGGGATACCAACCAAGCAGGAACATGCCCATGACACCATTGACGAAGTAGTCTATGTAAGTTGCCCATTCTGCATACTTGATCGTAACCTTAACCATGCCGGTTTCTTCGATGGCTTCTTTCAGGACCTGAGCAACATCTGCTTCTGTCGAGCCATAGTGGGATGGCGTGTACCAAAGATCCACTTCGAGGGGGTTGTCTTCACTATATCCTGCTTCTTCAAGGAGTTTTCGTGCTGTATAGAGATCTCTCTTCGGCATGACGTCTACGTGACTCCACATTCCCATAGGTACCAGCGAGTAGAGAGGTTTGACGGTACCTGCGAACACATCTTCCACTATTGCCTGTCTGTTCACGGCATAGGCTATAGCCTTCCTGACCCTTACATCGGTGAACGGTTCCTGGGTTACGTTGAAGACTATTTCTCTTATAACCGGGCTTTCTCCTTCATATACCACGAATCTGGGATCGCTCTTGAGAGCCAGGACGTCTCTAGGATCCAGAGTTCTGTATGCAACATCTATCTGTCCGCTTTCCAGAGCCAAGCGCAATGTGCTCGCGTTTTCATAGAAGTTTATAACTATCATCTGTGTCTTGGGTTTGGGACCGAAGTATTTGGGGTTAGCAGCGAGAACTATTCTCACATCACGTACCCACTGATACACATAATAAGGTCCGGACGCCACAGGTGCGTCTGTAAACACCTTGTCTTCTGGGTGGCTCGCGGGATCTATGGGGTATGCAACCGTGAAGGCCAGAACCGACAGGAAAGCGGAGAACGGGTGTTTCAAATACACCTTGAAGGTGTAATCATCGGGCACCTCAGTTTTTTCGACAACGTCGGAAAGCAGGAATGCGGGATCACCCTGGAGCTTTATGACCCTGTCAAAGGACCATTTCAATGTTTTGGCAGTTATGGGATTGCCGTTGGCGAAAACAGCATCTTTTCTTATATGGAATGTGTAAACAAGCCCATCGTCAGAGATCTCCCAGGATTCTGCTAGAGCGGGAACGAGCTCCGCTGTACCTGGTTTGTAGTCGACCAACCCCACAAGTATGTTCTGAAGAATGTTACAGGAGAAGTAGTCGTAAGCATCAGCAGGATCGAGAACTCTGATTTTGTCCGTTGTACCGATGATCACAGTGTTCCGAGCCACACCAAATACGAATACCACGATCAACGCCATTAAGCCCAATATAACCAGCTTCCTCAAGATAAATCCCTCCCTTTTCAGGTTTGAATCTTCTGAAATTTTACCACGAAAAAATCAAAGGGAGGGGATCACCTCCCCTCCCATTTTGATTTACAATTCTTTACAAGCTGGGAACCAGGCTGGTTACATATTCGAATTTTCCATTCTTTATTGTGTCTATAACTACTGATTTCAGAGCATTACCATTTTTGTCTATAGTGATAACACCTGTCGCACCCTCGTAATTCTTCGTGTTCCTTATCTCAGCTGCGATCTTATCTGGATCTGTGCTCTTGGCTCTTTCAATGGCATTCACTATGACCATGTACGCATCGAATCCAAGTGCGGCAAGAGCAGAAGGATCCTTACCATACACTTCTCTGTAACGTTCAACGAATTTCTTTCCGAGTTCCGTCACTGCGCTCCTGACATGGAAGTGTGTTGTGAAGTAGAGACCTTCAACTGCTTTACCGCCTATCTTGACTGTTTCCGGGGCGTCTGCTCCGTCACCTGCGAGTATGTAACCATCATAACCGAGATCTCTCGCCTGACGGCTCATCAAGGCTATCTCTGGATAGTACCCGGTGATGTAGATAGCATCGGGTTTCTTGTTGAGAACATCGGTGAGTTGAGCGGTGAAGTCCTGATCTCCTGTTCTGTAGAATTCATTGAATGTTTTGCCTCCAAGTTTCTTGAACATGGCTCTGAAGAATGCGCTGAGACCGACAGAATAATCCTGCTCGATGTCCGTAAAGACCGCGACTGTGCGTACTCCCAATTGTTTGTAGGCAAACTCGGCCATGGCCGCACCTTGGTAAGGATCGGTGAAACAGACTCTGTTGACATATTTCTTACCCTGCGTAACCAATGGATTCGTGGAGGCGCTGCTGACCATGGGTATACCTTTACTCTCTGCAACTGCACCTCCTGCCAGACTGTGCGAGCTCGCTACTTCACCAAGTATGGCCACAACTTTTTCGTAGTCAATGGCACGGGACACGGCGTTTGCAGCTTCTACCTTGTCACTGCGGTTGTCCAGCAACACCAGTTCAACGGGTTGTCCCAATACCGTTGGTTTGAACTCGTGGGCGATCTTTACACCTTCCCAGCTCATTTGACCGAAAGCTGCTATACCACCGGTCATAGGAAATACCACGCCGATTTTGATGGTTGCAAATCCAAGCAATGCTACCATCACAATAATAAAAGCAAGAAAGAATTTCCTCATATCCACACCTCCTCAGAAGGTTTTGGGGACACCAGTTTACTTACTGTTAATATTACCACATATTGAGGAAAGTTTCAATGTTAGTGTAGTTCCTGATCCTAACTAATTTTTTATACCATCTGTTAAAAATTTCTTAATTCCAGCATTTTTTTTGATGCTAAAAAATGGCTGTACTAAGTTGTAAAGAATGATAATGATAGTGATAGAATATCCATGGACAACTATTCTGGTCAGAATTTATAAAGAAAGAATGCGGACAAAAATGTGACAAATTTCACTATGCACACCTATTCATAATGATAAAACCAGAAGTTGATAAACCCTGAATCGATAAAGATGAGTGTAAAAAGGGTGTGTCGGCCATTTACTATGTGGAGGGATATTCTGTGGAAAACATGGAAGCGGTTGTTGAATTTGAGGCTTCTGGTGGTGTTCCATCATTGGATGCTTTTGGTGGGCCAAGAACCATTCCTGGAGGATTTATGCTTATAACCAGCTCAGCATTGAACTCCTGGCTTCGGCTTTACTGGGAATTGCATGGTTTTCCTCTGATACGGAGCTGGACGAAAATATCGAAGCTTTCAACCAGGAAATCTGCTAGCAAAGATTTTTCGGATATTTCGTTCGAGTTGGAAAAGGGTATGCAAAATGTGGACGCACTCTTCGGTTTTCCATTGAAAAGTAGAAAAAGAGCTCATAAAAACTTTTCCTGGGTTTTCGGACCACTCCAAACAAGTTTCGCAGTTTCTAAGAATCCTGTTGATGTGGATCTTGTGAAAGTAACGGCAGCTTTTAAGTCTGAGAAGGAACGAAAAATGAGGAGTTTTGGAAACAGATACACTGTTTGGTTCACAAGATTTATAGCGTATGTGCGATTTGTTCCAAATACCTGGAGTAGTGATATATGGAGCATGTATTTCAATGGTGCTGGAAAGTATCTTAAGGAAAAAAGAATGATAAGACAAGTGAGTGTTGAAGGGGTATGGGAATTCATACTTGAATCGTTGAAAGGTGCAACAACTACTAGAAATAGTTCAATGGTAAAAATTACAGCTTTGGATATAAAGGTTAGAGAGTACAGAGGGCCTATCGAATTGTGGGAAATTCTGGGAGGTGAGGGAATATGAGAATCGATTCCAGTGGATTAATAGGGAAAGTTTTGAAAGAAAATAGGTTTATATCAAAAGAGGTAGATCTTTCATCGAGCATAGCCGAGGTTGCATTTATATTTGACGTTGCCAATTCCAATCCCAATGGGTCACTCCCTGAGAACATGCCACGCCAGATAATGTCGACTGGACAGATATACGCTACACAAGAAAGTATTAAGAAGCGTGCAAAGGATTTGATGAGAAGAGTATTCGAAGAAAAAGGGCTTTATGAGGAGAAACCGGAAGGTAAGATGACTGATAAATTGACGCTATGGGTGAGTGGTAGACCTGTTACTGCGGATGGACGGTTCAAGGAAATAGTCGGAGAATTCAACAATGAAATTAAGGAAATCTCATATGGAATATTTTCTATCCGTTGCCATAGATGCTCTGAGTTTTGGCGCGGTTTTACCGATACTGGATACGAACATGAACATTACGGGACCTCTCCAAATTCTTGATGCTGTTTCCGTTCATCCAGTAGAAATTATTTCCGAGGGGGGACGCGGCTTTCACAACTGATGATGAAAAAGGAGTCAGATCACTTAGGCAGGAGTACAAGGTGGGTTATGCTCTGATGGTTGGTGGAGGGGTCTTTCTTGGTAAATACTTGAAAGGTAGAGTTTTCTCTTCACGATTTGAAGATCTATCCGAGCTTACACTTGAGGACTTTTACAGTTCAATGCATCTCGAACTCTGGGTAAAGGCTTTATGGTCTGGAATAGAAAGATTCACAACTTCTAAGAATATAAGACCCATTGCTGTTGTTTTTTCACTTTATGGAGGTAGCTACGTGAAATACTTTCTCGTAAGGAACGTACAGGAGCAGCTGTGGAAGCGGCTTAGTGGTAGAAAGGAGGGAAATTTTGTGGATGCAGTTGATGAACTTGTGAAACTTCTGAAGGAGATCGGGGGAGAAGCTTTTCGGATCTGGGTAAATGAAAGCGTTATCGATACAGAAGGTTTTCTAAATGGAGAAGAGATTCTTTTGAGGTGAAAATGGTGAGTTTTTGGCGGGCTCTCGTCCAGGCAGGGGTGTGTGGATATTCAGAAGAGAAGGAGCTGAAAAAACTTATAGAGGATTTGTGGAAACAGCGCGATATATCCGCGTTTGTTGGAACCAGAGCGGATGCTAAAAATGTGGTTAATCCTGCACCAATCGAAAGTGGAGAATGTCATTTATGCGGGAAAAGAGATGAATTGTTTGAAGTTAACTTCCTTTGGGGTCAAAGCAAGTTTCGAGCGGAAGCGAAGTTTCTCGTTTGCAGGGAAGATTACTTCCGGATATACGCTGGTATGCTTTATGCACTTTCTGATCTGATATTTATTGGAAGGGCAAACCGTCAGAGATGGAGCTGGTTTATTCTCCCGGAAGTTCTGGAATGGCAGGGTGAAAGTGACTGCACGGTTTGGAGAAGAGCTTTTAATAACAGAAATTTGTGGTTGGAGGAGAAGAATAATCAAAATCTTCCATCTTTTCTAGAATGGATAGCAAGTGAGGATGAGGGCGAACAACTGGAAAAGATATCATGGACTCTGGGAGTAGTGGTAAGTTTTCAAAATAGCAGAAATATGCATGCCATGGCTGTTTCTGTGGAAACACCGTACATAAAGAAATTGGTGGACATCGGTGGAAAGTACAAACTCGGTGTTTTTGAGGATTACAGAAGGGTTCTTAAAGATTTCCAAAGAAGTTATATGAGCTTAAGAGATTCTGACTGGGAAGTGCGGCATTATGTGAATGACCTTGTAGCAGTTTTATCCAGGAGTGAGCCGGATCTCTCCACATTAGTGCAGGTTACAAAGGCGATCTCTTGGGAGGCTGTTAAAAACGGTAGTGAATCCAGAAACACCCAAATTTTGAAGGACTATATTGACTTCGTAATAAAGTACTATGCGAAGATATTGAAAGTTCCAGAAATGAATGCAATACGTGGAAGGATCTGGAAAGTTTATGCTCTTGGAAAAGTATTAAGGAAACTTGACGATATGGAAGGTTCAGAACGATTCCATGCTTCTATAATCGCTTCGAAGGTTGAAGATCTCGCTAATATTGTGAGATACCATGTTGTAAAAGGTTTGGTAGCTATATTAAGCAGCCGAAAGAATATTGACGGGGAATGGGAAAAGGCATTGAAGCAATCAGCAAGATTGCTCCTGGAGATACTTTCAGAAAAAAACAGAATGGATCGTTTTGGGCGGGATCTAGGTAATGTGATAGAAAAATCCTTTTTCTGGATAGGGTATGCTGAAGGAGGGGAAGTAGGTGAAGTGTATGAAACGAGGACAAATCCTGCTGCTCCTCTCTATAAAGGAATGATTTTCGGGGAAATTATAAGGATGATGCCTGTTATGAAAAAGTTCCTGACGAGAATTGTCGTTACAGGAAAGCATCAGGGGATCTTGAACTTTTCAGATATAGTTGAAGTAATATACAAATCAGGATATTATCATAAAAATCTCTTGAAGCTTCTCGCAAAGCTTGGAAATGTGACATTCGATGAGTTAAATAGCCGGGACTTCGTGGCGGGAATAATTGCCGGAATTTTGTTGGGACCACCGGAAGCTTGCATAAAGCAAGTGGAAAAAAGAGGCGGAGTGTGTTCAACGATTGCCGAATGTGTGGGAGCTGTGTGGGCAAAAAGTGTACTTGAGGGAACTGCGGATGTATCTTCTGTTTCCATCGCAAAGTATTTTCTGGATGGGGAAATCAAGTGGAATGTAATACATAGAGAGCTTAAAAGGGGTGGAAGATTGAGGTATTACTTTGATAAATATGGTTTCAGGACAAACTTGCCTACTGGCGATGACAAACCGCACGAAAGACTGGTTTCAGGTTTTCTCAAAACTCTCTATGGAAGTGGTGAAGTATGACAGGGGCGGTTTTCGCGATCAAGGTTCCATTGGGACTTTATAGAGAACCGGGTATGAGATTTTACAATCCCAAAAGTCTGAAAATCCCGACAATATCTGCAGTTATGGGAATGCTGCTTGGCATAGCTGGTGTAGGGAACGGAAGCTATGGTGTGGATTATATGGCGAGAGACGAATTTGTAAAAAAACCATATTTCGGGAGTTTACATGGGATTCGGAGTTGTGAGAATGCCAGAGGAAGTTGTATACGGTGGAAAGGATTTTCTTGCTTCGCGAGCTCCCTGGCAGATTATTATGTGTGGACATTACGAGTTAATGCTTGATTGGGGAGAGATAGAGTCAAAGCATGGAAGGAAATGGGCAGAAAATCTTGTGAAGCGTGTGAGGGATAAAGATTATGTGTTTCCTCCGTATGCTGGTATGAGTTCTTTTCCGGTTCTCATCGATCTTATGGACTGCGTGGAAAGTTTTGAGGAGGTAAAACCGGAAGAATTGGTGGATTTAAACTCGGCGATAATAATTCCTGGTCAAACCAGAGGGATATGTGTCGGGGGCAGACTTTACAACATTCAATTCCGCCAGGGGATGCTGATGGTAAACTCTCCTGTCTTGATGGAAGACTATGGAAAAGATTCTAAAAGGAAAGGTATGTTCAGAATAATTGCTTCTGAACGCAATATTTTCCTCATTGCCAGGGACGAGGACTGCAATGAGCATCATCATAAACTTGTTAGATGGAGTGGTGAAACATGGTTACTAACCAGGATAGATCTGAACATCTATGGGTAGAAAATCTTGAAAACACACTTGCAAGACCTGGTCAGAGATTGCTTGACCATGTGAATGGAACCATAGAAAAGATAACTTTTCTTGGTGATTTTTATGAGCTTGATAAAGATATTGTTGAAATGGCTGTTCTTTCTGCAATTTTTCATGATATAGGTAAGTTAAAAAAGCATTCCAAAAAGGTCCTATTGAAGGTACACCTCTTCCTCCTCACTCACCTTCTTCTGCCTGTCATGTTTTTAGCATATGGTTTGTCTGTGAAAAAGGGTGTTTTCGCAATCAATCGATAATTCTAAATGTGGTTTACTCGCACCATGGTTATCCTAAAGACTTCTGGGAAGGATCGGAGAAGGATATAAAGACAATCATTATAGAAAAACTTTCTTCAGAATGCGGATGTCTTGCTCCTTTAAAGCTTCTTCGGGAGTACTTAGAGAAGGTAGATGATAAAGGGCGTTTCCCGGTTGTTCAGAAGATAAAAGATGCCCTTTCGAAACTGAAGGGGGAGGAATGGAAAGAATATACAAAATTCTGGACAACCATGGTTGTTCGCCGTTTTTTTGGATCCCACGAAGTTGAATTACAAACCGTATATGATGTTCTTTCCTTACTAAAAACAGCAGACAGATACGATGCGGCATCAGAGGAATTGCATGAAAAACTTTTAGACAGTAGTACACTTGTAAATTCGTTATACAGTGTTGAAAGGAGGATAAAAGACTATCTTTCCCATGTTTGAAAGGGAAGTTGCTCTCAGATTGAAGCCACCTTTTAAAGGAATGAAGGAAGTGATCATTAAAGCTGCCGTGAACCCTGAGAATATGGTTCATTCGATAACGCTTCCAACAGGGACCGGAAAAACTCTGAACGTTTTGAGGATTTTGAACGCTATTATTAAAGACGGATATGGACCTAAAAGGTTGATTTACGTCCTTCCATTTGTGAGTTTGGTTTCCCAGACTGAGAAGGTCTATAAAGACCTTTTTGGAGAGGCTATGGTCCAGAGCTGGACGTATATATCGCAATTTGAAAGGTTTGAGTATGAGGAGGTCACCAAACACGATTTTGAAAGAATGGTTGCGGAATCAGTTGAAAAACCAATAGTGATAACCACGCTTGCTAGATCGTGGAATACTTTTGTTCCTTTAAAGCCAAGGGACATTGTGAGCAGAAGATTCTTCTATAAAGCACTGGTGGTATTCGACGAAGTTCAAACCATTCCTGTTGAATACTGGTTAACGTTTGCAAAAAATATAGAGTATTTCTACAAGAAGTTCAAAACAAGATTTATCCTTATGACTGCCACCATGCCAAAAATATTCGGGTGTGCTGCATGCAGGGGAACTGAACTTCAAAGTAATGAAGTAATAATTGATCCTGAGAAAGAGGAGAAGTTAGCTTCTTATTACAGAAGGAGAAGATACCCCTTTCTAGAGGGTATTTTTCGCGATCTGGAGGATTTATGTCTGCACATCCCAAAGAACAAAAGAACACTTTTGATAGTCAACACAGTGAGTAAGGCATATGAAATATACTTCAGGTTAAAGGAACTTGGAGCGGAAGTGATTACATCTGCTGAACCAAAAAGACTGAGAGAAAGTCTTCTTAATCGTATTAGAAGAGGCGATGTGAAGCTTCACGTTGCAACACAGACTATCGAAGCTGGTGCTGATGTTAGTTTTGATGTGGTTTACCGGGAGTTAGCCCCTGTAGATGGAATAATACAGGCAGGTGGTAGATGCAATAGGGATGGTTTAAAGGGTGACTTCGAGGTGAGAATATTCAGGTTCGTCGATACTCATAGAAGATTAAAACGTGTTTATGGTCAGATTTACGCTGACATTCTAAACGAAATTTTGCAGAGTATTTGGGGAAGAACGCTATCTGAGAAGGAAGTATATGAAATAGCGCACCAGGAAAAAGCGAAGATTCTGGAGAAGACGTTCCAAAGGAGGGTGTATCTCGATATGAAGGAAGGAAGACTTTCAAAAGTGAGAAATATTCATTTCATTGAAGAAGAACTGGAGAAAAAGCCTGCAATTACCAAATTACAAGCAGAATTGCTTGAGAAATGGAAGGCTTTGGGTCGGTTTCCAAGAAATTTCGTGAATGTGCTTCTTTTCAACAAAAAACCTGAAGATTTTATGGAATTTCCCAAGCACTTCCTTCTGCAATCGCTACCACTCTTTTCGTTTAGGGCATATAATCTCCCACAGACAGAAGTCACCAGCTTGTATGGAGAAGAAGTCCTGGTATATGACACGAAAGATCTGGAAACGCTTCGTGTAGCTTTAGCCGGTGGAGTATGAATTTTCAAGGTACAATCAGCCTCGCAACATGCAACCTCTATATCTTCCAGCGTTTGAAAGAATGCGTAAGTATCTTGTGGATCAATTCTTCGTAGGTGTAGCCGGCTGCTTTCGCCATCTTTGTTATATCCGAATAAACGGGAACCAGGAGAGGAAGAGAATTAACTTCGAGAACATAATATTCACCGTCTTTCACCCTTATATCTATCCGTGCGTAAT
>Ga0180300_10000572_pt1 | contig 16358 bp, 20 predicted proteins | sample GuaBasSediGuay15_FD_121798 | JGI IMG/M metagenome (GOLD analysis project Ga0180300, IMG submission 121798) | Subseafloor sediment microbial communities from Guaymas Basin, Gulf of California, Mexico - Guay15, Core 4569-2, 21-24 cm | ecosystem: Environmental > Aquatic > Marine > Hydrothermal... | reverse complement strand
GCGGAAGCTCGCCCATACTGCTACGAGGTTACCGTCACCGGATAAACCTAACGCAGGTGTGTAGTCCCAATATAGCTGACGGCACACACCGAAAGGACCTATCCATGTGGTACCATCGTAATAACCGAAATAGATGTCGGAGCGGCCAAAATCTTCAGATCTACCCGACTCCCATATCACGAAAATATGGCCATTGCTTGCTAATACTTGAGGGTGGCCATCGGATTCGGGGTGCACGAATATCGTGCTATCGATGCAGCTGTACCAAGTTAACTTGAAAGGTGATGTACCTGCCAGCGGATGTAAGGTGGGGTCACCGATAAGGTTTAACCCATAGAACCAGTCGCGACTCTGTTCACCGTGGAGGTTGAACCATATCTTGAATGCATCACCTATGTTGTGACCTGCACCGATTGCGGAGTAGAAATCGTCGAAATATAGCATCGACCCAGTTTTACTGCTACCTACAACCAGTAACCCATAGTTTTGTTGAAATATGTACCAGTTAGCGATACAGTTGGGTTCAATGTAGCGGGTACCGGAACAACTAAATAGGTTGTAGAAATGTGCATGTGGTTCAAGTACAAATATTTCATAATTGAATACCGTACCTGAGTAGTTATCTGGTGGCACCTTAAAGGTGTGCCCCCATGGTGACGAATGTGCACAGAGGTGGATCCATTCATACCCCATCAGTAAACGTTGACGGTATTCATTTGCTACGGTGAGCGTTTCGGTGTTGACTACCTCTACGCTGGGATAGACGTGATCCAACCCACACGTCGACCAGTACCACCAGTCGTCATCCACAAATGCTAACCCGACACCAGGTAGCGATAGGTTACCCTCCCTATATGCATGGTTTTTTAAGAAGTAGGTTTTGAGCAACTTAATGGGGTTATCCCATGTGAGGTTGGGGTAGAGTCTACCAACCCAGATCTCGAGCCCCACATCACCATAGTGTCCATCGTATATGCCATCACCGTCGGTGTCTTCCCATGTGCCGTTGAGGTCCATGAAGTAGATATCGATGGGAAACTCCTCTATGCAGCCAAATCCTTGGGTTTCGAACCATGCTACGGGGAGATTGCCGATGAAGATTGCACCCATGAGGTTGTCGAGAGTCGTTAAATATGTGCGTAAAGCGTCGTGCGTTATACCGGTGACTGTATCCACCTGTACGCTATAGCCCGCGTCTACAAGGTCATTACAGAAAGTGACCACCTCTGAAGATATGTATGGGTACAATTTACCCTCTACTATGATATCTATGAGGCTATCGGTTTTGATGGTTGCTAAAACAGTGTGTGGTACGGTATCTTTTTGGGATTCTGGTTGCTGTTTTAACCATTCCGAGTAGCTGGTAGGTTGCCGACCATAGGGGTCGACCCATTTCAGCTGCTTCACGTTGTCACCCAGCTGTAAGTTAAGCAATATCAGCAATATCATAGTGACGCTCCGATATCAAAGTGGGGACCCCTTTCACCCATATTGTGTTACCGGAGGACGAAAATTTGCGGATCACAGATACCCTCTTTCTTGCATCCATCGGTCATTGTATATCTTGGATAAGTAGTTTACCCCAGAATCTGGCAGTATGGTGACAATCACCGAGCCGGACGGTGCAGCCTCATAGACCTTTAGGGCTGCCCAGACGTTAGCACCTGATGACCCACCCACGAATAGCCCCTCCTCTTTTGCTAACCTTCTCGCTGTGAGGAATGCATCCTTATCTGTCACCTGTATCATGTCGTCGATAAGCGAGAAATCGACTGTCGGTATTATAGCGTCATCACCTAACCCTTCCAGTTCGTACGGCTTATATTCGCCTGGTACACCTTTTTTGAAGTAGTTATAAAATACGGAACCAACAGGGTCGACTGCTATGCAGCGGATGTTGGGGTTCCTCTCTTTCAGAAACCTTGCTACACCTGTGAAAGTACCACCTGTACCGAGACCGGCCACAAAGTGTGTGATCTTACCATCGGTATCAGTCCATATTTCCTTGGCGGTGGTTTCGTAATGTGAGAGCGGGTTGTCAAGGTTTTCGTGCTGGTTGACATAATATGCATTGGGTATGGTTTGGGCGAGCCGTTTCGCAACCTCATTACAGCTTTCGGGTGACCCGTGTTTTGCATCACTCGGACATATTATGACTTCTGCACCTAATGCACGTAAGAGGGCAATCTTTTCATCTGATACCCTATCAGTCAATGTAAGAATTACTTTAAACCCTTTTATAGCTCCATACATTGCGAGTGCTATGCCGGTGTTACCAGAAGTAGCCTCAATTATCGTGCCACCGGGTTTGAGTTCACCCCTATGTATGGCTCTATCGAGTACGAACTTTGCCATCCTATCCTTTATGCTATGACCGGGGTTGAGGAATTCGGCCTTCGCAAGTAATAGGGAATCGGATTTTTGGGCTACCAGCTTAGATAGTTTTACCAAAGGAGTGTTACCGATTGCGTCCAGTATGCTTGTGAGGTAGCGCATTAAACAGTGTTTATTAAAACAAAAATACGGGAGAAGGGTTCATGTCAACGTTAGCTCAGTGATTTTGTATTTCAGGACTGTTAACCGCTCTGTGCTTCGATGTTGCCCCATGAGTCGAACCTGTAGCGCTTCACGATATTGCCATCCTCATCCATAAGTATAAGTGGGCTACCGAGTGGATCATTTATGTAGAAGATTATCGTGCCATCGGGTTTTATCTTTGCCACCCGCTGCCCATTCGCATACACGTATGTAGCTTTGATGTTACCATCCCCATCCGTCTCCTGTATAACATTACCCTGCTCATCGTAGTGGTAGATCGTTGTCCCATTGTGTATTTTCTTAATCCTCAACCCATTTGCATCGTACACAAACTTATACACATCATCTGCTGGCGGTGCTGGTGGTGGCACAGGGGGCAACCCCATGATCCCCAATGGTGAGGGAGGTGGTCCCTCTTCCGGTGGAATATATGGATACACTATCTTGACCAACCTATTCTCGTAATCATAGGTAAAGTTACCGATCTTCGTCGTATCACTTCCCACCGTATGCACCTCCTTCACTTGATTGCCATTCTCATCATAAGTATAATAAATCCTCCCATACGGCAATATCTTAACGGAGTCAGCCTGTTACTGCTTAGAAAGCGATAATTCTTTCCTTCATCCCGTCACTGTGCATTGGCATCCTTTTGAGTATATAACATTTACGCTTACGTGATCTAAATCAGTTATCGATCATGCCTTTGGACGTAAATTTAATTATTGGGAAGTTTCCGAAGTTTCTGTTTTTAAGGTATAACACCATATTTGTACATTTTTTATGCTCCTCCTTTCTATTCCATATCTATCCAACTTGGACTCACTTTTTACCCAGTTTAGTTCGTAAATGTTACCATTATCAGTCACTACATAAGGATATATTATGTATGGAAATATTGTCCATGGAGTTTTATCAACTGTATCCCACCACGGTGGGAAAGTAATCTCTGCAATTAATCTATTTATTAACTTATGCTTAGGATTTATCACAGAAATTACTCCGGATGGACCAGTATGATATCCCACATAGATCATTCCCGTGCTATCAATACCAATAATATAAGCGCAACTACCTTTATGCTTCCATATTTTATTCCCCTTGATATCACGAATTTCAAAAAAACTTTCCCGTGTGAGATGCTTTTCAATTGTGTAATACTTCCCGCAAGAATAGAGAAGAGATGCTTTCCCTCTTATGGAAAGCTTACCTGCAAACAGTTTTTTTCTTACATTTCCTAATGAGTCCAATTGTAGCAATGTATCACCAGAGTAAAAATCGTAGAGATATAAAAAACCATCTCTATCTAAGGCGATTGCTCCTTGAGGATACGTGGAAAATATCAATTTAACAACCTCCCACGCTGCTGTATCCTTCACTGTTTTCTCTTGTAAAATTCTAATAACAGTGTCTCTGGTTGAAGCATGTTGAAAAAGTGTCCATCGGCAGCTTCCTTCTGGTTTTCCTCTTGAGATATATAACGAATATAAATATGTAGAGTTAGCAGCAAGCCCTACCAGAGTGCCTTTTTCCTTTCTAAGTTTAAATTTACAAAGGAATTTGCCTGTTGGAGTGAACTTTTTAATATATCCAGAGTCTACCAAATACACATTATTGCTCTCATCTACCGTAAATTGGCTAACTGAGCGATATCCTCCCTCACGATCTAAAGTTTGAACAATCTGCGAATCAGCCTTACCCACAGTGACTGAAAATAACAATTTTTTCTCATATAATTGACCACGATACGTTGGTAAAGGCTCATATTTCCATATAATTAAGCGTCTCCATTTTCTAAATATACTCTTAGGTTCTATTTTTTCTTCTGACAACTCGGGCACTGCCACATAGATTCTGCCTTTATTGTCCACCCTGTAAGAGACTGTACTAGAGAGTGTCATTGCAAAATAGTCTCTTTTTATCTTGAAATCTGCTAAAATACTTCCTACCGGATCGATTTTCAAACATCTAACATGGTCAAGTAATGTATCACCAAAAATGATGTAAAAGTTTCCTTTCGCATCGATTCCTATAAATTCAATAAGAGCACAAGAGTTAACTGGAATTTCTCCTAAATCCAAAATCGGGTCCCCCCATTTGTTTAAAATTTTATCTCCAAATTTTATTCGTCCTCCCGAATGCCAAATTTTTATATAGTAATTTCCTTTGGTTCTAAGCCATCCTAACCTATCGTACTGTGAAGTCAATTCTTTTCCGTATGCGGAGAATTTTATTACGTAATAGTTTGTAAAATCAGCGAATATATTTCCTGCTTCATCTATCTCAATATAATTCCCCCCAAAAACTGTTGGCCATAGGTGTCGAGGGGGTATTTCAAACTCGTATAGTTTCTCACCTTTGGGACTGTAGCAGATGATTTTATGAAAAAGTGGCAGTGTGTCACTCTGTACGACGACTCGCAAAAAGATCAGACCGTATGGTGAAATGGCTATATCAAGTACGTTCCTGCTCTCTGAACAATGGAATTGATATGAAAAGTTGCCTGTAGAATCAAATTTTACCATCCTATTGTTAGCTGGGTCGACAATCCATATATTACCTTCGTTATCCACATTATAGGGTCCGGGAGGCATATACTCTCCTTCTGGCGTCACTGTTCCTAACTTTCCAGGCTCATTTCCCCACTCATCGAATACGAGAAATTTAATTTCCTTATATTCTTCCGATAAAGCAAAGGGAATGAAAGCAAAATATGATAAACAAAAGATAACAACATACTTCATTGTTCCTTTTCCTCCAATTTCTCCATGATAGTTAAGAATATGGGTGGCCCTTTACCTAACTCACGCCAAAAAGGGCTTCTCCACGGGTCATATAATCCGGTTTCCCTCACTTTTTGAAGTTTTCCACTTACTGCTCCCACTGTTTTAATATATCCATTTTTGATATCTGTTATAATTTCTACATGTCCACCCAATGGATCGGCTACAATTATTAAGTCTCCTTCTTTCGGCTTATCGGTAATTTTTATTCCATACTCTTCTGGATATTTCTGTGCTGCTTGCAGTAATCTATAAGTTCCCGGTCCAGGTTCTATTCCCGGTGGTGTAGTGGCAAATCCAAATAGTATTATCCATTTTTCAAATAAATATGTACTTACACCCTCTCTATGCATATCTCGAAGGCATATGCCAACGACAGCACTGCAATCAAGTGCCTTCGGATCTTCACCGTGTATCCAACTCAATCCAGGATGTCCATAAGGCTTACCTATATATTTTCTTGCATACTCTATAAATTGCTTCGCATGTTCTGGTTCTTCCCATTTCCCTTCAACATCGATATACTTTAATGGGTTATTAAAACAATACGTATAAGGGTTGAGTCCCTGTGGATTCTTCCGATTTAACGCTAACTTTGGATGGGTAGAGTAAAGCCTCGGCTCCGGTGTTATCCATCTACCTAACCTCGGATTATAATACCTTGCACCGAAGTAGTAAAGTCCATTCTCATCCTTTTCCTTACCAGTAAATAAGTAGCGGTTTGGCTCTGTCCCCCACTGTGCCTCAAGGTTGCCGAATGGGTCGAACCTGTATCGCTTCACGATGTTGCCCTCCTCATCCGTCTCCTGTATCACATTACCCTGCTCATCGTAGTGGTAGATCACTTCAAGTTTAGTTGATAACACCCTACTCAACCTTCGCATCTTCCGTCATGTATACAGTGGGATTTATGGTGGGTTGTAAATTTAAAAGTACAAGGCTCAAGAAAGAAGCTACCATGTAACCTCCTTCTTAAGATTAAATCAGGATACTCCATCACCACATCCAGTCAACCACCTTCATCTCGCATCACTTGACTTTCGGCAAAACCCCTTATTTAAAGTGGAAAAGGAGCTGACATGAGAACCTTTGCAGTCATTATCCTCTGCTTGATGGCGAGTATCACCGCATATGCAGGTATCATAAACCCTGCGGTCAAGGGTGGTATCAGCTACAACTGGGTTGACGACTCCTTACAGACCTGGGCCTATGTAGGGGCGGGGCTCTCCATCTCACCCCCTCTTATGCCTGTAGGGTTTTATGGTGATGCTGGGTTGAGCTTTAAAGGTAAAGACCAAGACATCCGCCTAATAGCTGGTGTACACCTACGTGCGATCCCTATGTTTAAGATAGGTGTAGGTGGTGGCTTACACTCACTTAAGCTTGCCGATACAACCAGCACCGCCATCGCATTAAACGGTGATGCCATATTCGCACCACCCATCATACCGGTGTTTGTCGAGCTCGACATCGACTACGTATTCCGTGCCACCCACAAACTACAGCTGTTATTGTTAGCTGGCTATCGGTTCTAACGATAGACAGCATATCAGGTATGCCACCCCCTATGGTAAACAAGATCGCCCCCAATAGCGTATTGGTATTCAGTGGCAAAGGCGGTGTCGGCAAGAGTACCATCGCTGCCAACATAGCGCTCGGGCTTACCTTACGTGGTAGAGATGTAGGTCTCCTGGATGTAGACATACACGGGCCTAACCTACCCAAAATCCTAGGCGTAGAAGATAAACACCTATCTGTCGACGAACACAACAAAATACACCCTGTAATGGTGACGCCCAAGCTCAAACTTACCTCCATCGCGTATATGTTACCCGACCCTTCCACCCCCATAATCTGGCGTGGCCCTATGAAACACAACGCCATCCGTCAGCTACTTGAACAGGTGGATTGGGGTAAACTCGACTGGTTAATAATCGATTCACCTCCCGGCACGGGTGATGAACCCTTATCAGTAGCACAATTGTTGCCCGCAACCTCTGCAATCGTTGTCACCACACCACAAGAACTTTCGCTACTCGATTGCCGTAAAGCTGTAAATTTTGCCAAACGGCTCAACCTCAAGCTGTTAGGTGTTATAGAGAACATGAGCACCTTGATATGTCCACATTGTGGTAAGCCTATAGATATATTCAGGAGAGGTGGTGGCACCCGCATATCAACTGAAATGGGCATCCCACTACTGGGTAGCATACCGATGGATATCAAAATAGTCGAGGCTTCGGATTACGGTAAACCATTCGTAATCGAGTATCCTGACTCACCTGCCACCCAAGCAATAATGGATGTAGTTGACAAAATGCTACAACTGGAGGTAGCTCCTACCCCCAAGAAAGAGTAGCTACTTCACCACCCTATTCTTCAGCCGAGCTTCAAGGTACCCAAAAAAGAACCGTACCTTCAACAAAAATGGTATCATATCCCTATCATAATAGATACGCATACCTTCTTTCGCAAATATCTTTATCTCCTCAGTATGTGGTGCCACCTCCCACACATCACCCACCTTACGTATATCCACCGGCACATCTATCGTCTTCTTGTTCGAATGCACCAACACCCTTATGGTAGTATCGTCACCCAAATCAAGTGTACGCAAAAAGTATATCAACGATATAATCGTATGTACATCATGTGGCACCTTCACCGTATCACCATCGTATATGGCGAGTAATGATTCACTTGCAGGGACAAACCTCGCCCTCGTACGGCGTCGATAATTACCTTCGTGTACACTATCCTCGTAGTACATAACACGGAAGCTGGTATCCGTCAACACCTCATACATATCCGCCACTTTATAGAACCAACTAACTATACCCGTAGTCTGCTGTATCTCACAGAACCGCAAGGTATCACCCATCTTCTCATACTCCAACTTTATATACCCCGCCTTTATGGGGCCAAAATACGCATCATACTCCAACACCTCTTGTGTAAACGGTAACACAACCAGCCACACCAGCAATATCAGTTATCCTCCAGATACTTTGCCAACCACTTAAACTTACTACGTATAAGGTTAGCCTCCAGCTCCCACAACTGCGTATCACTACGTACCTGTGGCCCTGTCAGCAGCTTATCTATCGGGTATTTAGATATACGTTCGAGTATACCTTTCACCATAGGTTTGTATACCTCAGTATCGAGCCCCAACAACCTCCACGCACGTTCAACATCACCCATAAGTGATAGCATCCCTTTAACCAATGCCACCAGCACCGCATGGTAATCAGGCTTCACTGACGACTTCACCACCATATACCTACCATCGAGCAACCCCACTAACTTCTTACCAAACTCAACCGCCTCACCCTCTATAACCCAGTATATTCCTTGCAACTCCTCAGGTGCCAGCGCAAACGGAAACGAATAGACTGGATGTACCGCCACAGATCGCCCATGCTCCAGTATACTTGCAGGATATGCACCACTCGTATGTGCAAGCACAAGATGTTTGGGTAACTTACCCAACTTCTGTCGTACATCCCTTATCACATCATCCGGTACCGTAAGGATTACAGCGTCTGCTGATTTAACCTGCTCATAAGTGGCTACCCTCCCCCCTATCTCCTCGGCTAACCCATGTGCTTTGTCACGATCCCTTGATACCAAAAGAAGATCCACCCCCTTTCGGGCTAACCCCTTTGCAACCGTCACCCCTACATTCCCCAACCCCACTATAGCGATTATCATCTAATCCAATACTTGCGGTCGAGCGTCCGATATTGGATTGCTTCACCAACGTGTTCGGGTCGAATCCTGTCACTACCTTCCAAGTCCGCTATCGTTCTTGCCACCTTGATTATCCTCGTGTATGCACGTGCAGAGAACCCAAACTGCTCTATCGCAGTACGTAACAAACCTTCCGCTGTACTATCGAGCTCACAATACCTCTCCAGTAGCTTACCCGATAGCTGTGCATTCGAGTATATGCCAACATCTTTGTAGCGCTCAAGTTGCCGTCGCCTCGCCTCTGTCACACGTTCACGTATTTTGGACGACGGTTCACCTACACTTTTACTACGTAGCTCATCGAATGTAAGTGCTGGCACCTCAATATGTATATCGATACGATCAAGTAGCGGGCCCGATATCTTCGACACATATCGCTGTATAGCTGCAGGCGTACACGTACAGTTATGCCGTGGATCACCAAAGTACCCACACGGACATGGGTTCATAGCAGCCACCAACATAAATCTTGCCGGAAACGTCACCCTCATAGTTGCACGTGATATAGTAACCTCACCATCCTCCATCGGCTGTCGTAACGCCTCCAACACGCGGCGGTTGAACTCAGGAAACTCATCCAAAAACAACACCCCATTATGGGCGAGGCTCACCTCACCCGGTGTTGGGAAGTGCCCACCCCCTATAAGTCCCGCATCCGATATCGTATGATGTGGCGCCCTAAACGGGCGCACCCCCACCAGCGCCTGCTCTCTACCCAACAAACCCGCCACACTATGTACCTTAGTGGTTTCAAGTGCCTCCTCCAAGCTAAGTGGTGGCAATATTGTCGGCAACCGCTTAGCGAGCATCGTCTTACCCGCACCAGGTGGCCCAATCATCAACACATTATGTCCACCAGCAGCCGCTATCTCGAGTGCACGTTTGGCACCCTCCTGCCCCCTAACGTCCTGGAAATCGACATCATACACACGTGCACGCTCCCATATCGAATCGATATCCATGCTATGTGGTTGTATGTCCAGCACACCGTTAAGAAACGATACCGCCTCCAACAGACTATCAACCGGATATACGGTTACGCCCTTCACGATAGCTGCCTCGTTAGCATTATCACGTGGTACAATAAACTTATCAAACCCCTTCGAATGTGCCGATATTGTAACCGGTAACACACCACGTACACCACGTACTCTGCCGTCAAGTGATAGCTCACCCAATACCACAAACTCATCCAGATTGGCATTTATCACACCAGCCGCTTTCAAGATACCCAATGCTATAGGTAGGTCGAACGCCGACCCTTCCTTACGTATATCGGCGGGTGCAAGGTTTATCGTTATCTTGCCGATTGGAAAATCCAGTCCACTGTTTTTGATAGCCATCTCTACACGGTTACGTGACTCTTTTATAGCGCTGTCGGGTAACCCAACCGTAGAAAAAGAAGGTAACCCTTTGGATATATCAACTTCCACATTAACAATGTATCCCTCAATCCCTACAACAGTGCTTGAATTCACACGCGCTATCATCCACCTACACGGAATGCATCCACAATATGCTCGATAGATGGGTTACCATCCTTTGGCCAGCTCACCCCTATAACGTCAAACCTTACGTAAGCCTTATCCCACAGATTATGTTCCACTAGATACTGTTTTGCCATCTTTATCAGCTGTTGCTTCTTACGTGTGGTGATACTTTCAAAGGGGTGCCCAAACTGCTGCTCACGTCTTGTCTTTACTTCGATAAAAACTATCACACCATCCTTGTGGCAGACGATGTCCAGCTCACCGCGTTTCTTGCGGTAGTTACGTGACAGTATTTCGTAACCATTAAGCTGCAAATAGCGGAGGGCGACGAGTTCACCCTCATCCCCGACTGTATAAAGGGATGGCTCCGCCATTTTAACACCCCCTCTATTGTCAAAACCTTTCTTACTGGTTTATAGTTAACCCTATAAATAGGTAACGGCCCCAACTGTAACAACTTATTGATATGCTCACGTGTGGGGTAACCTTTATGTTGTGCAAACCCATAATCCGGGAAAAATATATCATAGATTTCCATCACCCTATCACGTATAACTTTTGCCACTATAGAAGCGGCAGCTATATTAAGTGACTTCGCATCACCTTTCACTATACCCTGTTGTGGAAACGGTAACTCATACGGTATTTCGTAACCATCCACCAGCAACATGTTAGGCTTTACCTTTAACTTTTTTATTGCACGTAACATTGCGAGATAGCTCGCATACCTGATGTTGAAACGTGCCACCTCCTCCGGTGACGCCCATCCATAACACCAATCCACAGCATGCTGTTTGATAGCCTGGAACAGTGACTCACGTGCAGTAGGGGTTAGTGTCTTGCTATCCCTAACTTTAATTTCACAGAACGGCGGCAGTATCACCACCGCAGCAACTACTGGCCCGGCCAGCGGTCCACAGCCTGCTTCATCCACACCCGCAACTAACAGGTCATCCTTCCATAGTTGTAACTCGACAGCCGTCATTTACGCTCTTTTATTTTGGCAGCTTTACCCTTCTTACCGCGTAGGTAGTAGAGTTTAGCACGTCGCACCTTACCCCGTTTTAATACCTGCAATTTCACAAGATTAGGTGAATACAGTGGGAATATGCGTTCCACACCATACCCATGTACAACCTTACGTACGGTGATGGTTCGCCTGATGCCTGCACCTTTGATCGCAATAACGACACCCTCAAATGGATGTATCTTCTCCTTGTCACCTTCGATCATCCGCATATAAACTCTTACGGTATCGCCGGGCCCAAACTCCTCTATCTCCTTACCCTTAGTAGCTTCCTGTAGCAACTCTTTTTCTATATCTTCCAACCTAATTCTTGGCGTCGCCGTCGCTTCCATAGTTCTGTCCTTTCTTTCCTCTTTTCTTTCCTCCATTTTTCTATCCTCCCATGGTCTCCTGATAATAAAACTTCGGGTACCTTCCACCCCATGAACTCAACCGGCCTCGTATAATGGGGTGCATCCAGCAGCTCATCAACAAATGAATCCGTAAGCGCCGATTCTATATCACCTATCACACCTGGTAGCAATCTCACCAAACTATCAATTATCACCAGGGCGGCAGGTTCGCCCCCTGATAATACATAATCACCTACAGATATCTCGTCATCCACCAGATGTTCACGTACACGTTCGTCCACCCCTTTGTAACGCCCACATATAATGATAATGTGTTCGCGGTTGAGATACTCCTTAACCACATCCTGTCGCCATAACCTACCCTGTGGTGACAATAATACACGCCAGGTTTTGGGTGTCGAAAGTGCCTCCAACGCCCGATATATGGGTTCGATACGAAATATCATACCAGTACCGCCACCATAAGGGTAATCGTCCACTTTCTTGTGCTTATCCGTGGAGTAATCCCTTAGATTATGTACCTTTATCTCAACAACCCCTTTATCAAGCGCTTTTTTAATATTCCCTACCCTGAAGGGGGATTCGAAGAATTCAGGGAAGATGGTGAGGATCTCTATCTTCATTACTCAATAATCTCAACCATCGCCCTCTTACCCTGTTTGAGGGCGGCAGCAGCTACTATCGAACGGATGGCACGCGCCATCCTACCTTCACGCCCTATTACCTTACCCAAATCGGCCTTATCAACACGAAGCTCATATACGACAGTACGTTCGCCTTCTATCTCGGTGATGTTGACAGCATCTGGATAATCTACAAGGGCCTTAACGATCGCTGTTATCAGTTCCTTCACGTTCATCGTCGCCTCCTGTTTCTAATAGTTTCTCTTTCTCTTTCAAGCTACGCAAAACACGTTCATACAAACGTAAGACACGGTTAGTAGGTTGGGCACCCTTCTTTAGCCACTCCTTAAACCGGTCAACGTCAAGCTTCAACTCTTCCCCCCGTAGGGGGTCGTAATACCCCAGAATCTCTATAAACTTACCATCACGGGGTGCACGTGCATCAGCCACTACTATACGGTAATGTGGGCGATTACGTTTACCCATACGCATTAAGCGGATCCTCACCATCTTCCCTCCAAATAAGTTATATCAATAAATTAAACAACTACTCCGCTTGTCAACAACGCGCCTGGGAGGACTCGAACCCCCAACCAGCGGATCCGTAATCCGCCGCTCTATCCAATTGAGCTACAGGCGCATCACTTAAGGATTATCTCAATCCTTGCTGGTATACCATTTAAGCTTGCGTCTGCTATCTGTTGAGAGCGGTAACCAATACTTATAATTACTAATTCGTTAAGTGGTAAAGATAATCCAACTTCAAAATCCGTCAATATATCACCACCTATGAACACAACGTGTGGCTCACCGTAAAAATATAGGCGCTTGATTAGCGGTACACGTAGAAGTAGCCCAAGATCGAACCCCCAACTGGATTCACCTTCAAGGTAGTAACCGCGTGCACCGAGCTTACCGATCAGCTCATAATGCGGTAGAAACTGATATATAAGGTGGAACCCCACCTCCGACAGCCGTTGCGTAACATCAGGTGCCACAGTTTCGGTATATCCACGATACACGAAGCTGAGTCCACCCCGTGGTAACATGAACCACAACACCCGTAGAGCGATTGTAGGTATACTACTATCGTAACCCAATGTATGTTGATACCCAAATGCCAAGTTTAACCTATTCTGTAGCTCAAGCTTACTTGCCCTATGTGGCTGATACCCATAATACGGGGGTGGCGGCAGGTAGTATGGATAGTAATAGGGATAATAATGATAATGATACACGTAGTAGTAATGGTAATCACCCGGTACCTCCTCTGGGGGTGGTGTCTCGGGTTGCTTCGATTTTAGCTTTTTGAAGAAGTCACCAAGTTTACTCTTTTTCTCAGATTCCTGTTTGGTGGTATCCGAACCTTCCTCTCCTTCGGTGGCCACCTGTAAACTCTGTGTAGCCTGTATTTCTGTCTGTGGTTGATAATCCACTTTATGGAACAGCTCAGTCACCTTACCTCTACGGGTTACTACGGTTGTGGCTTTCTGTTGGGTTTTGGTGAACTCTTTCTTTTTTGTAACTTCCTTAGAAGGGGTAGTCTTTTTCGAACCCACTTTTTCGACCTTCTCCACCTTCGTTTGCCCCTTTTTGGTATCGCTCTCTTTCTTTATCTCCTTAGCCATAACTGAACTACTCAAAAATATAACCAACAAGAAAGTGTTCCACCACTTCATTTTACCCCCATCATTATAAACTTACTTAACTTCATATGATGTCAACATAATCTATCACGTATTTATCAACAGAACTGGCGGTTGACGATCGATTTGAACTTACATATTAAAATATGAGGTTTCTGAAATTATTGACTTTATCTGCTGTTGTTTTATTATCATGTCTACCGATGCATGTAGCTGAACGTAAGAAATCACCGGAAGAGGTGGCTCAGCTCGCATTTGCTGCATTTCTGCGAAACGATTGGGATACGTTCCTAAAATACGTGGATACCTCCACATGGGATAATATAATATCAGACGAACTCGACCGCACCACTATTTACAAACAGCTATTACCCAAAGCGTTTCGTGACGCCAAGTCCGAGGTCGGCACGTATGGTGAATGGCGTATCGTACACTCCTCCATAACATCTGATACCAGTGCCACTGTCATAATAGCTACCGATAAAGGAAGGATTGACATACACCTGCGCAAGGTTGACAGCGACTGGAAAATAGTATTACCGTGATGCCATACTTCTATATCCCCAAACCCAACATCAGGGGTGGGTTGGCGATATTCACCCCAGAGGAGAGTCACCACATACGTGACGTGTTACGTCATCGACAAGGTGACATAATCAAGGCAGTCGATGGTGAAGGTACCCTCTACGAAATAGAACTTATACGATGTGAGAAACGCAAACCAGTCGAAGGTAAAATAATAGCCAGCCAATACTTTGAAGACGATCTCACTACACGGGTGACACTCGCCTGTGCTATACCGAAGAAAAACCGTATGGACATACTTGTTGAGAAAACCACAGAGATAGGGGTAGCGGAGATCATACCAATGATAACAGAACGTACCGAAAACACACGTGCAAGGATAGCACGTTGGAACAAAATTGCCATCAACGCCATCAAGCAAGCTCGTAGGTTCCACCTGCCAGTTATCCGCAAGGCACATAGGTTCGATGAGGTGCTGGATATGCTCGACGCTTATGATATCGGTGTGATAGCTGCCACCACCGGCGAAAGATACAGGTTACGCGATGTGTTACAGAATAAACATAAGATACTGGCACTTGTAGGGCCAGAAGGTGACTTTACAAAAGATGAATTAGAGTTATCTATTAAGAAAGGGTTTATCCCTGTAAGCTTAGGACGTTACGTTCTACGCACAGAAACGGCAGGTATTGTGATTGTAGCAACAATATTATATGAATTAAATGAAATCCAAAAAGGAGGCACATGATACGAGTAGAAGCGCAACCGGGTGAGAGTTTTGAGTCCCTTTTTCGTCGATTTAAGCGCATCATAGAGAGGGACCGCATACTTTCAGAGTATAAGAAACATCAGGTATATGAGAAACCCAGCGAGATAAGAAGAAAGATCAAACTTAAGAAAGAGTGGGAACGCAAGAAGGCACGCCTCGCCAGCAAAAAGCCGTAATGCCACGCCCTGTCGAGGAGATCCTCGAATTTGACAAGATCAAATCCAAACTACGCAGTTTATGTGTCACCCATAAAGGTAAGCAACTGGTGGACGAACTTTCTCCACTTCAAGATAAACCGTCCATTGAGTATCGGTTGAACTTCACCCGCGAGGTGATGGAATGGCGTCACCAACATGGCGAGTTACCGATACCACAGGATGAGGAGGTACTTAAGTTGTTACAATTATTGGATAAAGGTGACCCCCCTCCGGTTGAGCAGTTACTGGCATTTGTGAATTGGGCTGATGGTATCAGCGAGCTCAAACGCTTATTCACCAAGGAGTTTCCACTACTATACGAGTTAAGCACCAGCATACTACCGGTGGATGTACCTGCAAACAAGATACGTCAACATGTTGACGAGAGCGGTATCAAACCTTCTTCGTCACCAAAACTTATGTCAATATTGCGTCGCATACGTGAGCTGGAGGAAGCCATCCGCTACAAGTTAAGCGATTACCTGCAACTACCCTATCTACAGGACCCCATAATCGTGCAGCGTTTAGGACGCTACGTGATACCGGTGAAGATGGGTGCACAGAGCAAAATAAGGGGTATTACCATAGCGTTGTCGGCTACCGAACACACCGCATTCGTTGAACCCATGGATGTACTGCATTTAAATAATGAGT
>Ga0180300_10000571_pt1 | contig 16389 bp, 12 predicted proteins | sample GuaBasSediGuay15_FD_121798 | JGI IMG/M metagenome (GOLD analysis project Ga0180300, IMG submission 121798) | Subseafloor sediment microbial communities from Guaymas Basin, Gulf of California, Mexico - Guay15, Core 4569-2, 21-24 cm | ecosystem: Environmental > Aquatic > Marine > Hydrothermal... | reverse complement strand
GTTTAATGTTCGAGAAGGATTTACAAGAAAAGAAGACACACTGCAGCCACGATTCTTTAAGGAACCCTTAGAAAACGGACCTGCAAAAGGACAAATTGTAACCCGCGAAAGATTCGAAAAACTATTAGATAAATACTATAAACTTAGAGGCTGGGACGCAGAGGGAAAACCCCTACCAGAAAAACTCTCCGAACTAAAAATAACCGAGTAACTTCAATAAATCACTTCAATTTTATTGTAAAATTAAATTTGCACTTCAAAATGGTCATGTCCATAAGGACAGAAAATGTCAAGATCTAAAATTTTTGCAATCCCCTTTCCGGTTACACCATATAATACGGGTTTAACGTCGTATTTTTCACATAGTTCTAAAAGTTCGGGGAGAGTTCCGTTAACAGCGGCGCTACCAGTAATACATGCTACGTCAACTTTCTTTAAAACCTCAGAATTCATGAATCCGCTTAAAATTTTAACCCCAAACTTAATGCAGCCAATATTTTCAGGATTTAAATCCGTAACATAGACATTTTCTGCACCAAAATGTTTAACGAGAGCTTTAACGTGACCAGGTTGATAACCAATATGAGCTACCTTAACTTTTCCAAATTTCGACATAAGATACGAAGCAAATTCTTCACCACATATCTCAGGCTCTTCCTCCATACAATGAATAGTTCCTTTAATACGTTTAAGTTTATGAAGAACTGCATTTAATGTAGCAAAAAATACCGCTCTATCTCCTTCATCACCATATATCATGTTTAAAACATCCTTAATTTTCCCACTAAACTCTTTAGGTTTGCTAGTGAAGGCTTGACCATATCCTCCTTCAATCTCACAGTGAACTATAACCTCTTTACCCTTCGCTAAAGCATATTCACGAGAAGGAAGCCTTGTGAAATCAGGTTTCAAAACCACGCATTTAACAGAGGAATTTAAAAGCCCAGCTTTCTCCGCAACTTCAAAGAAAGCTTTCAAAATCACCTTGTACATGTCTTCACCTCTTTGCATGCAATGTCTACACAGTATTATGCGGGCTACCTACTAATTTAAAGGCGAAAACATTAATACTAACAGTTTTATTATTAACATTTTCAACTAATTTACTTGCGCAATACGCCGTGAACCCCCCTCAATTCGTAATCTAAAATAATACGTTCTTTAAGACTCCGCATAATTGTCGCTATAAGGTTGTTGAAGGTGGTTGCTTGGAAAAATTTCAGTATACAGACCCCGATGAGGCATTAAAAAGAGTCCTAAGCAAAATATCACCGGAAAATATAGGTGTTGAGGAGATTTACATCCATAATGCTTTTGGAAGAGTTCTCGCCGAGGATATTGTAGCTAGTATGAATATTCCTCCCGGAGACATAGCGCATTTCGATGGATACGCTGTCCGTCATCAAGACACATTAAACGCTTCCCTTGAAAACCGCATATCGCTAAAAATCATTGATAAAATCTTTGCAGGCGAAGAACATAACGTAGAAATAAAATCTGGCGAAACATGTTACGTTGCAACAGGAGCATACTTACCCAAAGGTGCAGACACCATAGTTCCCATTGAACATGTAAGAGTAAAAAATGGTACTATACTTTTACATAGACCTGCAAAAAAGGGCGACCATGTAATAAAAATAGGAGAAGACATTAAATCAGGTGAAGTCCTACTTAGAAAGGGACATGCATTACGGGCTCAAGATCTATGTCTCCTAGCAACACTAAAATGCTTAAAAATCAAAGTTTACAAAAAACCTAGGGTTGCAATAATATCTATAGGTGACGAGCTAACAGATAACCCTGAGGAAATCTCTACAGGGAAAACCTTCATAAGTAACTTCTTTCTTGTCGTCGAACTGGTGCGTAAAAACGGTGGCGAACCCATAAATCTAGGTGTAGCACCAGACGATATCGATAAAATAAAGAGGTTAGTGATGAAAGGACTTGAAGTTGCAGATATGGTGATCACCATAGGTGGAATATCCGTTGGGAAAAAAGATTATGTTTGTAGAGCTGTGAATTCTCTAGGTTCTCCAGGCACGGTTGTAAGAGGTTTAAAAGTTAAGCCTGGTAGACAAACAAGTGTCGCAATAATAAATGGAAAGCCTGTTTTAATGCTTCCAGGCTTAATACAGTCTACATTCATAGGTTTCATCTACATGGGAGTACCCTTACTCAAATTTTTAAGCGGACAAAAACCTGAAGTCAACCACATATTTGTGAAAGCTGTACTTAAAGAAGATGTGGAAATTCACGAATATAAACCATTCAAGAGAATTGTATTTGTAGATCTTGAAAGAAAGGGAAATCAATATTTTGCCAAGCCAATATATGGAATATCAGCATTTAAAAGCACCTTAGTTAAATCAAAAGGCTTCATAACAATGCCTGGCGGCATGGAACTCTTAAAAAAAGGCAGTGAAGTGGAAGTGCATCTATTTTCAGGGTTCTTGTATCTTTGATCATAATGGTTCTTGTATTTTTGTAACAAGAATTTAGCTAAAACACTTAAAAGTTGGATTTGTTTGAATAAGGTCATTATTGTATAGTGATAGAGGCAGTAAACGAAAACAAGATGGTGCATGTTAGATGTACGCTGTAGAGATAGAAAATTATAGCTGGAAATATGAGGGAAGCAAATTCTGGGCATTGAATAATATAAACCTAAAAATTAAACAAGGTGAATTTGTTGGAATTATTGGGCCATCTGGTGCTGGCAAAACTACATTATGTTTATCATTAAATGGACTTATTCCCTTCAGGGTTTATGGGACATTAAAAGGTCGTGTTAAAATCTTTGGCAAACCAACCATTGAAAGTAATATCTATGAACTCTCTAAGAAAGTGGGTATGGTTTTTCAAGACCCTGAGACGCAGTTTGTAACAATGAGTGTTAAGGATGAAATTGTTTTCGGTATGGAAAATTTTGGAGTCCCACCTGATGAGATGAGAAAAAGATTAAACTGGGTTCTTGAAAAAGTTCGTCTTAAAGGAATGCTAGACAAAGCTCCAAGCGAACTTTCAGGAGGACAGAAGCAAAGAGTTGCAATTGCATCTATATTAGTCTTGTATCCGGAGATTTTTGTACTCGACGAGCCTACCTCTGATTTAGATCCGGTTGGAAAGGCAGAGGTTTTTGAAATAATTGCAAAAATTAGAGAAGACTTTGATGCGACAATGATCGTTGTTGAACATGAGATTGAGCAAATAAGTAAATATGCTGATCGACTTATATTAATGAATGAAGGAAAAATTCTTTTAGATTCCCCTGTAGACGAATTTTTTGAAGAACTTGAACTTATAGAATCGGTAGGTGAATCTGCGCCTCAAGTTACCGAACTTTTCTATAAAATGAGAAAACTCGGAATGTATAGTGGAAAACTACCATTAACATTAGATGAAGCCTATAAAAAAGTTAGACTGACATTTCCACAGAAAAAAATTAATGCTCCTGAAATAATTTCTGAAAACTACGAAAAAGAGAAACCGTCAGATAAACCAATCCTTCAAGCAATTAACTTAACACATATCTATCCCGACGGTACGGTTGCGGTTAAAAATGTAAGTGTAGACATATATAGAGGCGATTTTATAGCAATAATTGGGCAAAACGGTTCTGGAAAAACTACTTTGGTAAAACATTTCAACGGGCTTTTAACACCAACTTCCGGTAAAGTTTTAATAGAAGGCATCGAGACAACAAGTAAACAAGCAAAAAATCTTTTCTCAAAAGTGGGATACGTTTTTCAAAACCCAGATCATCAACTTTTCTGCAAAACTGTTTGGGAAGAAGTAACTTTTGGTCCTAGGAACATGGGATTGCCAGAAGATGAAATAGAACGAAGAGGTAAAGAGGTCTTAAAACTAGTAGGTTTAACTCATCTTGCAGATGAACATCCCTTCTTCCTAGGAAAAGGTCAACGACAGAGACTAGCTGTTGCATCTGTCCTATCTTTAAAACCTGAAATCCTCATAGTTGACGAACCTATGACCGGGCAAGATTGGAAACAAGCATTCGAACTTATGGAGTTGTTTAAAAAGTTAAACAATGAAGAAAAAATAACAATTATTGTAATAACACATAATATGCGCATAGTTGCTGAATATACACGACGTGTCATTATCATGGCTCAAGGCATGAAATTATACGATGGCCCTGTAAGAAAAGTGTTTATCGAAGACCCTATACTTGAAAAAGCTTTCCTAAAACCACCTATGATCACCCAATTTGCTAAAAAATTACATCCCGAATACGGTTTTCCGAAAAACATTCTATCTGTTGATGAAATGCTACTGTACATTAAAAAATTGTTGTCCTAATCGCCTCCTTGCAAATAATAGGCAAAAATACATCTAAATAACTAAACAGGTTCAAACAATGAAAATAATAATTCAGAATGTCACTTTGTGACACGTGTTAATGAGTTGGTCACTTTAGTTCAAAATGGACCAAAACAATATATACATTTTTATGTCAAAAAACAATGAAAACATAAAATTTATTAGCATTTTTGTATCAATTACCAACCGTAAGCCTGAGAGGGGTCTGAGGATGAAGAAAAATGTCGGTTCGGACAATAATCCCTTTATCCTCAGGCTATTAACCTCTTGGAGGTTATAAAAATGGGAGAAGAAGAAGTTAGAATAACTGGTGGAATAACACCAATGCATATAATTTTAACAGCCATAAATAGCGGGGTAATTGGAATTCTTGCAATACTTGGTGTGGTTTACACACCGGTTGTTCCCGGCGTTGCAGCGTTATATCCAGCAACAGCCTTCGAAGTAGCCTTTGGAATATGGTTTGGAATATGGGGCGCCATTGCAAGCTATATAGGTTGTCTCATTATGAATCTATACACTGGTATTCCAATAGTCTTTGCGATCCCCCTCAGTTTGAGCGATTTCCTAGCTGCAGCAATACCCATGGCTGCATTTCGGTTAGCAAAAAGCGACCCAGAATTAAAAACTCTAAAAGATTGGATAAACTACGTTATAAGCGGCGTAATCCTCTCCTCGGTTCCAGGATCCCTATACTACTGTTACATACTATTGAAAATCGGTTGGATACCATCATGGGAAGCCTTCTGGCTTAGCGTTATTTCCTGGAATGTCGGAAATTACATAGTGGTTCTAGTCATAACGACACCACTACTAAAAATACTTACAAACTACGTGAAACGAACTGGCCTCTATGTAAAAGGATGGTTTTCATAACTAACAAGAGATGAAAACTCGTGAGCACACGCTCATTCCTTTTTTATTTACCAAGAAACTCTCCCTTTCACAAATTAAATCCTTTAACAAAACTTGTTCTTGTTTTCTCGATAAGTTTTATTGCACTTATTGTCAGAGATTTTGAACTCAATTTTTGGATTATGGTCGTTACATTCATACTACTGCTTTTAACAAGGGTTCCGTTAAAACATCTAAAGACACCATTGCTGAGCATATTTTTCATGATGATTACCTTAGTCTTAATGTATTCCTTATTAAGTAGGGTTCCAGGTCAACACGTTTACATAGTTTTCCCGTGGGGTACCTATTTCACTGAGAATACTTTGATTTACGGATTAACCATTGTCTTTCGAATAGTATCTATGGCATTTGCAACACTTCTATTACTTGCAACAACAAAAGACACCGATATCATAAAAGGGCTTTCCGCCATTAAAGTTCCTTATGTTATTTGTTTTACATTTTCATTAGCAATAAGATCAATATCGATGTTTGCTGACGATTGGCGTACAATCCTTGAAGCTTATCGTTCAAAGGGGGTAGATTTAAGCAAAGGCAACATAGTTGAACGATTAAAAAACTATGTTGGAGCCCTTATTCCCCTCGTAGTTTTAACTTTAAATAAAGTTAAAGATATTGACTTCGCTGCGGAAAGCCGTGGGTTTAGAATTTCTGGTAAAGGAAGAACGCAATTTGAAAAGCTTCAATGGTCTATCACTGACATTGTACTCATAATAATTTCAATTATGGGTTTTCTATACTTTTATCTCAAATATAAGCTAGGATTAGATTCCATAAACCTTTATTTATTCGTTATTCCACTACCTGAAATACCCAGAATTCTACCAATAATTTATTCATTCATCTCACATGTTATCTCGTTCATATTCAGTGTGTTCTAGCTACATGTAGGAGAAGTGTTGCAGATGCTTGAAATATGGGAAATTTTTAGGCGAGCCAAAACAGGAGAAACTATGAAGGAAAGAGATTTCGACATGAAATTAACAAGAAAAGTCGCAGAATTAATAAAAGAATACGATATCCGATTTAACAAGGAAGAAATAATTACAACAGATAATAGTTTGGTTGACGATATCTATAGAGCAGCCATCGATCTAACACTGGATATAGGAGTTTACGTTTTAGATACTCAACGAATTATAAAATTTGATGAAAATGAAATCAAAGAAGCCGTAAAAACCGCGCCATCCCAAATTATAGTCGGCGAAGGAAAGGATGCAAGAATTTTAAAACAAAGAAAAGTCGAAAACCCAAGCCCTCCCCTAATAATAGGTGGAGATGCTGGAGCACCAGTTGACGACGAATTATACTTCAAAATGGCCTTATCCTATCTAAAAGAACCAATAATTGACATAGTTGATCATGCAAGCATAATAAAAGTTCACGGCATAAATGTTGAATCTGGAACTTTCCTTGAAGCCTATGCCGCTAGAAGAGAAATGAAATTGATACGAGAAGCTGCAAGATTAACAGGAAGACCGGGAATCCACATCATAGGCGGTGAAAGCTCAACTACACTGATAGGAGACATAGCCATAATGTCACAAGAATACCTCAGACCCACAGATGCCCACCTAATACCAGTTTTAAACGAAATGAAAACAAACTATGACAACCTAGGAAGAGTAATCAGCTCATTAGAATATGGAGCCCTAAATGTAGGGTTACCTGACCCAATCATAGGCGGTTTTGCTCGTGGCCCCGAGGGAGTTGCAATAGTACATGTAGCCGAATTTCTCATGGGCAGACTAGTTTACTTTGCAGATTATCACATCGGACACCCAGTACACATGTTCCTTGGCTCAACATCAGCACCAGAGTGTCTATGGGTCATTAGCACAATTAGCCAATCAGTAGCAAGAAACACCAAATTTATAATAACTGGCAATGTCTGGCCAAGCGCTGGCGCTGGAACAGAAATGATTTTCGACGAGATTGTAGCCAATACATTAGTAGCCACCGTAACAGGTGCCCATCCACTCGGAGTCACCGGAACAAACGGTAAATTACCACATGCAACTGGTTTAGAAACAAGATTTATGGGCGAAGTAGCTCATGCAGCTTCAAAATCCAAATTAAAGAGAGAAGATGCAAACGAAATAGTGCTTCACTATCTTAGAAAATACGAGAATAAGTTGAAAAATCCAGACCTAGGAAAACATTTCAATGAACTATATGATACCAAAACCTTAACACCAAGAAAATTCTGGCATGAAATGTACATAAATGCAAAGAAAGAACTAGCAGAACATGGAATCGAAATAACCTAAACCTTTTAGAGATTAAATTGCGATTATGAAATAATCGCACAATCGAGGTGGATACCTTTGAGTTTTTCAATGGACAAGAGAAGTATGAGAGTTATCTTTGTTTCACATTGTTTACTTAATCAAAACAGTAAAGTTTTCGGATTATCAACGGAAGAAACAGTAAAAACTGCATGCGAAGTTGTCAATTTCCTTTTGGAAAAGAATATTGGAATAGTTCAAATGCCGTGCCCAGAATTCACGTATCTCGGCCTTCTAAGGCCTCCTCAAACAAAAGACCAATATGATAGTGCAGGATTCAGATCACATTGCAGAAAACTCGCTAAAAATATTGTAAGTCAAATTGAAAACTATGAAAAGGCTGGAGTAAAGGTTTTGGCAATACTTGGAATCGAGGGAAGCCCTTCATGCGGCGTAAACTGGACAACAAAAACAGGAGATAAGAAAACAAAACATGTACAAGAAAAGGGAATATTTATGGAAGAATTAGAAAAGCTTCTCTCGAAAAGAAAAATCTCAGTAAAAATAATTGGAATACCTGAATACCCAAAATATGGAAACATAGAGGAAACTATGAAGCTATTAGAATTGCTGTGACTGGAATGTCCCTTATTTTGACTCTCCTAACTATATGTTTGTTTGTGAAGTCGTCGCTGTTAAAGACGACCTTTCGATTTATATAAGTGATAAGTGCTATATCTGTATAGTTAAAGCGTATCGTATCCTTGTGAAGTTCGTAACTTGGGGATGTTTATAATTGTTGAATTGGGCTGAAATATGGGTTGGTGGTAAACGATCAAAAGAAAAGGATGAACGCTTACTCTTACTAAGAGTTGAAGCAGCAGTGCCGTTAGGCGTTGAGTTACCTAAAAATTTTCGTAAAGTAGGTGTAGACTATTCCGGAAGAACAGTCTTTGCTTCTCAATGGCAAACGGAAGCTGCGAAGATAAGAGCAGAAATACGAGCCTTAACTGTTTTTCTAGTTTCACAGGGAGTAAAAGTTCTTTCTTTTGAGGAAATAAGAATAGTTAAAGAGTACAAAGAAAATAAAACATAAGAAGAACCTTTTACAAAAACTAAAAACGTTAATCATATAGTTCATCAATCCTTAATTATATATTGTATGCTAATTCGACAAGATAGTGTAGCTTTATCGTTTCACCGAATTAAGTAAATCACTTGAAGCTCTTTATAGCTTTAATTTTACGGTATTTAGGCGGTGTTTCGTCTCCTAAATCTACCTCTAGTTTCCATTTTATCCAGTAGACGAGTTCTTCAACAACTGCCCAAGGTAAGAATACTTCACCCTTTCCTTTTACTAATATTTTTATGCCGTCATCACTTGCATAGGCTAAGTACTCTTCACCGTAAAACCAGTATTGAAACCAAGCTAACTTTCTAAAACTGGATATTCTTTTTGTCGTTACTGCTTTAGCCATTATTTTTGTCTCCGATTTTATTTTGCTCTTGTAAGACTCGTGATTGAGGTTAGTAGTTTCGATTTCTTGGTTGAAAAAGTTTTTGTTGTAATAGATATATAAACTTTTGGAAAAGCTAAAAGCTTCTTTGTATTATTGTAATTATTTACTTAAACAAAAATCTAAAGATAAAAAAGCCCTTTCATGCATATTTTAAGCTCTTTTCATAGAATATGACTTCTGTTAAACAAATACATAGTTTAGGAATTAGAATCACGCCAAAACTTCAGAAAGTATTCGAAAAGTAACTATCGTCTAATCTCCTCTAATACTGCAGAGCGAGAAAGGTTGATTTGTTTACTTGACGACTTAACATTAACATCAAAGTTATATGGATCAATTAAACTGGTTTTTCAGTTCTAGACGGTTTCAGAAAGGATGTCATGGGATATGTGCTTTTACCTAAAGTTATGACGCTATCCAGTTTCCGCATCTAAGGTTAAAATTCATTTATATCCATGGGGTATGTTTTTCTTCGAAGTTTAATGATTACAAGAAATAGGATAAGTGTGTCAAATCCTATCAGGTATAGTAAAAATGTTTTATTATACGTTAAAAGTTTTACAACGCTTATAATTATGGAATATGCTTCAGAATATGTTGCAATGCTATTAGTTTGAAGGATTTCGGAAGCAGAAGGATACATTACTTCAAAATCTTCGTAACTTGTAGTTGCAATACAACTTGTAGGTGGAACCTCAACAACACTTGCATGAACAACTTTAACAAAAATACGAAGATAAAAACTCTCTCCTACACTTAAATTAACATCATCGACAATAATAACAGTGTACTGATTTCCATTAATCTCGATTTCTTCTTCCTCAACTGTTCCTCTAGAAACGTTCACCCCTATAATCTTGAAAGCATCAGGAACTGTTTCATAAATAGTAATAGTGGTGTTTTCATCACCCACATTACTGACAGTAACATTAATCCAAGCATGTTCCCCGACCCTTAACTCACTCTCTACTTTCTTTGAAACTTTTAAAACTGGCAAAGGATAAGGATATTCAGCCTCAACTTCTTCGGGAAACACCACAAACGGAACAACATTAGAATAAACAGTATAAGTTTCTCCATCCATCTCATAAGTTAAAACCCCATATACTAGATGATATCCAATCTTTCGCGTTTTTCCTAGCGGGATTTCAACTACATCTTTGGATCCGAGGGGTCTACTGATAATAAGTTCCTTAACTTTTAGATCAAGAGTAGTTGGATCAATCCACACATAATAGAGGGAAAGAGTAGCATGAATAGTAGATCGCTCCACAGTAACTTTTACAACTTGAGTTTCATTGAGAAAAGCTTGAGAAGGATATATGCTGACTTTAATAGTTGGATGTAGCTTAAACTCGTCTATCCAATGAACTTGGTATGGGATATCAAATCCAAAGGAATTAGCATAAACAACGTATTTTCTCCCCATTTTATCCTCGTAAGTAATTACAGCTCCTTCGCTTAATTCCCTTACCATAAAGCGCTTCTTTCCCTTGTAAGGTTCTCCAACGATAAAAGTAAATTTACCGCTTTCTCCATGTTTTAAAACATTTTTGTGAACTATTAATTTTTCATCACTTTTAGTAAAGTCACAAGGAACTATTTTATCAAATACATCTTCTAAAGTTGTATACGGGAACATTACGGTGACGTTATAAGCATCGGAGGCTCCTAGGCTCTTTAAGTGAATAGTTATATTTGCGTGAAAATTTGGAAACATTCCACCTTGAGAACTATGTTTAACTTCTACAAAAGCGCTAATAAGAGGGATGTCTTCCGGTAAAATATTAAAATTATATTTTAAGCCTATATCTGACACTGAACCGAGAAGTAACAGATCAAATGTATAGGTTCTACCAAAGTATTTACCGCCAAGAGGTTCTACAAAGAAATTTGTAACGTTTACAATATAGGGGAATCTAATTTTTATGTATGAATATGTTGAGTAGTCTGAAGGTTCAATAAAACCCGTGTGATTAATGATGTAATTTACACTTACAACATATTCATCTCCTTCAAAAAGAACTGCTGAAGGATTTAGCCAAGACACAAAAACAGTGCCAGTAAGTTTACCATTATATTTAACGAAGCCGATTGAAAAACCGTAGAATAGAGAGTTTGTCATCAAATCTAAGTCTATAAGGGTTGCTAACCCGTCTTCTGGTAAAACTGAAGCTAATATTTGCCGAACATAATACGCGGAGACCGAGGTGTTCAAAAACTTATTGAACATAAAAGCGTAGTCACCGTTAAGACTTACAAAATTTATAAGGTTCATTTCATCGAGATCGAGTGCCTGGCTGAAATCTCTATAAATAGAGTAAGCATAGTTTAAAGCGTTTTCAAACGTCGTTTCTTCAAAGCATAAGACGAGAGTTACACCCTTAGGATATTCCCATATAGGCTTAGGCCAATACAAACTATAATCTTTTGAGAAAGAGGTAAAAACTAGATACACATATTTTACATGTTGAAACGCCTCTGAACTAATGTCTACACCAGAAATACTGAAATCTAACCCTTGAAACCTGAAAGTAATGATAGCAGAAGTATTTTGTCCCACAACAACTTCCAATTCTTCCTCAAAAGTACTAAGAGACTTACTAATCACGTTAATATCCATCGGATCTTTACCGGTAAATACAGACAGGGTATTTTCACTGTAAGTATTATCAGGAAATTGATGACTGGAAACGTTTGGCATGAAGATAGCTAGACATAGAACCGTCAATAGCAGTAGGCACGCCATTTTCGAGATATTGAGAAACGTTCTGTTACGGCTGTTTTTCGATGTTATCACTCTTATCACTCTCTAAACTTTCATTTACCTTACTTTTTTATTAGCTTTTAGTTTCAGATTTGTGTAGGAAGCTCCTCGAATTTTCTCAAGGTCCACCTAACATCACCCATAAGACCATAACATTGATATAGTGAATTAGTAAGCAAAGTAAGAATCCTCTTTCAATTCTAATTTCTTTAGATATACTAACAGCTAAACTTAAAGACCATAAACACCAAGCTTGAACCAAGAACATAACTAAGGAAGAGAAGTTTGGAAAGAATATTATAAGGTTTAAATTAAATAAATCATCCAACCACCATATGACAGCAAAAAGCAAGAGAGGTAGCAAGGCAAAGCAAGAATTTACCAGTAATTTGTCCCATCCTTCACGTCTACCATAAAATACTCTACTAAAAACTTCTAGTAAAAGAAAAATGACAAACCAATTTAAAATCCAACATAATCCCACAAGTAGAGGTGCCACAATAGGTGGTTCGATGAAAAACAAGAGTAACGGCTGTAAACCAGCTTCTACAACAACCCAACTACCAAATATTACAATAATAAATACTTCAAAAAGAAATCTTTTCGGATTAGATGACGAAATGTAGCTAAATATGGGTTTAAACCCGAAAATAAGACTATATTTTCCAATACTTGTTTCTGTTAACGTTTTCCTAACTTTAAGTTTTTCTTCACTGGTAATCATAATTTGATATGCCAAATTACCTAGGTCGGAAAGTAGATATCGTTTAGCTTCATCCTGCCTTAACAGCGGCTTCATAAGATTCAAGTGATAGTAAAGAGTTCCAACTTCGATGTTAAGAGTTTGAATGAAGTCTGTAAAGGTAGCATAACCCTTCTCTCCAATAATCTTGAGAATACGTCTTCTTAATGGGTGACTTAATGCTGTGTATATTGCGTCCTTCTCTTTCTTCTCTTTTGGCATTTTCTCTCTCGCCTAGAAGATTAATTGTGCATGTTCGAAATAAGTTTTTCCGACCTCGAATTTGTTCGAGGTAAGGTTTCGATAAATATCGAGCTAAACATTTAAAAAAAGCTTTAACTAAAAGTTATCTTAAAAACAAAATTTGGAGAGTGAAAGTTAACAATGAAAATAAAGAACATAACAATAATATTTGCAGCATTACTGATAGTAACGTTAGCGCTACCGCTACTAACAGCACCACTTTCAACGGCACACCCATTAGCAGCAAAATCGGAAGTAGTTCTTGACGAAGACAAAGAAACCCATACAATTGAATACGAATCGCAAGAAGAAGGAGTAGTCATACTAAAAACCGATGTACTAACCATAATGGTAAACACTAGATCGGGTTTACCACATTTCAAATGGTGGGTAACAGAGCACAATGATACTGTGTACATAGCTAAATTTGTTTCAATGATAGAATTCATAGACGAAAACGGTGATGGCGCATTTCAATACAATGAAACAGTAACTGCAGAAGATATGCTTCTACAAGAGTCACAACAAGGTCAACAAGAAACCCCAAAATTCTGGAGCCCTGTATTCCCATTTGCCCAAGGGGGAGCACTTTGGAATTTCAGCGGATTCTACAACCTAACTGCGGAGAACAACGAGATAATTGGCATAGGTTTTGACTTCCAACTAAACATGAATAGCACAACGCTAAATGAGACAGACAGCATCGCGTATAGTGACTTATATGTGCTTTTAAGATGTAAGATATACTTTGAGGACGTGGAAATCGAAGTTGAACCAGATAAGATATACTATAACATATCTGGCTTAGCAGAGTTGAAAGTAGACATTATTATCGAAAACTGGCCGTGGCACACTGATGAAAGTATGCTCGCGCTTCGTTGGGATATCACGGTGGAGGAAGAACCTAAACAAACATGTCACTGCGTCAGAATGCATGGAGAAGAAATCGATGTCAACGAAGTTATGGAAAATGAGAGACCAATAGGACCCAAAGATCCCAAAGAAAAACTGACAAAACTGGAATTCGTAAGTGAAATTACAAACGAAACTCATGCATACTTTGGCGCAACAACAGACGCATTAAAAATTAATAAGACAACAGGAGCAAAAGAAGTCGTCAGCGTAACCTGTTCATATAGAACTGACGGAAATAACATAAGATTCTACATTGCCTACCCGCATTTTGAAAGACTAGAGCACGACCCTATAATCGGAGTTACAGAGAAGGGCTATGAGGAAGCTGGCAAAGTATTTTCTGGGAGACATGGAGAAACGCATTATGAATACAGTAATGGTAGAGTGATGCTAGAAACACCAGTTTTCACGGTGCAAGTCACCGCTATGGGTGAAGTAGTACACTTCCAGTTCTGGAACACCAGCGATCCAGAAATTGTTTATCACGTAAAATTCGTAAGCATAGTAGAATTCGTAGACGAAAACGGAGATAAAACCTACCAGTCTAACGAAATAGTTGGTGAATCCATGTTAACATTTCCATCACTAACATGGGAGTTTTCAGGATTCCAAAACATTACAAACGCCAACGGAGAAACTATAGGTGTGAAGTTCAGCTTTAACAGCAGCGAAGTACGCAATCCAAGACAACGAGATTTAGAGATCGACATAGTATGTTACATGTTCTTTGAAGATACTGAGGTGGACGGTTTACTAGTGAATGGATTGACAGAACTTAAATTCACCATAGTTATTAGGAACTGGAGTTGGACCAGAGAAGACAGCATGCTTGCGCTTCGTTGGGACATTTCATGGAGCAATGTCACAGAAGAAAAGGACATTAAACCATGTGTAGCTGGAAGAGACATAAGCCCATCTGAAGAGATGACTGAAGAGAAACCGATTGGAGACAAAGAAGGAAGGAGAGCACTTGAAATAGGATATGGTGAACAACTAGGTTACTTTGACTTCACAGCAACAATCATAGTAGATGGTGGTGAAGGAGAGGCAACAGCGTCCTACATAACTTGCGAAGATTGTATTAAGGTGTTCCTATGTTATCCACACTTTGAAACCGAAGTTACACACGACCCAATAGTTGGACTTACAACCACCGAGGAAACCACCGCTGAAGAAGAGGAAGCTACTGGAGAAGGTGTAACCCTTCCAGAAACAATTGCAGGAATACCAACAATGTACCTTGTCGGTGGAATCTTCTTGGTCGTAGTGATCGCGGTAGTAATGGCGGTTAAGAAAAGACACTAAACTCAACAAAACATAAATCCTACTATTTTTTGCTTTCCGTGTTATAATATAATTTTTCTGTTATTGTAACTTATTTTTAAATCTTGCTAATCTTTGGGATTGTTAACCACTAAGTTTACGCTAATGTTTATATATTTTTGTGCATAAGAACAAAATGACTATTGAGACTTATAGTTCTTAAATGGTATCGCATAAATTATTACGAGAGTTGAATGGCAATGATTGAAAGCTATGCCGAAGCTGGAAAGAAAGCAGCAATCATTTCTGCATGGGGAAACGCCATATTTTCAATGATGAAAATTACAATAGGCATCTTATCGGGGAGTGTTGGACTTTTAACTGACGGTTTTCATTCACTTGTTGACGTAGCCTCCTCAGTCATGGTGTGGGTAGGGATAAAAATCTCAGCCAAGCCACCTGATAAAACCCATCCATATGGGCATTATAAAGCAGAAAACATTGCAAGTCTATTTGTATCACTGTTTATCATTGGAGCAGGTGTTGAAACCGCGTGGGAATCTATTAAAAAGATAATCTCACCAGAAGAAATCTTTGTGACTTATATAGCATTTATAGTTCCTCTAATTGCAGCAATAGGCTCATTAATTTTGGCAGAATATAAAAGAAGAGTAGGAGAGAGAATAAATAGCCCCTCACTCATTGCTGAAGGTGTACACTCAAGAGTTGACTCGCTCGCAAGCGCCGCGGTGTTCTTTGGCATCCTTTTTTCCTCATATGGCATTTTGATCGCAGATCCATTGATCGGCTTTCTAATTTCCCTTGCAATTATACGAGAAGGATACAATATTGGAAAAGATTCAATCTACACGTTAATGGATACACTTTTGGAGCAGGATGTTTTAAATAAAATTAAACAGTTAGCAAGAGAAGTACCTGGCGTGATGAAGGTATCAGAAGTTAGAGCAAGGAGTGCAGGTGGACATATATTCGTTGATCTTGAAATCGAACTTTCTCCAACTCTTGATATTACAAGAGCAGATATAATAAGAAAAGAAGTTATTAAAAAAATTAAGCATGAGATTTCAAAGGTCGATCACGTGTTTATTGCTATTAAACCTGTTGAGCGAGAAGAAATAGTAGTTGCTATTCCATCTAAGGGCCCCGAGGGATTAAAGTCTGAAGTTTGCGAACATTTTGGAAGAGCAGAATACCTGACCATCGTGGTACTCGGGGCTGATAAAAAATTAAAGGAAATATTCATTGAAAGAAATCCATTTATTGAAGAAGAAAAGGGTAAAGGAGTTTCTTTGGCTGAATCCCTCTTTAAAAGGGGTGTTTCGATCGTTATTGTGAGAAATATAGGTAGGGCAGCCTTTAGTGTACTTAAAAGCTATGGTATCCGAATTCTGAAAGCAAAAGATGAAAAAACTGTTAATGATGTAATATTTG
>Ga0180300_10000570_pt1 | contig 16422 bp, 13 predicted proteins | sample GuaBasSediGuay15_FD_121798 | JGI IMG/M metagenome (GOLD analysis project Ga0180300, IMG submission 121798) | Subseafloor sediment microbial communities from Guaymas Basin, Gulf of California, Mexico - Guay15, Core 4569-2, 21-24 cm | ecosystem: Environmental > Aquatic > Marine > Hydrothermal... | reverse complement strand
TCCATGTTCTGGGTAGTCAGCAGGAAGGCCATTCCCTGCTCGCGCAGGGAGCGCAGCTTCTGCCACACCAGGTGCTTGGTCTGCGGGTCCAACCCGACGGTGGGCTCGTCCAGGATGAGCAGCTTGGGACGGTTGATCAGCGCTCTGGCTATGAGCAACTGCCGCTTCATGCCGCCGGACAACTCGTCAATCTTGGCCGTCTGCTTTTCATGAAGCTCGAAGAGGCGAAGGTTCTCCATGGCCCTTCGACGCGCCTCGGCCTTCGGCAGGTCGAAATAGCGGGCGAAGGTGACCAGGTTCTCCAGCACGGTCAGGTCAGGGTCGAGGTTCTCCTCCTGGGGCACCACTCCCAGGCGCGCCTTGATCCGGCGAGAGTCTACGGTGATGTCCTTCCCGTCAACCCAGATACGTCCCGCGGTCAGGGGTGAAGCAGCGATAATCATGCGCACCAGGGTGGTCTTCCCGGCACCGTTGGGACCGAGGAGCCCGAAACACTCGCGTTCGGCTACGTCAAGGTCAACCCCAGCTACGGCGGTGATCGACCCGAAGGTCTTGACCACGTTGGTTACCTTTATCAGGGACATACAGACTCTATTGTAGCATTCCTGTTGCGGCGCCTGCCGGGGTCCAGCCAGCGGACATGCTGCCGGGACTCGTTGTCACCAGGATGCAACCGTTTGTGAATGGAACCTTTACCTGCCTTAACCGTTTGGCAACATGGCCGGTGGTACGCTGGAACAAGCCAGCGCATGATGCACTGGCACCACCCGCGGGAAGCCACCGTTATGAGACGGGTTGCCGCAGGGGAAAAGGAGTCTGGCGAAGGAGGGATGATGCCATCGTTCAAGTGCAAAGACATTGGCATGGATTGCGCATTCGAGGCAAGCGCGGATACGGAAGAGGAGCTCATGAGGAAGGTAGCCGAGCACGGCAAAGAGGAACACCAGATGGAGACGATGCCCCCGGATCTACAGGAGAAAGTGAGGGCAGCAATCAAGGCGTGAGGTGACCCGAGACGCACGGACCAGTCGCAGGCTGAACCGAGCACGGAAAGCGAGGACAAGAAAGGCGCGGGGGATAACCCCCGCGCCCGTGTGAGGCTCCTCTCCAGGGCCCGGCGTGCCTTACCTACTTAGCGGTGATCTTGATCCGCTTCGGTTTGGCCTCATCAGCCTTCGGTAGAACGAGGGTCAGCACGCCGTTTTGTACCGTAGCCTCGATCTTGTTGACGTCGACCGTCATAGGCAGCGTGATGCTGCGGGCCACGTCTCCAGAGCCCAGCTCATTGACCAGCCTGCGGTAGTCCTTGGCCTCTTCTTTCTCCAGGTCGCTGCTTATGCGGGCTTTGACCGACAGGACGTTGCCCCGGTTCACGTTAACGTCGATGTCGTCAACCTTGACCCCGGGAACATAAGCCTTCAGCACGTAGTCACCTTCCCTCTCGTAGAGGTCTATGGGCATGGTGCCGACGCCAGCCATATCAACCGAAACAGCCCGGTCTGGCCTGATGAAGCTGTGTTCAAGGAGCTGGTCCATCGCATCTCGTAGCGATAGCATGTTGGCAAAGGGGTCCCATCTTCTCGTTACCATCTTTGCTCTCCTCCTTTCTAGATTTTGTTTTCACTCCTGCCGGCAGACACGCCGCGCTCTCCGGCTTGACCATCGATGGCCTGTGAAAGGCTCCCACAGCCGCGTTACCTATTCTCTTTCACCCCTCCTCATGGCCAGGATAGCTTTGATGCCCGCCAGGTTTATCCCCTCGCGTTCGAGCCTGGCTATTTCCTGGATGAGTGCGATGTCCAGGTCAGAGAAGAGTCGCTGCCCTGCCTCTGTCCGCGAGGGTGCCAGGAGCCCGAACTGCTCGAACCTCCTGATCCGGTGGGCCCTCACCGAGGTCAGCCTGACCGTGACGGACATGGTATACTTGCCAAACCCCTCGTCCTCGGGGTCTCGGCTGCCGCTCCTTCTTGTCAAAGCTGACATCTTACTACCCCGCTCGCCACTGGTGGAGCCTTCAGTTATTGTATAGCATATTTGTCACATTTTGTCAAGAGTGCTCATTACAATTGTGAAGGGTATTGACACAGTTCATGTTAAGCGATATAATATGGGTTGATGAACGTCGGGCAGCATATGGAGAACGCGTGTGGACTATACGTCATCAGAGTAGCTGCCGCGCTATCAGGCATGCACCCGCAGACACTGCGCAAGTACGAGCGGACGGGTCTGCTCGCGCCCTCACGCACCAACACGGTGCGCATGTACTCTGACGAGGACATTGCATGCCTGAGAAGGATCAAGCGTCTCGTAGAGGTCGCCGGACTGAATTTGGCTGGTGTAGCGTTGGCGTTGAACATGCGATCGGCTGTACTGGAGATGAAGCGCGAACTGGCTGCTGCGGGCATCCATGGCAGACCGAGAGAGCGGCTGGACCAGATTCTCGACGGAATGCTGGAGACGCTACACATGAAGGAAACCGAAGACAGGATAGAAAGGCAACTCTAGTGGTAGGAGGTGAACTGAAATGGCAAAGGTACTAGGAATTGATTTGGGCACAACGAACTCATGCATGGCGGTCATACAGGGCGGGGACCCCACCGTAATCGAGAACGCCGAGGGAGGACGCACCACTCCTTCGATGGTGGCGGTGAACCCGAAGACAGGCGAACGGTATGTCGGACAGATGGCCAAGCGCCAGGCGGTGACAAATCCGGCGAACACCATCTTCTCCATCAAGCGTCTCATGGGACGCAGATATGACGATGAGGAGGTACAGCGCGATGTCAAGCTGCTGCCATATAAGATAGTGAAGGCGGCAAACGGCGATGCCCATGTGGAGATGGGCGCGAAGACATATGCACCCCCGGAGATATCGGCCATGGTGTTGCGGAAGATGAAGGAGGACGCCGAGGCCAAGCTGGGAGAGAAAATCACCGAGGCCGTCATAACCGTCCCGGCCTACTTCAACGACTCACAGCGCCAGGCGACCAAGGACGCGGGCAGGATTGCCGGGCTTGAGGTGCTCAGGATCATCAACGAACCTACGGCGGCGGCTTTGGCATATGGCCTGGACAAGGAGGGCGACCGGACGGTGGCGGTGTACGACCTGGGTGGTGGCACGTTTGATATCTCCATCCTGCAGCTTGGGGAAGGCGTGTTCGAGGTGAAGTCCACCAACGGTGACACCCATCTTGGGGGCGATGACTTCGACCAGAGGATCATCGACTGGCTGGTGGCTGAGTTCAAGCGCGACCAGGGGATAGACCTGAAGCAGGACAGGATGGCCCTTCAGCGCCTCAAAGAGGCGGCGGAGAAGGCCAAGTGCGAGCTCTCCACGGTGATGCAGACCGAGGTCAACCTACCATTCATAACCGCAGGTGTTGATGGCCCGAAGCACATGAACATCACCCTGACGCGGGCCAAGCTGGAGCAACTGGTGGCTGACCTCATCGACAGGACTGATGGGCCCTGCCGCCAGGCCCTGGCAGATGCCGGACTCAAGGCATCCGACATTCAGGCGGTGATCCTGGTAGGTGGTCAGACCCGGATGCCGGCCGTTATCGAGAAGGTGAAGCAGATATTTGGCAAAGAGCCTCACAAGGGCGTGAACCCTGACGAGGTGGTAGCCATTGGCGCTGCTATCCAGGCTGGCGTGCTCAAAGGAGACGTCAAGGATGTGCTGCTTCTGGACGTGACACCTCTGACGCTGGGCATCGAGACGCTGGGCGGAGTGATGACACCGCTTATCCCGCGCAACACTACCATACCCACTTCCAAGACTGAGACGTTCACTACGGCGGCGGACAACCAGCCCAGTGTGGAGATCCACGTACTCCAGGGTGAGCGGCCTATGGCAGCAGAGAACAAGACCATCGGCCGTTTCATGCTGGACGGGATCCTACCGGCACCCAGAGGAGTGCCCCAGATTGACGTCACCTTCGACATCGACGCCAATGGCATCCTGAATGTATCGGCCAGGGACAAAGGCACCGGACGGGAGCAGAAGATCACCATCACTGCCTCTTCCGGACTGTCGAAGGAGGAAGTGGACAGGATGGTCCGCGAGGCGGAGGCGCATGCCGAAGAGGACCGCAGGCGCAAGGAAGAGGTGGAGACAAAGAACATGGCCGACAGCCTGGCCTACAACGCCGAGAAGACTGTGCGCGAGCACGGCGACAGGATACCTGCTGACCTCCGCTCAGAGGTCGAGCGCAAGATAGCCGAAGTGCGGTCCGCGCTCCAGGGCGGCGATGTGCAGCGGGTACGGCGCGCAGCGGACGAGCTCCAGGCGGCTCTCCAGAAAATAGGTGCAGCCGTCTACAGCCATGCCGGTGCGGGTGCTGGCGGCCCATCCGGTGAGGGAGAGTCCGGCGGACCGTCTGACGGCACCGTCGAGGGTGAGTTCCGGGAACTGTGATTCCCAGCTCCACCCCCGTGGTGCGATGCTGCGGCTTGTAGTGGATCACGAAAGTTGAGGTGAGAATATGGACATAAACAGGTTTACCCAGAAGGCCCAGGAAGCGGTTGTGGCTGCTCAGAAGCTGGCCGAGGAGAGGAATCATACGCAGATTGAGCCGGAGCACCTTCTGTATGCCCTGGTTGACCAGGCGGATGGGGTGGTGCCCCAGATACTGGTCAAGCTGGAAGCCAATGTTGCGCAGGTGAAGCAGGAGATGGCGGCTGAGATCGCGCGCATGCCGAGGGCGCATGGCGCGGCCAGGACATACCTGTCTCACAGCCTGGCCCAGGTACTGGACGCGGCGGAGAAAGAGGCCGCCACCTTCAAAGACGAGTACGTCAGCACCGAACACCTGCTTCTTGCTATAATTGACCAGGACAAGACCGCTGCCGGCCGTGTGCTGAGGGACCACGGAATAACCAGGGAGCGCGTCTTGCAGGCCCTGACTTCAATACGCGGAGGACAGCGGGTGACCGATCAGAACCCGGAGGACAAGTACCAAGCGCTACAGAAGTATGGTCGCGACCTCACCGAGATTGCCCGCCGGGGTAAGCTCGATCCGGTGATCGGCCGAGACGAGGAGATAAGGCGCGTCATCCAGGTGCTTTCGCGCCGCACCAAGAACAATCCGGTGCTCATTGGCGATCCGGGCGTGGGCAAGACGGCAATCGCCGAGGGCCTGGCCCAGCGTATCGTGCGCGGCGACGTTCCCGAAGGTTTGAAGCGGAAGCGGATCGTGGCGCTGGACCTGGGAGCCCTGGTGGCCGGCTCCAAGTACCGCGGTGAGTTCGAGGAGAGGCTCAAGGCGGTGCTAAAGGAGATCCAGGAGGCTGAGGGGCAGATCATACTGTTCATCGACGAGCTCCACACAGTGGTTGGTGCTGGGGCTGCCGAAGGTGCCATGGATGCCTCTAACATGCTAAAGCCGATGCTGGCGCGGGGTGAGCTGCACTGCATCGGGGCCACCACACTGGACGAGTACCGTAAGCACATAGAGAAGGACGCGGCGCTGGAAAGGCGTTTCCAGCCCATCTTGATCGACGAACCATCGGTGGAGGAGACCATCTCCATACTGCGTGGCCTGAGGGAGCGTTACGAGGTGCACCACGGTGTGCGCATCAAGGATGCGGCCCTGGTGGCTGCCGCGGTGCTCTCAAACCGGTACATCAGCGATCGGTTTCTGCCGGACAAAGCTATCGACCTGATAGACGAGGCAGCTTCCAAGCTGCGCATCGAGATAGACAGCCTGCCAGCAGAGCTTGACGAGGTCAACCGCCGCATCATGCAGCTCGAGATTGAGAGGGAAGCCCTCAAGAAGGAGAAGGACGCTGCCTCGAGGGAACGCCTAGCCGAGCTGGAGAAGGAGTTGGCCAACCTCAAAGAGGAGAGCAACAGCCTCACCGCCCAGTGGCAGGCCGAGAAGGATGCCATCCAAAGCTTGCAGCAGCTCAAGGAGGGCATCGAGCAGGTCCGCCATGACATAGAGCGGGCGGAGCGGTCCGCCGACTATGAGCGGGCGGCGCAGCTCAAGTATAGTACGCTGGCGGACATGGAAAGGCAACTCCGCCAGAAAGAGGAGCAGCTTTCCGCCAACAAGGGGCAGCAACTCCTCAAGGAGGAAGTAGATGAGGAGGACGTGGCCGAGGTGGTGGCCCGCTGGACTGGCATTCCTGTGAGCCGTCTGATGGAGGGCGAGGTCCAGAAACTGCTGCAGATGGAAGAGCGGCTGCACATGCGGGTCGTGGGCCAGGATGAAGCCGTCAGCGCGGTGGCCAATGCTATTCGGCGCGCCCGTGCCGGGCTTCAGGACCCTAACCGGCCGCTGGGCAGTTTCATCTTCCTCGGGCCAACGGGCGTAGGCAAGACTGAGTTGGCCCGGGCGTTGGCTGAGTTCCTCTTTGACGACGAGCGGGCCATGGTGCGCCTGGATATGTCGGAGTACATGGAGAAACACACCGTTGCCCGTTTGATAGGTGCTCCTCCTGGCTATGTCGGGTACGAGGAGGGCGGCCAGCTTACCGAGGCAGTCCGGCGCAAGCCTTACAGCGTCATACTCCTGGACGAGATAGAGAAGGCCCACCCTGACGTGTTCAACGTGCTCTTGCAGATACTGGACGACGGCCGGCTGACCGACGGTCACGGCCGCACGGTGGACTTTCACAACACAGTGCTGGTCATGACCAGCAACCTGGGCAGCCAGTGGATTGCCGGCGTAGCTGCTGGTCAGCAAGAGGAGATAAGGCGCAGGGTGATGGAAGCTCTGAAGGCAGAGTTCCGCCCCGAGTTTCTCAACCGGGTGGACGAGATCATCATCTTCCACCAGCTCACCCGCGAGCACATCAGACAGATCGTGGACCTTCAGCTCGCCGCTCTGAAGAAGCGCCTCGCCGATCGGCATATTGACGTGGAGCTTACCGAAGAGGCCAAGGACTTGCTGGTGGAAGAAGGGTATGACCCGGTTTACGGAGCGCGGCCTCTGAAGAGGACGATCCAGCGCCGCATTTTGGACCCGCTGGCAATGAGGGTGCTTGGCGGCGAGTTCCGGGATGGCGACACCGTGGTGGCCGACGCCAGGGAGGGCGACATCGTCTTCTCCAGGAAGGAGGAGGCGGTCATGGTGACGCCCAAGTGATTCGTCTGAGAGACTGACTTCCTTACATTGGGGCAGGGGAGGGCAACCCGCCCTCCCCTTTTCGTTTGCCGATGAGGCAGCGCAGGCCTGGGCATGGGTGGGGCACAGGCCTGGCCTCGGCTTTTGGTCCTCATGGCCTGCTACGCTCCCTGTGTCTGTTGGTGGCTTCACCCACACAAAGTGGGTGCAGTCCTAATTGCCCCGATTTGGCTGTGGTTCTATCATCTTTCTCGCAGAGCGCGGCTCCAGCGTGCGCCTCCCAAGGCCTGCTATGAAGACTTCTAACGGCAAGCTGAGTAGTCCCGGGGGTGAGACTTGAAAGTCCTGGTGATCGAAGACAACCCGGAGGTGCTGCAGTCTGTCCAGTTGTGCTTCGAGCTGCGGTGGCCCGGCGTCACTTTGCTGTCGGCCGCCGAGGGCCAGAAGGGGCTGGAGATGACTCAGACGGAGCAGCCTGATGTCGTCATTCTTGACCTCGGCCTTCCTGACACGGACGGGCTGGAGGTATTGCGCCAGATACGCAGGTTTTCCAGCGTTCCGGTGATGATCCTCACCGTCAGAGGTGAGGAGATGGACAAGGTAAAGGGACTGGAGATGGGAGCCGACGACTACGTTGTCAAACCCTTTGCCCCAGCGGAGTTCCTGTCCAGAATCAGGGCCCTGGTCAGACGCAGCCGGATGCCCGAGCTGCAGCCTGGCGAGGGACCGTTTGTCAGGGGCAGGCTGAGGATCGACTTCGCCGCTAGGGAGGTAACGCTCGAAGGCCGACCAGTGAAGCTCACCCCTAGCGAGCATAAGCTGCTATATCAACTGGTCAGGAACGAGGGAAGGGTCATGTCCAACCAGGCGCTGCTGGAACATGTCTGGGGCCCGGACTACGCTTCGGAGAGCGACTACATTAATGTCTACGTGCAGCGCCTCAGGGAGAAACTGGAGGAGGACCCACGCAACCCGAAGATGATCCTCAGTGAGGGCGGCGTAGGCTACAAGTTCGTCGGACCGGACTGACGTTTGGCCAGCTTCGGCCGTTCGGCAACTCATCTCGGGACTTCGCCCGCGCTTAAATGGGGAGACCAGTCATGCACGCTGGTCTATGCGTGGACAGATTCGCGTCGCCCAAGTCTTGGCGCATCCCCTTCTGCCATCTTTGCGTCACCAGAGGATGACACCGCGCAACTCAGCAATAACCTGACTCAACCCCGGTCTAACCATCGAAAAGGGTACTGTGGTGGCGCGCCTTGCAGCGCACCGCAGCCAAGCCGCAGTATCAGCAGGACCCAAATGGAGGCGAGCATCCTTGAAACTGAGCGCCCGGAACATGCTGAAAGGCAAAGTCAAAGCCGTCAAACCCAACCAGACCAATACGGAAGTGATCATCGAACTGCCGGGCGGAATCGGGTGCGATATCCATCATCACCAGGGAGTCAGCCCAGAGCTTGCGACTGACCAGTGGCAAGGAAGCGCATGCTGTTATCAAGGCATCCGACGTGATGTTGCTGTCGACCGATCGGGCTGGAGAAGACGTCGTCGTGGTGTGGCCGCGTCCGGCCGCGCGGCGGGCTCTCTGGCAGGGCACAGGGCCCGACGTCTGGCTCGCGCTACGGGTTGAACACATCGGTGATCGGTCCTGGGAGTGCACCTGCTGGGTGGAAGTCTGGTCCAAACGTCTGCACACTGCCTGACGGCCACCCGAGAGCCGTCACCCGGCGGGCCCTGTCATGATACTTGCTAAGCTCGGCTTTGTCCCCCTATAATACAGCACTACCGCGGTAGGTGGACGATGATCTTGGAGGGATGAAGCATTGCAGCGGGTACAACTCTACGATACGACACTTCGAGACGGAGCGCAGCAGGAGGGTATCTCCTTTTCCGTTGAGGACAAGCTGAAGATCGTGCGCAAGCTGGACGAGCTTGGCCTTGACTTTATCGAGGGCGGTTGGCCGGGTTCCAATCCCAAGGACGCCACGTTCTTCGAGAAGGCACGCGACTTGCGCCTGTCCACGGCCCAGCTCTGCGCCTTCGGCAGCACCAGGCGACCTCATGCAGTTGCGGCCAACGACCCCAACCTTGGTGCCCTGGTGGCTGCCGGGACTCCTGTGGTGACCCTGGTTGGGAAGGCATCGGAGCAGCAGGTAACCCGAGTCCTGGAGACTACCCCGGAAGAGAACCTGGCCATGATCCGTGATTCCATCGGCTTCCTCAAGTCGAAGGGCCTCACCGTCTTCTTCGATGCGGAGCATTTCTTCGATGGTTACAGGGCCAACCGCGATTACGCTATCCAGGCCATCAGGGTAGCTGCTGAGGCAGGATCCGACTGTGTCATTCTGTGCGATACAAACGGAGGCAGCCTCCCCCAGGACGTTGCTGCTATAGTACGCGAGGCACGGAAGGCAGTGTCCAGCCCTCTGGGCATTCATGCCCACAACGACGCGGACGTGGCGGTGGCGTGCTCGCTCATAGCGGTAGAGGCAGGGGCAATCCAGGTCCAGGGGACCATTAACGGTTATGGGGAGCGTTGCGGCAACGCCAACCTGTGCTCCATTATCCCGGCGCTGAAGCTGAAGATGGGCCTGCCCTGCATCAGTGACGAACAGCTATCCAGGCTCACCGAGGTGTCTCACTACGTCAGCGAGCTTGCCAACATGTCCCCGGTCGCCCGTCAGCCCTACGTAGGCAGTAGCGCTTTTACCCACAAGGGGGGGCTCCACGTTTCAGCACTGGCCAAATGGGAAGACAGCTACCAGCACATTGACCCTGAGCTGGTGGGCAATCGGAGCGGCGTGCTGGTATCGGAGCTTTCCGGCGTGAGCAGTGTTATCTACAAGGCCAGGGAGCGGGGGCTGAAGCTCTCGCGTGGTGAGGAGGCTCGGCGTATTCTTGACCAGGTGAAGTTGATGGAGAGCCGGGGCTTCCAGTACGAGGACGCGGAGGCCTCCTTCGATCTGCTGATATACCGCGCTCAGTATGATTACCGTCCCCCGTTTGAGCTAGTAGACTTCATGGTGGTGGTGGAGAGGCGCCGCCGCCCGGCGGCGAGTGGCGAGGAGACACTGGCCGAGGCCACCGTGAAAGTCAAGGTTGGAGAGCAGGTGATTCACACTGCCTCTGAGGGTAACGGTCCTGTGGATGCCCTGGACAAGGCGTTGCGAAAGGCCTTGACCACGTTCTATCCCAGTCTGGCCAAGGTAAGGCTGTCGGACTACAAGGTGCGGATTCTGGACGAGAGCGCCGGTACGGAAGCACAGGTAAGGGTGCTCATTGCATCGACCGATGGAGAGCACGAGTGGAGCACGGTTGGCAGCTCGTCCAACATCATCGAAGCGAGCTGGCTTGCTCTGGCAGACAGCCTGGAGTACTGGCTGTTGAGAAGAGGGCAGTCTTCCTGAAGCGGCCTGTTTCCCCTGCTTCCCAGCGGGCCATCTCGTGCATCCTGGCCAGGCTCCGTGGTGCTGACTTGGGCTGCCGGTTGTCCAGTATGCTGGCTGGGGTGTAATGCTGTATACGTCCCTGGTGATGCTGGCCTTCGCCCTGTTGGGCGCATCTGTGGGCAGCTTTCTGAACCTGTGCATTGACCGATTACCTCTGGACGAGTCCATACTCAGACCCCCGTCCCACTGTCCCACGTGCGGGCGTCGCCTGTCTGCCCTCGACCTGGTGCCCGTTCTGAGCTATCTCTGGCTGCATGGGCGCTGCCGATACTGCGGCGCTTCCATTCCGCTCAGGACTCCGATGGTGGAGGCGATGAGCGGGCTGATCTTCGCATTGCTTTACTGGAAGTTCGGGCTCAGTGCTGAGCTAGGCATGTCGCTCACCTATACCTGTTTTCTAATCGTGATCTTCTTCATAGACCTGGAGCATTACCTCATTCTCAACAAGGTGGTCTATCCTGGGATCGTAGTCGCGTTCGTGTTTTCCTTGTTCTGGCCTGGAATTGGCCTGAAGGACTCGCTCATTGGCGGCGCCGTGGCCTTCGCCATCATCCTGATACCGCATCTGATTTATCCTCCCGGAATGGGGCTTGGAGATGTCAGGCTGGCGCTTATGGTCGGGCTGATGAACGGATACCCCCAGGCCCTGGTGGCGGTCATGCTGGCCATTCTGGGCGGAGGATTGCTGGCTGCCGCAGCCCTCGCTCTTGGGTTGAAGAAGCGGGGGGAAGGCCTCCCCTTCGGCACGTTTCTGGCGGTGGGGGCCATGGTGTCATTGCTTTGGGGACAGGGTATCTACGACTGGTACATGGGCTGGTTTCGGGGCTGACGGGGGCGGTCGGGCTGGTGTGTCGTCAGCAACGATGGGTTGATGACAGAATCCCCAGTGCCCACTAATGCGGTATTTTGTTTTCATGTGCTATAATGATGGCAGATGAGGTCTTTCACGTAGGGCAGGTAGATTGGGGCACCGACGACGGGGCTTGGGAGGAGGTCGGACGGGGGTTCACTCACACCGTCTAGAGACGGGTCATGGCGCATGTCACAAATAGAGGAGGAGGTTGCGGGTATGTATGACTGGGAAGTAGGCGATCCGGTTTACAGTGCTTGGCTGCGGATGAGGCAGGCGTGGGAAGCGATGGACAAGGCTCTGGAGGTGGAGCTTGGCAAGCACCAGGCCACACTTTCCCAAATTGATGTTCTCCTGATTCTGAGCAGCAGCAAGAGGCCATTGTCTCCGGGGGAGATCGCGTCATTCATGTTCCGGGAGAAGCACAGTGCGTCGGCATTGCTCACGCGGATGCAGAAGGCCGGTTATGTCAGAAAGATGCGCAGCAAGAAAGACCAGCGGGTAGTAAAGATCAAGATGCAGCCGAAGGGTGCGGAACTGCTGAGCAAGGCGATGCCGGCCGCCTTTGGCCAGGCCCACAGACTGCTAAAGAGCAGCCTATCGCCCGAAGAGGTGAAACAGCTGGACACACTCATGAAGAAGGTACGTGACGGCGCATTGCGTGAACTGGGGCTGAAAGCAGAGCCACTGCCGGCCAATATAGATGCCGAAGGGTTGCTCGCAGGAATCTCGTGATATCAACTGCTGTCCGCAGCCGCACTTGGCACGATCATGATGCGGGCGTTTGCCTGATGGCCTGACTCGGCAGCCCTGCGGGTAGCGTCGGGCTGTACCAGCTTGCTCGGTCTGACTCCCTCCGATACCTGGTGGCCCAGGACGTTCTTGGATAGGAAGACCGCTGGACGGGTCGGGTTGCGTCTGTCTTGACGCTACCCAGTGAGGCCACGGCTGGCTACTGCGTATGAGGTATGCTATCATCCCAAGCGGGGGTTAACAGGTTATGATAGTTGAAATGAGGAAGGGCGCCTCCACACAGGAAGTAGACGGCGTTGTGGAAAGGGCGAGGTCGGTGGGGCTGGAGGTGCAGTTGAACATTGGCACCGACAAAACGGTGGTTGCACTTCTTGGGAGCAACACCGGGCAGCTCCCGACGGACATGTTCGCCATACTCCCGGGAGTGGAGAACGTCGCGCGGATAATGAAGCCCTACAAGCTGGCATCCCGGGAGTTCAAGTCAGAAAACAGTGTGGTCAATATCGATGGCATCGAGATCGGGGGGGACCGCATCGTAATCATGGCCGGACCGTGTGCCGTGGAGAGCGAGGAACAGCTTGCAGCAGCGGCCAGAGCTATCAAGCAGGCTGGGGCGAGTATCCTTCGCGGTGGCGCGTACAAGCCAAGAACCTCGCCGTTCAGTTTCCAGGGACTGGAGAGGACCGGCCTTGAGATGCTGGCAAGTGTGCGGGAGAAGTTCGACATACCTGTGGTCACCGAGGTAATCGATCCGCACGATGTTAGCATGGTGGCCAAGTATGCCGATATTCTTCAGGTTGGTGCCCGCAATATGCAGAACTTCGCCTTGCTGACCAGAATTGGCAAGAGCAAGTGCCCGGTTGTCTTGAAGCGAGGGTTGTCCGCTACTGTGACAGAGTGGCTAACCGCGGCCGATTACCTACTGGCAGAGGGCAATGGCGGGGTTATTCTGTGTGAGAGGGGAATCAGGACATTTGAAGACAGCGCTCGCTTCTCTCTCGATGTGTGTTCCATACCGGTGGTGAAGAGGTTCAGCCACCTGCCCGTGATCGTCGACCCGAGTCATGCCGCGGGTCACTACTCTCTGGTGCCGGCACTGGCCAAGGCAGCCCTGGCGGCTGGTGCAGACGGGCTGCTGATCGAGGTACACCCCAATCCCAAGGAGGCCCTGGTGGACGGCCTTCAGTCGCTCACTCCTTCGGACTTTGGCAGACTGATGAAGGAGTTGAAAGCCATTGCCAGATCGCTGGGCAGGTATATCTAGCGCCTTCGTCGAATGGGGGTGGCGGTGCAGCTTGTGTGCCTTCGGGTTCTGGGGAAAGCGTCCCGCTGGTACACCGTTTTGTACCGCCCGTTGTGGGGCCCAACCGGATGGCCTAGTTTACACCTAACGCTGCCAGTATCCCCGGGATGGAGTCCACCAGCGCCTCTATGGCATCTGCCAGGTTCAGTGCGAACCCGCGTCCATCCTCTGTAGTGGTGCACACGATGCGGTAAGGCACCCCGCACGCGCTTACGTTCGTGTATACGACCTCGGCGGTGACCCACTTCTCCGTGACAGCATCGGCCAGAGCCAGGCACTTGCCGACCAGCTTCGCCAGCACGCCTACTGCTGGCAACCCATCCACGGTCATGTTGGTCAGCGACTCGGTCATTGCAGCCTCCTTGCCGGTGTCTCGTGTTTCCTCCTGACCGGACATAAGGTTGCCATCGGTGAAGTAAAGAAGGCATAAACGGGCCGACTTTCCCAGTAAACGTTTCGTAAACAGCAGTCGAGTCAGCGGCTGTACAGCATGCGGTAGCGGAGTGCCCGTTTTCCGCCTGGGAGACACAAGTAGAGGCTTGATGCAGGTCCGGCAGTAGACTGGCGAGGGTGGAGTCCTTAGACTTAGGCGATAAGGCTGTTTCGCTGCATCTCGTCCGCCAGGTCTGCCAGTCCCACGCTCTCAAGGGCCGTCCGAGTCTGGAGGCCAGTAGCCACGTCCCACTTCCTCAACCGGTAGTACTCGTCTTTCATTCTCTCGAACTCTCCTCTATGGAGGACAGCTCCTTTGCGGGATATGACCTCCCCTCCGCTGCCGGGCACCAGGCACTCGGGGTTCAGATGGTCGTACTCCACGGGCCTCTCGAAGCAGTACTCTGGCAGGACATCAGATGCTCTCCCTCGGTGCCCTTCCCTGGCCAGAATAGCGCGCTGAAGGTTGAAGACTCTCTCGCCTGTTTCGTAAAGCTCCGCTTCGCTCACCTCTTGCCCCGTGACGGCGGACAGTATCCTGCTCTCCAGGGTGGGGTCTCCTACGTGGTCCTCTGATGATTCAAGATCAACTATGGGCCACAGGTAGTCGCAGAGAATGAGGCACTCTTTCGCCGTCTCCCGATCCTGGATCATCTTGGCTGCCAGGGCCTTGCCATCGTAGGTAGAGAAGTCAGCAGCCAGCTCACTTCCCCAGAACCGGCTGGCAATGTTGCGGACCACCTCAGAGCTGGCAACGGCTCCTTCTGCCCCGGTGGCCCACTGCACCCATTTGGGTATGAGAGCGCCCTGCTCGTGGAGCTGCGACATGGACAGCCTCGGCTCCATGGCGTAGAAGATAGCATTGGTGATATAAAGCCTTGGCCCGTAGATATCATTGTACTCCGGTTTGCCGAGGTAGCCGATGCTGCCGAGTTGCTTCTTGGCCTCGGCCCCGACAGACTCAGCGGCCCGGGCCAGTCCGTCGGCCAGCGCATCCCCGAAGCCGTCGCGAAAAGATATCTTCTTCACCAGCGTCTCGATGAACTCCAGGCTGCCTGCTCGAGACACAGGTATGCCAGTATTGGCGTCGTTCAAGATGCCTGCTTCGTGGCACCTCTGAAGCCAGCCGATAGTCAGGTCCATTGCCTTGGAATCGAGGCCGTAGTCATCGACGAGCTTGGTGGCATAGAAGGGGACGTCGTTCCAACCTCCGTAGTACGGTACGGCTCTCGGCTGATAGAACATGGCCGAATGACACATGTACTTCCCCGTCCGACCATCGTCCGCCTGATACAGCTTTCTGAAGCAGCCAAGGCAGCCGTAGCACGGAGACGCCTTCCTCATCTTGTGACTGACACTGGGCACCAGCTGCGTGGAGTAGCGGTAGGAGGACGTTCTCAAGCTGATCCTTCTCAGGCCACGGTAGTAGCTGGTGAGCTCTCGCAGCCGGTCCGGCTGGGCCACCTTCACTCCCCTCTGCCCACCTTTGACCACGATGGCCTTCAGTCTCTTGGAGCCCATCACCGCTCCCAGGCCCCCGGAGCCACTGGCGTCGTTGTCTGCGAGCAGGGAGGCCATCACCGCCATGTTCTCTCCGGCGGGACCGATGGCCACCACCGTGGCCGAGCGGCCCTGTTCTCCCTTGAGAGTTTCTCGAGTCGCGATAGCCCCTCTGCCCCAGAGGGCAGAGGCATCCCTCAACTCGGGCCTGCCGTCGTCAATGAGAAGATAGGTCGGCCTGTCCGATTTCCCCTGGACCACGATGGCATCGTAGCCGCAGAATTTCAGATCGGCCCCCCACCTGCCGCCCAGGTTACAGTAGCAGAACTGCTCAGGGCTTGGAGCCGGTGACTTGCCGCAGACCTGCCAGCGAGACCCGCCAATCACAGGTAGTCCGGCCAGAGGGCCAGTGGCGAATATGATCCTATTCTCCGCGTCGAAGGCGCCGACCTGGGGCCCCACCTCGTCCCAGTAGACCTTGGCTGCAATACCTCGACCCCCCAGGAAACGGTCGGCGTACTCACTGGTGGGCACTTGAGCTATGCTTCCCGAAGACAAGTCCAGCCTCAGGACTCTTCCCGCATACCCTGAAGTCACTGGCGCTATTCCAAATCAGGGTTTTCGATGTCTCGAAGGTGATTATGACACTTCCTGACCGGTCTTGCATACCCCAGGTGGGTCTTTGTGTCGGGTTGCGGCCTCGATGCTGAGCGCGGCGGAGCAGGTGGTTGACTGGGGGCGCGCAGCTTACCCGGGTTCGCTCGGAGCCGATATGGTATCATGTGCTGAAGCCTGGACTGAATTGTAGTCTGCCATATACTTACCGTAGTGACGAGCATGACACTGTGCGCTCGAAGGCTGAGGTAAAGTGTCCTCTCTACCAAAGGGTGCAGGGCATGTTGACACGGGATGATGTCCGACACGTAGCGGGCGTGGGACCTGCTAGTTGACATAGAAAATGGCGGTCTTGTATAATCGGCGCCATCGTGGCCCTCTTTTTTCTCACGATGGCTGATACCGTGGTGGATGTGTGGAGTGCGCGTTTGGAAAGGAGGGGTCAATGGT